>Ga0187781_10000167_pt1 | contig 45329 bp, 42 predicted proteins | sample 0715_SJ02_MP02_2_FD_132447 | JGI IMG/M metagenome (GOLD analysis project Ga0187781, IMG submission 132447) | Tropical peat soil microbial communities from peatlands in Department of Meta, Colombia - 0715_SJ02_MP02_20_MG | ecosystem: Environmental > Terrestrial > Soil > Wetlands > Peat | place... | reverse complement strand
ATCGCCATTTGCACTAAGATAGACGAGAGAAGGCCGAAATGTTGTGAACGAGGCAAGTCTGACATTGCGCGGGCCGCAGTACGCGAGAGCTAATCGTGCATAGAAAGCCCGCAGGTGTGCGCGGACCATCGGGTGGGATGACCAATTTTGTAAGCGCGGCGGGATTCCGACTTATTCTTGCAAGCGAACCATAGTCTCGTTGGGCGAGTAGCTCTTACTTGATGGCGGCTTTCAGGCGACGATACGGTTGCCCGTGCAACCTGCCACCCCGCATTCTAAACGCCGTCATAAGATTTGTTCGAGCCCAGATAATTTATTGCAATGGAACTGATCCCTTCGAAGGATTGGCGCAATGATCGCGCTGCGATATTGGTGACGACAACGCACTTGTTGGGGGCAACGCTGTGAGTGCCAGGGATTTCAAATTCTCGGTAGAGGCGCGGGAAAAAATTTTGCGCGGCATCGATACGTTGGCCGGTGCGGTCCGCGTGACGCTCGGCCCTAAAGGGCGCAATGTTGCGCTCGACAAATCCTTTGGGCCGCGCATCACCAAGGATGGTGTCACTGTCGCCAAAGAAATCGAGCTTGCGGACAGGTTCGAGAATATGGGCGCGCAAATGGTCAAGGAGATCGCGTCCAAGACCTCCTATCTTGCGGGCGACGGCACGACGACTGCAACTCTGCTCGCCCATGGAATCGTCCGGGAAGGGACCAAAGCGGTGGCGGCCGGCATGAATCCAATGGACCTCAAGCGCGGCATCGATCTTGCGGTCAAGGCTGTCGTTGCGGATCTCGAGAGAAATTCCAAAAAAGTGACCGCGAGCGAAGAGATTGCCCAAGTCGGCACGATCTCAGCCAACGGTGACGCGGAGATTGGGCAGTTGATCGCCAACGCAATACATCAAGTCGGCAACGACGGGGTGATCGCCGTGGAACAGGCAAGGTCGTTGCGAACTGAGCTCGAAATCGTCGAAGGCATGAAGTTCGACCGCGGTTACATCTCCCCGTATTTCGTGACGAATACAGGCAAGATGCTGGTGGAGCTTGAGAACCCCTATGTGCTTATCTACGAAAAGAAACTGTCAGCGTTGCAGGAATTCCTCCCGATATTGGAGTCGGTGGTGCGGACCGGCAAGCCGCTGTTGATTGTTGCCGAGGACGTCGAGGGTGAAGCATTGGCCACGCTGGTCGTCAACCGGCTGCGCGGTGGCCTAAAGGTTGCGGCTGTCAAGGGACCCGCCTACGGCGATCTACGTAAAGTAATGCTGGAGGACATTGCAATCCTCACTGGCGGCAGGTTGATCTCGGACGATGTCGGCATCAAGCTTGAGCAAGCCACCCTCGACATGCTCGGTCGCGCCAGGAAAGTGATGATTGACAAGGAACACACCACGATCATTGATGGCGCCGGCGCCAATGCTGACGTCAAAGCGCGCGTCGACGGGATCAAGGCCCAGATCAACGGGACAACATCCGATTTCGATCGCGAGAAGTTACAAGAGCGGATCGCTAAGCTGGCAAGCGGCGTCGCGATAATCCGCGTCGGCGGCGCGACCGAGGTCGAAGTGCGGGAGCGCAAAGACCGCATCGACGACGCCGTGCACGCGACCCGCGCAGCGGTTGCGGAAGGCATCCTGCCCGGCGGCGGTGTAGCACTGCTGCGGGCGACCAGGGCGCTGGAAAAGCTCAGCGGCGAAAACGCCGATCAGCGCCACGGCGTCGAAATTGTCAGGAAGACGCTAAGTTGGCCGGCGCGCCAAATTGCGATCAATTCGGGCGAAGACGGCTCTATCGTCGTCGGCAGGATTCTGGAGAACGATACCTACACTTACGGCTTCGACGCGCAAACCGGCGAATTCGGCGATCTCGTCGGCGAGGGCATTATCGATCCGGCCAAGGTGGTGCGCACCGCTTTGCAGGGCGCCGCCTCGATCGCGGGGCTGCTGATTACCACCGAAGTAATGATCGCCGAGCCGCGTGACGAAACAATTCCGGAAGGGCACCCGCATCCGCCACACGGAGGCGACATTGATTTCTGACCGGTGGCATTGAGCTTCGGTACACGCGCCGAACGCGCAGTTCTTGGCTTTGGTTCAGCTTGTTACAGTATCTTTCTGGCGCCAGTAGGAGGAGTGTCGGCATGCCGGAGGAGAGTAAGACAACAGGCGCGACACGCCGCCAGTTTCTGGTGGCGGGCGCAACCGGACTAGCGGCGGCGGCTATCGTCTCGCCGGCCAATGCGAGCGATGAAGCTGTCGAGCTGATTGAGCGGCTGACCGGAAAGATGCCGACGGAATCTGATCGCCTTCACCTCGTGATGCCGCGAACCTTTCCAAACGGCTATACCGTACCGCTCATGATCGAGGTCGACAGCCCGATGACCGAAGATGACCACGTCAGAAACGTCCGCGTGGTGGCGCCGCGCAATCCGCTGATCGAGGTCGCCACTTTTCACTTCTTGCCACAGCGCAGCCAACCTCGCGTATCCACGCGCATTCGCCTTGCCGAGCCGCAATATGTCCTAGCCATTGCCGAAACGAATGATGGCGCGCTGCTGATGGCCAAGACTTGGGTGGACGTCGCCACCAATGGCTGCGCCTGAACAGTTTGTTGGAATGAGGCAGAACAGGGTCAGTCCTATGCCACGCGTGCAGATACCGAGCACTGCGACAAAAGGCGAGATTTTTCAGGTCAAGGCCCTGATTAGCCATCAGATGGAAACGGGCCTGCGGCACGATGGCGAAGGCAAAGTTATTCCCCGCAAGATCATCAACAAGTTTGTCTGCCGTTATAACGGCGTCGATGTATTCGTCGTCGATTTGCATGAAGCTGTCGCCGGCAATCCCTATTTCGAGTTCTACCTGCGCGCAACCGAGAGCGGCCGACTCGATTTCATTTGGCACGAGGACGGCGGTGGCGTTTATTCACTTGCGCAACAACTCGCGGTGTCATGATGACGGTGGCACGGGCTGCGCTGCGTGATGCCGGCAGCGAGCCAAGCAGAGCCGTAAAACAGCGTGGCACCGCAAAAACATCCGGCCTGCGGCAAATTATTTTGCTTTCGATCGCGACGGGCGCGCTCGTTCCTATCGCGAACCGGAGCATGGCCGCGGACGATAACCGAGGGGCTCAGCTTGCCGCAATATGCGCATCGTGCCATCGTCTCGACGGCCGCGACAAAGGCATCCCGTCGATCGTCGGCCTGAACCACAAGCAATTTACTGATATTATGGCGGCCTTCAAATCGGGCGAGCGCTCCAGCCAAATCATGCATGCGATCGCCCTTTCGCTCAGTGATGAGGAGGTTTCGGCACTCGCGGCGTATCTCGCCGCGCTGCCAGCGGGGACCACGCAGCGATGACTTGGACGCGTCGAAAGTTCGGCTGCCTTGCTGGAGCCGGCTGTCTGGCGGCGCTCGGCGTGAGAACGGCAAGAGGCCAAGCCCGCGCCCGTGTGGTTGTGGTTGGGGGCGGCATCGGTGGCGCAACCGTTGCCAAATATTTGGCCGCGAATGCCACGACACTGGACGTGACGTTGGTCGAGCCGAAAGAGCGATACACGACCTGCTTCTTCAGCAACTTTTATCTGGCTGGCCTTCGATCGCTTGAATCGCTCAGCCATGGCTATGAGACATTGGCGCAGCAATATGGCGTCAAAGTCATCCACAACACAGTGACAACGATCGATCCGCTGGCGAAGACAGTGATGCTCCAAGGCGGCGACAAGCTTAATTACGATCGCGCCGTGGTTGCGCCTGGCATCGCCTTCAAATTCGATGCCATTGAGGGCTACGACGAGGCCGCAACGCAGGTCCTGCCGCACGCCTGGAATGCCGGGCCGCAGACCAAGCTGCTGCGACAGCAACTCGAGAGTATGGAGGACGGCGGCGTTTTCCTGATCGCTGCCCCCCCGGACCCGTTCCGCTGTCCGCCCGGTCCCTATGAGCGCGCTTGCCTAGCGGCTTATTATTTCAAGCAGTTCAAACCACGGGCAAAAATTATTATCCTCGACGCGAAGGATACTTTCTTCGAACAGGATTTGTTCCAGGACGCCTGGAATCGGCACTATCCAGGAATGATCGAGTGGCTGCCGGGCCAGTTCACCGGCGGAGTCAAATCGATCGACGTGAAAGCTCGCATAATCAAGACTGCGGGCGAGACTTTCAAGGTCAGCGTTGCCAACATCATCCCACCGCAAATGGCGGGCGAACTGGCACAGCGCGCGGGCCTGGCCGATCAATCGGGCTGGTGCCCGGTAGATCCGATGACGTTCGAGTCGAGGCTGCAGCCCGGCATTCATGTCGTCGGCGATGCGATCAGCGGCGGAGAGATGCCAAAATCGGCGTTTGCCACCAACAGTCAGGCTAAAGTCTGCGCCTTCGCGATCGCGGCAAAGCTCACGGGGGCCGAACAGACTGCATCGCACTTGTTCAACACATGCTTTACCGTTTTTGCGCCCAACGATGCCGTAAGCGACTCCATCAACTTCAAGGCCGTAGCGGGGTCGATAAAGATCAACGATATCTTCATCAGCCAAGTGGGCGAGAGCGACGAGTTGCGGCGTGACGTGGCACGCGCGGCGGATGGCTGGTACGCGGCATTCACTCACGACGTCTTTGGGTGAGCAAAGTTGTTCAGCCCCGGTCGGTTGCCGCGCCAAGTGCGATTGGAACGCCAATGCTGCGTGCGGTCGCCGTACCCGACGGCCGTTCAGGAACTTGCGATGAAGTGGGGTCTGGCAGGCGCTCCAGCCGCAGCGAATTTAACACCACAAAAACGCTCGATCCGGCCATGACGGCGGCGGCGATGATCGGTTGCAACATGCCGAGCGCCGCCAGCGACAAAGCCACGAGATTGTAGCCGAAAGCCCAGAGCAAATTGGCACGCACCGTGCCGCGGACAGCGCGTGCTACGTCGATGATCCACGGCAATAACCAGAGGCCGCCGACAGGCAGCACTACCGCCGCAGTCTCACGCGCGAGATCGGTTGCGATGCCGACCGCAATGCCGACGTCCGCCTCGGCCAGGACCGGTCCATCATTGAGGCCGTCGCCGACCATTGCGACTGCCTCGTGCGAACCGCGGTGCCGGCTGAGCGCTGCCCGTTTGTCTTCCGGCATCAATCCGGCACGCACGTCGTCGATTCCCAAGGCGGCCGCGACGCGGTGCGCCGCTGGCGCCAGATCTCCGGTAAGCACGGTCACGCGCAAGCCGCGGGCGCGTAGGGCCTCGATCATCGCGCGCGCGTCGGGAACCGGCGCATCGTCCAGCGAGATAATGGCGCGAGTCCGCTCACCCCAGCCGACATAGATCGCGGAATGACCACTCACTTCCGCGCGGTGCCCGTACTCGGCCAATCGGGGCGCCAGCGGGAAGCCCAGATCGCGCATCAGGGCGAGATTCCCTGCTGCCGCCATCCCTCCGTCAATGTGCCCGACGATGCCGCGTCCCGGCACAGCGCGAATATTGTGGGCGACGATTGGCGCGACGCCACGCTCGGTCGCCGCGTTGACCACGGCGCGGCCCAGACTATGCTCGGAATGGCGTTCCAGCCCAGCCGCGAGCGCGAGCACTTCGAGCGTGGCGACGCCAGCGGTTTCGATCCCAACGACCCGCGCCTTACCTGAGGTGAGTGTGCCGGTCTTATCGAACGCCACCAGCCGGATGCGCGCCAGCGCCTCGAGCACGCCGGCGTCGCGGACGAGGCAGCCGTGACGGGCCAGCCGCCCGATGCCGAGCGACGTCGCCAGCGGCGCGGCGAGACCGACGGCACATGGACAAGCGACCACCAGAACCGCGACGCCCATCAGCAGGGCGCGATCGAACGGCTGCCATTGCGTCCAATAGGCGACGGTCAAGGCGCCGAGCACTAGCACTCCAGGCACGGCGGCAGCGACCGCAGTGTCGCCGAGGCGTTGGATCGGGCTGCGCCGCATCAGCGTGTTACGCACGGACCGGCAAATCTGTGCCCATCGCGTGGCGGTTCCGCTCCCGTTGCTGCGGATCAATAGCAACCCTTCCATGTTGACGCTGCCGGCGATGACCGGCGATCCGATATCCTTCTCGACGGGCCGGCTCTCGCCGGTCATCACGGCTTCCTCAACATGGGAAGCGCCCTCGACGATGACGCCATCCACTGCAATGCGTTCTCCCGGTCGCACGCGCACCAGCATATCGGCTTCGATCTCGCGCGCCGGGCGCAACACCTCGATTCCATTCTGGACCACAACGACGTTTTCGCGTTCCGCAGCCATGAGCGGCTCGAGATCGCGCGCTGCCCTCGCTCGGCCGACCGCCTCCAGATAGCGGCCGAGCGTAAATAGCATCAGCACCATCGTGGCAGTGTCGAAATAGACCTGCGCGTTCCTTTCAATGACGGCTACGACCGAATAGATGTATGCGGCGCTGACGCCGAGCACGATCAGCGCCGAAGATGTCAGACGACCACGAGCACCTTCAACCAAAGTCTCGCGCAAGAACGGACCACCGAGGATGATCACTGTTGGCGTCGCCAGAATCAGCAGGAGGATGTCGATAATGGGAAGCATCCTGGCATCGGCGCCGGTAAAAACACCGCCGTAGATCAGCAGGCTAAACAGCATAATGTTCATGGACAGAAAGCCACCTATCCCGAGCCGGATCAGAAGCCAAGCCGCCTCCCATTCTTCCGTCTTGCCGTTCCTCACTTGAAAGGCGATCGAGCAGCCGTAGCAGCAGAAGACACAGCTTTCGCCATTGACAGTTTGTTGCAGCGCGCGCACGCGCACAGGCAGCAAACAATGGCGGCACAAGCTACTGCCCGACGCGGTCATGCGGGGCGCCCTCCTAACAGGGCATGCGGTATGTGCGCGTCAAACGGCAGGATGCCACGGCCAAGCGTGACAATACCGAGGAGCAGGATACAACTGCCGGCCAGCCACACGCCACGCTGCCGCCAGGCCGGTGCAAGAACGCGCCCGACGCCGCCCATCATCAACATCGCCGGGAAGGTACCCAACCCGAACGACGCCATGGTCAGAACTCCTGGGAGCGTTTGGCTGGTGCTCGCGGCCTCGGCGGCAAATGCATAGACCAGCGGGCACGGCAAGAAGCCGTTGAATACTCCGAAAGCGAGCGGTGCTGCGTGGCTCCGCGCCGTCATTAGGCCGCGCAGCGACATGGCAAAGGTAGTCGTGGCGAAGCCGACCGTCAGGCGGTGAAATGCCTGCAGCAGACCGAAGAACTGCAACGCCATCGTGATCATGAGCAGCCCGGCAACGATCGCGAGAATACGCTGGGCGGCGTCCAGCGAGCCGCCGAGCAGCATGAACGTCGTTCCCTGCCGCGCGCACACGATTTGTCCCAGCGCGCCCGCCAGCGCGCCCAGAAAGCAGTAGGTCGTCAATCGGCCGGAATTATAGATGAGGTGCCGCAGCATCGTGGCGACGCGCCCGCGCGGATCACGCCCGAGCCCGCACGCAAAGCCACCACACATGCCGATGCAATGAAAACTGCCGGCAAAGCCCGCTGCGAACACAACCAAGTAGTAAGTCATGACGGATCGACCTACCTGACCCGTCGCGCTCCGGTTACTAGATAACGGCCACCCTATTGTCTCACGAGGTAAGCGACCCAGATGAAGAATGCGATGGTAACCACCGCGCCGCCGAAGTAGGCGATTATTTGGCTTGGACTCGCGTTGGCCAGTGAGAAGGCCGTATGGTCCAGCATGCTCTCTCTCCTTCATCCGAAGTATGCACGGAATGCGTTCATCGCGAGCTCGGAGAAAAGGAAGAGCAAATTCAAAGCCGCGACCACGAGCACAATCCTGGCTGCAATCATCTTCGCCCTCCTCTTCCTAGGCTCGGTCAGTGTCTTCCGGATCGATGAACTCGCCGATGGGACTGTCAATCGCGCTGCTCCCGCAAAGGTCCTAGAAGCTTGGTCGTCCTGGCCCCAGACCGCCCCAATACTGCCAACCGTAATAGAGCGCCCAGACAAAAAGCACCGCGTAGACGACCAGCAGCCAAGCAGGAATGCGTCCGACCCACGCTTGGATGTAGCCACCGGCATATTCCTCCAATTCGTGCTCACCGTCATGCCCTTCGGCGTGCGGCGGGGCATTCGGGCTATCGCGTTGCGGGTCCGTCATCGTCAACCTCTCTGTGATAGAAGCGCAGCGCCTCCTCGTCGGCACCCTTGAAAGCCCCGGAGAGCACCGCCCAGATGAATATGCATACAGCCCCGATACTCATCAGCAGGGCGACCGCGTACGGTCCAATGACTTCAAAATCATAATTGCTCATGACTCACTCACTTTGGTGCGGGACAGCATCGGTACCGGTTTGAACAAGCGCGCGGGCGGGCTCGGCCGATACCGTATCGGAGGCGGCCGCCCGTCTGGACGCACCACCTGGAATGTAGGGGTCTTCTGGTGATCCGGTCGCAACTTTGGGATCGTCTAGCGCCTTGCGGTCGGCGTCTGAAATCTTCAGCGGTTCTCCGGTCAGCGGATCCTTGAAGGCGGAAAGCGAGAGGACGTAGTACGCAAGCGCCCAGCGGTCTTGCTCCGAAAGTGAGTCCCCGTAGGACGGCATCGGCGTGCCGCTTAAACCGGTGCTCATTGTCCTGAAAATATCCTGCACCGAAGGGCCAGATTTGAACTGACCGCTGGTGAGATCTGCAGGCCGAACCGGGAAGCCGAAATCGTCCTTCAGCCCCGCAGCCTTTTCGCCATCGCCCTTGCCGGTCTGGCCATGGCACTCCCAGCATTTTGCATTCTGCCAGACTTCCTTGCCGTGCGTGAGGATGTCCTGTGAAGGCGTCGGTGGCGACCCGATATACAACGGCTGGCTCGGCGGCTCCTCAATGAAATAAGCATATGGCTTGGATGGATCGCTGCGGTCCACAGCCAATTCGTACTTGATGTACTGAATGACCGCGAGGCGGTCATTCAGCGGTAGCTCATACCACGCCGGCATCGCCGTACCGCGAACGCCGCGGGTTATGGTCCGCAAAAGGTCGCCGTCGGTCGGGACCGGCTTCTGTGTCAGCCTGAACTTGAAAACGCCGGCGTTGAAGTTTCGCGGGCGCTGGTTGAACAAGAACGTCGCCGCGGGCCCGTTGCCATCGCCTTTTTCACCGTGGCAGCCGATGCACCGCCGCTCGTACACCTCCTTGCCATAGGCGATCCACTCGGCCGAGCGCGGCAAGGTGACGTCGCTAATCTCGATCTCCTGCGGCTCGAACAGGTCGCGCCACTTGCCGCGGTTCATCCCGAGCTTCTGCACATAAGCAACCAAGCCCTTGAGATCGTCCGTTTCTGCGGCGATCCTGACCGTGTCGCCGGTATATTCCTTGTTAGGCGTCCAGATCAGCGGGGACTTGCCGCGCGCCTGCTGCGGCACGAACAGCAGCCCTTCCGCGTTCGGCGTCAGCTTGATCTGCTCCTTGCTGCCGAAATCAAACAGCGCCTGGGTAAACGACGTTTTTTCCAGGGTCCGATTGCCCGCTCCGTCGTCGACGATCTTGATCCGCTCTTCCGGTGAATCGAAGAGGCCGCGCCCCGGCTGCATGATTGAATCTTCGGACAGCATGCGCGGATTCCAGAAGTGAGCGTAATGCCACTCGTCGCCGTATTTGAGGCCGACCCGCGTCAGGTCGGGGCCAATGCGCCGAGTGCCAAACAGGTGCGGCACGTCGAAAGCGTATTCGCCCGCCTCGCTGACCGGCCCCCAGCGACGCGTCTCGCCGGTCACTGGACGCACGTATTGAGAATGGCAGTACCAGCAACCCTCGCTCAGATACACGCGCCGCCCGCGCTGCTGGAGAGGCGTGTAGTCGGTGGCCTCAGTCGCTATCCATTTGAGTTGGCCCAAATCGGTGCGCACCACCGCGGTGACGTCGGTGGTCCGCGCCGATGGCTCGAGCAGAGTGAGAATGCCCTGGGTGAAAACGGCGAGAAAGAAGAAGAGGACGCCGGCAACCAAAGCCACAAAGCGCGCGGTCATTCGGCTGGTCCTCCAGCCGGAACGGGGCTCACTCCTCTTGGGATCGCTTCCCTCGCCTCTTCAGGACGGGTGAGCGCCGTCAGCATCATATTGACCACAAGCAAGGACATGCCGATGTCCATACTCACGCCCGACAACGTCCGCACCCACCAATAGGGTCTCATGCGCACCACGGTGTCGACCCACTCGGTGCCATTCATCCACTGGAAGCCCTGCTGCAGCCCTGCCGCGGTCAATACCAAACCCATGGTCGAGATGCCGACGGTGATCAGCCAGAACGACCAGTTGCCCATCGTCCACGACCACAGCTCGCGCCCGAACAGCCGCGGCCAAGTGTAAATGAGACCACCCATCGCCCAGACCACGAACGTTCCGAACACGGTGAGATGAGAGTGCGAGATGACGAAGTCGGAGAAATGGGTGGGCTGCTGAATCATGCGCAATGCCTCGGTCGAGCCCTGAAAGCAGCCGGCCAGATACATGAGCGCACCCATGATCAGAAACTTAGCGGGGAGATTTCTGCCGAAGCCCTCCCACCTGCCCTTCACGGTCCCGAAGAAATTCACCAGCACCGTCCACACCGGAATGATCAGCAACATGGACGTGATGATCGCAATCGTCTCGGCCCAATCGGCAATCGGGCTGTAGAGGTAATGATGGATGCCGACAAACGGATAGAACAGCGCGAGCGACCAGAAGCCGACCAGCGACAGCTTGTGCGCATAGAGCGGATTGCGCACGGCAACCGGCAGGTAATAGTAAATAAGCACGTAGCCGGCCGGCGTGATCCAAAGGCCGACGATGTAGTGGATATAGAGACCGTGGAACCCGGCGCTGTTGATCCCCGAAATCGTGTAGGGGAGGATGTAGCTGCCGAGAACAAGATTCATCGTCGTCCAGACGAACGCACCGATGAGATACCAGAGCGCGACGTAGAGCGGCGGCTCGAGGCGGCGCGCGATGGTGGTGAGGAACTGCGCGGTCGCCAACGCGGTGACGATGAAAATTGGGATCTCGGCGTATAGCGGCAGCTCGCCTGCCTCCAGCCCGTGATTTAAGCCAAGTCCCAGCCCGACAAGACCGGCCATAAGGGCCAGATTCCACACCCAGGCCAGCGGGATACCCAATTGCGGCCAGGGCACACGGACGCCGCATAGCCGCGGCACCAGATAATAACATTCGCCGATAAACAGTGATGAAAACGCGCCGAAGATGACACCATTGACGTGGATGGGCCTTAGCCGTCCAAATGTCAGCCCCAATTGCGAGGTGCCGAGATAATCAGGAAAGTTAAAGAGCCCGGAAATAGTCACGCCCATTGACGGCGTGACCATCAGCCAGAACATGCCCCAGTACAGCCAGGTTCGCACCACCTCGCTGTCGACCAATTCATCGAGATTGACACCAGCGAACCTGCCACGCAGCTGAAGCGTTTCGGTCATGGCCCCGCCCTCTGACGTTAATGTAGTCTCACGCAGCGCGCAGCTGCTCCCCTACCAATGAGACTTGGATGTGCGCGGACTCGCGCCCCCAATATCGGCCTCCAATCAACTCTTAGGTCCAAGCGGCTCGGCACCGAGGCGCGTGACACTTGTTGGGTCGAACTAATATTTGCCAGGAACCATTACCGAGCCGGTGTTCGACCAATAGATATAGGCCTCCAAGGCCTTCATCGCTTCCGACTCGGGATCGATCTTTTCGCCTTGGTTGGGCTTCTCGATGCACCAGTTGATCATGTCGCGCAGCGTCGCGAACTGGTTCATGCTCACCTGGAATTTTGGAAACGCCTGCGGATGCGTGTCGGATGCGAAAGGATGGCACATTGCACAGGCCATTCCTGTGGCGGTGAGTTTGACCCCCATCTGCTTCGCAGTCGGCTCATCGCCGTGGAACAGGAGGTCGCCCTTCTTGACCTCGTCCATGAACACCTGCTCGTAAGCTGCCAACTGCTGTGGGGTCACCGGGGTCTTGTTCGCTCTGGCGGGACCTGCGAGTATCGCAACAGTCACAAGCGCCACAGTCACCGAAGCGCAAGCGCAGCCGACAAGCAACGTCTTCTTAGCGATCATGGCCCATCCTCCCTCAGTATGGGTACAGCCGGTCGGCGATCCGCCCACGGAGGATCTCGGGCTGACTTAGCGAAGAGTCGGGCCCTGATATATCCGTCGCCAAGACCTGCTTGCGGCCCCACATGATGTACTCATTGTCCACTTTCTCGTTGTTCATGGTGAGCTGGCTCCAGCCCACGCCGTCGTAGATATCGCCGGGATCGACTCGGATCATGGGCACGGTGAGTTTGGGTACACCCTCCGGGGCGTAGGGCCATGGCCATGAGGTTGCCAACATGCCGATTGAGCGGACTTTGCCGATCTCGTTGTAGAGCACTTGGTGGACGTGGCCGTGGATGTTGGTGACGTTGTTGTAGGATTTGAGGACTTCCTGAACATCGCGCCAATCGCGCACCCAGAAATTCCAGGGTGGATAGTATTCGTAGAGCGGATTGTGGCTGAAGATCACGATCGGCCTCGACTTGTCCCAGTTGGCCAGCGTTTTTGACAGCCAATCGAGTTGATCGCGCCCAACGCCGGCCCAAGGACCAGCCACGCTCCCGTCGAGGTCCGCCATGTAGTCCATGCGCTCCTCAGGACTCATCTTGCGCGCGCTCCAATAATCCGGAGCACGGGTGACGGTATCGAGGCCGACAAAGCGCACGCCCTTGTGGTCGAAAGTCCAATTGGGCTTGTCGAACAGCCGCATCCACTCCTTGCCCATGTCATAGTACCAGTCGTGTTCGCCCGGGATGAATACCTTGCGAACCTTGACTTCCGACAAGAGCTGAACGCCGAGTGCGAGCTCGTTGGCCCTGCCGAGCTGAGCGAGATCGCCGCCGAAGATGAGAAAGTCGGCCGGCGGGCTCATCTCCTGCACTTCCTTGGCGGCGCGCTTGACCTTTTCAACAAATCGGGTGTTGACGGATTCCGGATAGAGGTGGGTGTCGGAAATCCAGGCAAACTTGAATGGCGGCTCGGCCGCGTACGCCATGTCGATGGTGTTGATCAGTGGCCACCATGCGAACGTCTGCGCGACGGTCGCAGCTCCGGCTACGCATGATCGGTGGATGAAGGTACGTCGCGTGATACGGAGTTTCGGATCCGGCCCCAGCCCGGGCCGCTGCAACGTCGCAGCTATCTCACGTCGTTCACGGTCAAGCTCGGACATTGGGATCTCCTCTCGATGGGTCGCCCTCTCTCCTTAAGCTCCTCGAACTTTCACCGAGATCGCTTTTGAGACCTCATGGCGAGGGCAGACCGTTTGGCCATGCAACCCCTATCAACTCCTATTGCTTCCTCAATTCGATCGTCAGATTGGTTGGCTTACCGTCGTCGACAGTCACAGAGAGCTCGTTGGGACCGGTAAAGGATTGGACCGCTACGAGTTTGTAACTGCCGGGCGGCACGTCGGTGATTTTGAATTTGCCGTCGGCGCTGGTGATCGCGTAGTAAGGATTGTCAACGACGTAGATCCACCCCTCCATCCAACCATGGGCGTCGCAGTCGACGCGGACGGTGCCGGCTCGTGTAAGCTCGGTGGGAATTCGCTGGCCCTGGTTCGGCAAGGCCATGTTGAACGCCGTGCGCTTACCATAATAACCGTGGGTGTTGTGCAGCACCGGATCACTGTTGATGACGACGAGCGGGCCCACACGGATGACCTGAACCTCGGGCACAAAACGGCACTTGAGGTTGTCGAGTTCCGCCGGTTTGCTGGTCTCGGCAGGCCAAGCCTTTCCCTTGGCCACATCGGCCAAGTACACGACTACATTCTCGACGGCTTGATTGGGACCAACTTCGATAAGCGGCTCATCGCGAATGCCGCCGCATACCTCGACGTCTTTATTCGGAATAATTTTGCGCGTTTGCACCGGGCCCTTGTAGACGATTTGACCTTCGACGCTTCCGCCGCCGGCAACCGTGCCCTCGTCATAGCAAAAGGCAGGTGTGACGGCGCTCGCCAAAGCCACCGCAGCCGGCGCGATGATCGCCCTTGTGCGCATTCTTAGTGACTCCTCCCTTATTGACGACATTTGCTAGGAGGCTAATTCAGTCTCTGATAGTTCCGCGACTGGGAGAAATCAGGAATTCTTATACGATGGCTTGCGACTCTAATGATCAATGTCACGATCGCTGTTTTGTGAAAGTCGCCGAAAGTTTGAGGACGTCTACGAAGGAGGGCGTTGAATTGAATCAGGAATGGGCCGGCAAGGCGTGTGAGCGGTGGCAGCCCGCGCGCCTCGCGGATTTTGCAGCGGTGCCGGGTTTCTAAGCGCTGTGGCGCTATTCAAAGTGGGGTTTGGGATAAGCAAGAACGAATGTCTGTTATCACTCCACGGAAGCCTAATCTGCTTCCTGCTCTTTCTAGCTACGGCATAAACATTGATTTATTCGCCGCACTGCGGCAATGGGACTGCTGCGGCCACGCGTGATCGCAAGGTTATGGAGTGCGGATTAAAAGGTGCGCGCCGCGGCTCCGCAGGTAGTGCGCAAAAACCATCGATAAGAAAAAGCACTGATTGCTCCATAAGAAATTTTGATAACCAAGCACATTGGAATTGGATTAAATCGAAGTCCTGGGAGAGTTGTCGATATGCTTACCTTTCGGCAGCTTCGGTACCTCGATGCATTGGCCCGCCATGGGAGTTTCGGTCGGGCCGCGGAAGAGTGCGCAATCAGTCAACCGGCGCTCTCCATGCAAATCCGTGAACTCGAACAAGAGCTTGGCGTTGAACTGGTAACGCGCCGACACGGCATGACTGTGCTCACCGAAGCCGGCGTTGAAGTCGCGCGGCGCGCCGGCCCGATTCTCAGCGCAACACGTGACCTCGCAGATTGTGTACGTCACGGCGGTCCGTTGCTCAGTAAAACCTTGCGGCTCGGGGTCATTTCGACGTTGGCGCCTTACGTGCTGCCTTTACTGCTGCCGGAACTCCACCGCACCCACCCGGACCTGTGTCTTGATCTGCTCGAAACCCAAACAAAGACTTTAGTAACCGAGCTTGCGCAAGGGACGCTGGACGTGCTTCTGCTGGCGCTTCCGCTTGAGCAGACTGAGTTCGAAACTGTTGTGTTGTTCAGTGACCGTTTCTTGCTCGCCGTGCCGGCTGACGATCCCTTGCCAGAACGCGCCAGAGTAAAGCCGAGCGATGTAAATGCACGCCGTCTATTGCTGCTCGAAGAAGGCCATTGTCTGCGCGATCAGGCGTTGATCTATTGCGGGGAGCGCGATACCGCCAATACCAAGCTCGGGGCAACAAGTTTGGCAACCGTCTTGCAGATGGTGGCGAGCGGCTATGGCGTCACGCTGCTGCCTGAAGTTGCGGTCGATGTCGAGGTCCGCGATGAGCGCGTGAAACTCCTTCGCTTCGTTGAGCCGCAACCGCAACGTCAGATCGGGCTTGCGTGGCGTCCAACCTCGCCGCGGAAAGCCGATTTCCTGGAGCTTGGCCAGATTCTGCTTAAAACGCTCAAGTGCGAACAGTCGCATAAAGCGGAACTGCGACGCGCCGCAAACTTTGCGCAGGTTGTAAACAACCAGTGTGGCTTGAATGCATCTCGACGCCAGCACGAATCCACCGGGACAAAATGAACTTAATTCTCGTCCCACACAAGGTCGCGGATCTCGAGCTAGCTGGCGGTTATCAACCGCCGGGCGGGCGTCGCTTGTGGTTTCGGCACGCCCCTGCGGAGTCGCAGACGACTGTCATTGCGCGTCATTAGGTGACGGAGTGGCGCTGCGGCCGGCGCGTTCTATCAGTCAAGCGCAAGACATATGCAAGCATGCCCGTAGTCTTCATCTGTCTATGTTTAGCGGCATTTGAGTTTGCGGAATAAGAGAACATGCGGGTAATCATCAGCAAGACTGAATTGAACAGCTCGGAATGATGCGCTTAACATCGACTTCGCGCAGAAGATTTTGGGCACGCGAGCCAGCACATTGCAGCAAGGGATCCGCGCATAGAAGCATGGTCGCAAGGCGACTTGCGGAGAGATGGCATGAATCTCCGGTGCCGACTGGTTCAGCTTTGCATTGCGCGACTGCTGATCATTTTGGGCGTTTTGGTCGCTGTCTCGATCATTATGGGCGAACCACCCGCGCGTGCCGGCACGTCGGAGGTGACGATCGGCGGCCCATTCACGCTATCGACCCCAGACGGCACGACAGTGACCGATCGGACTTATCGTGGCAAATGGCTGCTGGTCTATTTCGGGTATACCTTCTGTCCAACTAGCTGCCCGACCACGCTACTCGCGGTCACCACGGCTCTTGAGGAGCTTGGGCAGGATGCCGCGCAAGTTCAACCACTCTTCATCACTGTCGATCCGCAGCGAGATACACCGAAGGTGATGAGGCAATACATCGAATCGTTCGACCCGCGCATCGTCGGGCTCACCGGCACGCCACAACAAATCACCGCTGCCGCCCAAGAATACGGTGCCTATTATGTGCGCCACTCGACCGGAGCCGGTCCTGATGATTACGTCGTGGACCACAGTACGTACCTGTACCTCATGGATCCTCTAGGCAAATTCGTTCGCGCTTTCGATTCCGATACGTCAGGCGATCGGATCGCTGATGTGTTGCGCGCACTGATAGCGAAAGAAGTCAGGGGACGAACGGGCAAAAGGAACCCGGCCAATTCATGTGGTCCAGCAAATGGTTAGAACATTCGACGTCGCGGTTTGTCATTGGATGCCACAGGCGATGGGGAGAAATCATGAACTATGATGATTTTTTTGCCGACGCATTGGCGCGGGTGCGGAGCGAAAGGCGCTACCGGGTCTTCGCCGATCTCGAGCGAGTCGCCGGCCACTTCCCGCGCGCCGTTTGAGCGGCCTGACGTAGCCGAAGCGCGGCTGCGGTGGCAAAACGAGCAGCCGCGGCTCGATCCGGCAAAGCTGGTTTTTGTCGATGAGAGCGGAGCATCGACCAAGATGGCGCGGCTTTATGGCCGGGCCAAGCGTGGTCGTCGGGTGCGCGGCCGCGTTCCGTGGGGACACTGGAAGACCGTGACCTTTGTGGCAGGGCTGCGGCTGGACGGCTTCACCGCGCCGTTCGCGATCGACTGCGCCATGAACGGGGCGATTTTCGTCGACTATCTGCAACAGTGTCTGGCACCATCGCTGCGGCCCCATGACATCGTCGTTATCGACAATCTGCCCGCCCACAACCCGGACCAAGTGCGCCAAATCATCGAAGCGGCCGGCGCCACGCTACGCTATCTGCCGCCCTACAGTCCCGATCTCAATCCGATCGAACAGACTTTCGCCAAGCTCGAGACTCACCTGCGCAAAGCCAAGGAACGCACCATCCCCGCTCTCTACGACCGCATCGGCCAAGCTCTTGAAACCTTCCAAGCCGACGAATTTCCCAACTACTTCAGAAAATCCGGATACGATCCTACCTGATCGGATTCTGCTCTAGCTGAACGAGCAAAAGCTGACTGAGCTTGGCGTGGCGGAGCTTGGCGTGGCGGAAAACCGCTCAGTGCTCCGGCATTCTGGCCCTTGACTACCCATTCGAACCGCGTCTCTTCGAACCAAAGTCTCCGTTTCCGGGAAATGGAATTTTCAAGCCAGAGACAGGGAGGGCGAGAAGGTCCGAAGCTTTGAGGACGGCGTTGCAGACACAAAACCTACCCCAGCAACCCCGCCAATTCGGGGCAAGTCGCCGGCAACCGGGAAATCTCCGGTAGACCGAAAATGCATGGTGGGCCCGGGAGGACTCGAACCTCCAACCAAGCGGTTATGAGCCGCTAGCTCTGACCATTGAGCTACGGGCCCCGTGCCGGCACCGAGGCCGGCGGTGTCCTGACAGCGATTGTAGCTGCATCCTTATGCCGCGATTTGAGCCGGCAGGAAACCGGATAATCGGCATCGGCCCTCGCGTGCAATTCACTCCGTGCGTCGGCGGCGCTGCGATCGACGATCATTCTTGGGCCAGCCCCGATTTATTGGCAGCGCCGAGGGCCTTGCAACGAGCCGGTGCAGCGTCAGCGGCCCCGGCTCAGCAGAAACACGGCCTGCTCGCCGAACAGATTCCAGAACCACCACGGCATCTTCAGCCGCATGCGCCGGCCCCAAGCGTTGAGCGCGACCGCCTCTTCGATCTTGGCACCCGAGACCTGACACAGCAGGCGAAAGTCCTTGATGCTGCAAAAGTGGATGTTCGGCGTTTCGTACCAGGCATAGGGCAGATTTTCGGTGCGCGGCATGTGGCCGCCGAGCGCGATCTGCCGACGGATGCGCCAGTGGCCGAAATTGGGAAACGACACGATCGCGTGCCGCCCGATCCGCAGCATGTGCTCGAGCACGACGCGCGGCTGGCGCGTCGCCTGCAAGGTCTGCGAGAGGATCACAAAATCGAACGCGTCGTCGGGATAGTCTTCCAGATCGGTATCGGCGTCGCCTTGCACAACGGCAAGGCCCTTGGCGACGCACTCATTCACGCCCTCGCGCGACAGCTCGATACCGCGGCCGTCGACGCCGCGGCTTTCTAAAAGTCGCAGCAATTCGCCGTCGCCGCAGCCGACATCGAGCACGCGCGCGCCGGGCTCCACCATATCGGCGACGACAAGCAAGTCGACGCGCGAGCCGCTCGGGCCGCGCGCGGCTTCGGCCATTGTGAGATCGTGCTTCAGCCGCATCAGCATTCATCTACTCCCACGCACTCCGGCAACCGGCGCTCATCGCGCTATCTCGGCGCCGGGGGCAGGCCGCGCGCCCTCGCCGCCCCTTCCAGAAAACCGCGCACGATCGCAAACAATTCCGGCTCGTCGAGCAGGAATGCGTCGTGCCCTTTGTCGGTGGTGATTTCCGCGAAGGAAACGCGTGCGCCGGCGGCATTGAGCGCGTGCACGATGGCGCGAGATTCCTGCGTCGGGAACAGCCAGTCGCTGGTGAACGAGATCACGCAGAAGCGAGTCGGCGTGCCGAGGAAGGCGTTGGCGACCACGCCATCGTAATCCGCGGCGAGATCGAAATAGTCCATGGCGCGCGTCAGATAGAGATAGGAATTGGCGTCGAAACGCTCAACGAAAGTGATGCCCTGATGCCGCAAGTACGACTCGACCTGAAAGTCGGCGTCGAACGAGAAAGTCGGGTTGTCGCGGTCCTGAAAGCGGCGTCCGAACTTCCGGTGCAACGCGGCATCGGACAAATATGTAATATGCGCACCCATGCGCGCGACGGCGAGGCCGCGCCGCGGGTTGGTGCCCTCGGCGAAATAGCGCCCGCCGCGCCAGTCCGGATCCGCCATGACCGCCTGCCGGCCGACCTCGTGGAAGGCGATGTTTTGCGCGGAATGCCGGGTGGCGCCTGCAATCGGCAACGCGGCAAACACGCGCTGCGGATAACTTGCCGCCCACTGTAACACCTGCATGCCGCCCATCGAGCCGCCGGCGATCGCGAACAGCGAGTCGATGCCTAGATAGTCGAGCAGCATCGCCTGGGCGCGCACCATGTCGCGCACGGTGATGACTGGAAAATCGAGGCCATAGGGCATCCCGGTCGCCGGATTGGTCGAGGCCGGGCCGGAGGAACCCATGCAGCCGCCGACCACGTTTGGGCAAATGACAAAATACCGGTCGGTATCGATCGGCCGGCCGGGTCCCACCATGGTCTCCCACCAGCCCGGCTTCCCGGTCACCGGATGGTCGTTGACCGCGTGCTGATCGCCGGTCAGCGCATGGCAGACCAGAACGGCATTGCTGCGCTCGGCGTTCAGCGTGCCGTAGGTCTGATAGGCGATCTGCAATGGCCCGAAGTCGATCCCGGCATCGAGCCGCAGCGGATTGTTGGCCGGAAAACGCACGATCAGCGAATGCGGATGGTCCGCCTCGCGCCTGCGGTCGGTTACATCGAGGGTCGCGCTCAGCTCTGCCATGATACTTTCCGGAGTCCGGCAGTTAGCCAAATAGCAGTCAAAAGGGCGTAAATAGACCGCCTCCCGGCGGAGTCAATGTTTTCTTTGATTTCCAGCCTCACGGCACCTATCAATCACGCCATTCGCCGGGCCTGACCATGCCAAAAGAGCCGCGCCAGCAAGATTTTTCTCTCGCCGACCTGCGCCGCGAAATCGATCGGATCGATGAAGCCATGCATGCGCTGCTGATCGAGCGCGGCGAAATCATCGATCGCTTGATCGCGGTCAAGAAGACCCAGGAATCCGGTTCCGCTTTCCGGCCGGCGCGCGAGGCGGACATGATGCGCCGCCTCGTCCAGCGCCACCACGGTAATCTGCCGCTCGATACCGTCGAAAGCATTTGGCGCGTGATCATCGCGACCTTCACCTATGTGCAGGCGCCGTTCTCTGCCCACGCCGACCTTTCGGCCGGCGATGCGCTGATGCGCGATTCCGCGCGTTTCCATTTCGGCTTCACGGTGCCATTGGTGCCGCATGTGGGCGCCGCGAGCGTCGTCGAAGCGGTGACAGAGTCGACCGGCGATCTTGGCCTGGTGCCGGCCTTCGCCATCGCGGGCGCGGGCCCATGGTGGACCGCGTTGGAGTTCGACGCCGCACCCAAGATCATCGCCCGGCTGCCGTTTGTCGAGCGCGCCGACCATCCCGCCGGTCTGCCGGTCTTTGTCATCTCGCGGGTGGCCGCCGACGCCATGGTGACCGAGACCGAAGTGTGGAGCATGCGCGTCTCCGGCTGGAGCGCGGCGTCGGTCGATCGCCTGGCCGGGCTTGCCGACGCCACCGCCGTCCCCGACCGCGCCTTTGACGGGGCGGCCTTGCTGATCTCGGTCGCCCGCGGCGGCATTGAATCCGTCGCTGAAGCACTCCGCGGCACCGGGGCCTCCATTCGGTCGAAGGCCCTCGTCGGCAGCCATGCGAGCCGCTATACGGTGCCCACCAAATAAAGAACTCCAGGTCGAGGGAGCGACGAGAGAAATAGCAATGAGCGTGTATCCCCAACCGCGTCCCGGCGTGCTCGACATCGAGCCTTATGTCCCAGGCAAGAGCAGCGCCCCTGGTGTTGCGAAAGTCTTCAAGCTGTCGTCCAACGAGACGCCGCTTGGGCCGAGCCCGCACGCCATCGCGGCCTACAAGAAGAGCGCGGAGCATCTGGAAGATTACCCGGACGGGGCGGCAACCGCGTTGCGCGAAGCGATCGGCCGCGTCTTCGGGCTTGATCCCGCCCGCATTGTCTGCGGCGCCGGCTCCGACGATCTATTGAATCTCCTGGCGCGCGCCTATCTGGCCGACGGCGACGAGGCGATCCACACTACGCACGGCTTTCTGGTCTACCCGATCGCGACGCTCGGCACCGGCGCCAAGCCGGTGATCGCGGCGGAGAAGAATTATACAGCGAGCGTGGATGCGATCCTGGCGGCGGTGACGAAGAAGACCAAGATGGTCTTTCTCGCCAACCCGAACAATCCGACCGGCACCTACATCTCCTTCGACGAGGTCAAGCGCCTGCACCGCGGTCTGCCGCCGCAGGTGCTGCTCGTGCTGGACGCGGCCTATGCCGAATACGTTCGGCGCAATGACTACGAATCCGGCATCGAGCTTGTCGCGACGAGCGACAACGTCGTCATGACCCGCACCTTTTCCAAGATCCACGGTCTCGCTGCCTTGCGCCTCGGCTGGATGTTTGGTCCATCGCACGTCGTTGGCGCGATCAACCGCATCCGCGGACCGTTCAACGTCAGCGGACCGGCGATCGCCGCCGGCATCGCAGCCATCGAAGATCACGCGCATCAGGAGCATGCGCGCGAGCACAATGATCGCTGGCTCGCCTGGCTGGCGCAGGAATTCGAAAAGCTCGGGCTCACCGTGACCCCGAGCGCCGCCAATTTCCTGCTGATTCATTTCCCGCAGATCAAGGGGCGCACCGCCAAGGATGCCGATGCGTTCCTGACCGCGCGCGGACTCATTCTGCGCCAAGTCGGCTCCTATAAGCTGCCGAATGCGTTGCGGATGACCGTCGGCACCGAAGAGGCCAACCGGCTTGTCGTCGCCGCGCTCAAAGAATTCTTGGCCAAATCGGCGTGACGCTGTGACCAGATCCGCACCCTTATACAACCGCCTCGCCTTGATCGGCGTCGGCCTGATCGGCTCATCGATCGCGCGCGCTGCGCGGGCGCAGGGAACGGTGCGCGAGATCGTGGCGACCGCCCGCTCGGCCGCGACCCGCCAGCGCGTGGCCGAGCTTGGGCTTGCCGACCAGGTCGTGGAAACCAGCGCCGCGGCCGTCGCCGGCGCCGATCTGGTGATCGTGTGCGTGCCGGTCGGCGCCTGCGGCGAAGTTGCCGCCGAGATCGGGCCGCATCTGATGCATGGCGCAACAGTCTCGGACGTCGGCTCGGTCAAGGGCGCAGTGGTCCGGGATATCGCTCCGCATTTGCCCCAAGGGATCCATTTTGTTCCGGCGCATCCGGTGGCCGGCACTGAGAATTCCGGTCCCGATGCGGGGTTTGCGACCCTCTTCGTCGGACGATGGTGCATTCTGACGCCACCTGAAGACAGCGATGCCGCGGCGGTCGAAAAGCTGGCGGCTTTCTGGCGCGCTTTGGGTGCCAATGTCGAAACCATGCCGGCAGCGCATCACGACCTCGTGCTGGCGATCACTAGTCATTTGCCGCATCTGATCGCTTACACGATTGTCGGCACGGCCGACGAGCTTGGTGAGGTGACGCGCTCGGAAGTGCTGAAATTCTCCGCCGGCGGCTTTCGCGATTTCACCCGCATCGCCGCGTCCGACCCGACCATGTGGCGCGATGTGTTTCTCGCCAACAAGGACGCGGTGCTGGAAATGCTTGGCACCTTCAACGAGGATCTGTCGCAGCTCACTCGCGCCATTCGTCGCGGCGACGGCGATGCGCTGTTTGCCCATTTCACCCGCACGCGCGCGATCCGGCGCGGCATTGTACAGATCGGTCAGGACTCGCCCGCTGCGGATTTCGGCCGGCCGCATCCCGATCTGCCGCTCGAGCCGCTGCCGCGGCCTTATGCGGCGTCGAGCGAAGATTAGTTTTTTGCAGAGGCGCCACGTCCGGCGCACAACAGCTTTTAACCTCGCGCCCGCACTGTCAGTGCTTCGGTCACCGCACCGCGCAGGGTTGCGACCGAGAACGGCTTCGAGATCACGTCGTGAATGATAGCATCGAGGCCATGAGCGCGCTCGCGCTGATCCGCATAGCCGGTCATCAACAGGATGGTCAGCGACGGATGATCACGCGCGGCGGCAAGCGCGAGCGCAATACCGTCCATGATCGGCATGCGGATGTCCGTCAGCAAGAGATCGAAATCTCCATCGGCGCGCCCGATGACGTCGAGCGCCTCGCCTCCATCGGCGGCGGTCGCGACCTCATGACCGTCCATCGTCAGTGCCCGCGCACAAAGCGCGCGTAGCGCTTCCTCGTCCTCGGCTATGAGAATGCGTGCCATGGCAACTCAGCGGCTTGCGGCGACAAGGTCGCGGCGGTTGACAAAGCGAACGACGACATCGCGCGCCTCGGCGGGCGGCGACGCCAAGCGGGTCCGAAATCCGACGCCCTCGCCCGGCGGCAGCGAGGCGCGCACGGGAACGGAGGTCCAGGAATAGATCTCCTGCTGTGCCGCATTGCGCAGAACGAATTTGAGGCGCGGCACATCTTCAGTCTTGCGGGTGGTGTTAACGACATTGCCTTCGACCACCAGGATCGGGACTCCCTCGTGCTGCTCGGTGACGGTCGCCACATTGTCGAAAACGAGACCGCGCAAGTTCACGGGCAGGCCAATCAAGGAATAGAAGGACGCCGTCTGCGGGAGCGCGCGCACCACGTCGCCGCGCCAGCCGACAAGAATAGTGTCGAGCAGCGCAAGCGCCAGGATCGCACTTTGCAGGCGCGACAGCGGCCAGTGCAACGATCCGCGCATTCCGTGCGCCCGCCGCGCAGCGACGCTCTCGATATCCTGAGCGCCGGCGGAATCATCCGGTTCGTGAGCGCGGATGCGACCGTCCGCACGGCGAGGCCGGGCCTCGTCGAGATCGACCGGGACAATCGGAGGTGCTTCGACTTCATCGGAATAGCCCCCCTCGATGGGCTCCGCCAGGTCTGCGCCGAATGCCGTTTCCGGCGCGGCGAACGACCGCTCGGCTTCTGCGGCTTGAAAGGACCCCAATCGAGCGCCTGCGAGCTGGTCCGCAGCGCTGTCGGCGGCGTCCTCCGCCGCAACCGGCGGAACATCCGGTTCCGGTGCGAGCGCGGCAGCCGCAAGCATAAGCTTGTCAGCGTGGGTAGGTTCCGCATGCCAGACTGTTCGGCAGCGAGCACAGCGGACCTGCCGCCCATTCGGGGACAGGCTAGCCAGTTCCACATCATAGGACGTAGCGCAGGACGGGCAGACAATCAGCATCGGCGAATCAGGGGCGCGTCGACTTCGAGATAGGCTACTCCCGATCCGTTAACGAATTGGAAACCATGCGGCCGACCGCGGAGACCGTGCTATGAGGGTCGAGGGGACGCCGCGAATCGGCCGCGGCCGTCGTTTAACCAGTCGGAGGCTTGCGGAGGACGGCGGGTGATCCGGTTCGAGAATGTCGGCTTGCGCTATGGGCTTGGCCCCGAGGTGCTGCGCGACCTCAATTTTGGGATCAATGGGCATTCCTTCCAGTTCCTCACCGGCCCTTCCGGTGCCGGCAAGACCTCGCTGCTGCGGCTTATGTTGCTGTCGCTGCGGCCGACTCGCGGCCTCATCAGCATGTTCGAGCAGGATACGGCGACCTTGAGCAAGGATGGCCGTGCCAATCTGCGGCGCAGGATCGGGATCGTCTTTCAGGATTTCCGGCTGCTCGACCACCTGACGACCTATGAGAATGTGGCGCTGCCGCTGCGGGTTCTGGGCAAGGAAGAGGCGGACTACCGGGCCGAAGTCGTCGAATTGCTGCAATGGGTCGGTCTCGGCGATCGCATGGGCGCCTTGCCGCCGATCCTCTCCGGCGGCGAAAAGCAACGCGCTGCCATTGCCCGCGCCGTGATCGCGCGGCCGCAACTTTTGCTCGCCGACGAGCCGACCGGCAATGTCGACCCCAATCTGGGGCAGCGGCTGCTGCGGCTCTTTATCGAGCTTAACAAATCCGGGACGGCCGTCATCATCGCCACGCACGACATTGCCCTGATGGACGAGTACGACGCGCGCCGGCTGGTCCTGCATGAAGGTCGCCTGCATGTCTACGACTGAACCGGTCGAGACCGTGGCGGAGCCGTGGGACGAGTTCGATGCGCCGCCGGCGGTGGTGCGCAGCCTGCCCGGCGCTGCACCGATCGTGCCGAAGGATTCGATCACCGGGCGCTCGCTTACAGTGGTGGTTGCCATCATGACGTTCCTGGCCTCGCTCACGACCGGGGCGGCCATGCTGGTCGTGAGCGCGGCGAGCGATTGGCAATCGGAGGTGAGCCGGGAGGTCACCATCCAGGTCCGCCCGGCGCCCGGCCGCAATATCGACGCCGACGTGCGCACCGCCTCCGACATCGCGGGCGCCGTGCCCGGCATTGCCGAGGTTCGCGCCTTCACCAAGGAGGAGTCCGCGCGCCTAGTCGAGCCGTGGCTGGGCGGCGGTCTCGCTCTCGATGAGCTGCCGATCCCGCGCCTGATTGTCGTGAAGATCGCGGCCGGCATGCGGCCCGACTTCGCGGCGCTCGGCCAAGCGCTTTCAGCGCGGGTCCCAACGTCGAGCCTGGACGATCATCGCCGCTGGATCGATCGGATGCGCACCATGGCGGAAACGGCGGTTTTCGCCTGTATCGCGGTCATGGCGCTGGTGTGGGCGGTGACCGTGCTTTCTGTGACGTTCGCCACGCGCGGTACCATGGCCACGAACCGCCCGATCGTCGAAGTGCTCCATTACGTCGGCGCCACTGACAGCTTCATCTCCAATCAATTCCAGCGGCATTTCCTCATCCTCGGATTCAAAGGCGGCGCCATCGGAGGCGGAGTGGCGATTCTTTTGTTCGCGGTGCTGGAAGCAGCCAAAACCTGGCTCGCCGGGACTGCCGCCGGCGATGAAATCGCGAGCTTGTTCGGTAATCTTTCCATTGGCGTAGCCGGCTATCTGGCGATCTTGTTGCAAATCATATTCATGGCGTTGGTGACCGCGTTCGCGTCGCGGCGAACGGTCAACCGCACGCTCCAGTCCATTGACTGAAGCGTACGCAGCACGACCGGTTGCTGCGGAATGCCGCCGGCGTAGAATGTCATGGGGCCGAAACGATATTGGGCGCGGGGGGACGCGCGCGACCATGCTCAGTCTTAGTGGCGCAGTCAGAAGGCGGCGGTTCAGCTCGGTCTTTACCAAGCTCGTCGTGCTCGCGGCCGTCGCGCTCGGCTTGGGCTTTGTCGCCTTCCTCTGGCTGCTGCCGGAGGAAGAAGTCGCGCTCGACCGCAATGCCGACGGTATCGTTGTGCTGACCGGCGGAACGTCTCGTGTCGCCGACGCATTGGAACTCCTCGCCGCCGGCCGTGGCAAGCGGCTCTTGATCAGCGGCGTCAATCCCGGAACGACGACGGCCGATATCGCCCACCAGACCGCAGGTTACGACAAGCTCCTCAAGTGCTGCGTCGATCTCGACTATTCAGCCACCAATACCCTCGGCAATGCGGTGGAGACCCGCCGCTGGGCGCTCGATCGCGGCTTTCATTCGCTCGTGATCGTCACATCGGCCTATCACATGCCGCGCGCGCTCGCCGAGATCTCCCACCAGCTACCGGACGTTACGCTGATCCCCTTCCCCGTCGTCTCAGACCGCCTGCGGCTGGAGCCCTGGTGGTCGAACGGCGCCACCACGCGGCTAGTCCTTTCGGAATATTTCAAATACCTGTACGCCCATCTGCGTATGCGCTTTGACAGCGTGGCGGCAGAAACCGAGAGCGTCAAGCTCGCTGGCCCGAAGCCGCCCAAACACGTTTAGTAATCCGGGTATCCTTTGTCCTCCTCCACTTCCGCCATCGTCGCGCGTTCGCTGCTTTTCAACGCGCTGTTCTACGTCAACATCACCTTCCGCATGATCGCGGCGCTGCCGACGATCCTGTTGCCGTACGCGTTCCTGCACGGCGTTTTGCGCCGTTATGCGAGCAGCACCTTGTGGCTTCTGCGCGTCGTGTGCGGCACCGAAGTCGAATGGCGCGGGCGCGAAAAACTCCCCGTGGGGCCCTACATCGTCGCCTGCAAGCACCAATCGCTATGGGAGACGTTTGCGCTGTTCGCGCTGCTGCCGCATCCGACCTATGTGCTCAAGCGTGAGTTGATGTGGCTGCCGTTGTTCGGCTGGCTCGCGACCAAGGCGCGGATGATTCCGATTGATCGCGGCTCTCACGCCAAGGCGCTCGCCAGCATGATCGCGGCGGCGCGGCAGGAGGCCGCGCGCGGCCGGCAAATCGTGATCTTTCCGGAAGGCACGCGGCGTCCGCCCGGCGCAAAGCCGCGCTACTTGCCGGGCGTTGCCTTCCTCTATGCCGAGCTAGGGCTTCCTTGCGTACCGCTGGCGCTCAATTCCGGATTGTTCTGGCCGCGCCGCTCGCTGCGGCGCTATCCGGGCACCGTCATCGTCGAAGTGCTCGATCCAATCCCGCCAGGACTTGAGAAACGCGAATTCCTCGCCCGCCTGCAGAGCGCGACCGAGGAAGCGACCGCTCGGCTTGTCGTCGAAGGCCAGCGATCAGCTGACGGCTGATTGCTGCCCTTTGAGCCGTTCGGCGATGAGGTGCAACTCGGTCTCGCGATAACCAAGCGCCTCCAGCGCCTGCACCGTTTCAAGCACATAGTCGCGGTTGGGACCCGAACGGCCGTGACCTTGCCTGACATGGTGCACGCATTCGGCGAGCGTCAGCCGTCCGGCATATTGCACATGGCTGCGGTCGACGATGAAACACAGCGCCCGCACCTGCCGGCGCGCTTCCTCCTCAAGCTCGACCCGCCGCATCGTCTCCACATAAACCGTCGTCACCTGTTCGCGCGCGCGCAAATAGGCGACGGTCTCGTCGCGCTGAGCGGCCGCGACGCGGAAGGCGATGCCGCGGCACATTCCGCCGCGGTCAAGCCCGAGCACCAGGCCGGGCCGCTCCGGCGTACCGCGATGGACGAAGGAATAGACGCACAGCGCCCGGTGCAGGCCGATGAGCCGCGCCGGTACGCGTTCGACGAAGTCGAAGCCCGGATTCCACATCAGCGACCCGTAGCCCAAGACCCAGAGGTCTTCGTGGCTGTGCCTGTCCAGCAATTCCCTCACCGCCAAAGGTCCTCGAAGGCGCGGCCGCCGGCCGCAAGCTTGATCCAAGAATGCATGAGCCGTCCCACGCACCCTGCATTTGCGCTAAAACCCCACCGTGGCACCGCCATGGCGGCGAAAAATCTAGTATCCGAACAACTTCGTCTTTGAAACGCCGCACTCGGCAGGCGAGGAGAAGCAATGCCGGGCCAATCCCCCCTCAGCATGATGCAACCGCCGGAGCAACGGGCGCAGCGGCAGCTTCGCGCGCGGCCACAGCCCCGCCGGCGCTGGCCGATCTGGGCGCCGCTCGCGGCCGTCATCCTGCTCGCGGCGCTCTGGAGCGGGCTCTGGTACGTCTCTGCGTCCATCGCCGATCGCACGCTGGCCGGTTGGGTTGAACGTGAGGCGGCGGCCGGCCGGGTCTATTCCTGCGGCTCGCAAGCAATCGGCGGATTTCCGCTCAGCGTCAGGGCCGAATGCACCGACCCCAGCGCCGAAATCGGGAACAGCCAACCGCCCTATTCGGTGGGCGCGAAGGCGCTCAGTTTTGTCGCTGAAATCTATCGTCCGACCCGGCTGGTCGGCGACGTCAGCGGGCCGCTGACGATCGCCGCGAATGGTCAACCACCAACCCTGACCGCCGACTGGACGCACGCGCGGATCGTGGTCAGCGGAACGCCGCCCTACCCCGATGCGCTATCGATCGACCTCGACACCCCGCATCTGAATCGCGCCGGCGGCGGCGAGAGCCTGTTCAACGCCAAACGCGCGGATCTTCACGGGCGCATCACCGAAGGCTCGCCGCGCGATCATCCGGTGGTGGACATGACCCTTCATCTCGCCGGCGCGTCCGCATCCGTTATTCACCCGCTGCTCGGGCAACCTTTCGACGGTGACACCGATGCGATCATCCGCGGCTTGACCGACTTGTCGCCGAAGCCGTGGGCCGATCGGCTGCGGGAAATGCAGGCGGCAGGCGGCGGCATCGAGATTAAATCATTTCGCCTCACGCAGGCGGACGCCGTCGTTGTTGGCGCCGGAACGCTCGGCCTTAATTCGGATGGCAAGCTCAACGGCGTGGTCCGCGTTGCCATTGTCGGCATCGAACACATCGTTCCACGGCTCGGCATCGACCGGCTGATCGGGCAGGGACTAGACCAATTGTCTGGCGGCAACGGCACGCTCTACCGGCTGGTGCCGGGATTGAGCGAGACCATTCGCGAGACCGCCAACGCAAGCGTGATCGAGAACCTCAAGAAAATGGGCGAGCCGACTTCGATCGACAATCGGCCAGCAATCCTCCTGCCGCTGCGTTTCGTCAACGGCACGATCTATCTTGGGATGTTGCGTATCGGCGAAATGCCGGCGCTGTTTTGAAACGCAGGCGCCGTGCCAAGCTTTATCGCTCACCGCCTGCCATATCGGCGGCGATTGGGCTATCGCGAACGCTAACCGAAGCGGAACGCCGATTCCACGGCCCCCATGACCACGTCCTTGAGGGTTCGCTTTCCCGGATCGTCGCCGGCAGCGCCGACCACAACATGAAGCGGTAACAAATGCTCTTCGCGCGGGTGAGCGTCACGTGCCGAGGGCGCCTTATCCCATGAAGCAAGCGCGGACGCCCGCGACTCCGGAGGAGCTTTGGTCAGCACTTCCTCGAGCCAATCGTCGAAACGTTGCGAGCCCTCGTTCGCGGCGCGGCCATTGCCGCGGCGCATGCTCGCCATCAGCATGCGCATATTGTGGTAGGTCATGCCGCTGCCGATGATGAGTACGCCCTCGTCACGCAACGGCGCCAGCGCCTCGCCGACGCGCAGATGCGCGGCAGCGTCCATGTTCGCAAGCAGCGATACTTGGACGATCGGCACATCGGCCTTCGGGAACGCGACTTTCAGCGGGATGAAAACACCGTGATCGAAGCCCCGCTCATGGTCGTATTTCCAGGGGATGCCGGCGGTCTCGAGCAATTCGGCTATCCGCGCAGACACCGCGGGCGCTCCCGCCGCCGGGAATTTGATTTCATAGGTGTTCGGCGGAAAGCCGTAATAATCATAAAGGAGCGGCGGAGCCGGGTTGTTCTGGATGGTGACGACGGGCTCTTCCCAGTGGCCGGAAATGACCACCAGCGCTTTTGGCGCGGGCGCCCCCGCTTCGTCCGGCACATGGCGCAAATACTCGGCCATCCGCGCCCAGGTATCGGGCGGATCCCAATCCATAAAGAAACACGGCCCACCGCCATGCGGGATGAAAAGTGTCGGCAATCGGCTCATTTTTGATCCTGAACGAAGTTTGTTTCTGAACGAAAAAGCTGTTGCTGCGCCGGGCGCCTATGTGCTTGACCGCAACAAAGAGTTAGGAAGCGGCATCCGCTCGCACCAGTCGCCGCCGTTCATATCGACCATGACTTGATCGCTGCCGTTTCAACGCTTGGTTGCCCCGTGCCAGCCAACAGAAGCTTCCGGTACGGAATCGGTGGAAGCAAAATAGGGCTTGAGATCAAGGAGCGGTGTGCCGTCGAGACAATCCAGCCCGACGACCGAGAGTTGGTTGCCGCGAACATGGAGAAGCCGCGCCACCGAAACCGCGATCGGGTTGGGCCGCACCGGCGAGCGCAGCGCAAACGTGCCGCGACGCTCGGAATAGTGATGCGGTGCCTGCAAGACGAGATCGCGGCGCGCCCGATCCATCCAATACAGCACGACCACATGGCTGACGGTGTCGAGCCCTTGTAATGCACCGGTCCAGCGCGGATCGACTACGATGGTGCAGACTGCCTCCGTTTCACGCGGATTCTTCGGGCAGTCCTCGCGGCGCTTCCAGGGCGTGTGGATGCGCCCAATGAAATAGAGCGAGGCGTCGAACTTTTCCGGCAGTTCGACGGCGATTTCGCCCTCGCGCAGATCGGATGATACTTTCGCGGAATAAGCTTCGCTCATTGCCGCCCCTTCTGGCACGCCCCGGCGCGCGCGGCCAGCCCTCGCCCTGGTGCCAGGCCTGCTCATAAATGGTCAATTGTGGGCGATATCCCAAGGCCACTTGCCTATTTAATCGTATAAAGATATCTTTATGTCCACTTAGAGTAACATTGCATCCAAGACGGCGCACGATCCAGACGATACGCGATCAGTATGACCACCGCCCAACTCGCTTTTCCCATGCTGACCGGCACCCTCAAGGCCGCGGCCGAACCGACGCGGCTGCGGCTATTGATGCTGATCAGCGAAGCCGAGCTGACGGTGACCGATCTCACCGCCATCCTGCGGCAATCGCAACCCCGCCTCTCCCGCCATTTGCGCCTTTTGACCGAGGCAGGGTTGGTCGAGCGCCACCGGGAGGGATCGTGGGCCTTTTTTCGCCTGGGCGAGGCCGGCGGCACCGCCGACATCGCGCGCGCTTTGATCAACTGGCTCGACCCGAACGATCCCGTCATCGCGCGCGATCGCGAACGGCTCGCCGCCGTGCGCGCCGCGCGCGCTGCCGCTGCGCAGAACTATTTCCGCCGCCACGCTGCCGAATGGGACCGCATCCGCAGACTACACGTCGCCGACACCGCGGTTGAAGAAGCAATCCGCGCCGCGCTTGCCGACCAGCCGATCCGCTCGCTGCTCGATCTCGGCACTGGCACCGGGCGCATGCTGGAGCTTTTCGCCGGCGACATTGAACGCGGCCTCGGCCTCGACCTCTCTCTCGATATGCTCTCGCTCGCCCGCGCGCGGCTCGACCGTGCCGGACTGAAACACTGCACCGTGCGTCACGGCGACATCTATGATCTGGCGCTGCCGCGCGACACCTTCGACGTGGTCATCGTTCATCAAGTGTTGCACTTCCTTGACGACAGCGCCCGCGCGCTGCGCGAGGCGGCGCGCGTGCTGCGGCCGGGCGGCCGCCTCTTGGTCATCGACTTCGCGCCGCACGATCTCGAATTTTTGCGCGATGAGCATGCGCACCGGCGGCTCGGCTTTGCTGCCGAAACGGTGACGCAATGGCTCGAAGCCGCCGGCCTAAATCTCGTCCGCCAACAGACCCTGGCACCCGGACCGGAAGGCAGGATCGCGGTCTCGCTGTGGCTCGCCCGCGATCCGCGCATCGTCGTCGCTTCACCGGCAACACGTGAGGTCGCTTGATGAATAGTACCCGTACCAGCCGGTTCACCGATACCAGCGGCGCGCCGTCCATTCGCGTTTCATTTGAATTCTTTCCGCCGAAGACCGCGGAAATGGAGAAGACGCTGTGGGAGGCGATCGCGCGGCTCGCGCCCTTGCAGCCGAATTTCGTCTCGGTGACCTACGGCGCCGGCGGCTCGACCCGCGAGCGCACGCACGCGACCGTCAAGCGCATTCTCGCCGAAACAATGCTCACGCCTGCGGCGCACCTGACCTGCGTCGCCGCGAGCCGCCCCGAGGTCGATGCGGTGATCGATGCTTACGCGCAGGCCGGCGTGCGCCACATCGTGGCGCTGCGCGGCGATCCGATCGGCGGCATCGGCGAGCGCTTTGCGCCGCATCCCGGCGGCTATCGCAATGCGGCCGACCTTGTCGGCGGCATCAAGCGCATCGCCGATATCGAAGTTTCGGTCTCCGCCTATCCGGAAAAACATCCGGACAGCGCCGACGTTGCCGCCGATATCGATATGCTCAAGGCCAAGGTCGACGCCGGCGCGACCCGCGCCATCACGCAATTCTTCTTCGAGAACAGCCTTTATTTCCGCTACCTCGACCGCGTGCGCAAAAGCGGAATCAACATCCCGATCGTGCCCGGCATCCTGCCAGTGCAAAACTTCACACAGACCAAGAATTTCGCGGCCCGTACCGGCGCTTCGGTGCCCGACTGGCTCGCACGTCGTTTCGAAGGTCTCGATGAGGATCCGGCAACGCGCAAGCTGATCGCCGCAGCCGTCACCGCCGAACAGGTGCTCGATCTGGTCGATCAGGGCGTTACCGATTTTCACTTCTATACGATGAACCGTGCCGAACTGGTTTACGCGATCTGCCACCTATTGGGACTGCGTCCCGGTGGCGGCCAGCCGGCGCGCGCACCATTTTCTCCCGAGATCGAACGGGCGTAATCCATGACAATCCTGTCAGACAAGGAGACGGCCCTGCGCAGTCTCGCCGCCGAGCGCATTCTGGTGCTCGACGGCGCCATGGGCACCATGATTCAGGCGCTCGGCCTGGACGAGCGGGGTTATCGGGGCGCGCGTTTCGACGCCTGGAACCGCGAAGTGCGCGGCAACAACGATCTGCTCAATCTGAGCCGGCCCGACTCGGTGCGCGCTATTCACCTCGCCTATTTCCGTGCCGGCGCCGACATCGTCTCGACCAACACGTTCTCCTCGACCCGCATTGCGCAAGCCGACTACGGCATGGCCGAGATCGCCTACGAGCTCAATCTCGAAGGCGCCCGGCTCGCGCGCCATGCGGCGCAGGTCGCGCAAGACGAGGACGGTCGGCCGCGTTTCGTCGCCGGCGCCATCGGCCCGACCAACCGCACTGCCTCGATCTCGCCCGATGTGCTCAATCCAAGCTTTCGCGCTATCACCTTCGATGAATTGCGCGTCGCTTACGCCGAACAGGTGCGCGGATTGATCCAAGGCGACGTCGATATCCTGCTCATCGAGACGATTTTCGACACGCTCAACGCCAAGGCCGCGATCTTTGCCTGCGCGGATATTATGGAAGAGCAAGGCGTCCGCCTGCCGATCATGATTTCCGGCACCATCACCGACCGGTCGGGACGGCTTCTCTCCGGACAGACGCCGGAAGCATTCTGGAACTCCATCGCGCACGCCGCGCCGTTATCGGTCGGATTGAACTGCGCGCTCGGCGCCAGGCAAATGCGCGGGCACATCGCCGACCTCGGCCGCGTCGCCGACACGCTCATTTGCGCCTATCCCAACGCCGGATTGCCCAACGAATTCGGTCATTACGACGAAAGCCCGGCGATGATGGCCGAGCAAATGGGCGAATTCGCCTCGTCCGGCATCGTCAACATCGTTGGCGGCTGCTGCGGCACGACGCCCGACCACATCCGCGCCATCACCGCCGCTGTGGCCGGCAAAAAGCCGCGCCAGATTCCGATCGTCCCTCAGAACCTGCGTCTTTCAGGCCTTGAAGCTTTCACGCTCACGCCGGCGATTCCGTTCGTGAATATCGGCGAACGCACCAATGTCACCGGCTCGGCGCGCTTCCGCAAGCTGATTACCGCTGGCGACTACACCGCGGCCCTCGCTGTCGCGCGCGATCAGGTGGAGAACGGCGCGCAAATCCTCGACGTCAATATGGACGAGGGCCTGCTCGATTCCGAAAAGGCGATGACGACCTTCCTCAATCTGATCGCGGCGGAGCCGGACATCGCGCGAGTGCCGTTGATGATCGATTCCTCGAAATTCTCCGTGATCGAGGCCGGTCTGAAATGCGCGCAGGGCAAAGCAGTGGTCAATTCGATCTCGCTCAAGGAGGGCGAGGACGCGTTCGTCCATCATGCCAAGCTCGTGCGCCGTTACGGCGCCGCCGTCGTTTTGATGGCATTCGACGAGGCGGGGCAAGCCGACACCTTCGAGCGCAAGACGAAGATTGCCGCACGCGCCTACGACATTCTGGTCAATCGCGTCGGCTTTCCGCCGCAGGACATCATTTTCGATCCGAACATCTTTGCGGTGGCAACCGGCATGGAGGAGCATAACGGCTACGGCGTCGCCTTCGTCGAGGCGGCGCGCTGGATCCGGCAAAACCTGCCGCACGCGCATGTCTCAGGCGGCGTATCTAATCTTTCCTTCTCCTTCCGCGGCAACGAGCCGGTGCGCGAAGCGATGCATTCGGTGTTTCTTAAACATGCCATCGCCGCTGGCATGGATATGGGCATCGTCAATGCCGGTCAGATCGCCGTTTATGACGATCTCGATCCCGAGTTGCGCCAAGCTTGCGAAGACGTCGTGCTCAACCGCCGCGGCGACGCGGCCGAACGTCTGCTCGCGCTTGCCGAGCAGCACCGCGGCGCCGGCAAGGAAAAGAAGGAAGCCGATCTATCCTGGCGCGAATGGCCGGTCGAGAAACGACTGACCCATTCGCTGGTGCATGGCATCACCAATTTCATCGCCGCTGACGTCGAAGAGGCGAGACTCAAGGCGCCTCGCCCGCTCGCCGTGATCGAAGGCCCGCTCATGGACGGCATGAATGTCGTCGGCGATCTGTTCGGCTCGGGGCGCATGTTCCTGCCGCAGGTGGTCAAGTCGGCCCGGGTGATGAAGCAGGCGGTCGCGCATCTGCTGCCATACATGGAACAGGAACGAGACGGCCGCACGCATGCTTCGTCCAACGGCAAGATCGTGCTCGCCACCGTCAAAGGCGATGTGCACGACATCGGCAAGAACATTGTCGGCGTCGTGCTCGCCTGCAACAACTACGATGTCGTCGACCTCGGCGTGATGGTGCCCGCGGAAAAGATCCTGCAGGCGGCAACCGTCGAGCAGGCGGACATCATCGGGCTGTCCGGGCTGATCACGCCGTCACTCGACGAGATGTGTCATGTGGCGGCCGAACTGGAAAGGCAAGGGTTTGAGGTGCCGCTGCTCATCGGCGGGGCGACGACAAGCCGCGTCCACACGGCAGTCAAGATTCATCCCAATTACCGCCGCGGGCAGACGCTCTACGTCAACGACGCAAGCCGCGCCGTCGGCGTCGTGTCTTCGCTGCTCTCGCCCGATACGCGGGCGCATGCCATCAACGAGGTGCGCGCCGAGTATGCTCGCATCTCCGCGGCGCATGCGCGCGGCGAAGAAGGCAAGCAGCGATTGTCCTTGGCGGATGCGCGCGCCAACGCGCTGCGGCTCAATTGGTCAGGCGACTACCGACCGCCGGCGCCACGGCTTCTCGGCACGCATCGGCTGACCGACATTCCGCTTGGCGAACTCGTCGACTTCATCGACTGGACGCCGTTCTTCGCCACCTGGGAGCTCAACGGAAAATATCCGGCCATCCTGAACGATCCGCAAACCGGCGAAGCCGCGCGCGGCCTGTTTGCCGATGCGCAAGCGATGCTGCGGCAGATCGTTTCGGAAAGCTGGTTCTCGGCGCGCGCGGTCATCGGCTTGTGGCCCGCAAACAACGAAGGCGATGACATCCTCGTCTTCGACGACGAAGCGCGGAGCACGCCGATCGCGGTGCTGCACACGCTGCGTCAGCAGCTGCCGCGCCGTGAGGGCCGTGCCAACGTGGCGCTCGCCGATTTCGTAGCGCCGCGCGCCAGCGGGCTCGCTGATTATATCGGCGGCTTTGTGGTCACCGCCGGCATCGGCGAAGAGGTCGTCGTCGAGCGCTTCAAACGCGCCAACGACGATTATTCCGCGATCATGGCCAAGGCACTAGCCGATCGGCTGGCGGAAGCCTTGGCCGAACACCTGCATCAGCGGGTGCGCCGGGAATTCTGGAGTTACGCACCCGACGAGCGGCTTAGCGGCCCCGATCTCATCGCAGAAAAGTATCGCGGCATTCGTCCGGCGCCCGGCTATCCGGCACAGCCCGATCACACCGAGAAAGCGACGCTGTTCGCCCTTCTCGAAGGCGAGCGGCAGATCGGCGTGCGCCTCACCGAAAGCTTTGCGATGTGGCCAGGCGCATCCGTCAGCGGCTTCTACTTCAGCCACCCGGAAAGCTACTATTTCGGCGTTGGCCGCATCGAACCCGACCAGGTCGAAGACTACGCGCGGCGCAAGAACTGGACCTTCGAGCAAGCGGAGAAGTGGCTGGCGCCGATCCTCAACTACGATCCGCTCGCCGCCGTACGCAGCGCCGCGGAATAACCGGCCGTTGCCCGCTCCGCAGGGGTGAACCGGGACTACGGGGCAGAAACAAAAAACACCGGAGCGGCAAACCGCTCCGGTGTTTCTTATTCCCTGATCGCTGCCGGAGAGCGATTTTTGTGGTTCTTGTTCTTTGATACTCAGCGCGCAAGCTCCACCATTCTCGGAAGACCCCTCGTCCCTTTCTTCCGGATCGCGCTTTCGAAACTCAGAAGGCCCCCAGTAGGATTGCGCTAACAAAAACAAATGCAGCGCATACCGCAAGCACATTGAGCTTCATCGCGATATCCACGCGTTTGACCTCCATCGCAGTTAGGAAAGTTACAATAGCAGAAAGACGGGCGTCGTTGAAGCGCGTCGATTGCTGCAATGCCGCGAAGATTTGTGCAAAGCACGATTCGATAGCTCTATTTTTCCAAATGATGAGAGCTGAAAGAAAATTGCCTCTCGCGCAAACTGTCGCACAAATGACATTGCGACTTTATCCACAAGTTCCCGATATCAACATGACGGTCTCATGACGAAAAACTTCATGAGGAGCACGACCTAAAGGAAATCGGAGAAGCAACGTATGCGCGCGCTTTGGCGAACGGCCAAAGACCCGACGGCGCGACGCGACGATGTCACTCAATCACGAATTCACTGAATCGCAAGTGATAAGGATGGCCTCGCTCATTTGGCGCCTTGGCACGTCTTAATTTGCTGACAGAGGAAGAGCCATCGTGCGCAACGCCGACGTTCGTCGGCTCGAACGCGACAAAACAAACAAAAGCCCCAACCAATATGGTTAACACGTTCCTTCCAGCCGCCCTAGCAAACATCATTGAATAGTCCTTAACGGAAGTCTCGCATTGTGCCGCGCATGTGGCGTGGCGTTCAGTTCTGGATTTTGGGCGCGATCGCTGGCGCGGCGCTGATCGCGCTCGCCGGCTGCGGCCACAATTTCTATAGCGGCGAGCGCGAAGCGTGGCGGCGCGAGGCCGAGATCGTCTGCATGAATTCCGGCGCGGTGAAGGAAAGCTCGGCGCGCGTGCGCATCTCCGCGATCAGCGGCCCCGGCGTGTGCGGCGCCGACTATCCGATACAGGTATCGGCGCTGGGCGAGAGCGGGCCGCTCGGCTACGAAGACGAACCGCTGCGGCCGCCCGGCTCGCTTCCTTCCAGCGGAATGCCGCAGCACTGGCCGGTCGTCCAATCCAATGCCTTGCCTCCGAACGTCGCATCAGGGCCGGCGCCGGAATATGGGCCGCAGCCTGTCGCTCCGCCCGGGCGGCCGTCGCCGGCCGCTCCGGCTCAGCTTGGCGCGATGCGTTCCACCGCCCCGGCAGCGCCGGGGCGACCGATATCGCTCTACGCGCCGGGCGTGCAGGACCCCCACGAAGATGATGCCGCCTTCGAACCTGAGCCGCCGCACCCTTACGGCGGATCGGCGGCAGGACGGGGAAGCTCGCCGCCCACCGCCAGCTACCCGCAGCGAACTTACTCGTCGCCCCCGTACACGCCAGGCGAACCCGTGCCGCCCGGCGTTGAAGAACATGTGCCCCTCGGCCCTCCCCGCGACCCCAGCGTTACGGCAGCGGTCGGTCCGGTGGAGGTCAAACCGGCGGCGACGCTCGCCTGTCCGCTCGTGTCGGCGCTCGACCAATGGATTGCGGCGGCCGTGGAGCCTGCGGCGTTGCGCTGGTTCCATCAGCCGGTGGTCGAGATCAAACAAATTTCCGCCTACTCATGCCGCGGCATGAATGGAAATCCGAATGCGCATATCTCCGAGCACGCCTTCGGTAACGCTCTCGACATCGCCGGCTTCGTGCTCGCCGACGGCCACAAGGTCACCGTGCAGTACGGCTGGCACGGCTCAGCGGAGGAGCAGGCCTTTCTCCATGACGTGCAGCTCGCCGCCTGCAACGAATTCACCACCGTGCTGGCGCCGGGCGCGAACATCTATCACTACAATCACATCCACGTGGATCTGATGCGCCGGTATAGCGGCCGGCGTATCTGCGAGCCGGCCGCGATTCCCGGCGAAGTGGTCGCCGAGCGCGTGCGGGCACAATATGCTTCGCATCATTACGGCGATCCGAACACGACCGGCTCGATTACCAAGAGGCTGAAGCGCGCGCTCGGCTTCTCCGGCGACGACGACGATCGTTTACCGCCCGCTATACCGGGCGACGACTGATCGTCCGCTACGTCTTGAACAGGCGAGCACTGTCTGCGAACCGCCGTTCAGTTGCCCTTTGCCTGCATCTGCGTGAGCAGCGTTGCGCTCGGCCAGCAATCAACTTTCAGACCGTTGCGCTTTTGGTAGTCGCCGACAGCCGCGCGGGTTTTCATTCCGGCCTTGCCGTCGATCTTGTCGTGATAGTAGCCGCGCCCGGTAAGGATTTCTTGCATGCGGTCGAGATCGCGGGTCGGCAGCAGCGCGGCCTTGCCCCACGGCGTCTCGAACGGGCGCGGATCAAGAATACGATCGCTGAGGTGGCCGACAAACAAAACGTAGAGATCGGAGAAATTGTATTCCTTGATTGCGAAATAATTCGCCGGCGCAAGAAATGATGGGCCATAAATGCTCTGCGGCTGTACCAATGACGCTGTTGCCGCCCGCTCGGCCGGCGAAAGCGTTCGGCCGTAGGCCGGCACATAGCCGCGCTTGAGCCATTCCTCGATCGTCAGCGTGTTCTCCGGCACCCCGATCGTGCAATCGACATCCGCCGGCGGATGGACCTCATAGGCCCAGTGCAGACCACGCTGCCAGCCCTTGCCGGCAAGCTGCTTCGCCGCCGATGCCAGCGCATCCGGCACCGAATTCCAGATGTCGGCGGGGCCGTCGCCGCCGAAGTTGACCGCGTATTTCTGATAATCCGACGGTAGGAACTGCGTCAGTCCCATGGCGCCGGCCCATGAGCTTTTCATGTCGGCCGGCCGCATGCCGTTGTCCTGGAGGATTTTCAGCGCCAGCACGAACTCCTCGCGGAATTTTTCCTTGCGCTTGCCGAGATAGGCCTGCGTCGCCAGCACGCGGATGGCGTTGCGCGTGTCTTTGGCGCGGCCGTAATCGGTTTCGCGGCCGAAGATCGCGAGTACGACCGTAGGATCGACGCCGAACTGCCGTTCGATGGTGCCGAGCGCCGGCCGATAACGGTCGTAAAGCTTGCGGCCCTCGGCAGCGAGCCCGCTGATCGTGCTCTCCTTGATGTAGTCCGCAGGCGTCTGCACGAATTCCGGCTGCCCGGCCGCTGGCTTTTCGGGCCTGCCTGGAATGACGAGATCGGGCAGGCTCAAATCGGGCTCGAGGTCGCGCGTCGCCGCTTCGAAGGTGGCACGCGAGACGCCAAGCTCTTGCGCCTGCGGCCACAAGGATTGCAGGAATGCCTGAAAGACCGCATCAGCGGCGAACGCGCCGCGGACGCCAAAAAACCCGGCCAATAACGCGCAAAGGAGCAGCGGGACGATCCTCATCGTCCCGCACTGTCACTGCAATGGCGGCCGATTGCAATGCGTCACGTTGCTTTCGCCTGCGGCCGCGGTTGCGGCACCGTGTTCTGAAAGCTCGGCCGCTTGGCAAGGCGGTCGTAATAGGCCGATAGTGACTTCGACGCCGCCATGGCGGCTCCAGATTCCGGAAAGTTCTTCAGGTAGGCGAGGATCGGCATGACGTTGATGTCGGCAAGCGTGAAGCTGTCGCCGGCCAGGAAGCCGCCTTTGGCCACGGTGCGATCCAAAAGCTCGATTTCCTTTTCGACCGCGGGCACCACGGCATCGATCACCTTGCGATCCGGATTGCCGTCGCTGCCCTTCGGAAAGATGTAATTCAACAGGTATGTGCGGACCAACGTCCCGTCCATTTTGGTGTTCACCAGCGACACCCATTGTTCCGTGAGCGCCGCTCGGCGGGCGTCGGTGGGAATCAATTTCGGGCCGGGAAAGCTGAGATCGAGATAAGTCGCGATCGCCTTCGACTCGCACAGCTCGAAATCGCCGTGACGCATCACCGGAACTTTCCCAAACGGATGAATCGCATCCACGTCCGGCGAATGGGGCGGTGATTGCTTAAGCTCGTACGGGATTGCCTTTTCTTCGCAGACCATGCGAGCCACCCGCGTATAGGTTGACGGCGCGGGACCGACGATTTCAACCGTTAGCATGTTCGCCTCCGCTTCTGGTGTGAAGTCCGCGACTGCCGGATGTCTTCTGCGCCGGGCGCGTGAATCCGGCAGCGATGGATTACTTTACCAATTGGTTAAGTTTAGGCGCCCGGCGAAATCTGTCAAGCGGCCGGGCGTAGGCGGCCCTGCTGCGGCAGGGTCACCGCACCGCGACCATGAATAGCCGTGGAAAACGTAGCAGCACCTTGCCGTCGAAGCGCGGCTTGTAGGCCGCCGCGATCTTTTCGCTGTAGGCCGCGAGGAATTGCTCGCGCACCGGCGCATCAAGCGGCGCCAAATAGGGTTGCAGCGCTGAACCCTTGAACCATTCGACGATTGCCTGCGGCGTTGCCATCACGTGATTGTAGACGCTGTGCCAGATGTCGATGCGCGAGCAAACCGGCCCGAGCAGATCGTAATAGTCTTCCGGCGACGGAAGATCGCCGCGCGGCGCTGCCTTCATCGCGGGGCTATTCGCCCACGGGCCGTTGGCCGCGACCTCGCGCTGCAACACGTGAGACGGCTCGCGGGTATTGTCGGGCATCTGCACGGCCAGCACGCCGCCCGGCGGCAAGGCTTCGAGCAGCCGCCGCAGCACGCGCGGATGATCCGGGATCCACTGGAAGGACGCATTGGCAAAAAGGAGATCGGTGCGCGGCGGAGCGGACCAGGATGCAACATCGCCCTGAAGGAAGCTGCCTTGCGGCAGGCGCTCGCGCGCCTTGCGCAGCATGTCCGGCGAGGAATCGAGACCAATCACCTCGGCCTGGGGGTAGCGTCCGACCAGAAGCTCGGTGGAATTACCTGGGCCGCAGCCGAGATCGAATACGACGCGAGGAGATCGCAGCGGCACTTGCGCCAGGAGATCGCGCGGCGGGCGCGTGCGCTCGTCCTCGAATTTCAGATATTGCCGCGCGCTCCAGTCTTGCATTATCGCCGGTCCGCCTCTCGTGCTCGCCTCTCGTGCTCGCCTCACGTCCACGCTCACTCGGCGGGCGCGCCATGCGGTAGCGACGGACTAGCCGCGGCGGCGGCGACAGCTTTCGAGCGGTCGGCGCCGAGCAGCATATATACCGCCGGCACCACGAACAGGGTGAACACCGTGCCGATCGACAGACCGGCGGCGATGACAAGACCCATCTGGAAACGCGATACGGCCCCGGCGCCAGCGGCGGTGATCAGCGGAAACACGCCGAGCACCATGGCGGCCGTCGTCATCAGGATCGGACGCAGCCGGATCGAAGAAGCCTGCTCGATGGCTTCGCGCTTTGTCCGGCCGGCGGCTTGCAGGTCGTTGGCGAACTGCACGATCAGAATGCCGTGCTTCGAGATCAGCCCCATGAGCGTGACCAGTCCCACTTCGGTATAGATGTTGAGCGACGCGCCGCCAATGCCGACGCTGACGAAGATCAGCGCGCCCGCAATCGACATCGGCACCGAGACGAGAATGATCACCGGATCGCGGAAGCTTTCGAACAAAGCGGCCAGCGCCAGGAAGATGATGATCAGCGCGAACCCGAAAGTGGTGACGAAGCCGCTCGTCTCCTGGACGTATTGCCGGCTCAGGCCGCCGTAATCGATCGAATAGTCGCGCGGCAGCGTTCGCGCGGCGAGGTCTTGCAGGTAGGCAAGCGCATCGCCTTGCGCGACGCCGGGCATCGCCACGCCTTGAATGGTCGCGCTGTTGAGCTGCTGAAAGTGGTTGAGTGATTCCGGCACCGTCTTGGTGGAGACGGATGCGATGGTCGACAACGGCACCAGCGTGCCGTCGGCCGCGCGGATATGGTAGTCGAGCAGTTGCTTTGGATTGAGGCGGAAGCGCTGCTGCACCTGCGGGATCACCTTATACGAGCGGCCGCTCATGCTGAAATAATTGACATAGGCGCCGCCCAGCATAGCAGCGAGCGAGCCGCCGACATCGCTCATCTTCAAGCCGAGCTGTGCCGTCTTGTCGCGATCGATCAGGATATTGGATTGCGGGTTGTCGATTTTCAGATCGCAATCGAGGAAGATGAACATCCCGCTCTGCTGCGCCTGGCGCAAGAATTCCTGCGCTATGTTGTACAGGCGTTCGAACGGCTCGGTGGTGCCGATTACGAATTGAACCGGCAAGCCGATGCTGCCCGGCAGCGGCGGCGGCTGGAAGGCGACCACGCGCACGCCGGGAATTTTCGCCAGCTCCTGCTGCACCACCGGCTGCAGCTTGTTGCTCGACATGGCGCGCCGATCCCATGGTTTCAACGCCATGCCGGAAATGGATTGTCCGGGCACGTCGATCTGGAAGACGTGCTCGGTTTCCGGGTGCTCGAAGAAGGTCCGATAGACCTCGTGCGCGTAGAGCTGGCGCTGCGCGAGCGTCGCATTCGGCGCCGCATTCGACAGCGAGAGGATGACGCCCTGATCTTCCTGCGGCGCAAGCTCCGTGTGGGCGGTGATGAACAGAAAGTAGATGCTCGTCAGCACGATCAGCGCGAAGACGACGGTGACCGGCAGGTAATTGAGGCTCCGGTGCAGGCGGCGCTCGTAGGCCCCTTGCAGCCAGTTGAAGCTGCGGTCGATAAAATAAGTGAGCTTTTCTTCCCAGCCGCGATGTTGCGGATCGTGCGGCTTGAGCAGCCGCGAGCACAGCATCGGCGACAGCGTCAATGCCACGACGCCGGAGACGGTCACGGCGCCGACGAGAGCGAAGGCGAACTCGGCGAACAGCGCGCCGGTCAAACCGCTCTGGAAGCCGATCGGCACATAAACCGCGGCCAGCACCACGGTCATGGCGATGATTGGCCAGCCGAGTTCGCGCGCGGCATTGATGGCGGCGGGGATCGGCGCCACGCCTTCCTCGAGATGGCGGTTGACATTCTCGACCACGATAATGGCGTCGTCGACCACGAGGCCGATGCCGAGCACGAGCGCCAGCAGCGTGAGCAGATTGATCGAGTAGCCGAGCGCCAGCAGAATCGTAAACGTGCCGACCAGCGACAGCGGAATCGCGACCGTCGGTATCAGCGACGAACGCACCGATCCCAGGAACATGAACACCACGAGCGTGACGATGGCCAGCGCCTCGGCCAGGCTGAGCACGACCTCGTAAATCGCAGCGTTCACAAATTCGGTGGAATCGTAGACGATCTCGCCGTTCAGGCCGCGCGGCAATTGCGCCTGGAGGTCCGGCCAGACCTTGCGCACGCCACGGACCACCTCCAGAAGATTGGCGGCCGGCGCCACCTGAACGCCGATATAGACCGCCTGCTTGCCGTCGAAGCCAACTTCCGATTCGTAGTCTTCGGCGCCGAGGCTGACGTTGGCAACGTCCTGGAGGCGAACCACCGCGCCGTTCGTCTGCTTAATGACGAGATTGCGGAACTCGGTCGCGGTATGAAGCCCGGTCGATGCGGTCAGATTGACCTGCACCATCTGCCCCTTGGTGTTGCCGATGCCCGAGATGAAGTCGTTGGCGGCGAGCGCCGCCGTGACATCCGTCGCGGTCAGGCCGTGGGCTGCAAGCTTCTGCGGATCGAGCCAGGCGCGCAGCGCGAACACCTTTTGCCCGAGCAGCTCGGCGGTCTGCACGCCCGGAATGGTCTGCAGCTTGGGCTGCACGACACGCACCAGATAATCGGTGATCTGGTTTGGCGCGAGCGCATCGCTATTGAAGCCGAGATACATCGCATCGATGGTTTGCCCGACCTTGACCGTCAGCACCGGCTGCTGCGTGCCGGTCGGCAACTGGTTGAGAACCGAATTGATCTTGGTGTTGATTTCGGTCAGCGCCTTGTCGGCATCGTAGTTGAGCCGCAGATAGATCGTGATCGTGCTGGTGCTGCTCTGGCTGCTCGACGTCATGTAGTCGATGCCGTAGGCCTGAGCGATGGCGATCTCGAGCGGCGTGGTGATGAAGCCCGCAACTACGTCCGGATCGGCGCCGTAATAGGTGGTGGTGACCGTGACGACCGCGTTCTCGGTGCGCGGATATTGCAACACCGGCAGCGCGTAGTACGCGCGGATGCCGAGCACCAGAATCAACAGGCTGACGACGGAGGCGAGAACCGGCCGGCGAATGAAAATGTCGGTGAAGTTCATGGCGCGCGCGTTTAACGGTCGACCGGGGCCGGAGCCGCCTCGGCCGTCGGCGTCACCGAGTTGTCGAT
>Ga0187781_10000166_pt1 | contig 45446 bp, 40 predicted proteins | sample 0715_SJ02_MP02_2_FD_132447 | JGI IMG/M metagenome (GOLD analysis project Ga0187781, IMG submission 132447) | Tropical peat soil microbial communities from peatlands in Department of Meta, Colombia - 0715_SJ02_MP02_20_MG | ecosystem: Environmental > Terrestrial > Soil > Wetlands > Peat | place... | reverse complement strand
GCGCTGTGAGGCTCGGTAATGCCTTCCACGATGTGTCGTTCCACGTTTTCAATAACCACAATTGCGTCATCCACCACAAGACCGGTGGCGAGTGTGATCCCAAAAAGCGTTAGCGTGTTGATCGAAAAGCCGAGCGCCTTGACGAAAATAAACGTCCCGATCAGAGAAACCGGGATGGTAATCGCCGGAATAAACGTGGTGCGCCAGTCCTGAAGGAATACGTAAATCACGAGAACGACAAGGATGATCGCTTCGAGCAATGTGATCAGGACATCTTTGATGGACTCGCCGATGACCTCGGTCGTGTCAAAGGCGACGGCGTACTTCAGTCCAGGTGGAAAATTCCTCGAGAGCCGCTCCAGTTCCTCTCTGACACCACGGTCCACATCCAGTGCATTCGCACCTGGAAGTTGCGAGATCCCGATGCCCATGGACTCGTGACCGTTGAAGCGCAGGATGGTTCCGTAGTCCTCGGCGCCCAATTCGGCCCGGCCTATGTCTTTCAAGCGCACGAGTGTGCCACCGGTTCCGGTTTTCAGGATGATGTTGTCGAACTCTTTCGGTTCTGAAAGCCGGCCAATGGCGCGAACGCTGATCTGATAGGTTTGACCGGTTCGGGCGGGCGGCTGGCCCACTTGTCCCGCCGCTACTTGAACGTTCTGTTCCTGCAAGGCGGCGAGTACGTTCGTCGCGGTCAGGCCGCGTTCTGCCAAACGCGACGGATCGAGCCACAGGCGCATCGCATATTTCCGTTCGCCGAAGATCATGGCATCGCCCACGCCCGGGACACGCTTGATCGCGTCTTTCACATACACATCGAGATAGTTACTGATAAACAGGCTGTCGTACTGGTTGTTCTCCGCGTACATGCCGGCGGCGAGCACGAACCCGGTGAACTGCTTCGTGATGATGATTCCCGTATTTTTTACTTCGTTGGGGAGCCGCCCGAGAGCTTGATTGACCCGGTTTTGCACATCGACAGCTGCCAGGTCGACGTCTCGCGTGGAATCAAAGGTGACCGTGATCATGCTGGTCCCGTCGTTTCCGCTGGAGGAGCTGATGTACCTCATTCCCGGCGCTCCGTTGATGGCCTGCTCGAGGGGGATGGTGACCGCGCTTTCCACGGTGCGCGCATTGGCTCCGATATAGCTGCTGGTGACCAACACCTGTGGCGGCGCCAGTTGCGGGAATTGCTCGATGGGCAGAGAGGGAATCGCGATTGCCCCGCCAAGAATAATCAGAAGGGCGCAAACCGTAGCGAACACGGGCCGACGGATGAAGAAATCTACAAACAAGTCCCCTCACAGCCTTTCTCTCGAATGAGTGGGAATTCTTGCTCTGAAAACCGGGGAAAGAGCCCCAAGCCGTCATTCCGAACAGAGTCTGCCGAGTAAGGAATCTCCCGGTCCCTTCTTAACTTACTCGAGGAGGGACTCCCCGTTTTACCCGAAATGACGAGAAGCGCGCTTTTCCACAATCAGTCTAGCCGACTACTTTTGTTTCTGTTCCGCCCCGGCGGATTTGGCAGGGGCGGTCTTCGTGTCGCTGATCTGTTCGCTCACCGGGGCTCCGTCTTGGAGGAATTGCAACCCAGAAACAATGATATGGTCGCCGGAATTCATCCCTTCCTGGACCGTGTAGTCGTTCCCAACGATATCGCCCAGTTTCAGAGGCCTCTGCTTTGCCACGGTTCCGTTGCCCTCCTTCACTGCGGCAAATGCAAAGAACTCCCCGTTGATCCGCTGTACGGCTAGTACCGGAATCAATTGGCCTTCTCGTGTTCCCCAGGTAATCTGCGTGCGCACCTGCTGGGAGATCCGGAAACTGCCTTTCGTGTTGGGAACCGCCGCCTTGGCCAAAACCGTTTGCGTATCCGGATCCACTTGCGGCGAAACAAAAGTGATCTCCGTGTCGGTCAGTACACCGCCGTTTTCATCCAGCAACTTCACAGGAAGCCCCTCGCGCAATGCCCGGGCGCGCGATGCCGGAATATAGATGTAGGCCTCGAGCGCTCCCGGTTCATCAACGGTCGTCAGCAGCGTGGAGACCGTCACGCGGTCGCCCATTCGCACCGGGATGTCTCCCACAATCCCATCCATCGGGGCGCTAACGCGGTAGTAGTGCAACTCAACGTCTTGCTGTTGCACTTGATGTTCGAGCGAGTTCAGCTGCGCGACGGCGGAATCGTAATTCGTTTGCGCGTTGTCGAAATCTTGTTTGGAGATGACCCCTGCCTCAAACAGCTTCTGTGAACGCTCCAGCGAGACTTTTGCCAGCCGGACATTCGCTTCCTGTGCCGTGCGCGATGCCTCCTGGCTGCGTACGGTCGCCTCCTGCTTCAGTGGGTCGATCTGCAGCAGAGAATCGCCCGCTTTTACCTTATCCCCGGACTTGACGAAGATCTTTGTCACTTGCCCTTCTACTTGCGGATTGATCGTCGCGGAATGCCGGGACTTAAGCGTGGCCAGAAATTCCGTCGTGTCGGATATTTTTTGCGGCTGCGCAACATAGACTCGCACAGGCATCGCCGGTGGAGCGCCACTGTCGGGCCCGCCGGCATTGGATTTCGAGCCGCACCCGCTTGACAACAAGGGAATGAGGCACGCGGCAAGCGCCGTCATAAGCCAGTGCCGCGGCTCAACCTTTGTAGCGAAGGAGTTCAGACGCCTAATGAGTTGTCCTGAGGGCATATCCGAGCACCCTATATTACGACAACAGGCACCGCTCTGCATATGACGTGAAAAAATGTCGAAGGTTGCCGGTTTCTTGATTGGAGGGGGAGGAACCCGTTTCAGTACATATCCGAGGGATCGATCTTCTTCCCGGAAAGACCCAGTTGCAGGACCTCTATGTTTTCGGGCCGGTCAAACACCTTGCCGGGCCACCAATGCTTGATCAGGATACGGAATCCGCCGAAGGCAATCCCGAACAGAGTGGCCACCACCATGAAGAGGCTGGTGAACAGGAAGATTTTGTACAGCATTTTGACCAGAGGAGGGTCGGTATACGATTGATGCGGCTCGTTCCAGGTCACCTGCGTCTCGTAGTTGACCTCGTCCCGAATGGCCTCGGCGTGCATCGGGGACGTGGGCGCGAAGATGAGCGAGAGAAGGGACGCCTTTCGCTCCACCGTGACGCCGGATTGTTTAGCGGCGAGGGGCAGCGCAGCTTCGAGGTGGTGCTTATGGTTCTCCGCGACCTGCGGCGTGGGGTATTCGAGCAAAAGCAAAATCCCGCTTCCATGCTCGCCTTGGTACCGTGCGAAGATCGCTTCGGCTCCATTCTGAAAGCCAACTTCCTTGGCCAAATCCGCATAGGCTCGTTGATTCAGCGAGTTCATTGCGGCCCGGAAGGCCTCCGGCCCCAACGCATATTTTTCAGAGCCAAAGATGCGCCATTCGACAGGCAAATAGCCTTTAAGCGGAGGAAAGGGAGAGAGATCCGCTCTCGGTTTCAGTGCAGCCGGAAGGTCGGCGAGGCTTTCGGGTTTCGTGCCTGAAGAGAGTGTGGCTTGCACAACGAAGTTGCCGATCAGAATGCGCCCGTCATATTGGCTGAGTGCGGAATCGTTGCCGATGCCCATATTCTTCATGCCCTGGGCCAACAAAAAAGTGTAAAACTCATACGCACTGCTGGGGTCTTTTAGTTGGAAGGCGCGGAGGGTGATTTCATCCGGGCCTTTGCGGTACGAGCGCTGCTCGATCGCTTTCAAGCCGGACTCCGCCAACACCTGGTCTGGGTTGGTTCCCTGCGCCCAATTGACGCCCAAATCCTTTGTCGTTAAGGCTTTTGCCGGGCCTGAGGCATTCCAGTTTCCAAAATGCTCGGGGAGGATAGTGGTCTGCGCGGAAACACCCCCGCAGAGGCAAGCAGCCAACACAAAACCTACGATCAGCTTTCGCATGACAGCCTTTTGATTAGACGTTAACAGACTACTTCTGGTTCCTCGATTGTTCAACTGTAGGGACAACAGGCGCGCGCGCCGGCCGCGAGGAACTGTCCTCGGCCACGCTGTTCAAACTCTGGAGATAAGCGGAAACGCCTTGATAGACGCCTTCCGCAATGTGTTGGCGATATTCCGGTTTCTTCAGGAGTTGCTCGTCGGACGGATTACTGAGGAAGGAAATCTCTGTCAGGATCGACGGCATATCCGCGCCAATGAGCACGACGAATGGTGCCTTGCGTACGCCGCGGTTCTTCACCGGCTTGGCGGTCCTCTGAATGCGCTTCGACAGGGAATCCTGGACGTCTTCTGCCAGTTCCTTCGATTCGTCGATCTTCTCTGTGCGGGCAATCTTCTTCACGAGGTCTTCGAGGTCGTGCACGCTCTCCTGCGAAACGGCATTTTCTCTGGCAGCCACTTCCATGGCCTCGGGCGAGCCCTTCAAATTCAGGTAATAGGTCTCGACGCCACGCGCTCCCTGATTTGGGCTGGAGTTCGCGTGGATGGAAATGAACAGGTCGGCCTTGGCATCATTCGCAATGCGCGTACGTTCTTCGAGCGGTATGAACGTGTCATCCGAGCGCGTGAAAACCACATCCGCTCCGGGCAGTTTCTGCTCGATTATCTTCCCGAGGCGCAGCGCCACGTCCAGGCAAAGGTCCTTTTCCATGAGGCCCGTTGGACCGATCGTTCCTGTGTCGTGCCCTCCATGCCCTGCATCGATGACGATACGGCCGATCTTCAAGCCCAGAGTGCGTGTCAGTGTGGATTCGCCATCGCGGGTCGGCACGGCGGCCGAGACAGGCTGTACCAATTCCGGCTTGCTCTTCGAGCGCGAACTCGTGTTGTGGGTAAGGGAAGTCTTGCTTGGTTCGGGGATGGTCTTGCCAGCAGGAGCGGGAGGCTGCTCGTCCTTCAACGCGATGGTGTCATTGAGCTGTGCCTGTTTGGAGGCAGTGACAACCGGAGGCGCGTCCGGCGCGGCATCGTTATCGGACGGTTGCGTCTGGCGCACAGTGGGTTTGCTCCTGGCGTTCCGCGCGGTTTCCGTCGTATTTGGCTTTGCCGGATTCGTCGATGAACACAGCTCAATCACAAGACGCGTAGGCTTTTTGGTCAGCGAAGCCGCATAATCCCGCACGCCGTTCACGTCGAGCACCACACGCACGACCCCAGACTGGTTCTGCGCGACACGCACTTTGGTCAGCAAATTACCGCTGACGTGGACATCGGCATGCGCCACCGCAGGGCTGAGCCGCGCCGTGTGCAGATCAAAATAGATGCGATCGGGATTGGGAATTCGGCCGGAGGCGTACTGCACGGAATCTTCGAGGTCGATGATCACTTCCGTGCTGTCAGCTGTGACGTTCGTGCGGATTTTCTGAACGCGCGGAACGGCAACGGTCTTTGCCGGCTCGCCTCCGCTGATAATCTTCCGCGAATCGTCTGAATTTGATTCAGCCTTCACCGGAGCTGCTGCCGCCGGCAGCGTGGAGGTCTTTGCGGCAACCTCCCCCGCCTCTGCGCTCTTCCTTACCGCCAGTTCGGCCAGTGCTTCCTGGACTTCGCGCTTGTGCGTCGAGTGCGGAAATTTCTTGGTGAAATCCTGATAGGTTTTCGTGGCACCGACAAGGTCCCCCAACTGGTCTTTTTGGAGGCTGGCCAGGCGAAGCATGGCGTCCTGTGTGTGCTTGCTGCTTGGATAATCACGGATGAGATACGCGTACGTGTCTGCGGCCGTTTGGTAGTAGCTTCTTCCGAAATGATCGCCCATCTCGGTGTTTAGCTCCCCGACCGCAAACAGCGCGTCCGGCACTTCCGCCGCGTGCGGAGTAATCATGTACACGCGCTGATAGCCGGCCACGACCTTTTTGTATTCAGAAAGCGTCCGCTGATCCGCCGGCTTGCTGTTCAGCAAACCGCGCAATTCTTCGGCACGCGCATACTGCGAACTGGCCGCTTCACGCTTCAGGTCCGAATTGGTTGTCGTGGCGCGGACTGGGCAGGGAACCAGGTACGCCGACAGGATAAAACCCAGCGAAACCACGGCGAAACACTTGCTTAAATTTTTTGCTCCCCCGTTCATCCGTTCCCCACTACTTCCCCAGCTTACCGTGTTTCTCAGTAGTCGTTGGTGAAAACCACTCTGCCATTGGGCTCCACAACTTTGTGGATGGGACTTGTTCGCATATAGGCGTTATCCAGCCTGCCTGAGCCCGGGCGGAAGTACGCTTCCTGTACCCGTTGCACGTAGCTCCGGGTCTCCCGATACGCCGGAACCCCATGCGCCCTGTCTACCGCACCTTCTCCGGCATTGTACGCCGCCAGAGCCAAATCCAGGTTGCCGTTGTAGCGCTCCAGCAATGTCTTTAGATACTTAACACCCGCATCTACGTTTTGTTTTGGGCTAAAAGCATCGTTAGCCCCGAACCGTTGCGCCGTCGTCGGAATCAGCTGCATCAGCCCCAAGGCGCCCTTGCGGGATACCGCCGTGGGATTCCAGTTGGATTCTGTCTCAATGACCGCCCTTACGAGCGCGGGGTCCACCTGATGCCGTTCCGCTGCCTCCCGCACCAACTTTTCCACGCCATCCCGGTCGATATTGACCGCCGGGCGATTCTCTCCCGTGAAGGAAAGCTCCCGCGGCATGTAAATGGTGGTATGGGGCTTAGCAGCCATCAGGCGCACAGGAGCCGGATCCGCATTGATGAAGAAGCGGCGTCCGGAGGCGTCCGTCGTGCTAGCAATTTGCGCCATCACCGACCGAGGAGATGTAATAAGGCACACGCCCACTGCAAACACAACTCCTGCATGCACTAAATGGTCTCTGGTTAGGCCCATTCGCCTCGGGGAAGGCATAGGTTTGTACACCAATTCCGTGGCTGCAGCCCGACGGGTTTTTGCCCTCTGGGCCAGCAGGATTGTCTACTTTGGAGGCCATGATGCACGCAAGTGCCAATGAATGCGCTACTTGCATGACGCACAGCCCTGGCGCCAGGCTAAATTATAACAATGGTTCGAGTAGGGAGGGGACGCTCTGCAAGGCACTTTTTAAGGCCGATGTGTCTTTTCCGCCAGCCTCTGCCAAATCCGGCCTTCCGCCCCCGGAACCGCCTACTTGCTTGGCCAAGGCCTGTATCAGCTTGCCAGCATGGACCTTAGCGGTTAGATCCCTGGTGACACCGGCGATGAGGGCCACTTTGCCGTCTTCGGCCATGCCGAGGGCTACGACACCGGATCCGAGTTTCTGACGAAGAGAGTCCACGAGCTGGCGCATCCCGTCACGATCCACATCGACAACCTCTCCGGCTACGACCTTCACGCCCTTGACGTTCTGGACGCGTCCAAACAGCTCGTCTAGCTGGCTCAAGGCCCCTTTGCGCTTCTGCTCGCCCAGTTCCTTCTCGAGTTGCCGGGCGGTCTGTGACAGTTTCTCGACGGAAGCGAGCAGGCTGTCTTCGCCAACGTTCAGCTGGTTGGCCAAGGCGTGAAGGATCTGCGCTTGATTCTGATAATGTTCGAAGGCGCCGATGCCGGTCACAGCCTCGATGCGTCGCACTCCAGCTGCCACGGACTCTTCGCTGACGATTTTCAGGACCCCGATGTCGCCGCCGCGGCTTACGTGCGTTCCGCCGCACAACTCTTTCGAATAGAAACCCCGCGGTGAGTGCGGATCGGGAATGGTCACCACGCGCACGTTGCTTTCGGGATATTTGTCGCCAAAGAATGCCAAGGCGCCGGAATTGAGCGCTTCTTCCAAGGACATCACGCCGGTCTGCAACTGCGTATTTAGGCGGATCTCTTCGTTCACCTGCTCTTCTATATCGTGCAACTCTTCGCGGCCTACGGGGGCAAAATGGGAAAAATCGAAACGAAGGCGATCGGGTGCGTTCAGAGAACCGGCCTGTTTCACGTGCGTACCGAGGATGTTGCGAAGCGCTGCGTGAACCAGGTGAGTACCAGTGTGGTTGCGCATGATGCGGGCGCGCCGCTCGGCGTCGGCAATGACATTCACACGGTCTCCCACGCGAAGCGTCTCTTTGGCTTTCACACGGTGGGCGATCAATCCGGCAACCGGATAAAACGCTCCCGTAACCTCCGCGAGCTGAAGAGCTCCGGAACTGTCGTAGAACGCGCCTGTATCTGCTATTTGTCCGCCGGATTCGGCGTAAATCACCGTTCGGTCCAGCACGACTTCGCCGCTCTCGCCCGCTTTCAGCTCTCCTCTGGAGCCGTTGCCGCCACTCGTTGCGATAATGGCTTCGATACGGCAGTCCTTCGTCTGCGTCGTGCTGTAAAAGTCCGGCTCGGTCCGGAAGCGCTCTGCCAACTTCGCATATTCTGGGCTGGCGGCTTCTTTGTGGACGCCTTTCCACGAGGTCCGAGCGCGCGTGCGCTGCTCCTGCATCGCTTTCTCAAAGCCCGCTCCGTCAAACTGCACACCCAAATCGCGCGCCGCATCAATAATGAAGTCCATCGGCAGGCCGTAGGTGTCGTACAGCCGAAAGGCGGCTTCTCCGGGGTAAACCGCATTCTTCTCGGTAGCCAAGGGTTTCAGTTCCTCTTCCAGTTTGCGCAGGCCGATGTCCAGCGTGTGACCGAAGCGCTGCTCTTCTGCGAGCACGATTTCCGGCACGCGGTCCGCGGCAGCCTCGAGTAGCTCGGGATACGCCCCACCCATGATCTTCCTAACCGCACCGACCATTTCGGCAAGGAACGGCTTCGTCGCCCCAAGCAGGCGGCCGTGGCGAATCGCGCGGCGCATGATTTTCCGTAATACGTAACCACGCCCTTCGTTCGACGGCAACACGCCATCCGTAATCAGAAACGTTGTGGCGCGGGCATGGTCCGCAATCACGCGCAGGGAGGCGGCAGACCTTCGTTGTTCCTCGGCAGCTAACTCTTTCTGTTCGTCAACGCCCGTCAGTTGAGCCGCTCGATCGATCAGTGGGACGAACAGATCCGTGTCGTAATTGGAGATTACCCCCTGCAGGACGGCGGCCGCGCGCTCGAGGCCCATGCCTGTATCCACGCAGGGCTTTGGCAAAGGCGTCAACTTCCCGCTCGCATCGCGGTTGAACTGCATGAAGACGAGATTCCAGATCTCGACGTAACGCCCACAGTCGCACGGAAACTTGCAGTCGATGTGGTCTTCGTCCGATGCTGCTGGGCCCATGTCGTAGTGAACCTCGCTGCATGGGCCGCAGGGACCGGTGTCTCCCATGGCCCAAAAATTGTCCTTCAAGCCCGGAATCGCGAAAATTCTCTCGGCGGGCACGCTCTCCTGCAACCAGAATTTTCTCGCCTCTTCGTCGATGCCAAGCTGCGTTCCTGGCGCAACCTCCGCGCCGCCAAAGATGGTCACGTACAGCTTGTCCTTCGGAATCGCGAACCACTGAGGGGAAGTGATCAGCTCCCAGGCGTAGGCAACGGCGTCCTTCTTGAAGTAATCGGCGAAGGAAAAATTTCCGAGCATTTCGAAGAACGTATGATGCCTTTTCGTGAAGCCCACGTTCTCCAGGTCATTGTGTTTTCCGCCGGCCCGCACGCACTTCTGCGCTGTTGTCGCCCGCGTGTAGTCGCGCTTCTCCAGGCCGAGAAACACATCCTTGAACTGGTTCATCCCTGCGTTGGTGAAGAGCAACGTGGGGTCGCCATGCGGCACAAGAGAGGACGAGCGCACGCGGCGGTGGCCTTTTGCTTCGAAAAACTCCAGGAATTTTTCGCGCACTTCGTTGCCAGTAAGCTTTTTCCTGGGTTCTTCAGTCACGTCCGCCTCATTCGAAACTCGTGTATGGGGAATCCATTGATTATTGCAGAGCCGGCAATTCCGCTGCAAACGTCAGCACGCTCTATTCGGCTTCGTTTTCCACTTCGGGCACGTCTTCGTGGGTCAGGCGGTGCAACTCTCGGCGGACCAGATCGGCGGGGAATCCCGCACCAATCAGAGAACGATAAATCGACGCCAGCTTCCTTTCGTCGGTCTCACCGCGCCAGGCCCGCAACTTCCGCTCGATGCGCTGGCGAACGACGGCCACCGGATCGGTTTCCTCGGCGGTCTCCCTCAACGCCGCCGCAATGTGGCGATCGGGCACACCGCGCGCCCGCAATTCCCGCGCGATCCGGAACTGTCCTTGCTTTCGCGCTTCCGCTCTGTGTCTGGCGAATTGCCGCGCATAGCGGGCGTCATCGATAAGGTTTTCCCGCTTTAGTCGTTCTACCACGTTCTTGACCAGTTTCTCCTCTTCGCAGCGCCGCGCCAGGGCCTTCTTCATTTCGGAAACGGAATGCGCGCGCCGCATCAGGATTTTGATCGCAGCGTCGTACAGATCGGCTTCGGTTTCGAGCAAGCGAAGTTTCCCGAACATGAGGGAAGCATAGCAGGATGCCGGGCACGGCACATCGTGCGACTAGGGAGACGAAGGGAGGCGCATGGGAAAAGCGCCGGTCCCGGCCACTACATAATCGGTACTCCACCCTCATGGAACGGTGGGGGATAAACATGGTCGCGTGCGCTAGATCACTCACCCCAAACGGGTCCTACTTCACAATAAATGTTGTGGACCGCTGAAAACACGGCACTTTGTCCGCTACCCAGTTGGCACACTAATTGCGATTTCCTGCCTGGGGAGAACTTCAACCATGGCTTATGTCATTACCGATACTTGCACGAAGGACGAGCACTGCATCGAAACGTGTCCGGTTAACTGCATTCATCCCACGAAGGATGAACCAGATTTTGAGACCGCTCCGCAGCTCTATGTGAATCCAGCGGAATGCATCGATTGCGGCGCTTGCGTGCCCGTTTGCCCGACAACCTCGATCTTCGTCCTCGAGGAACTGCCGGAGGAGCTCAAGCCCTTTATCGAAAAGAACGCCTCCTACTATAGCAATTAGCGGCGCTTCTCCGTCCCGGAGCTCACCCCGCCCAGCGGTGGGCTCCAGTGGCGGAATCTTTTCTTCTTGTCTCACTCGCTGGCCGGTTTTGCCCCTGGCAAGCGGCTCTTCAACAATTTGATCTGTCCATTGTGGTTCGCTTCGTGCTCCGTCACATGGAACCACTTGCAGTAATTGTTTGTCGGTCCCCAGCCCCACGTCTTGTCCACGGCCATTAGCCACGCGTCGTCACGTTTGCGAAATTCCTCCAGAGTCTTCTCCCGCGTCTCGGTCAGGATATTCAGGTAATAGTCGAGATTGTTTCCCACAATGCCTTTTCGGGCGGGCTCTCCCAACTCCATCGGCATGCCCCACTTTTCTTTCCACGCCTCCGGAATCTTGTCCGGGGCCAAGCCGTCGAGCGTATTCAATTGATAGAACTTTTCTGCTGCCGCAAGGTGCATTAACAGCGCGCCGATCCGGTTCGCTTTGTCGTCTAGCAGAAAGTCCAGATCCTTTTGCGACATGCCCTTCACGGAGTTCAATACCTGCCAACGCATGAAGGCCATTTGCGAAACCAGTGTTCCGATTTGAGGCGCATATCCCTTCTTCGGGCCCACAATGAACATGTCCGTGTCTTCGGAGTAGGAGGACTGCGCCACCAGACCCAAACCAGCAATGCCCGCTGTGAGTGCAACGGAACCTTTCAGAAAATCCCTGCGCCGGGGGAAGGGAAGAGTCTTGTTCATGACCGTCTCCTGAAGAAAATAAAGCGCGGCCTGGCCGGGTCCGGACGCGAATCCGCGGATGATACCTCTCGTTGGAACCGCCGGCAACAAGGAACGGAGACTATAGATCAGGGAGCAGGGATGATCAGAGGGACGGTCTTATGAGAAACCGCGAACGCGACCGAGGATGTAGGACCGATCACCGAGGCCCACTTCTTGTTTCGGGGGCGACACCGTCGCGACGGACTATCAGAATATAGCAGGCAAAGAGCCCAAGGGTGCTTGCAACACTCACAAACAATCCGTACGCGGCAAAAAGTGCGATTCCGCCGACTCAGTAGGAGTAATCAACCGTTGCCAACAAGAACTGGCTTGCAAAGAAAGACTGCGTAAGCAGGAAATGCGAGAATCCAAAGGATGAGAAACAGCTTCCGGGCGGTCATACGCATGGATCGGACAGAAAAGCCGAGTCTCGTTCCTGATATCGGATTAACGAGCGCTGGTTACTTCCTACTTTCTCGAGAAGCGCTCGAAGTCGGCCATCTGCGAGGCCATTTCCTCACGCGCCGCATCGGCCGCGGAGCGAATACCCTGGGTGCGCAGCTTGAACTCGTCTGGGTTGGACGCGCGCATCAGCGCTTCGTCCAGCGTGATGAGTTCCTTCGAATACAGGTCGAACAGCGACTGGTCGAAGGTCTGCATCCCGTATTGTGATGTGCCTGCGGCAATCGCGTCATGGATCAGCCGTGTCTTGTCCGGGTTGATGATGCAGTCCTTGATGTATGCGGTCGCAATCATCACTTCCACCGCAGGAACACGACCTTTATCGTCGGCACGGCGAACCAGGCGCTGGGAGATGACCGCCTTCAGCGTCGCTGCCATCTGCAAACGAATCTGCTTCTGCTCCGGGGGAGGGAAGACCGCGATAATACGCTGAATGGTTTCGGTGGCGTCCAGAGTGTGCAAGGTGGAGAAAACCAGGTGGCCGGTTTCAGCCGCGAGCAAGGCCGTCGAGATGGTTTCGAGGTCGCGCATTTCACCGACCAGGATCACATCCGGGTCCTGACGAAGGGCAGCGCGCAAAGCCGTGGAGAAGTTTGCCGTATCGACTTCGACCTCGCGCTGGTTAATGAAGCTGCGCTTGTCGCGGTGCAGGAACTCGATCGGGTCCTCAATCGTGATCAAGTGGTCGGAGCGGCTGGCGTTGATGCGGTCGATCATCGCGGCCAGCGTCGTGGATTTACCGGAACCGGTCGTCCCGGTCACAAGCACCAGTCCCCGCTGTTCCTCGCAAATCTTGGCGATGACCGGCGGCAGGTTCAATTCCTCAATCGTGCGAATCTTGGTGGGGATGACGCGCAGCACCATGCCGACGTTGCCGCGCTGCTGGAACACGTTCACGCGGAAGCGCCCCAGGCCCGCCACGCCGTAGGCCATGTCCAACTCGGCGGTTTCCTTGAATTTCTGCTTCTGCCGGTTGGTCATCATGCTGAATGCCATCGACAGCATCTCTTCCGGCGTAATTCGCGGTACGTCTGTGAGCGGGGTTAACAGGCCGTCCACTCGAAGATAAGGATGGTTGCCGACCTTCAGGTGCAAGTCGGAGGATTTGTTCTCCACCGCGCGACGCAGCAAGTCATCAATGCTCAGAGCCATGTGCAGACACCCCGCAAGAATGCCCTTCTTCTGAGAAGCTAGCATTCCCGAAACACGGCAACAACAAACCTGCGCGCACCGGTAGCGGCTTAGTTACCTACACCACGGGACAGGGAGGGAATGTTTGTGCATTTCGGCGGATTAGACTGCGTCTTTTTGAAGGAAAAGAGAATCGTACAGGAGGCCGGCCAGGAACCCGCCACCGAGCGGCCCCACCCAGTAAATCCCCCAATTCAGCCAGTGGCCGGAGGCCACCTCTGGGCCAAATGCCCGCGCGGGATTGAGTGCTCCACCGGTCAGTGGGCCGGTAACCAACATGCCGAGGGCGAGTGTCAATCCGATAGCAAATCCGGCCACGGAGCGGAACCTTCCGCGCTCATCCACCATGGTCGCAAACACCACGAGCACGATAAAAAACGTCGCTACTCCCTCGAGCGCCATGCCGGACCAGCGAGGGAAATCCCGCATCAACTCCGGTGTGCCGAGGAAGACGTTCGTTGTGATATCTTCGGGCACGACCAACTTCAGGAGAAAAGCTGCCGCTGTAGCGCCCGCCAGTTGTACTCCCCAGTATGCGAGGGAATCCATCGTGGAAAGCCGTTTCGTGACCCAGTAGCCAATCGTGATCGCGGGATTGAAGTGGCCGCCGGAGATATGGCCCAGCGCGGAAATCATAATGGCAAAGGCAAGCCCATGCGCCAAGGCAATGCCAAGCCATCCCAGTCCACCGGAGGCTCGCAAATGAAAGTCGATGCAGATTGCGCCTTCCCCGAAGAACACCAAGGCGAAGGTGCCGAGAAATTCCGCGGTCAATTTCTGCGTGAGGTTGTACATCCGAAGGTCTCCCGATCTTGCTATGCGTACAACGCGATGGGTGAATTTTATCCGGAAACTGCAGCGCATGCCAGAAAGGAGGGAGTGTGACATTCCGGAGAGTCACGAGGGGCCCGCATAGCAAAAAGGGGTGCAGGGAAGCTGCACCCCTTTTGGGGGATGTTTCTGGCTAAAGCTTCACACCGCAGCTTCTACCGCGCGGCTGCCACCGGCGCGTTCACGGGTGTGAGCCAGTTGTGCCGGTCTGCCTTCTTTCCGGTAGTCACAGCGAAGAACTCTTCCTGGATGCGCCGTGTTAACGGTCCAGCAACGCCCTTTCCAATGGTGATCTTGTCGATCGACCGGACTGGCGTTACCTCGACAGCGGTGCCCACAAAGAAAACTTCGTCAGCGAGATAGACCATTTCGCGAGGAATCACGGATTCCTTCACGGGAATGCCCAGGTCTCCGGCGAGCTTTACGATGGAATCGCGCGTAATCCCCGGCAGAATACTGGCGGAGAGAGGCGGCGTAATCAGCGTGCCCTCATGTACCATAAAGAGGTTCATTCCCGAGCCTTCGCTGATGTGTCCGTCGGAATCGAGCGCGATGCCCTCGGCGAAGCCGTTGAGAGCCGCTTCCATGCGGATCAGTTGCGAGTTCATGTAGTTTGCCGCTGCCTTGGACATGGCCGGCAGTGTGTTCGGAGCGATGCGCGTCCAGGAACTGACGCACACATCGACGCCCTTCGAAAGCGCTTCAGGGCCGAGGTACGCGCCCCACTCCCAGCAAGCCATGTAAATCTCAATTGGAGAACTTAGCGGGTTCACTCCCACTTCGCCGTAGCCGCGCAGCGCGATCGGCTTCACGTAGCATGCGTTCATCTTGTTCAACCGCACGAGTTCGCAGGCGGCGTTGCAAAATTCGTCCAGGGAATAAGGAAACTCCATGCGATAAATCTTCCCGGAGTTGATCAGCCGCTGCATATGTTCGCGCAACCGGAAAAGCGCCGGGCCCTGCGACGTGTCGTAGCAGCGAATCCCTTCAAAGACCGCCGAGCCGTAACCCACAGCGTGGGTAAGGACATGGAGCTTCGCGTCATCCCAGAGGATCCATTTTCCGTTGTGCCAAATTTTGTCTGTCTTTTGTACCGGCATGGTCTTGCCTCCCTATGTGAGTCGGATGGAGCCAGCTCGCATTTCGAGAATAAGGCAGCAAAGAGACGAGCGTCAATGAATTCGGTGTATGGGGACGATGCATTTTTCAGCCATTTTGGCGGCCTGATTGGGGACTCGGGCCAATTTGGAGCGCTTTCGCTTGTCAGCTTTTCGGCCCGATTTGTGACGGGGCGCTATAAGACTGCTCCAGGGCTTTGTGGGCTTCCTGCCCCTGCCTCAGCATCTGGCCGTTCCCGTGTTCCCAGATGCCAAGCAACAAAAAGGGAATGATGGTTGCTGCCGCCCACAACTTTGCATTGCGAGGGATTTTCGTTTCCGGTTCCCAGCGGAACAGTTGTGCGGCGACAAAGAACGACAGCACGGACCAGAATGCCAGCGCCAAAAAATAGACCATCAGTTCGGACAGCGGTTTTGAAAACAACGTCGCCTGCTGGAGTCCCGTCACAAGATAGGTTGCGGGCAGAAAGACTGAAAAATTCTGCACCACTTTGGGGAGGTATCCCATGGGGAACGTGGCGCCAGAGAGAAAGATCAGCGGCAGCCACAGGAGTTGGTTGAGGACCTGGGTTTCCTGCATGGTGTTCGTGATGCTGGCGACGACCAGTCCCAGGGACCCAAAAGAGATAGTACCCGCGCACACAAAGAGAAAAGCGGCCAGAAGATTACCCAAGTTATGCACGTGAAAGAGGAACCGCGCAAACAGCAACACGATGGTGACCGTGGGCAAGGTGAGAATGAAATTCGCCAAGACGCTCGAGGCAAGCATGTCACTCGAAGTAACCGGCGCCACGTGGAACCGCCGAAGAATGCCTTGCTCGCGATACATGACCAGCGTAGCGCTGAGTCCCCAGAAGCTGCCCATGACGTTCAGCGCGAGCACCGGGCCAAGAAAAAAGCGAACGCGTTCGGGGTCGCCTTTGGCGAATATGCCGGCGTACAGAAAGAAGAACACCAGTGGCATGACCACACTGAAAAAGAAGAACATTTTGTTGCGCAGCGCGAGCTGCATGCGCACACGCGTCAGCGTCAGCAGGTTCGTCAATCCCGTAGCCTCCTTCCGGTAAGTTCAATGAACACGTCCTCGAGGGAAGGCGTGGCGATTTCCAGGCTGACAAGCTCGTTGCCCTCGACTTCCAGATGTTTCACCAAGGAAACGATCGCCGGCGCGGTCCGCTGGCAGTGCAAGACGTATCCGCCGTCGACTTCGCGCGCGTCCGCGACTCCATCGAGCGCTTTCAGTTTGCCGTCGGAGGCGGGCTTAGCGAGTCGCACCTCGACGCGCGTGGTGTTGGCGGAGCTCTGCTTTAGTTCCCGTGGAGTGCCCATGGCGATGACCTTGCCGTGATCCACTATGGCTACGCGGTCGCATAGGCGTTCCGCTTCCTCAATGTAATGCGTGGTCAAGACGATGGTCTTTTTCTGGCACTTCAATTCTTCAATGATGTCGTAAATCTCGCGCCGGACCTGCGGATCGAGCCCCGCTGTAGGCTCGTCCAGAAAGAGCACTTTGGGGTCATTCACGATGGCAATGGCGAGCGCCAAGCGCTGCTTCTGGCCCCCGGACAGTTGGCTATAGAAGGCATTACGTTTTTCTTCCAACCCGAAACGCTTCAAGAGTTCGTCGGTTGGCTTACGGCGCTTGTAGAAACTGGCGAACAAGCGAATGGCTTCGTTGACCCGAATCTTGTCCGGAAAGGAGGTGGACTGCAGTGCGGCGCCGATCTCGTGCTTCAGTTCTGTTGGGTTCTTGACTGGATCATAGCCGCACACGGATACTCTTCCGCCATCGGCTACGCGCAGACCCTCCAGGACCTCAATCGTGCTGGTCTTTCCGGCGCCGTTCGGCCCGAGCAGGCCAAACACTTCGCCCTCCTCAACCGAGAAACTGACGCCGCGCACCGCGTGCACGTCCTCGTAGCGCTTCTCCAGTTTTTCCACCAGCAGAATGGGATTTGCCATGTTGTGTCGGTGAGCCTTTTTTGCGCTTCTATGGTAACCCAAGCAACCGGAACTCTCGAACTCTTACGCTTGCTTCTTCGTAGTACGCGTACGGGGCGGCTTCTGTATCATCGCCCGCTTGGGGGAAGACCCAGCCGACCAAAGGCACCGCTTGAGGTCCACGCGGAATTCAACCAGCTTGATTCCTTCGCTTTCCAGCATTTTTCTTTGCAGGGATGCGTACGGCTCGGGCGTGAGGATCTTGCCGTGGTCGCCGACCACGCGATGCCATGGAATGCCTTTTCCGGAGGGCGTTGCCGCCATTGCTCTCCCCGCGGTTCTCGCCCCACCGCGTAAGCGCAAAGCCCTGGCCAACGCCCCATAGGTAATAACCCGGCCACGCGGAATTTGTTTCACCAGCTTGTACACGGGATCCCAGGACATGCAGGAACCTCCCAGCTGAAATGGCGTCCATCCTACAGAGGACTTCTCCGGCGTAGCAAGCGACTCTTCCCTCGTTTCCGGGTTTTATTCTTTACGAGGGAATGACAGAGGCAGTGAAGCGGAAAGCGGCCGGAAGGAATCTAATAAAGTGGCGGGAAGGAGATGCGAACGGAAAATCCAATCCGGTGCAGCGAAAAAATGAAGGCCAAAACGTTTACTACTTCGTGCCTCCACCGCTTGACGCCTGTAGTGGAACACTCTTACACTACAAGCGGTGGGCAGCTCCTCCAAGCCGCCCGCCGGGTCAGCCGGGGAAGGAGAATGGCCTTTATTCGCCGCAAAGGGAACTCCTACTACCTGGTGCACAATGTGCGCCGCGGCGGAAAAGTGCGCCAGATTCACCTGGCTCGGCTCGGCGAGCGAGCACGCATCACCGATGACGTCGTCCGTGAAGTTACCCGGAAACATCCCTTCGTGGAACTCAACTGGCGCTCCCTCCGCCAACAGTTGAACAGCCAGATCGATTTGACCGATCCCGAGTCTCCGGCCGTCCATAAGCTTGTCCAGTCTCTCCGGAACCTCAATCTCGATCTGGCGGACCTCTTTCCGCCCGTTCTGCGTCTTTCTGAATCGCCTGCCATCGCTAACGAGCTTCTCGTCCAACTGCGCCTGCTCAATTCCACCATCCAGGTGAAGCTCGATCAATTCAGGCAGCGTAACGATTTGAAACGGATGTCCCGGCACCTTGGGCGTTTGGGAAGTGCGCATCCCGCTCTGCGGGATCGCTAGGAGGCGGTCATGGCCACTGGTGATTTGTCCCTGAATCCAAATATTCGCAGCGCAGAGACCATTGAGTTTCAGAAGGCTCTGCGGGCGAAGATCGTAGGTCAGGACGAGGGCGTGCAGGCGCTCGTCGAGCTTTTCCAGGTTTTCACCGCCGGCCTGAATTCCCCCGGTCGTCCCGTTGGCAACTTGCTGTTCCTCGGCCCGACCGGTTCGGGCAAGACGCGACTTGTCGAAGCTGCAGCCGAGATCCTCTTTGGCAGTCCGCGCGCCGTAATCAAGATCGATTGCGCCGAATTCCAGCACTCTCATGAGATCGCGAAGCTGATTGGTTCGCCGCCAGGGTATCTGGGGCACCGTGAGACGCATCCTCTCATCACTCAGGAGGCGCTTTCCGCCCACCATCGGGAAGACCTGAAACTGAGTTTTCTCCTCTTCGACGAAATCGAAAAGGCCAGCGACGCCCTCTGGCAGTTGCTTCTAGGCATGCTGGACAAGGCCACACTGACTCTCGGCGACAATCGCCGTGTGGACCTTTCCCAAACGGTCATTTTTATGACCTCGAACCTCGGCGGTGTAGACATCACCGACCTTTTTAGCGGTGGCTATGGCTTTGTGAAAGCAGAAGATAAGCCTCAGACTGACATCAATTCAAAAGTGGAGCGTACTGCGGTCGAAGCCGCTCGCCGCAAGTTCTCTCCGGAGTTCATGAACCGTATCGACAAGCTGGTTGTCTTTCATCCCCTGGATCGCGACCAGCTCCAAGCCGTGCTGGACATTGAGCTTGCCATGGTTCAGAGGCGTGTACTGGATACGGCCACCGGCAAGTTCCTCTTCCGGGTCACGGATGCTGGTCGCGACTTCCTGCTTCAGGAAGGAACCGATCAGCGCTATGGTGCCCGTCACCTGAAGCGTGCCATAGAGCGTTTCTTGGTCTACCCCTTGGCTAACCTCTTGGCTACGCAGCAGGTGCGAATGGGTGACCTGGTTCGCGTCGACTGGGATGGCATTCACAAGGAACTCACTTTTGTTCGGGAGCGCGAAGGGGCCCTCGTAACCCAGGACACTCCTTCGGATGAGGTGTCAGCCAAAACGGCTAGCTCGGACGGCCTGAGTAAGGATGCGTCGGCCGAAGCTGTGGCCGAAGAGCCCACGCGGCCGCCGGTCATTCCGGCTGCAGCACCCGCGTCGGTCCAACATCCTCTGGGGCGCAAGAAGACGGAACACTGAGCGGGACTTGATTGCTGAATGCCGGTATCTGCGTGTCGGCCGACTAACATAGGTGGGGCCGAAACATCAGGCTATATAGTTTTTGCACACTTTTCGGTGTGCCACCTCGCCTCTTTTTGTCACACCAAATGGACATAATGTGTTTCGTTCTCTCATTTTTGGGCACGGCGTCAGTGCTGTCTCACAGGCTGAGACGGTTTCCACAACTGCAATAGTCCTATGTTATTGATCGCATAGCCTTTTCCATAGCGCTGCACACCCATCTGAATTGGCATCACTCATGCTCTTTCGCATTCATGCGCGTCATTGAGACACGCATCTCGCTCCTTAGCCCTAAGGGGACTGGGCTAAAGAAAAGGCTGGAGTGGCCGAGGATATCGTCATGAAAGCAGCGGCTCGACAACAGCTGGACCCCACCATTCGCAGCAACAATACACGCGATTTCCAGCAGTCCCTGCGGTCGAAGATCGTTGGCCAGGAAGAGGGTGTCCAGGCTCTTGTCGATCTCTACCAAGTCTTTTGTGCCGGGCTGAACTCCCCCGGACGGCCGGTTGGCAATCTGCTCTTCCTTGGCCCCACGGGTTCAGGCAAGACGCGAATCGTAGAAGCTGCCGCAGAGATTCTCTTTGGCGACCCCCGTCTCGTTATTAAGGTGGACTGCGCGGAGTTTCAGCACTCCCATGAAATCGCAAAGCTGATCGGCTCGCCCCCAGGCTACCTCGGCCACCGCGAAACTCATCCTCTGATTACCCAGGAAGCCTTGGCAGCCAGCCATCGCGATGACCTCAAACTGTCCTTCCTTCTGTTCGATGAGATTGAAAAGGCCAGCGATGCCCTCTGGCAGTTGCTTCTGGGCATGCTGGACAAGGCCACACTGACACTCGGCGACAATCGCCGCGTCGACCTCTCGCAGACCGTGATCTTCATGACCTCCAACCTCGGTGGTGGCGAAATCACGGACCTGATGGCGGGGGGCTACGGCTTCATCAAGTCAGACGACAAGCCTAAGGCCAATCTGGACGAGAAGGTCGAGCGCACCGCGGTCGAAGCCGCGCGCCGAAAGTTCTCTCCCGAATTCATGAACCGTCTGGACAAGGTGGTGGTCTTCCACCCACTCCAGCGTGCTCAGTTGGAGCAGGTTCTCGACATCGAGCTCTCCATGGTCCAGAACCGCGTCCTCGAGACCGCGAAGGGACAGTTCCTTTTCCGTGTCACGGATTCCGGGCGCGACTTCCTCCTGCAAGAAGGAACCGACCAGCGTTATGGTGCTCGCCATCTGAAGCGCGCGATCGAACGCCACGTTGTCTATCCGATGGCCAACCTCCTGGCGACTGATCAGGTTCACTCTGGCGACCTGATCTGCATTGATTGGAACCGCACCGATGACAAGCTTTCGTTTGTGCGCGAAGGCGAAAACATGGCCATGCCGGCACGGAAGCCGGAGCCGGTTGTTGCTCCCCGTGCTACGCAGGCGCGCGGTGGCCGGCCGGTGGAAGCTCCTGGAGTTGCGGTTCCGCCGGAACCGGCTCCCCGTTTCGCCCGTTAATCTTCTTCTGCTCCTCCTCTCTACGGCCCGGGTGGGTGACCGCCTGGGCTTTTTCTATTCATCAGCCGACGTATAATTTCTTAATACGTTCGGCAATGCCGAATCGATTGCGGTCTCTTCTTGGGGGATTCATGTTCGGCAAGAGCCGGTTGCGGGCTGTGATTGTTGCGTTTGTTTTGCTTTCTCTTTCGGCTGTTCCCGATGTTTGGGGAGACCGCACCAATCTGAAGCCGGGCATGAATGCTTTCACCCCGCAACAGGACATTCAGCTGGGCCGCAAAGCCGCTCAGGAAGTGGAACAGAAGATGCCCATGTGCAACGACCCAAGGGTCGATGCCTATCTCACCAAACTGGGTAATCGTCTTGTCGAACATCTCAACACGCGCGGCGTGGATTATCCCTGGGAGTTCCACTGTGTCAACGATAAGGCCATCAACGCCTTTGCACTTCCAGGCGGGTTCGTTTTCATTGACCGGGGAGCGATCGAGGCAGCGGACAATGAAGCGCAGCTGGCGGCGGTCATGGCCCACGAACTCTCTCATGTGGCCCTTCGCCATGGCACAAATCAGCTCACAAAGGCGCAATATGCGCAGTTGGGCGCCGGAATCATGGGCGCAGCGGGTGGGATCTTTGGAGGAGCCGTTGGCGCCGCCGCGGCGGGCGCGGGGCAATTCACGTTCGGCAGTGTCCTTCTTCATAATTCACGCGCTGCGGAGACACAAGCCGACGTGATGGGCACGCAGGTTCTCTACGATTCCGGTTACGACCCGCGCGCCATGGCTGCCTTCTTCGAAAACCTGAACGCTTCCAGCCAAGGGAAGGCGCCGCCGGAGTTTTTCTCCGACCACCCCAACCCGGACCACCGGATTGAGCGCGTGGATGAAGAGATCCGCAAGCTTGGCGGAGCGCCGGAAGGCGCAGAAAAGGACTCCTCGGAATTCGAGGTCATCAAGCGTGAGGTGATGGCGCTTCCTGCTCCCTCGAAGGCCAAGCCTCCCGCTCCGTCTGCTGGGAACTCTCCTGCGAACGTTTCCAAACCCAGCGATCCCTCCGCGAATCTGAATGCACTTCGCTATGGGAAGGTGACGCTCTACTATCCGGCCAACTGGAAAAACTACGTGAAGAGAGACAGCGTGGTGATCGTTCCTGTGAGTGGGGTCGTCGATTCCGGGAATGGGCAGGGCGCTTTGGCGTGGGGCATGATCGGTGGCGTTGCTCCAATGAAAAACAAGAACGCTACCTCAGACGACAACCTCCGCAACGGCACGCAAAAACTGATTGAAGCCTTGCAGAAGGAAAATGAAGGCATGGAAGTGGACCAACAGCCCGCGTTGATCAACGTCGCGGGCCGGTCCGCACTCTCCACGTATCTGCACAATGATTCTCCGGCCGGAGGAACCGAAAGGGACTGGCTGGTCACCGTCATGGGGCCCCAGGGACTTTACTATTACATCTTCGTCGCACCAACCAATGACTATCCCCGCTTCGAGTCAGCCTTCGACGCGATTGTGGGCAGCGTCCAATTCCAGAAATAGGCCGTGTGACGGTTGCTTCCGCCTCAGGCTTTGGTCTTCCGGATTAAATCCCCGTCCGCGAAGGCGCCAAGATTGTGCTCTCCCTGTGAATGGCCTCAGCCCGCTGCAGCGCCGCCGTGATGTTCTCGCAAATATTGTCCGCGCCCACGTGGCGCTCGAACCCAGCCTCTTGCATAAGCGCTGCGGGTTGCGGTCTCGCCCCGCAAATCAACATGGAGCGCCCGCTTTTCTTCAATTGGTCGGCAAGTTCCTCGAGTGCCGCAATGCCCGTTGCGTCGATCGCGGTCATGTTGCGCAGTCGGACGATCACAATCGGTGGAAGCTCGGAAATATCTTCGGTAATGGCGGATATCTTGTCCGTCACGCCAAACAAAAACGGTCCGTGGATGCGGTAAACCGCCGCGTAGTCTGGAATGTCTTTGTCCTGCAAAATATGCACCCGGCCGTCTTCGATATATTCGTCGGTAACCTTCGTCACCGTCGTTGTCTGCGAGATCTTCCGTATAAACGTGAACGCCGCCAGAATCATGCCTACTTCCACGGCCAGCGTCAGGTCCGCAAACACCGTCAGGCTCAGCGTGAGAACCCACACGGCGATGTCGGCGGTCGTCAACTTCAGGATCTCCGGGATTTCCGCCCAGTCGCCCATGTTGTACGCAACCATGAAGAGGATTCCCGCGAGCGCCGCGAGCGGCAGGTTCTTGACCAACGGCGCGGCAAACAAAATTACGGCCAGCAGCGTCAGCGCATGAATCATTCCCGCCACCGGGGTCTTTGCCCCCGAGCGCACGTTCGTTGCCGTGCGCGCAATCGCACCCGTTGCCGGCAGTCCGCCGAAGAGCGGGGAGAAGATGTTCGCCACGCCCTGCGCCACCAACTCCACGTTCGGGTTGTGTCTGTCGTGGCTCATCTTGTCGGAAACAACCGCGGAAAACAGTGATTCAATCGCCCCCAGCATCGCCACGGTGATAGCGGGGGACAGCAAGTGCAGCAGCAACTTCGGCTGTAGCTGCGGGATCACTATGTGCGGTAGCCCGCTGGGGATTCCTCCGAAGCGCGTCCCAATGGTCTCTACGGGGAGGCGGAACAAGCTAACGGCCGCCGTGGCCCCAAAGCACACCACAATGGCTCCCGGTACGCGCTTGAAGAAACGCACGCAGAGGATCATCACCAGCAGGCAGCCGACCCCAACCGCTGTTGCTGCCCAATTGATGGTGTGGAAGTTCTCGGCGACCGCGCCCATGCGATGGAGGAAGTCGCCAGGTACATGCTCCATCCGCAAGCCAAAAAAGTCGCGAATCTGTGTACTGGCGATGAGGATCGCGATCCCATTCGTGAATCCGACCACCACAGGCCGGGGAAAGTAGCGCACCATGGCGCCCAGCCCCGTCACGCCCATCACGACGAGGAGCACCCCCGCGAGCATGGTGCAGGTGAACAGGCCATCGATTCCGTAGCGCCCGATGATGCCCAAGACGACCACGACGAACGCGCCCGTCGGGCCGCCGATCTGCGTTTTCGAGCCGCCCAACGCCGAAATCAGGAATCCCGTCACAACGGCGCAATAGATGCCCGCCTGCGGCGGCACGCCAGAGGCGATCGCAAAGGCCATTGCCAGCGGCAACGCCACCAGGCCCACTGTCATGCCCGCGATTAGATCGGAAAGGAATTTGTCGAAAGTGTAGTTACGCAGCAGGAGGACCGATTTCGGCATCCATGCTTCAAGCTCAAAACTCATTTTCTTAAGGACCTGCCCGTTTGTGCTGCCTATAGCTTAACAGGTGGGGAAGGGAATCCGCAGATTTGCAGATCCGCTGTTGCCAAAAGAGAGGGCATGGTTTGTTGGGATCACTTAATCCGCGGCTTCGCGTCGTTTTGCCGTTGGCTTCCAACGCAAAACGGGTTTGCGTGCCGCGGCAACTTCATCCAAACGCCGAATCCGTGTCGTGTGCGGTGCGCTCTTCACCAGATCGGGATTGGTCTCCGCCTCTTCGGCCACGGATTTCATGGCCTCGATGAAATAATCACACTCTTCCTTGCTCTCTGATTCCGTCGGCTCAATCATCAGGGCGCCGGGCACAATCAGGGGAAAGGCCGTCGTGTACGGGTGGAACCCATAGTCGATCAATCGCTCGGCGATATCCATCGTGTTCACGCCATGCTTTTTCTGAATCGCGTCGCTGAAAACCACTTCATGCATCGACGGCCTTGTATACGGCAGATCGTAAACTCCCTCCAGGTGCTTGCGGATGTAATTAGCATTCAGGACCGCATCTTCGGTAGCCTGCCGCACGCCTGGACCGTAGGCCAGAATGTACGCGAGGGCTCGCACCGACACCCCGAAATTCCCGCCAAACGCTTTTACGCGCCCAATGCTCTCTTTTCTCTGGTAATCAAGCGCCAGTCGCCCGCCTTCTTTTTCCACCAAAACCGGCACAGGCAAGAAAGGCTCCAGGATTTTCTTCATGGCCACGGGCCCTGCGCCGGGACCACCTCCGCCGTGTGGGGTTGAAAAGGTTTTGTGTAGGTTCAGGTGCATCACGTCCACGCCTAAGTCGCCGGGCCGTGTTACGCCAGCCAGGGCGTTCATGTTGGCGCCGTCCATATACAGCAGCGACCCGTTCGCGTGGAGAATCTCCGCGATGCGAGGGATTTCCTGTTCGAAGACGCCCAGGGTCGAGGGATTGGTCAGCATCAGCGCGGCCACCTCTTCGTTCACGTGCTCCTGCAGATGCGCCATGTCCACCTGGCCATTCGCGTCGGACTTGATGTTCTCGACTTCGTACCCGGCGATGACCGCCGTCGCCGGATTCGTCCCGTGTGCAGAGTCGGGAATAAGCACTCTCTTTCGCGGGTTTCCATTTTTCTGGTGGTAAGCGCGGATCAGTAGCAGCCCCGTCAGTTCGCCCTGCGCGCCCGCTGCGGGCTGCAGCGTAATTGCGTCCATTCCGGTGATTTCGAGCAGGCACTTCTCGAGCAGGGAGAGAATCTTCAGGCAGCCTTGCGAGAGTTCCTGAGGCTGGCAAGGATGCTCTGTCGCAATTCCTGCAAGCCGCGCCACATATTCGTTTACGCGTGGATTGTATTTCATAGTACAGGAACCCAACGGATACATTCCCAGATCGATCGCGTAGTTCCACGTCGAAAGCCGGGTAAAGTGGCGAATGACTTCTATTTCGCTCACTTCCGGGAAGCCGTCCACGCCTCCGCTTCGGTGAGCGCTACCCAGCGTTTTGCTGACGTCCGCGGCAGGTACATCCAAGGGGGGGAGTTCAAACGCGCGTTTCCCTGGCGAGGATTTCTCGAAAATCAATCCCTCATTCTGATTCGTGTGCCGCGAAGCTTTCTTGATTTTTTCGTTCATCTTTGAAATTAATAGGCCGCTTTCTACAGCGGCATTTCCAGTGCCGCCCTCACGGCGCTGACAAATCTCTCGATCTCTGCTCTCGGGGTCGTCTCCGTCACGCATACGAGTGCGTGCTTGCTCAACTCCGGATATGCGGACCCCAACACATAGGGCCCCACAATCTTCGACCGCAGCAATTCGGCATTGACCATCTTCACGGAACGCGGCAGTTCCACGGCAAATTCATTGAAGAAGGGAGCAGCGAAACTCCGCTTCACGCCCGGAATCTTCAGAAGTTCGCTCAGCGCAAATTGTGCCTTGGCAAGATTTTGCTCTGCCATCTCCCGGATCCCTTCTTTGCCAAGGAGGGAGAGGTGAACGGTGGCTGCCAGCGCGCACAGCGCCTGATTTGTGCAGATATTCGACGTCGCCTTCTCCCGCCGGATGTGCTGTTCGCGCGTGGCCAGCGTCAACACAAAACCGCGGTGCCCGTTTAGATCCGTCGTCTGCCCCGCCAATCTACCGGGCATCTGCCGCACGAATCTCTCGCGGCAAGCAATCACGCCAACAAACGGCCCGCCGTAGCTCGGTGCAAGCCCGAAGCTCTGACCCTCCATGGCCACAATGTCGGTTTCCGAGGGAGGCTTGACGACTCCTAGTGATAAGGCTTCTGCCACTGCAACCACCAGCAGCGCGCCCGCATCATGTGTGGCCTCGGCTATCGGGGTAAGGTTTTCGATGGCTCCAAGAAAATTCGGCGATTGCACGACAACGGCGCAAACATCATCCCGCAACGAGTTCTTCAATCCGCCAACGTCCAGCGTCCCCGCAGAACCAAACGGAACCTGCTCCACTGTCAGTCCGGAATTCTTCGCGTACGTTCGCAGTACTTCGCGATATTCCGGATGCAAGGACCGCGCCACGAGCACGCGCCGCCGCCCCGTCAGACGTTCCGCCATCAGCACGGCTTCCGTCGTCGCGGTCGACCCGTCATACATCGACGCGTTGGCTACTTCCTGACCGGTCAACTGACACATCAGGGTCTGGAATTCGAAAATGGCCTGAAGCGTTCCTTGTGAGATTTCCGCCTGGTATGGCGTGTACGACGTCAGAAACTCTCCGCGCTGCAGAATCGCGTCCGTCACCACGGAGCGAAGGTGCGAGTAAACTCCCGCTCCCAGAAAGCTGCTGTAGCCAAGTGAATTTTCTGCGCCCCGCTCCTCGAAATAGCGAATCACCTCGGCCTCGGAGAAAGGGCCAGGCAAATTAAGCGGTTTTTTCAGTCGATAGGCTTCGGGAATCGTCGAAAACAGATCTTCCATCGATTTCGCGCCGATCGCGGCGAGCATCTCTTGCCGCTCGGTTGGACTCTTGGGGAGATAGCGCATCAGGCAGACGCTTCCTTCTGCTTTTCCTCGATGTACGCTTGGTAAGCCGCCGCGTCCAGCAGGCCATTTACCTCCGCGGGGTTCGCCAGTTTGATCTTTACAAGCCACCCGGCCCCGTGCGGTTCGCTGTTGATCGTTTCAGGTTTGTTCTGAAGGGCGGGATTGGCTTCCACCACTTCGCCATCCACCGGCGCGTAAATTTCGCTTACGGCCTTCACGGACTCCACCGAGGCGAACGTCTTGCCGGCGGCCAATTTCGTCCCCGGTTTTGGCAGTTCCACGAAGACCACATCCCCGAGTTCGTGCTGCGCGTAATCGGTGATTCCGATTGTTCCGGTGCCACCCTTCGCTTCGATCCATTCATGGTCCTTCGTGTAGCGATACTGTGTTGGATATGCCATGCGCCTGCTCCTCGTTGCTAGAAGTTTGCCTTACTGCTTTGCGCTCGCTTTCCGGATTCTCTTGTAAAACGGGGTTGCCACGACCTGTGCTTTGCACTTCTGCGCGCGAACCTCCACGTAAATCGTCGCGCCGATCGCTGAATGCGCCGGAGGTATGTAGGCGAGTGCAATATTCTTTCCGAGCGTGGGCGAGGGGGAGCCGCTGGTGATTGCGCCGAGGAACTTTCCACGCTCGTCAACGCAGCGATAGCCATCACGCGCAATTCCGCGATCGATCATCTCGAGGCCCACCAGGGTCCGCGCCAAGCCCCCCGCGTGGGCTTTTTCGAGGGCCGCGCGGCCTACAAAGTCGCCCTTCTCCATCTTGCAGTATCGGTCAAGGCCCGCTTCCCACACGTTAATGCGGTCACTGATCTCGTGTTCGTAGAGCGCCATTTTGGCTTCCAGCCGCAGCGTGTTCCGCGCTCCCAGACCGCAGGGCAGGATGGCGAACTCCCTACCCGCTTCCATCACCGCGTTCCACACGCGCTCGCTCGTTGACGTATCGGAGGGAATATAAATTTCAAATCCATCCTCGCCGGTATAGCCGGTCCGTGCAATCAAAGTATTCTTCAGGCCACAAACGGTCCCGTGAGTAAACCAGTAGCTCCTTATGGCTTCCAGATTCGCATCCGTCAGCTTGCGCAGCACGTCCACGGCGTGCGGTCCCTGGATGGCTAGTTGCGTATAACTGTCGCTTCGATCCTCCGCCGTGCAATCGAAACCCACGGTGTTCTTCTTCACCCAGTGAACGTCTTTCTCTCGCGTTCCCGCATTGATCACCAGCAGGTAATCGTCTTCGCCCAGCCGGTGCACGATGACGTCATCCACGAAGGTCCCTTCGGGATAGAGCATCGCCGAATACTGTGCCTGCCCGATGGCGAGCTTCGAAGCGTCATTCATTGTCAGGTGCTGGACCGCTTGAAGCGCGCCGCCCGGGTGCTTCGCCGTGTGAATCCGGATGTCGCCCATGTGGCTTACGTCAAAGACACCTACGCCATTTCGCACGGCTTTGTGTTCCGCCAGCAGGCCACCGCTCGCCGGATACTCGACAGGCATGTCCCATCCGCCAAAATTTACCATTTTGGCGCCCAAACGACGGTGCAACGCGTAGAGTGGCGTCTTGCGGAGTGCTGAGTTGGCAGGAGAGTTTACGGATTCCATTCCGTTCGCTCGGGCAATTTTCGATGGTAACATGCGCCCCACGTGCCGTCAAAAGCGCTGGGAATCACATCGCTTGTGGCGTCTTTTCGATTGAGCAATGGCTTCCCGTCTCGGACTTGCTGCTGGAATTGCGCTCAGGTAGAGTCTTGTGCGGAGGCGGAATGGCTGCCAATCGTCAACAGGTTCTTTGTTCGCAATGCGACAAGACCGAGGAATACTGCACCTGTGATAAGTACTGCACCATTTGCAAGGGCCAGAGCAACGTCCGGCTCGGCGTCGACGGCCTCTATTACTGCCCGGAGTGCCGCGAGGCCTGCGACGTGGCCCTCGCCAATGACCGCTAACCGTGAGTACTTTTCCTCATCAGATTACTGTCCGCCTGGATCCTGACGAGCGCTTGGTTGCTGCAGTAGGGGGAGTCGCTCGCTACTTAGCTGATGCCGCGGGCCTCGGCAACGAGACGATTCTCCAGTTTCAAGCCTCTGTGGTTTCCGCCTGCAAACACTGCTTCCACTGTCATTCTTCCGGGACGCCTTGCGGGATCACACTTCGGAGATCGCTTGACCGGCTGGAAGTGGAAGTGGACCTGCCGGGAACCAAGCCACCGGACCAGGAGAAACCCACTTGGGAAGGCATCGATGAGGTTCGCTGCGAGTCTCACGAACACTCCGCAGTCTTGCGGCTAACCAAATTCGTGCCGCCAAATCCTCCGGCCGACTGACGCACCAGGTTCGGCTAGGAACCCACCACAAGGATGAGGAATGCAAGTCCGAGCGGAAACGTTACATCTTCAATGCAAACGTATTGCGACGAATGAGGGAAGACATCTGATCATCCGTGACAGAGAGCCCAATGACCACGCGGTCTCCCGATGGCGTGATATTGGTCTGGTCCAGTAATTGAGCCAGATCGGGATTGTCCCGGCTCGCTTGGTACTTCTTCACGAGCAACCCCGCTGCCATCAGTTGGCTCAACGTGTTTGCATCCTGCGTCGACCCGCACACGGCCTGGAACTTGGAGTCCACGCCGCTGCTTGTCGTCGCGGTGATGATCATCGCTTGCATTCTCTGCACCAGGGCTGCGGCCTCAGGGAACTGCTGCACTTCCGGCGCAAGTTGGCCCATAGCCAGGCGCGTGTAACCCGGATCGAGTACGGCCCAAACAACACTCGAGCCGTTCACTTCGTTGATCAGGTTGTACATCTGATCGTTACGCAGCAACCCGTCCTGCCGGCCCATGCGGATATCCAGCACCTTTTCGAGCAGGGCTTTTTGTCCAAAGACGGCCTTTGTGGAATCCAGGAATAGGAAGTACAGGTCAGTCGCTCCAGCCCCCGATCCAAAGGCGAATAGCGTGTAATTCTCGATCTTGGTCGTGCTCAGATTCTGCTGCTTGAAATAGGCTTCCGTGGTTTCCGGATTGTAGTTGCCCATGGCGATTCCAACAGTCAGCTCGCTTGAAGGTACGTCCGTTGGCACACCCTTGTCGTTCTTCGTCATGGCATCAGGCACCAGTCCCCATACCAGCTCGTCCACCTGGCTATTGGGGTCGACGCCCGCCGACGCGAGAAACTTTTCGAATTGTTTGAACCTGTCTGGAAGGATCTGCTCTCGCAGGGCAGGGAACCACTTTTCGCCGCGCGCCGTTTTCAGGTCCACGTAGCCGACCTCACCCGTATCCTTCGGGAAGAGCGCAAGCGTGTCTGCGCTGACGCCGCCCGTCGCTTTGGCCGGCCTTGCCGAAGCCGCCATCATCACCGCTAGCGCGCATGCCGCCAGCGTCCGGGTCACGTTCTTCGTCATGCTCATATCTGGCTCCTTTGAGCGGCTGGGGAATGAATCCTTATTTTAAGCCAATGTGTTTTCGCTAACCTAGCTGGGTGCGCAATTCGCTAACTCGGACCCTCATCTTTTCCACATAGCTCGGGTCCTTCAAGCCTTCGAGATTGATCTCCACGTTGGCCAGAGCGCCCTTTCCCGCGGCTACTGCCATTAGACGCGCCACTTGCAAATCTGACTTCATGGATGCCGCTGAGATGGCCTCAAGTTGTAGCAGGCGCCCATGAAGCTGCGCCGCCCTGGTCGCCACTTGGAGAGGCACTTCGGCCGCGGCTTTGGTTGCTGCCTGAATCGAACTTTCGCGTTGCGCTATCTCCTGCGTGTTACCCTGCGGCATCTTGAAAGCGGCCATCACCGATTCATACGAAACGGCGTCCCGGTCGATTGCTTCGGTCAGCTCGTCTGCGGTTTTCCGCAGTTCATCCAGAATTGCGGAGAGGTCGCTGACGTACAACACCTGCGACTTCTTCTTTCGCGACAGCCCGGCGACCATCTGCCCGAGACCAGCCGCCAGCGCTCCTACATAGGCCGAAACGCTGCCTCCTCCGGGTGTGGCGTTAGGGGCTGCAACCGCGTCCAGAAACGGCCGGGCAACGCTTGCCAACTTCCCCTCTTTGGAATCGAGAGGCGCACCACTGAGCACTGCCTGCAACTTGTTTTCAAACACCTGCGACGGGGAGAAGCTTTCCAGTTGCAGGAAGTAGTCTGCGGCCATTTCTATGGCCTTCTTTGGCACCAGACCAACAATCTCGCTTCCCACCGGCATGGCGCCGTATCGTTCGGCCTCTCGTTTCACCATCTCATACACGCGGTGCATCGGCGTTTGTTCAAAGTCGGTAAGATTGATCGAAACCTGGGCAAGATTCCGCGCCTTCAATTCCACGCCCATGGACTTCACATAGCGCAGGCCTCCGCTCGAAAAGCGAATGGCTTTGGCAATCTTGTTCGCGATGCTTACGTCCGGAGTATTCAAGTTCACGTTGTAGGCGATCAGGAACTTTCGAGCGCCGACGACGGTTACCCCTGCCGTCGGATGCAGTTTGGGTTCGCCAATGTCCGGCTGACGGTCGTGATTTTTCTTGAGTTCCTCGCGCAGGCCCTCGAATTGTCCCTTGCGCACATTTTCGAGGTTCACGCGGTCTGGCCGAGTCGCTGCGGCTTCATAAAAGAAGATCGGAATCCGGTATCTCTTCCAAATCTCATTTCCCACGCGTCGCGCCAGTGCCACGCAATCTTCGAGCGTCACGCCTTCAATGGGAATAAACGGCACAACGTCCGTCGCCCCCACACGCGGGTGAGCGCCCGTATGCGTGGTCATGTCGATCAATTCCATCGCTTTGCCCGCGCCGAGCACCGAGGCCTCACCCACTGCGTCAGGATCGCCCGCCAGCGTGATCACACAGCGGTTGTGGTCCTCGTCCATTTCCCGGTCCAGCACGTACACGCCCGGCACGCCGCTCATGGCCTGGACGATGGCATCCACCTTCGCCGGGTCCCGCCCTTCCGAAAAATTCGGCACGCACTCAATCAGTCGTTTCATAGTCAGCCCGTCTATTTGTCGTGGGTTCAAATCCTGCCCGACCAAATCCGGATATCGCCGCGCGCGGATTGAACCACCACCCGGTCAGTCCTTCATGTACACAATCTCGCCGCGTTTCATGGTCATCCAGCAAAGTTGCATCCCAAAATAATAGGAAATTTCGCGATAATCCTCCACTTCGAACACCGCCAGATCCGCCTGTTTCCCTGCTTCAAGCGAGCCAATCCGTTTCTCTCGCCGCAGTGCGTACGCCGCATTGATGGTCGCCGCAGCAATTGCTTCCGCCGGGGTCATGCGCAGTTGCGTACAAGCGAGAGAGAGAACCATCGGCATGCTGACGGTCGGGCTCGTCCCCGGATTGTAGTCCGTCGCCAGCGCAACAACGGCGCCCGCCTCGATCAGACTTCGTGCGGGCGCATACTCTTTCCAGCCCAGATGAAAATCACATCCGGGAAGTAACGTGGCGACGGTCCGGGACTTCGCCAACGCCCGGATGTCTGAGGCGTCTACCCGCTCCAGGTGGTCGCAACTTGCCGCACCCAATTCCACGCCCAGCTGGGTGGCCCCGGTTCGCGTCAACTGCTCGGCATGGAGACGCGGCGCCAGCCCAAGGTCCTTTGCCTCGCTCAGAATCCGTCGCGCCTCGGCCCTCGTGAAAGCACCGCGGTCACAGAATACGTCGCAAAACTCCGCCAGACCTTCGTTCACCACTTCCGGCAGCATGTGCTCCAACAGCAGGGCGATGTATTGCCGCGCGCCATTCGGCTTCCCGCGAAATTCTGCCGGCACCACATGGGCGCCCAGGAAGGTCGAAACGATTTCGAGCGGCTGTTCGCTACTCAACTCCTTCTGCAGCTGCAATATCTTCAATTCGCTGGCGACGTCCAGCCCATAACCGCTTTTTGCCTCCACTGTCGTTGTGCCGCACGAGCTGAACTCTTCGAGAGCTGCCCGCGCCCTTGCCTTCAATGTCTCGGCGCTGGCTGCGCGCAGCTTTTTCACGGAGTTGAGAATGCCTCCGCCCTTTCGTGCGATTTCCTCGTAGCCGGCGCCCTGGATTTTCAGTTCATACTCTTCCGCGCGGCTCGCGGCATGAATCAGGTGGGTATGCGAATCCACGAAGCCCGGCAGCACCACACGTCCGCCGGCGTCCAGTTTTTCCGCCTGTTTGGCGTCTTTCCGCTTCTCAACCTCTGACCGTGTGCCAACCGCTACAATCCTGCCGTCAGACAGCAAGACCGCCCCATCCCTGATAATGCCTAGCTTTGGAAAGGAATCACCGCGCTGGGGAACACCCCCCCGCAGCGTCAATAACTGCGAAGCGCCTGTAATCAGCCAGCTATCGGTCAAGCGTCGCTAACGCCTTTCCGTCAAAGGAAACTCTTCAAGCCCCAACTGCCATTCCTTGATAGGCAGGCACAAAAACTTCCTTCACGAAAGTTTCAATCGATGTCGGAGTCGTATTCTCCGCGGACCTCCGCTCTGTGCCCACAACAATCCCGTTGTTGAAGCCCTCAAACATCTCGATAAAGTAAGAGGCGGTTCTTGCAGGCGTGCCCATCTGCACCAGCACCTTCTCCACTTGATCATAGGGAAATTGGGCATACCGGAGTTCGGCCTTGTTAAGCGCCCTTCCGATGGTCGAGGCCACTTCATTCAAGCTCACGTCGCGCTCGCCCAGCAACTCCTGCGTGTGTTTCCCCTTGAAATCCAGCTTCAGCAGCCGCTCCGCCGCATAGGCTCCAATGTCCTTGGTCGCGATCATCGGAATGGGCATATCGCCCTTCATCGCGCCCCCGAATAGCCCCATCATCTGAATCATGTTGATCCCCGCCAGATGGTTCTCGAAGAAATAGGCCGGGCGCAGATGCAGCACATTCAGTTTTTCCACGGCGTTCAGTTTCAGCTCCGACCGGTGCAGACCTGAGATGGGGCCAGTCCCCGCGGGCGCTTGCGCGCCAATGCTGCTCAAGTGAACCGCATAGTGCAAACCGGAGGACCGTACCGCCTTTGCCATCGCGTCGCTTTCCTGATCCTGCTCGGCGCTGTAATCCGGCGAATTCAGCCCCGGCGGCAACATCAGAAAGGCTGCGCGCGCATCCTGGAAGGCGCGCGTCAATGCCTCTTCGTCGTGCACGTCGGCGATAAAGGCCTCGGCGCCCTTTTGCACAGACGGCTGCAACCGCGCCGTGCTCCTTCCCACGACGCGCACCTTTTCGCCCTTTTCCAGAAGCTTCTTCGTAATGACAGAGCCGATGTGGCCTGTCGCACCCAATACGGTATACATCGGTTGGCTCCCTCGACTGAGTTTTCTTCCTGGGTTCCCGAGTGGCCCACAAGCAATTCGCCCAGACACATGCACCTGCGCCAGGGCACGAACTCCTGCTTTACAGCATGGGGATCTTTACGCCTGTCTTTCTCGCAAAATCGATGGCCTCAGGATACCCTGCATCCACGTGACGTACCACCCCCATTCCGGGGTCGTTCGTCAACACTCTTTCGATGCGTTTGGCCATTTCTTTGGTTCCATCGGCACAGGTCACCTGCCCGGCGTGCTGGGAGTACCCAATTCCCACCCCGCCCCCGTTGTGAATGGAGACCCACGAAGCACCGCTGGCCGTATTCACCAATGCATTCAACAACGCCCAATCCGCCACTGCGTCCGATCCGTCTTTCATCGCTTCGGTTTCGCGGTAAGGCGAGGCCACGGAGCCGCAATCCAGGTGGTCGCGCCCCATGACGACCGGAGCCTTCAGTTCACCCTTGGCCACCAACTCGTTCAATGCCAGGCCGAATTTGTCCCGCTCGCCATAGCCCAGCCAGCAGATCCGCGAAGGCAATCCCTGAAACTTGACCTTCTTTCCCGCCAGCGTGATCCATCGTCGCAAATGTTCGTTCTCGGGGAACATCTCCAAAACCAGGCGGTCGGTCCGGGCGATATCGGATGGTTCACCGGAAAGCGCTGCCCAGCGGAACGGCCCTCTTCCTTCGCAGAACAATGGGCGGATGTATGCCGGCACAAAGCCCGGAAAGTCATAAGCGTTCTTCACGCCCGCCTCAAAGGCGAAGGTCCGAATATTGTTGCCGTAGTCAAAGGTTACAGCGCCCAGTTTCTGGAGCTCCAGCATGCCGCGCACGTGCTCGCCAATGGCGGCGATCGCGCGCTTCCTGTACTCACCTGGATTTGTCTTCCGCAGTTCGATGGCCTGTTCGAGCGTCATGCCGTTCGGCACATAGCCGTTGATCGGATCGTGCGCGCTGGTCTGATCCGTAAGGATGTCTGGAACAACGCCTCGTCTTGCCAGTTCGGGAATCAAATCCGCGCAATTTCCCACCAGCCCCACGGATACGGCTTCGCGCTTGCGCACTGCGTTTTTCAGGATGCGAAGCGCTTCATCGAGCGACGTCACCATTACGTCGCAGTAGCCGGTCTTCGCCCGCTTCTTGATCCGCTCCGGGTCCACATCGATTCCGAGAAACGCCGCGCCGTTCATCGTGGCCGCGAGCGGCTGGGCACCGCCCATCCCTCCGATTCCACCCGTGACCACCAACTTGCCGCTCAGGTCCCCGCCAAAATGTTGTCGTGCCGCGGCTCCGAAAGTCTCGTACGTCCCCTGCAAAATCCCCTGCGTGCCAATGTAGATCCAGCTTCCAGCAGTCATTTGGCCGAACATCATAAGCCCGGCGCGATCCAGTTCGTTGAACTTTTCCCAGTTGCTCCAATGGCCCACAAGGTTCGAATTGCAGAGCAACACGCGCGGGGCATAGTCGTGCGTCCGAAACACCCCCACCGGCTTGCCGGATTGCACCAGCAGAGTCTCGTCCCCCTCGAGCGCCCGCAAAGACTTCACAATGGCGTGAAAACAATCCCAATTTCGCGCCGCCTTGCCCGTTCCGCCATACACCACAAGTTCTTCCGGCTTCTCTGCCACCTCCGGATCGAGATTGTTCAGCAGCATTCTCAGCGCCGCTTCTTGCTGCCAGCCTTTGCAGGTCAACGCCGTGCCGCGCGGCGCCCGAAATGGTCCTCGGGTTGTCGCCGGGTCATTCACCGCCGGAATTGTCGCGCCCATGACTCCGATTCCTCTGACTCTATCTTAGCTCAGCTTCAATCGGCTTGAACAACCGCGCAGGCCCGTTGCACCTTGTTTCCTTCTAAGGTAAATTCAAATTTCTGATGAGCTACAGTTCACTTCCAGCTGGCTTTCTGCGCGCCGTAGACGAGCATCCCTCGCCCCGCGCGCAGATGTACCGCACCGCTGAGCGCTGGGAAACGATCTCTTCCCAAGAATTTCTTCGCCGTGTGGCAGGATTGGCGAATTGCTTGGTGGAACTCGGCGTGAAGCCCGGGGATCGCGTTGGGCTTTTTGCTCCCAATTGCCCCGAATGGCATACCGCCGATTTTGCGATCAACGGTTCCGGTGGAGTCACTGTTCCGGTTTACTTCAACGAATCCCCGGACCGCATGACCTATATTCTGAATCACTGCGGAGCACAGATTGTTTTCATTGCCGGCCTTCGCCAGCTGGAAAAATTTCTGCAGGTGCGGGATCAGCTTTCCCGTGTTCAGCAGGTCATCGCGGCGGGCGCGGAGGGCAGCATGCCTGCGGAGTTTCTTTGCTACGAAACGCTGATCGCCTCCGCCGGTGAAAAGGATATCTCCTCCTACCGAGGTCGCGCTGCGGAGGTTCTTCCCACCCAGCTTGCCTCTATCATTTATACGTCTGGCACCACCGGTGAGCCCAAAGGAGTCATGCTCACGCATGCCAACTTCTCCTCGAATGTAGCGGACTCCTGCGAAAACATCGTCCTCCGCCCGGAAGAGGACCTCGCGGTTTCTTTTCTTCCCCTCGCCCACGTTTACGGCCGCATGTTGGACTATCTCTACATCTTCCAGGGCTGTCCGGTTGCGTATGTGCCCGTAGTAGAAAACGTCGCCCAGGCGCTTTTGGAAGTGCATCCCACGATCCTTGCGGCCGTGCCGCGCTTCTTTGAAAAAATCTACGCACGGTTGATGGAGCAGGGAAGCAAGGCGACTGGTCTGAAACGCAAAATCTTTCAATTGGCAATGAATACGGCCAAGGAAGCCGCACCTTGGCGTTGTGGCGAGAGGCCCGTAAGTCCACTGGTTAAGCTCGAGTGGGCAGTGGCTGATCGCCTGGTGTATTCGAAGATTCGCGCGGGGACCGGCGGCCGCTTGCGGCTGGTTCTCTCCGGCGGTGCGCCGCTCTCGAAGTCCCTTGGCGAGTTTTTCTGGGCCGTTGGCATCCCGATCTATCAGGGATATGGGCTCACAGAAACCTCGCCTGTTTTGACAAACAACTATCCCCACAATCGCATTGGCAGTTCTGGCAAGCCGATTACCAATGTCCAGATTCGCATTGCCGATGACGGCGAAATCGTCGCCAAGGGGCCTTGCGTCATGCAGGGCTATTACAAATCGCCGGAAGCGACGCGCGAAGTCCTTTCCGAGGACGGCTGGTTCAGAACCGGAGACATCGGTTTTCTGGACAAAGACAACTATCTCTTTATCACCGACCGAAAAAAAGACTTGCTCAAGACGGCTGCGGGTAAGTTCATTGCTCCCCAGCCCATTGAAAATCTCCTGAAAACCAGTCCGTACATCCTTAATGCCATGGTCGTTGGAGACCAGCGCAAATTCGTCGTGGCTCTGATTGTTATTAACCCTGCCACGCTCGGCGCCAGATTGGCAGAAGAGGACTTGAATTTGTCATCGAATCCTGAGATGGCCGCCCATCCCCGTGCTTATGCTCTCATCGGGGACGAGGTCGCGCGGCTTACGGCTCAACTTGCGCAGTACGAAACCATCAAGCGCTTCGCCCTTCTGCCTGATGATTTCACCTTCGAGGGCGGCGCGCTCACCTTTACGATGAAGCTCAAGCGCCGCGTCGTCGAAAACCAGTACCGCGACCTGATCGACAAAATGTACTCTGACGTCATCGAGCCTCGCCCCGTCATTCCCAATTAACTTCTGTCCAAATCGGAGCCGAGTTGCGTTGGTTTTTCCGTATCCGACCCTCTTTTGCGGGCATCGCATCGAGTGGAAGGAGTGCCTTAAGGCAAGGAGGAATTTCCATGACGAAAGCAGCTACGGCCATTGCCCGCACCTACCCCACAAGCGTCGGGGTACCGCAAAACAACCGCCAGGCCATAATCGCTCTTTTGAATGCGCGTCTTGCGGACAGTGCGGATCTGCGCACCCAGGTGAAGTGGGCGGCATTTTATTCAACTTCACGAACTCTTTGATTCCATCAGGCCGACTCTATCGCGGAACGTGTCTCTACGCTCGGTGGTGTCGCCAATGGAACGGCACGCGAAGTCGCAGCCAAGTCTGGCCTTAAGGAGGCCGACCTGACCGCCTCTGACGGTCCTTCCATGCTCAAGTTTCTCGTACACAACGTCGCCCATCATGCCAACGCGCTGCGCGGGGCAGTACAGGATTCCGATGATCTGGATGATCCCATTACATCCGACCTTTTCACGACGCTGACCCGCGAAGTGGACAAGGACCTCTGGTTCCTCGAAGCTCACCTCACGCAGGCTTAGGAGTCTGTTGAGTTCCTCGGGCGGCAAGGCCTTCTTGCCGCCTTTTCTTTCTACTGCGCTATTTGTTCTGTAACTCTCCCGGGAATACAATTCTCTTGGAGAAGCCCCCATGCCAGATCAACTCGTCATCGCAGGTCGTGCCTTTCAGTCTCGTCTAATTGTGGGAACGGGGAAGTACCGCAGCTTTCCTGAAATGGCCCGCGCTCATGCCGCCTCCGGCACCGACATGGTGACCGTTGCCGTCCGCCGCGTGAACCTCACGGACAAATCCAGGGAATCGTTGCTCGATTACATCGATCGCGAAAAAATCTTCATCCTGCCGAATACCGCCGCGTGTTATAGCGCAGACGAAGCCATCCGCACGGCGCGCCTCGCTCGTGAAGTCGGCCTTTCGAACTGGATTAAGCTCGAAGTCATCGGTGATCAACAGACTCTTTTTCCAGATACCGAACAGCTTGTGGAAGCAACCAAGGTCCTCGTGAAAGAAGGCTTCATTGTTTTGCCATACACCAACGACGACCTCATTGCTGCGCGCAAACTGATTGACGCTGGCGCCGCCGCCGTCATGCCTCTGGCGGCCCCGATCGGCTCCGGGCTCGGCATTCAGAATCCCGCGAATCTTCGCATTCTCCGCGAGCGCATTAGCGAAGTTCCCATGATCGTCGATGCAGGTGTAGGCACGGCTTCCGATGCTGCGGTTGCAATGGAGCTAGGTGCCGATGGCGTTCTGATGAATACCGCCATCGCCGAAGCCGCCGATGCGGTCCTCATGGCGGAAGCCATGCGCGACGCGGTCATCGCCGGCCGCAAAGCCTATCTCGCTGGACGTATGCCCAAGCGGCTATATGCTTCTGCATCCTCGCCCCTCGCTGGCGTTGTCCGCTGAGACAATGCCGCCAATCGAATCCCTCTCTTCGGTCGCTGGACCTCGAATGGATCGGAGGGAGTCTTTGCATCCCGCAGGTTCCAAATTCCACGTTGCAATGGATCCGCGCTTCGGGGTCGATGTGACGTTTGACTGCAGCTATCGAGGTCGTCGATGCAATGCCGGTCGAAGACGCTACCGCTCTCCGTTTGATAGGCATTGAGCACTTGCCCATCGGGCAGGAACTCAGATCGTCTTTCCGTGATGGCGGCCTGCGTGCTCAAACAGGGACAGCAGATTGGTCATAGTGAACAGATTGCGAATCTGCTCGCTGGCGTTCACCAGTTCCACCTGGCACCCGCGGGTCCGCCCGGACACATACAACTGCATGATGGTTCCCAATCCCGAGCTATCCATCATCGGCACTTCCTTTAAATCGATCACAATCCGCTTGTGCCCTGGAATTCTCTCCCGAACGGCCTCTTTCAGCTCTTGGGTGTTCTCAAAGGTAAGTTTGCCATGGCATTCCGCCACAAGTACCCCGTCTCGTTCTTCGCAATGCACGCGGAATCCGCGAGTCGAACTTCCCGCATAGTTGCTCACCAAGCACCTCCGCCAACTCAGCTGGCCCTGTTGTCCGGTCTCCCCTTCTATCGCACTTGGAGCACATTTACCACACCATCCCACCCGCCTCACGCAAACCGCGCTAGACTGGTCCGGTGCAGCGCAAAATGTTCTGGATGACCTTTGTCGGTCTCGGCCTCGTTGCCGACTTCGTACTCCCGTTCTGGTGGGCCCTTGCCTCCACCATTCCCATTCTCGTTTTCAGCTGGTGGGTCGCATACCGCAGCGATTGGTTCAACTAGCAGCCTGGCGAGACTCCAATGATCTGAGAGTAGCGGATTGTGCTCAAAGCGTCTTGAACAGGAAGTGCCACACGACATCGACTGCGGCATGCACCAGCGCCGACGCAAAGATGGATCCCGTTTTTTTCCACGTCCAACCGTAAAATAGGCCCGCCACGGTCGCGAGAATCACATAACGCCAGTTCGGGAATCCCATATTCGTGATGTGCGAGAACCCGAAAAGCACCGAAGCCGTCCACCATCCCGCCAGATCGCTTTTCGATGCTTTAGACAGGAGGTTCTGCAGCAATCCCCGGAACAACAGCTCTTCGGGCCAGGCCGTAAAAAGCAAAATCGCCACTGACAATCCCGCGTAATTGCTCCATCTGGTCCACTGTGGCTCAAACCGGATGAAGTGCATCGCCGTCCCTGTGGGGATGGCGACGCAGGCGAATGCCACGAAGCTACCCACGATGTATAGTCCCCAGTTCCTTCCCCATCCAATCGAGTAGCCAACCCCCTTTGCCCGCCGCAAAAGAAGAAACGAAGCCAGTGCCGCACTCACCGCTACCAGCACGGTCATCACATGAGCCAGCTTGCCTTCGGGGTAGGGCCAAAGATGCCATATTCTGTTTCCGAACTTCACAACCACCCATATCCCCAGCAGGCTCGCAAAGTCCTGCCAGGCTCCTGCTGCGGCGTTCCCCGCCCACGTCGCGAGCCCCAACGGCACAAAAATCAATCCCGCTGCGACGGCGATCCTGCTCCAAAGCACGTTGCCACTACCGAGCAGGTACAACAGGTATACCAACAACGAGCACGCGCCCAGCAACACACCGCTCGCCGGACCGAACCTTGCATTCATACCATCCGCGACTCCCCGTGCGGCCAGCAGCATCATCACCAGCAGCAGAAACGCGAAACACGTCAAGGTTGCCGCAAACGCCTGCCCGCCATATCCTTGCCATGAGGCATACAATGCACCGCCCAGACAAACAGCGGCCCAAATTCCCAACACTGCCCATGCACTCAGTTGATTCATATCGCCGATTGCCTCACTTCTGTTCTCCCCGTAACAATATTTGCACATCCCGTTTCGTCTTGCCGGTATCCGGTTCGTGAACCCGCTACACTAAGGTGGAGTTCCGCCCTTGAAACGCCTCGCTTACATTGACTGGATGCGCGGTCTTGCCTGCTTACTGATGTTCCAGACGCATTGCTACGACTCCTGGCTGCGTCCGGATCTTCGCGACACCCAACTCTTCAAACTGTCTCAGCTTGGTGGCACTCTGCCCGCGCCGCTTTTCATCTTCCTCGCGGGGGTTTCCTTCGCTCTGGTTACGGAAAAGCTTCGCGAGAAAGGAGTAGGCCGATCCGCCATCGCAAAACAGACCATTCGCCGTGGCGCGGAGATTTTCGGTCTGGGCATTCTCTTTCGTATCCAGGAATATGCACTGGGTTACAAATGGGTTCCCTGGACCGACCTGCTGCGCGTCGATATCCTCAACATACTCGGCATGTCCATGATGCTCATGGGCGTCCTCTGCTGGTTCACCGCTGGCCGCACGGTATCCCTTGCGCGCACGCGTAGTATCCTTTCCTCGCTTGTCGTAGCCGCTCTGATTGCGCTTCTTACGCCACCCCTTTGGACTACGTGGCGCCCCAAGTTCCTCCCCTGGCCGCTGGAAACTTACATCAACGGTGTGCACACCTTAGACATTCCCCAGCACTGGCTCTTCCCGATCTTTCCCTGGTGCGCGTTTGCCTTCGCCGGCTTGGCGGTCGGTTTTCTGCTGTTCAGCGATTTCGGCCGTCAACGTGAATCCGTCCTTTTTGCGTCGCTTGGGATGGCCGGAGCAGCGGCCATTGTTCTGTCCGTGTTTTTCGATGCGCTACCGATTCACCCCTATGCGGTCTACGACTACTGGCATTCGAGTCCCGATTTCTTCCTGGCGCGCTGCGGGGTTCTCTTGGTCATCCTGTCTTTGGTCTACGCCTGGTGCAAATGGGGATTCGCTCAGGACGGCTTCAGCCCAGTCATCCAATTAGGGCAAACTTCGCTCCTCGTCTACTGGGTGCACATCGAATTTGTCTATGGGAGATTTTCGATTCTGCCGAAACATGGCTGTTCCCTTGCCAAGGCAACGGCTGGTTTGTGCGTGATCTTTTTCGCCATGCTCGGCTTGTCGATGCTGCGCACCCGCTTCAAGAAGGAGAAGGTCAGGGCTTTGCGGTCGGGTACGCCTGCGGCTCCGGAGCCGGCAACTTGATGATGATCTCACCGGGCTCCGCCAGCCCGAGTTCCTCGCGCGCGATCTTTCGAATGGTTTGCGGGTCGCTCTGCAGATCCTGGATATCCTGTTCGAGCAGCGCGTTTTCTTTGTTCAGCCGCTCCAGCGACTTGCCCACTTTCCGAATCTCCTGCTGCTTGCGCCGCATCGCCAGGAAGCCGTGGGTACCAAATACGTCGTGCATCATCAACACCACCACAAAGACCGTCAGCACGTGTGGTCCGTAGGCCCGCCAGAGTTTTCCCGCTCGTTCTTCCCAGTCGATCTTCAAGCTTCCCTCGCAGACAGATTTTGCACCATCCGCTCGCTCCTCCACAAAGCTTTTCTGTCCAAAAGTGTCGAAGCGTCCACCATCCCGTCTCCCTGACGTTTGCCTTCTTTTCGTCGCAGACGGAGTCGGATCCTTACTCCGCAAGGGGATTATCGGCCGGCATCGGGATGGTTATGGCGCCAGGCCCAATACTCATGTTGCTGTTCGTGGTTCAGGTGGGCATACTCGCGGTATTCGTAGTGCCTTTCCGCGAGCCACATGCGATAAGCGCGGTCCTCCCGATCGTTCCAATAGTGATAGTCGGAATAGTAGTCGTCATACACGCGAACGCGGGCAGCGCAGCCGCTGATTGCCAACGGCGCCAAGGACGCGGCCGCCAGCAGCGCCGTGCTCACATAACGTTTTGTCCGGGTCATTCTGTTGAGTCTCCTCAATGAGGGTGCTTTCATGATTCGCGCTGGGCACGCGTCTTTCCGAGAAACTGCCTGTGGGAATTCCGGTCGGGCACACAGGGCGGTTTCTCCACTGTTAACAAACACTGTTGGGGTACACAAAGTTGCGCTGTTGTATCTCGCGATGCGTCCGCGACTCACATGAAAGGCCCTGTGGTGGCGGCGCGGGCCGTTTGCATGCGGGCGGAGCACGAAAGGTCGTATACAATCTTTGGCGGAGAGATGGGGCGATGAAGCGTGAAACGAGATTTCGAGTGGTCTGGGTTACGTGCGCCACACTGGAAGAGGCGCGAAAGATCGCCCGTGGCGTTGTGCAAGGCCGGCTGGCCGCCTGCGTGAATATCCTGACCCACGCCGTCGAGTCGTTCTACACGTGGGAAGGGAAACTCGAGGATTCGAGCGAATATCTGCTGATGATGAAGACTAGCGAGGAGCGTCTCGAAGAGCTACAAAAAGAAGTGTTGCGCCTGCACTCCTATGACACGCCGGAGTTCATCGTCCTGCCCATCCTTTCAGGCTCCGAGCCGTATCTGAAATGGCTCGGCGAATCTGTAGACACGAAATAGAACAGCTCTCCTGTTTTTGTGGACCGAGCCGGAATGTCCTGTTTCCGTTATATGTAAAGGAGTGCCTGGTCGATGTCGGCGATGATGTCTTCCACGTCTTCAATGCCGACGGACAACCGCACCAGGCTTTCTGTAATTCCGATGCGGTCGCGCATCTCCTTGGGGATCGAGGAATGCGTCATTTGCGCGGGAAGGGAAATGAGGGACTCCACCCCTCCCAGGCTTTCCGCCAGCGCGCAAATTTTCACCTGGTTGAGGAACCGGCGCGCTGCTTCTTCTGTTCCGAGGTCAAAGGAAAGCATGGCTCCCGGCCCCTTCTGCTGGCGCCGGGCGAGCTCGTGCTGCGGATGATTCACGAGGCCGGGATAGAAAACCTTGCGCACTTTCGGATGCGCATCCAAATGACGAGCCACCGCAAGTCCGTTGGCGTTGTGCTGGAGCATGCGCACCGCAAGCGTCTTGATGCCGCGTGATGTCAGGAAGCAGTCCATCGGTGCAAGGCCGGCTCCCACCGAACGCTGAATAAAGTAAATCTTATCCGCATCATCCGGTCGCGTGAGCACCACGGCTCCCCCCGTTGAATCGCTATGCCCATTTAGATATTTCGTTAGTGAATGCACGACGATGTGCGCGCCCAACTCGATCGGCCGCTGAAGATATGGCGTGAGGAACGTATTGTCGACCACAAGCGTGGCGCGCCGCTCGTTGGCCAATTTTGCCATCGCGGAAATATCCGTGATGCGCAGGGTGGGATTCGTGGGTGTCTCAACATAAATCATCTTCGTGTTCGGCCGGAAAGCACCGAGCACCACGGCCGGGTCGGCCGTATCCACGAATGAAAATTCCAGGCCGAAATGCACCAGAAGCTGTGTCGTCAGCCTGTACACTCCGCCATATACGGCTTCGGAAAGCACCACGTGATCGCCCGGCCGAAGCAGGCGAAACACGGAGTCAATCGCCGCCATTCCCGTCGTGAACACATACGCAGAAAGCCCGCCCTCGAGCTTCGCGATAGTCCGCTCCAGGGCTTTCCGGTTCGGATGGTTCGTCCGGGCGTAATCGTAGCCGCCTTTCGTTTTGCCCAACTCCTCGTACACATACGTCGAAGTCTGATAGATGGGCGCGACCACTGCGCCGGTCGATGGATCCGGTTCCTGGCCTACGTGTATCGCGTTTGTAGCAAATCCCATTCGATTCTCCTTG
>Ga0187781_10000165_pt1 | contig 45463 bp, 38 predicted proteins | sample 0715_SJ02_MP02_2_FD_132447 | JGI IMG/M metagenome (GOLD analysis project Ga0187781, IMG submission 132447) | Tropical peat soil microbial communities from peatlands in Department of Meta, Colombia - 0715_SJ02_MP02_20_MG | ecosystem: Environmental > Terrestrial > Soil > Wetlands > Peat | place... | reverse complement strand
GGCAGGAATTGAGGTTAAGATTGACCCGCAATCTTATCCCAACGGGCGCTTCGCTCGTCTGATCGTCCACCTTGCGTGCCTCTACATGCGGCCCGAGCGTTTATGAGACCGCATCTAGCATCGTGAACGCCGAAAAAGCGGCAAGGCCAGATTAGCAATGTCATTGAAAATTCCTGATAGCTGGCGGCTAGTCGGCTGACACGGTGGCGGGGCTCACGGCAGGCGGCTTGAGGGTTTTTTGTACGCGGACGGGTTCCGGTTTGAGCCACTTGCGAATTTCCGGAATTGCGGCGCGGGTGACGGTCTCCCCGGCTTTGACCAAATCCGCGCTGTGCTCGAACGCGTCATATTTGTAGCCATTGACATCCGGCTCGATGATCAGATCAGCTGCCTGTTTCCAAATATGGCAATTCATTTCCTGCGCAATTGAGAAGCATTGACCGATGACGTCGAACAAGTGGCGGGGACCTTCGCCCGTGGTCCAATGGCCTTTGAGATGCACCGCCAGTACGCGATCCGCGCCCATCTGGCGAAGCGGCGCGGTGGGTACGGTGTATGACAACATACCGTCGATCAGTTGCCGTCCACGAATTTTCACCGGTAGGAACATTCCTGGATAAGCACAGCTGGCGCGCACCGGATCCACCAACGGGCCGGAATGAAACAGCACGCCTTCGCCCGTCGAAAAGTCGGTTGCGGTGACGGCGAGCGGGATACGCAATTCTTCGAAGGTTTTTACTTTGAGGATGCTGTTAAGAAAACCGATCATGCGCTGGTTGCTGGCGAAACCGTAGCGGGAAAGAGTCCAGCGGGCAAAGTGTTTAAAGCGGACGCGGGTGGCCACTTCTTCAAGATCGGCCGGAGACAAACCGCTGCAATAAGCAGCTCCGATCAGCGCGCCTACGCTGGTGCCGGCAATATAGCGGATGGAAATATTTTCTGCTTCGAGAACCTTTAGAACGCCGATGTGAGCGATGCCACGCGCGAAGCCGCCGCCCAAGGCGAGGCCGATGCCTACATCGGGTGTTGGCGAGTGTACGGGATGGCCGGAAAGCTCCCGGCCAAACGCCTGCACCGACCGGATGATTCTCCCTAGGCTCTTCACTGCTTTCCCCACATCTGCCCTAATTGCGGGCCACCACCCCAACTGAATCTTTGCAAGTAAGATGCCAGGGCTCTTGCGAAGGCTTACCAAATCGACCCACTCTTCAGTAATCACACTTCGATATTACCGCGTAAAACGTGACTAAGCCTAGTATTCCTGATAGTTTGAGGCGCATGGAGCGGGAAATCTCGGCGGGCGGAGTGGTGGTGCGGCGGAGTGCGGAGGGCTGGCAGGTGGCTGTGATCGAGCCACAAAAGGATGATTCGGCGGAGACAGGAGCCAAGAGCAAGGACAAAAAGTGGCAAAAACTGTTACTCGCCTTGCCTAAGGGTTTGGTTGACAAAGGCGAAAAACCAGAGCAGACGGCCATAAGGGAAGTTCGGGAAGAGACTGGGCTGAACGCAATTCCAGTAGCGAAGCTTGCGACGGTAAAGTATGTTTACGTGCGCTCCTGGGGAAACCGCGAGCGGGTATTCAAAATCGTGACCTTTTACCTGCTTCGCTACGTCTCAGGTGAGATCGATAATGTGGCTCCCGAAATGAGGATTGAGGTGAGGCGGGCACTGTGGATTGCGTTGGAAGAGGCCGCCCAAAAACTCGCCTATAGCGGAGAAAAAGACACGGTGCGAGAGGCGCAGAAATATCTGGCGTCGCATCCCGAGCTGGATGAGGGAGCCTAAATCGGCATTTGAATTCGTCACACACAAGTGTGATGGATAACCTTGCGCACGGGATGGAATCGTGATCCGGGAATTTTATCTAACTGCTTAAATATGAATAATTTATCTTGACTTCCGTGGGCTTGAGGCCTAGGATAAATTCAACTTAATAGGGCGCGCGCCGTTGCCATCCTCACCCCACATCAATACGGTTCGCGCCCACGCTTTTTGTAGGGACCCTCTCTCTGCAGGTGCTGCTATTCTGAATCAGAGTGGCAAGGACGATCGAGACGCTATACAGTGTCAAGCCGAACGCGAATCTCTTCTGACCAACAATAAATACTGCTTAGGATTGTTTCACGCAAGCAAGTAGTAATACCACTCGACTGGAGTCTCTCAAATGAAGCGGATTCACAAGGTGGCGGTGCTGGGCGCGGGCACCATGGGGGCGCGGATTGCGGCACAGTTCGCCAACACCGGTGTTCCGAGTTATCTGTTCGATATCGTGCCTCCCGACGCAGATGCGCCGGCCCGCAACAAGATCGCTCTCGCGGGACTGGAAAGCGCCAAGAAGTCTAAACCGGCGGCGTTTATGGATGGGTCGCTGGCCCGGCTTGTGACCGTCGGCAACTTCGAGGACGATCTCAACAAACTTGCTGAAGTCGACTGGATCATCGAGGCAGTAGTCGAGAATCTCGAGATCAAGCACGCGCTGCTGCGTAAAGTCGACGCGATCCGGAAGCCGGGCACGGTCATCACGACCAATACCAGCGGTCTGCCGGTCGCGAAAATCGCCGAGGGATTTTCGGATGATTTCCGGCGCATGTGGTTTGGCACGCATTTTTTCAATCCGCCGCGCTATATGCGGCTCCTGGAACTGATCCCTACACCTGATACGGATCGCGCGGTCATAGATAGCATTGCGCAATTTTGCGATGTTCGCCTGGGTAAAGGGGTGGTTGTTGCAAAGGATACGCCGAATTTTATCGCCAACCGGATTGGGACTTTCTCCGTGCTGAACGTGATGCGGCTGATGCAGGAGATGGACCTGTCGATCGAAGAAGTCGACGCGCTCACGGGGCAAGCGGTGGGCTGGCCGCGCTCGGCAACATTTCGCACGATCGATCTGGTAGGGCTGGACATCCTTGGGCACGTGGTGGCCAACATGACGCACAATGTGCGCGACGAACGCGGCGATCTCAAGGTGCCGGATTTCTTCCGCCAGATGCTCGAACGTAAATGGCTGGGCGATAAGACAAGAGGCGGTTTCTACAAGAAAGTGAAAGGCCACGATCACGAGGAACAACGGCTTGCCCTCGATTGGAAGACGCTGGAATATCATCCGCGGCACAAGCCCAAGTTTCAGGCGCTGGAGATGGCGAAAAATGTCGAGCCGGCGGGAGCGCGACTCCGCATGTTGTTGGGAATGGATGGGGCGCCTCACAAGGGCGACAAGGCCGGGCAGTTTCTGTGGTCGGCATTGTCTGATCTCTGGACTTATACAGCTAACCGCATTCCCGAGATCTCGGATTCGGTGGTTGAAATCGATCGCGCGATGCGCCAGGGCTTCAACTGGGAACTTGGGCCGTTCGAGTTGTGGGACGCGGCTGGGGTCGATGCGACCGTCGCTCGCATGAAGAAAGAAGGGCGTCCGGTGGCGGCCAATGTGGAGAAACTGCTGTCCTGCGGGCGGAAGTCATGGTATCTCGATGATCCCCACACGCCTTCGGGACGCATGTACTGTGATCCCGACCACGAGAACTGGAAGCCAGTGAAGGTACCGGCCGGCGTTTGGTCGGTTGAAGTGGCAAAGAAATCGAACGGAGTGGTAAAGAAAAACTCCGGTGCATCGCTGGTGGATCTGGGCGACGGCGTAGCCTGCATCGAATTTCATTCCAAGATGAATGCGTTGGGAGCAGATATAGTGCAGCTCATCTTGCAGACTCTGAAACCGGGTGGTCCGGGAGACAACTTCGAGGCGTTTGTGATTACCAATGACGCCACTAATTTTTCTGTTGGCGCCAATCTAATGCTGCTCCTCATGTCCGTTCAGGAGGAAGAGTGGGATGAGGTTGACTTCGCGATCCGGCAATTCCAGGGCATGACGCAGGCCATCAAGTTTTCTCCAAAACCGGTGGTGGTTGCGCCGTTTGGGCTAACTCTGGGCGGAGGGGCAGAAATTTCACTGCACGCGCCGGCCTTGCAACCGCATGCTGAACTTTATACCGGCCTGGTGGAAGTGGGGGTGGGATTGTTGCCGGGTGGCGGCGGATGCAAGGAGATGCTGTTGCGCGCGATCGACACAGCGGAATCGATCCGTCCCGGAGGCCGAGGCGAATCGGTGGAGCTGATGGAAGCGATAAAGAAAACCTTTGAGACGGTTGCCACAGCGAAAGTCGCGACCTCGGCGCACGAGGCGCGAGCCCTGGGGTTTTTGCGCGATTCCGACAGGATCACGATGAACCGCGAGCGCTTGCTCAGCGATGCCAAGGAAAGGGCATTGGAGATGGCTCGCGCTGCCTACGAGCCGCCGCAACCGCGAACAGATATTCCTGCGCCTGGAGAAAACATCTTGGCTGCACTCAAGCTCGGGGTTCATCTAATGCGTGAAGGAGACTACATTACCGAGTACGAGGTGAAGATCGGCACCAAGGTCGCAGAAGTGCTGTGCGGCGGGAACGTCTCGCCGGGAAATCCGGTGAGCGAGCAATACATCCTGGATTTGGAACGAGAAGCGTTCAAATCGCTGTGCGGGGAGAAGAAGACGCAGGAGAGGATTCAGTACACGTTGAAGACGGGAAAGACGTTGAGGAACTGAACTGATTTTGTAGTCAGTGAAGGTCATCCGGGTTGGAACTGCGGATTCCTTGGGGCTGAAGCTCCCTCGGAATGACAATCATCTAAGGTGCTGTGTGAGCAACGAGCACTGTGTTGTGAATGCTGAATGTAACCTGGCTACTAGCCACTGGAAACGGAATTATGCGTGATGTTGTGATTGTTTCGTCGGTCCGTACGCCTGTAGGGCGCGCGTTTAAAGGCACATTGCGGGCGACACGCCCGGATGAGTTGGCCGCGGTTGCCATCAAAGGCGCGCTGGAGCGCGTGCCACAACTCGATCCGAAAGAGATCGAGGACGTCATCCTGGGCTGCGCTATGCCGGAGGCCGAGCAGGGCATGAATGTGGCCCGAATCGCGTCTCTTCGCGCCGGGCTGCCGGTTGAAGTGTCGGCTTTGACCATCAACCGTTTCTGCTCATCCGGGCTGCAGGCCATCGCGCAGGCGGCTGAGCGGATCATGGCTGGCGGGGCCGAAGTGATTGTCGCGGGAGGGACGGAATCGATGTCGATGATTCCGATGGGCGGGAACAAAATTTCGCCTAATCCGTGGCTGGTCGATCACTACCCGGACGCATATCTGTCGATGGGACTGACCGCGGAACGTCTGGCGCATCGCTTTGGCATCACGCGCGAGCAAGCCGACGAATTCTCTCTGCGAAGCCACAAGAATGCGATCGCGGCGATCGAAGCAGGCAAGTTCACCGACGAAACGGTACCGGTGCATGTCAGCTTCACCGCTCCAAATGGGTCCAAGCCGAAGCGGCGAGAGATCACTTTTAAAATCGACGAGGGTCCACGGGCAGACACTTCTCTGGAGGCCTTGCTCTCGCTGAAGCCGGCTTTTCATGCCAAGGGAACCGTAACCGCGGGAAATTCCTCGCAAATGTCGGACGGAGCGGCAGCGGCCGTCGTTATGTCGGCGGAACGGGCGAAGGCGCTCGGCATCAAGCCGCTGGCGCGGTACGTATCGTTTGCGACGGCGGGATACAAACCGGAAGAAATGGGCCTCGGACCGGTATTTGCGATTCCGAAGGCGCTGAAAATGGCGGGATTGAAGCTATCGGATATCGATGTGATCGAGCTAAACGAAGCCTTTGCTGCGCAATCGCTGGCGGTCATCAAAGAAGGGGGGCTCAACCCGGAGCGCGTTAACCCAAATGGCGGGGCGATCGCGCTAGGACATCCGTTGGGTTGCACGGGCGCCAAGCTCACCGCATCCATCATTCGCGAACTCAAGCGCCGCCACGGGCGTTATGGCTTGGTCACCATGTGCGTGGGAGGAGGAATGGGCGCGGCGGGAATCTTTGAAAACGTGAGCTAGGCAATCGGCGACGCCGAGGTATCGGAAATTCAGGTAAGAAATACCCATGATCGCCGCAATTCCAGTCCTATCATTCGATCGCTTCTAGCATTAAAATTGTTTCGATTCGTTTAGTTTCCTCAGCGTTATCGTGGTCTTTAGATTTACGGAGGTGCGCAATGGCAACTGTTTCTGCAATTCCCAAGACCAAAATCTCGGGCGGCAGCTTCTTGCTCGAAGAGCGCCAGCCTGAGGAAATCTTCACGCCGGAGGATTTCACCGAACAGCATCAGCTCATCGGACAAACTGCTGAAGAATTCGCCGTCAATGAAATCATTCCTAATGTCGAGAAAATCGAGCACAAGGATTTTTCCGTCACCCGCGAACTGCTGAAGAAAGCAGGCGAGCTGGGATTGAGTTCTGTAGAAATCCCGGAAGCGTACGGAGGCCTGGACATGGACAAGGTCACCGCTGCCGTGATTGCCGACCACATTGCCAAGTATGCCGGGTTTGCGACCAGTTGGGGTGGGCACACCGGCATCGGCACCTTGCCGATCGTTTATTTCGGTACGGAAGAACAGAAAAAGAAATACCTGCCGCGCCTGGCCAGCGGAGAAATTGTGGGCGCTTACGCTTTGTCGGAAGCTTCGTCCGGCTCGGATGCGCTCAATTGCCGAGCGCGGGCCGAGCTCTCTAAAGACGGCAAGCACTACATCCTGAACGGCGAAAAAATGTGGATCACGAACGCCGGTTTTGCCGATCTATTCACGGTTTTTGCCAAGGTGGATGGCGAAAAGTTCACTGCGTTTCTGGTTGAAAAAAATTTCCCCGGGTTTTCGATCGGTGCAGAAGAGCACAAGATGGGTATTCGCGGGTCCTCTACCTGCCCGATCATTCTCAATGACTGCAAAGTGCCCGTCGAAAATCTTCTGGGCGAGATCGGCAAAGGGCACGTGATCGCGTTCAACATCCTCAATGTCGGGCGGTTCAAGCTGGGCGCGATGTGCGTGGGCGGCGCGCGCGTCGCCCTGGAAAATGCGGTTGGCTACGCAAAACAACGCAAGGCCTTCAAGAAAGTCATTGCCGATTTTGGATTGGTGCGCGAGAAGATTGCCAACATGGCCATGCTGATCTACGTGGGCGAGTCCATGGTTTACCGCACCGTCGGCATGATGGACGTCGCGCTTGCGGAGGTGGATAAGTCGGGCGCGGACGCGATCAAGAATGTTCGCAAGGCGATTGAAGAATACGCGGTGGAGTGCTCGATCATCAAAGTTTGGGGCTCGGAGATGATCGATTATGTGGTTGACGAGACGGTGCAGATTTACGGCGGATATGGCTTTGTTGACGAGTATCCTGCCGAGCGCGCCTATCGTGATGCTCGCATCAACCGGATTTTTGAAGGCACGAATGAGATCAACCGGTTGATCATTACTGGATTCCTTCTCAAGCGGGCCATGTCGGGCCAATTACCACTCATGCCCGCGATCAAGAAGCTGATGGATGAAGTTCTCTCGGGGCCTTCCATGGGAGAGGAGGTCGAAGGTCCTCTGGGCGAAGAGCGCAAATTGGTAGCGCAGGCAAAGAAACTCGGTTTGTTCGCAGCCGGCTCGGCTACGCAGAGATACATGCAGGCCATCGAGGATCAGCAAGAGATCATGGGAGCAATCGCCGATATGGTGATTGAAACCTACGCGATGGAATCGGCGGTCTTGCGGGCACAGAAACTGGTCGAGCGGAACGGCGAAGCGGCTGCGGCTCTGCCGCTCGCCATGACTCGCGCTTACATGTCGCAAGCGATGGAGAAGATTGAAGCGGGAGCACGCAAGATCATCGCGGCTGTTGCCGACGGCGATATGTTGCGAACTCAGCTCGCGATCCTACGCCGCCTGGCCAAATACGAACCATTTAACACGGTTGCGTTGCGGCAGCAAATTGCGCAAAAGACCATTGAGCGCGGCAAATACGCGCTGACGTAGATATGTCGGTTATAGTTTGGTGACCGATCTCTGGGCGGGTTTCAGTTAGCGCAGGGAAGGGCCTGGGTTCGGCGGGAAGTACGGAGGCCCTCCGGCGAAAGCCCGAGCGAACTTATGCCGCTTCGGCTTTCAAATATTCGAGCACTTGCTCCGCGTGACCGTCGGCCTTCACGTTATTGAAAATGTGCTCGATCTTGCCGTCCGGTCCAATCACAAAGGTTGTACGGGCAATTCCCTTTACCATCCTGCCGTACATGTTCTTTTCTTTGATCACGCCATAAGCCTCGCAAACTTTCCTCTCCGTATCGGATAGTAAGGTGTAAGGCAAATCGTATTTGGTTTCGAACTTCTTCTGGGCCTGGGGCGGATCGGCAGAAATGCCCAGCACCACGGCGCCAGCCTTCTGGATTTTCTTGTATGCGTCGCGGAACCCGCACGCTTCAATGGTGCAGCCGGGAGTGTCGGCTTTGGGAAAGAAGAAGAGTATGACGGTCTTTCCGCAGAAGCTTTTTAGCGAGACGTTCTGACCGTCCTGGTCCGGCAAAGAAAACTCAGGCGCTTTATCATTAATATCCATGAGGATGTTTTCCTCCCGGTCAAATTTATACCGCAGAGCTTGCGAGTTCGTCATCATTGCCGGGCTAATTTTCATTTTTTGGCAAAGTGTGTTCGGGCAAGGATCACGGGCCAAAGTCAGCAAGGGACCACGTGCTCTTGGATTAATTGAGCTGATGGCGAAGGGAAAAGCGCGGCTCATCCCGGTTGTAATTCTGGTAGACGGCCAATATTACGATGCAGGTGCATACAAAGCCTCGCCAGTTCCGATGGCGCTTTGGGCGGAGACTGAGTACGAGGGGTTTCGCACAGGCATTTCGCAGGGTCTTTTCACGGTAACCGAAGCCCTGGAAAATCAGAAGACCAATGAATGGATTGGCGAGGGGACCTGGCAAACCGCCGAGTCGCTGATGGCAAAGTCCACGCGAAGGACTTCGCCATCCATACCTCGGGGGCTGGAAGACGAATCAGGGCCACCGGTATTGCGGCATTCCGGAAGTGCTAAACCGAAGCCGCCAGAGTCGTCTCCAGCGCCGACGAACGAATCGGCAGCGAAAAGCCAGACGGCTGCGCCGGCGAGCCAGCCCTCCACCCCCGGCACGCCATCAGGGCAGGGTCCAACAAGTCCAGCTCCGGCCCCGGCTAATACAGCGTCGGCTCCGGCCACCCCGGAGGTGTCGACCCCTGCGTCGAACCCAGACCAGGAAGACGCGAATCGACCAACACTGAAAAGAGGGAAACCCGCACCAGGCCCGGCGGAAGCAATGGTCCCGACGCCGCCGCCAGCGCCTGCGCCCAAACCTTCGACGCATGCGCCTGTGCCTCCGCCGTCGGCTTCGGCCAAAACGCCTCAATCCCAACTGATTCCCGCGATCTCAGACGCCGACGGACCCGAAGCGCACTCCTACATCTACGATGTCAAACCGGATGATGAACTGGCACTCCGGAACAAGATGCTGGGACTGGCGGCGGATGAAGTCCGGACGAGAGCGAAACAGCTCTCCGCCGAGCTGGCACGACCATCCGATACGGGACACGGCGCAAGACGGCGTTCCACTCCTAGAGCCGCAGCGGCACAACCAACATTCGAGGACGTGACGTTTCGCCTTTTTGATCTATCCAGCAGCAACGAACCGGTGATGGTGTTGACCGCGACCGCACACATGCCAGAAGAGGCAATGGAAAGTGGCCTGGCGGACTTGCCGTTCTTCGTGACCGTCGTTGGCAGGCAAGATATCAACGGGGATATTCATAAGGCGTTCGCCAACGTAACCGACAGGAAGCACCTCGACGTCGAGCCGAATTTCGAGCTGATCGATGCCGTGGACGTGGATGGCGACGGACGCGCCGAGTTGCTGTTCCGCAAGGTCTATGACGAAGGCAGCGCCTATGTCGTTTACCGGGTCATTGGCGACCAGTTATACCCATTATTCGAAGGGACTCCCGAATGAGATTGAGGCATCGATGTGGCGAAGACGTCCTGTCGGCTGCGCTTTTACTTGCTTTTTGAAACACCGCTTTGCCACAATTACCGCTCCGCAACCTAGGTTTTGAGGCACTGCTCTGAATTCTGAATCATGGCCGAAATAATTTACTCTCGACAGTCGCTGCTGTTCTTATATCGGCTGCGTCGTGACGCAGCTTCGCTGTCGTTGACAGCGTTGTGCGTAGTGCTCATGTGCAGCCTGTGCTCTTCGTGGGCTGCTGCTGGAGAGCGAGCACTGGCACACGGTTTGTGGGTGTGGAAAGGGCCGTCTGTCCTGCAAGCGCCCGGAGGCTCGAAGCGGCTGCGGGATTTCTGCCAGTCCGCCGGCATCAACGAGGTGTATATCTCGGTATCAGAGCACGGAGATATGTCCGGGCTTGAGCGATTTGCTGAACCCATCGATCTGCTTCATCGCTCACACGTCCGAGTCGAAGCTTTGCTTTCAAGCGTGGATGCAGATGAGCCGGGCAAGCACCGGGACAAGCTGCTGGATCACGTTCGAGCGGTCGTGAAGTTCAATCGGGACCATCCGCGAAATGGCTTTGACGGAATTCATCTCGATATCGAGCCCCAACAACGGCCGGAAAATAAAGGCGCGGGGAACCTCAGATTCCTGCCAAATCTTGTCGCCGCCTACCGGGATGTGCGAGGCCTAGCTGAACCGGTTCATTTGACCGTCAACGCAGACATTCAGAACAAACTTTTGAAGGGAAACGCAAGCGAACGCAAGATGCTGCTGTCGTCCTTGCCGCATTTCACGCTGATGATGTACGAGCTGAGCAGCCCAAATGATGGGAAAAGCACGGATGAAAAGGCCGAAAAAGTCCGCACGGCGAGCAAGCAATTCCTGGATATGGCATATGAAGGTTTGCGCGAGGAAGACCTCGGAACCATGATTATTGGCCTGCGCACGCCGGATTACGAGCAACTGCTGCCGAAAATGCTGGAGACTTTGGACGAAGCCAACACGCGCAACCCACACTACCGGGGGTGGGCGCGACATGACTACGGAGACACTTTGAAGGCAGGGCGTTGAGTGCTTCGAAGCAACGATTGAAAACCAGACGGGCAAGCGCCCGTTCCATGGGGCTGGCTACTTCCCAGTCATCACCAGTTCGCCATTTTCTACCTTAATGGCCTGAACATCGTCGGGCAGTTTGAGCCGATCACGTTGCTCATCGAGCTTCTTCTGCAGAGTGCCATTGACGAGCGATACCGGGATGTCCAGATCACCGACCTTGAATTCGGTCGGATCGAATGTGGCGTATCCGTCTTTTGAACCCAGGTGGCCGGCGAGGGTGACGTAAACATCTTTGCCGCCGATTTGGGTGACGAATTGGCCTCGGGCAACGTCGCCGTCGAAGCTGACCTGGTAGTCCTTAACTTCGGGCTGGCCGGGACCGATCTGCGCGTCTGGCGAGGATGGAACGGTCGTGGGCAGACTGGAGCTGACGAACTGAGTAGAGGAGAGCGTGCCGGCCGCTTGTGCCAGAGCAGCGCTGACCTCCTCAGAATTCAGGTGGACTTCTGCGGGGGCCTGGCCGGCTTGCCGGGGCTGATCCAACTGCTGAACTTTCTGCTGGAACGACTCTGCTTTGGCAGCAGCTACCGCTACGGGGATCGGATAGGAAACCGGCTGAGGCTTCTTCAGGACCAGGACAATGGCGATCAGTGAACTGGCCAATGTCGCTATGCTGATGATCCGATCCAGCTTCCACTTCTTCATCAAAAGTCATGTTACCCGCATCGGATGGCAGCTCCTAAGTGACGGAAGATACTGACCAGGTGTCACGTGCGGGAATGGCGATGGCTAGCTTGGAACGAAGTATCAGTCGTCTAGTTTCTTGTTTAACAGTTCGTTTACGAGCTGTGGATTGGCCTGGCCTTTGGTGGCTTTCATGACCTGCCCGACAAAAAAACCGATGATCGTCTTCTTGCCGGCCCTGTATTGTTCGAGCTGTTTGGGATTGGCGGCAATCACGTCGTCGATAATTTTCTGGAGTTCCGAAGAATCAGTGATTTGCTGCGGCTTCTCCTTTTCGTAAACTTCGGGAAAATCCTGGTTGCGATCGAAGCAAAGATCATAAAGCTCTTTGAGCATCTTGCCGGAAATGGCGCCACTCTCTACCAGATCCGCGGACTCGGCTACGCCTTTCATGGAGATGGGGGACCGGCTAATCTCAAATCCTTTGGACTTCAGACGTCCCATCAATTCGCTCTGCACCAGGTTTGCCACGCGTTTGGGATTGGTAGCGCGCTTCGCCGCCGATTCAAATTCATCGGCCAGAGTCTTGCTGGCGGTTAATACCTCGGCATCGTAGGCAGTTATGCCATATTCCGCGACCATGCGCTTGCGTCTTGCATCGGGTAACTCGGGAAGCATGGTGCGAATCTCTGCCAGCGATTTTTCATCCAGCACCAGCGGCAGAAGATCCGGCTCGGGAAAATACCTGTAGTCGTGGGCTTCTTCCTTTGACCGCATGCTATAGGTTTTGCCCTGGCTGGCATCGTAGAGGCGGGTTTCCTGGGTGATCTTGGCGCCGGACTCGAGAATTCCGATCTGACGATCGATCTCGTACTCGAGCGCCTCCCGGATGAAACGAAACGAATTGACGTTCTTGATTTCAGCTTTAGTGCCGAACTGTTTTTGGCCGACCGGCCGCACACTCACGTTGGCGTCGCAACGCAGGGAGCCTTCTTCCATGTTGCAATCGCTTACTCCGGTGTAAAGAATGATTTCCTTGAGGCGAGTGAGGTACTCGTAAGCTTCGTCGGGCGAAGCGATGTCCGGCTCGCTGACGATTTCAATCAGGGGCACACCACTACGGTTCAGGTCGATGGCGGATGTGGCGCCAGAATCGCCAAAGCCTTCGTGCAGGCTTTTGCCTGCATCTTCTTCAAGGTGGACGCGCGTGATCCCGATTTTCTTCTCACCGTTGGCGACGGGAAAGGCGATCCAGCCGAACTCGGCGAGTGGCTTGTCATACTGCGAAATCTGGTAGCCCTTGGGAAGATCGGGATAGAAGTAATTCTTGCGGGCGAAAATCGAAGTTTTGTTGATACGACAGTTCAGCGCCACGGCTGCGAGGGCGGCGAACTGCACCGCTTTGCGGTTCAAGACCGGCAAAGCTCCCGGTAATCCCAGGCAAACAGGGCAAACGTTGGCGTTAGGCGGAGCACCGAATTTGGTAGAGCAGGAACAGAAAACCTTGGTCACCGTCAGGAGCTGAACGTGGACTTCCAGTCCGATTACTGGCTGGTACTTGGCGCGGGCTGCGACAGAAATCTCCGGCGCGGTGGCCATATCCATTGATTATAGGATTTTCAGCAAGGTGCGGGCGAGGGCTACGACGGCAGCTACCGCGTTCCGGGTGCACTCAGATATTTTTCGAGCGGCACCTCGAAGTACATCAACTCGTTTCCTTTGCCGTCGCGTACTCCTGTCAAGTAAAAGTTGGCGCCGGCTAAGGGAGCGTTAATTCCTGACACGTCGAAGAACATGAATCCAGATTGAGTGCTGTGAGGTTCGACGGCGCGGGCAGCGAACTGAGAATTCTCAATCTCATCCTGAGCTTCCTTGCTGACGGTGCCCTTCGTCTTTTTTGGCCAAGGAAGGGGATTGGAAGAAACTCCCGATATTGGCCGGGCAATTCGCCGATAAATGTCATCATCGGTTGCGGGCGGAATCTTGGTCCGGTCATGGGTGACGAGCTCAGCTTTGCTACCGGCGAGGGAGATCGGTTGATTGCCGTCATTGGTGATCACGACGAGCATGGGCATGAATCCGATATCGCTGTAATGAACAGAGAAGATGCTCGCTTTATCCGCCATATCGTATGGGTCAAGGCCGAGCGTGACACCTTCGTTAGGATGTTCATCATGAGCGGGGTAGCTCTTGGCCGGATGCGCGGCGGGCATCACAAAATGCCTGGAGGCAAGGCAGACAATGGCAAACAGCAGAAAGCCAGCCAGGGCGGTCGTTATGAGATTTGATTGCGGAGGTCGCGGAAATGACATGATGTCAGATTATAGGATGCAAGCACTTCGACTAGCGGCGTGTCAGGCGTTAACGGGTAAAATGACCCTTCCTCATGTATTGGCTTTACAGCGCGTTGCTGGGCCTTGCCTTGCTTCTGACTCTCCCTTACTGGCTGATGCAAATGTCGCGCCATGGGAAGTACCGGACCGGCCTGCGCGAGCGGCTGGGCAGAGTGCCGGCCCGGCTGAGGGCAGATGCGACCAGACGTGCGATTTGGGTGCATGCCGTTTCTGTCGGGGAGGTGCGAGCGGTGAGCCTTCTAGTCGCCGAATTGCGGTCACGATTTCCGCAACATCGGGTGGTTGTTTCTACGACCACTGATACCGGGCAGAAACTCGCCCAAAAAAATTTTGGGCCAGAAAATGTTTTCTATTTTCCCCTGGATTTCGCATTTGCCATTCGTCCCTACTTGCGGACGCTGCGCCCCGACCTGGCAATTATGGTGGAGACGGAATTCTGGCCGAACTTCATCCGGCTTGCCCACGCCGGAGGCGCCCGGCTTGCGGTGGTGAACTCGCGAATTTCAGACCGGTCATGGCCACGCTACCGGCAATTTCGCTTCTTTTACAGACGCATTTTGCGGGCGATCGATCTTTTCCTGGCCCAAACCGAAGAGGATGCCAGGCGTCTGCGTGAAATGGGCGCTACGCCAGAGAGGGTGTGCGTCACCGGCAATCTGAAGTTTGATGTGCCTACACCTGCAGCCCCTGCAATTGTGGCCAGCCTGCGCGCGTCATTTGAGCAATCTTCGGCCGGGCCAGTGATCGTGTGTGGAAGCACGGTGGATGAGGAAGAGCCGCTGCTACTGCGCGCGTTTGAGAACATTCTGGCTAGTCACCCAGCGGCGGTGATGATTCTGGCGCCACGCCATCCAGAGCGGTTCACGGTTGTGGCACAGCTGCTCGAGAAGCTGGGAATCCGCTTCTGGCGGCGTTCGTTGTGGAGTGGCGATCCAGTTTTGGGCGGTGTCCTGTTGGTTGATAGCATTGGGGAACTCGCAGCGCTGTATGCGCTTGCCGACGTTGCTTTCGTGGGAGGAAGCCTGGTGCCACGAGGCGGACACAACATCATCGAGGCGGCGCAGCAAGGAGTTCCGATAGTTGTGGGCAGTCACACCGAGAATTTTCGCGACATTGTCAAAGTTTTTCGGAAACGCGACGCGATTCGGGTGGTTAGTCCGGTCGAACTTCCCCTGGTTCTGATGGAATTGTTATCGAATGAACGTGAGCGCGTCGAGCTGGGGCGGCGGGGCGCCGATACGTTGGAATCTCAAACGGGGGCGAGTTCGAGAACCGTCGAGGCGTTGGAGAGGCTGCTGAAACCCGACCCCGATCACGTAGGAACGGGCCTGTGACGTCCCAGCGGATTCCAAAGCAGATGAAGTGGTTGGCGTCGATTTATGGTGCGGGCGCACGAGTACGCAATGCCTTCTATGACCGCGGCACACTAAAACCAGATGTCCTGGATGGACCGGTTATCAGCGTTGGCAATCTTTCGGTTGGCGGTTCCGGGAAGACACCCTTTGTTCTCCTATTGGGTCAACTGCTGAAGGAACGTGGCATAAAGTTCGACGTTTTATCGCGAGGCTACGGCCGGCAGAGGCGGGGTATTGCGTTGGTTGACGTAGGCGGCTCACCTCGCGACTTCGGAGACGAACCACTCCTCATCGCCCGTCGCCTGGGAGCGCCGGTGGTGGTGGGCGAGAATAGATTTCATGCAGGGCGATTTGCGGAAGCGAAATTTGGCCCGCAACTGCATTTGCTCGACGATGGTTTTCAGCATCGCGCACTGGCCCGCCAGTTCGATATTGTGCTGGTTACCCTAGAAGATGCCAGCGACCAGTTGCTTCCGGCAGGACGGTTGCGGGAACCACTCAGTTCGCTCTCACGCGCCGACGCGGTGATACTGGCGACCGGAGCTTCACCTGATCCCTTTCCTCTGGCTGGAAAACTGGTATGGCGCGTGCATCGCGGAATCTCGGCGAACAATGTTCCGGCGCGTCCCGTAGCATTCTGCGGGATCGCGCGCCCGCAGAATTTTTTCCTGCAGCTACGGCTAGCGGGCATTCAACCCGTGGCAGAAGCGATCTACCGCGATCATCACGCTTATACGGCCCAGGATGTGCGTGACCTGCTGCAGCTCAAAGAAAAAAGCGAAGCCGACGGCTTCGTCGCAACTGAAAAAGACGAAATCAATTTGGTGGTGCATCTCACAGCCCTGCAACCTCTGACGATCATTCCTGCAAAGATGGAACTGGCAAATGCGGCTGACGCTCTAGATACTATGCTGCGCGTCGTGCAGGAGAGAAAACGGCGAGCATGAGAAAATCCACTTGTAGTTGCTGTTGGCCTGGATATTCGTAAGTAGGCCGCACAACCACTCCGACCTGCTTTGGACCCGGACGGCAGGCTGAAGCGTATGACCAAGCATCTCAAAGAGGCCGAACGCCTGAAGAAGATAGTCGAATCGTTTCCGACGATCACGGTTACGGTGGTAGCTGATCTCGTCGCCGACGAATTCGTGTTTGGGGAGATTTCCCGCGTCTCGCGGGAAGCGCCGGTACTGATCTTGAAGCATCGCGAACGCACGGTGTTGCCCGGAGGAGGAGCCAATGCTGTCTACAATCTGGCCGATCTTGGAGTAAACGTGCTGCCGGTGGGGGTGGTCGGCGAAGACGAACCCGGCCGTCTGCTACTGAAAGCATTTCGTCGTAAACATATTCCGGTGAGCGGCGTTTTGCGGCAAAAGAGCTACAGTACGGTGACCAAGACCCGCATTCTTGCAGGCATGGCTCATACGGCACGGCAGCAGGTTGTACGTGTTGACCGTGAACCGGAGACGGAACCGAGTCCCCACCTGAAGCGTGAACTGATTCTGGCGGCTCGGGAGTATGCTCGCGCGTCGGATGCGGTACTGGTCTCCGATTACGGTTACGGTGCTGCCTCCCCTGCGATTTTGAACAGCATCCGTGAACGTGGAAGACTGGATCGGCTGCCCATCGTTCTCGATTCGCGCTACCGGATGCTGGAGTATTCCGGGGTAAGCGCTGCTACGCCGAATGAGCCGGAGGTTGAAGCAGCGCTGGGCGTGCGCATTGGGCAGGACTGGCCGCGACTATGCTCAGCTGGCGAGGAGCTGATGCGGCGCATGAAACTGCAATCGCTGGTCATCACGAGAGGGCGCGACGGTATGGTTGCGTTCAATGCCAGGCACAAACCGGTGGATATTCCGATCTTCGGATCGGACCAGATTGCGGATGTGACCGGCGCGGGAGATACCGTGATTGCGACATTCACTGCGGCCTTCGCTGCTGGAGCCAGTACGGAGGAAGCTGCGCAATTGGCGAACTACGCGGGCGGGATTGTGGTCATGAAACGGGGAACGGCGACTGTTTCCCAGAGCGAACTGCTGGGGGCGATCGAGCAAGCGCCGCCGCAGACAAGGTCTCATTGAATAAGCAGAAGATCCTGAATCGCGAACAATTGAAGGAGCAAGTGGCGCGTTGGCGGCGCGCTGGGCAACGGATTACGCTGGCCAATGGCTGTTTCGATTTCCTGCACGTCGGCCATGTGCGATACCTGCATGGTGCGAAGCAGCTTGGCGGGCGGTTGATCGTGGCGATCAACTCCGATGACTCAGTTCGCGCCCTCAAGGGCGAAGGCCGTCCGCTCATGCCGGCGGAAGAGCGAGCGGAGATCATTGCCGCGCTCGCAGACGTGGATGCGGTCGTGATCTTTGACGAACCCGACGTGCGGGCTTTGATCCGTGAAATACGCCCCGAGATCCACGCCAAAGGCACCGATTACAGCGCCGAAACCGTGCCTGAACGTGAAACGGTCATGGAATACGGCGGCCGCATCGAGATCGTAGGCGATCCCAAGGATCACTCCACCAGCGAGATCGTCCGGACACTTTTGCGGGCGCAGCGCTCGTGAGCACACAATTGTCTATCCCCGAGTCAGCGAAAAATTCTCATGCCGGTTTTCGACGTTTGCTCATCGTGCGCCTGGGTTCGATGGGCGACATTATTCATACGCTGCCGGCGGCGTTCGCACTGAGGGCGGCGCTTCCCGAAGCATTGATGGGGTGGCTGGTGGAAGAACGATGGACGGAGTTGCTCTGCGCCGCACCTGAGCCGCGCAGTGGCCCGCGCTCACGACGGCGTCCCTTGGTGGATAGACTCCACGTCGTGAATACTCGAGCTTGGCGAAAGCATCTGCTCTCAACGCAAACCTGGGAGCGAGCAGCGGCGGCCTTAAGCCATCTTCGGGCAGAGCGCTATGACGTGGCCGTGGACTTTCAAGGTGCGGTACGATCGGCGCTCCTGGCCCGATGTTCTGGCGCTCCGATAATCTACGGCTTTCGTGAACCACGCGAGAATGTGGCCAGCATGCTTTACACACACCCGGTGATGGCACGGGGAGCCCACATTGTTGAACAGAATCTTTCTCTGGCCCGGGACTTACTTGGCAAGCCTTCGGCGGTGCCGCCGACACAGTTTCCGTGCGATGAAGCGGCGGAGGGATGTTGTGCGGATTGGGTGCAGCAGGAAAGAGCCCACGATTTCATTCTGTTGAGTCCCGGTGGCGGCTGGGGCGCAAAACAATGGCCGGCTGCGCGATACGGGCAGGTCGCGAAGGCACTGGCACAAGATGGTTTCAAAATCCTTATTAATTTTGGTCCCGGCGAAGAAGAACTCGTCAGAGCGGTAGAGACAGCCAGTGGTGGAGTGGCAAAGGCAGTAAATTGCTCACTGCCAGAATTAATCGCGTTCACGCGACGTGCCAGATTATTCATTGGCGGCGACACGGGACCAATGCATTTGGCCGCGGCGCTTGGAATCCCTGTGGTAGCTATTTTTGGGCCAACCAATCCTGCACGTAACGGGCCTTTTGGCACAAAGAGTATTGTGTTGCGCAGCCCGGCCAGTACGACGTCCCACACACGCCGTGCGGCTACTGATCCTGGGCTGCTAGAAATTGGAGTCGATGATGTGGTAACTGCAGCGCGGAACCTGCTGGGACAATGCTGTGACTAGCTGGGTGACGATAGCTCGGCGCATTCGAGTGCCGTCGGGTTTTGTGCTTGCTGGCCTATATCTTTGGCTCGCGAAACCGACGGTGCGTTCGATGGCTTTCGGCGCGGTATTCCTGCTTGCTGGTTTGCTGATCCGCGGCGCAGCATCGGGTCACTTGAGAAAAAATGAGCAGCTTGCCACTACCGGTCCTTACGCGTACACGCGCAATCCACTCTATCTTGGGTCATTAATCATGGCGGTAGGCTTTGCGGTCGCTGCTAAGAGCTTCTGGATTGGGCTGATTATGATTGCGATGTTTGCAGCCATCTACGTGCCGGTGATTCGTGCCGAGGAATCGCATCTTGCGCAACAATTTCCCGAATTTGCGGACTATGCACGCCAGGTGCCTCGCTTCATCCCGAGACTGAGCCGACGTCGTAGAGCTCCCAGTTCATTTACGTGGGAACTTTACTGGAAACATCGCGAGTACAATGCAGTTCTGGGATCACTTGCTATCATGACAGTATTGGTGGCAAAGCTGCTTTGGATTTCACGTTAGTTGTGTGGACATCCGGGAGGGTCATCAGCGTCTCACGAATATTCCTGTCAATTGTCTAAACTACTTAAAAGTAAAATGAGATTTTCCGTACAGTACGCAGCATTGTGCTTTGTTGTTTTTTGTAACGCTCTCGGGAATCCGCAAGCAAACCCTTCGCCTGAGAAGGAGCCAAATCTGCCGACCATCAGCGCGGCGCCTTCGGCGCAGATTGTGCCGCCGCCTGCGAATTATCGTTTCCCTGATGGACAGACTTATGTGTACGGCGTGGAGTGGCACTTGTTCAATGCCGGGACTGCCCGGGTTGGTCTGCGAGACGACGGGCCTGAACAACACGTGACGGCAACGGCCGTTTCCGGCGGGGTGGTGAGCACACTGTACAAAGTTAACGACCATTTTGAAGCGTTTTTCGATCCTCACAGATTTTGCTCGCTGCGGATCTCCAAGCACGTTGAAGAAGGTTCGCGCGCCCGGCAATCGGAATTGAGTTTCGACTATGCGCGGGGCAAGAGCGTGCTCAGCGAGAAGAATTTGAAAACTGGCGAGCAGAAAAGCTCCGAAAACGATATCCCGAGCTGCGTGACCGACGTAGTGAGCGGCTTCTACTATTTGTCATCGTTGCCGCTGCAGGTCGGAAATGGGTACGTCTTTATCGTCAATGATGGCGGCAAGACCAACGAAGTGACGGCACACGTGGAGGCTCGGGAGAAGGTCAAAGTTCCGGCAGGGACATTCGACACTGTGCGAGTGAAAGCCGAGGCGATCTCCGGCGTGCTGCGAGGAAAGGGAACGGTTTGGGCGTGGTTCACCGATGGCAGCAGCCACATGCCGGTACAGATGCGATCGAAGTTGGGCTGGGGTACGTTATTGTTTCGGCTGCAGCGAGTGGATAAGGAGTAAGCACTGCCGATGGACGTGCTAACGTTTGACGCTCTTCCGTAGCGCACGTTAAACTAATCGAGTCTGCCTGTACTTACGGTTCCGTTCTGGAGCCGGCCGCAATCGTTGCAAAGAGCTCGACGCGGAACAGCAAGCAGGACAATCATTACGTTTCCCGGTTCGCAGGTGTGCGGCCGGTGCGATTGGACGGAGGCATAGGTATGTACGCGGTCATCCGCTCTGGCGGCAAACAATATCGGGTTGCCCCCGGCGATGTTATTCGCATAGAAAGCCAAGGCAATGGCACGCATGGCCGAGTCGAGTTCGGCGACATTCTTGCCGTTTCAGCCGTCGACGGGCAGATCGAGAAGGCGAAACCTGACACTCATGTGATCGGCGAGATCGTGGAGCAGGGTCGCGGCGACAAAATCCTGGTATTCCACTACAAGCGCAAGAAGCAATACAAGAAGTTGCGCGGACATCGCCAGCCATTTACCGCAGTGCGAATCACCGAAATCGGCTTTGACGGGCAAAGTTTTAAAGCTCCAGATCTTCCCAAGAAAGAAGCAAAACCAAAGAAAGCTGCACCGGTCGAGACCGAAGAACCCAAAGAAGTGAAGGCACAGGCCAAAGCTCCGGCGAAAAAAGCTGCTGCCAAGAAAGCGGCGGCCAAGAAGCCGACGCCTGCTAGGAAGAAATAACTCGAAATTTGAAACTGGAAACTAACTCATGGCGCACAAAAAAGGACAGGGAACATCACGAAATGGCCGCGACTCAAACTCACAGCGGCTGGGATTCAAGGCTTTTGGCGGACAACTGGTTCCGGGCGGCACGATCATTGTGCGGCAGCGCGGAACCCGCGTGAAGCCGGGCTTGAACGTTGGCCGAGGGAAAGACGATACTTTGTTTGCCAAGATTCGCGGCCGGATCAAGTTCATGGATCGGGGCTCGATGGGCAAGTACGTGATGATCGAACCGGTGGAAGCGAAGTAAGACGCTGAATGTCCGCGTCACGGTGACAGGGCCTCGCCTTCGGACGAGGCTTTTTGTTTGCATCCGAGGACCTGAGGGGGCTTGGGCGCCCGTCCCCACACGGACAAGTTAATGTTCATTGATGAGGCGACAATTCGCGTGAAAGCCGGGGCCGGCGGCAACGGATGTGTTGCCTTCCGCCGGGAAAAGTTTGTTCCGCGCGGCGGGCCGTCAGGAGGAGATGGTGGCAAGGGTGGCGATGTCATCATGGAATCCAGCGAGCGCCACAATACCCTGGTTCATTTTCGTTTCAATCCCGAATACAAGGCGCAGCGCGGGCGGCATGGAGAAGGCGCAAATAAGACTGGCCGCGAGGGCGAAAACATAGTGTTGAAGGTGCCGGTCGGAACGCTGGTTTACGACGTAGAGAGCGGTGAAAAGGTACATGATTTTTCGCAGGCGGATGAACGCATTGTGGTGGCTCGCGGCGGGCGTGGGGGACGCGGGAACGCACGGTTTGCCACCTCTACGCATCAAGCGCCGCGTGAACACGAGGAAGGACGTCCGGGTGAAGAGCGGGTACTTCGGCTGGAGCTGAAGCTGTTGGCCGATGTCGGGCTGGTGGGTTATCCGAATGTGGGTAAATCCACCCTGATTTCGCGCATCTCGGCGGCGCGACCCAAGATAGCCGATTATCCGTTCACAACTTTGCAGCCGAATCTGGGTGTGGTGGTCGTGGGCCGGCCGCCGGATGACGAAAGCTTCGTTGTCGCAGACATTCCCGGGTTGATCGAAGGGGCGCATGCGGGCGCCGGGCTGGGCACGCAGTTCTTGCGCCACATTGAACGGACGCGGTTGCTGGTGCATCTGGTAGATGTTTCCGATGCGAGTGGGCGTCCGGACCCAGTGAAGGATGTGGAAGTGATTATGGGAGAGCTGAGGAGCTTCGGCGCGAAACTGGAAGAGAAGCCGATGCTGATGGCGGCCTCGAAGACAGATATTGCCAACAAAGACAAGCTGGCCAAACTAAAGCGGTATTGCAAGAAACAAGGGCTGCAACTGTTCCCGATTTCAGCGGTCACGGGCAAAGGGATCGACGAGCTGAAATACGCGATGGCCGAGAAGGTGGAGCAGGTGCGGCGACAGGCATCTGAGGACAGCAGCGAATACCGCGTGTCAGGTGCCTAACCACATGTCGGGTCTACCGCACCCCCTGCGGACCAACACCCGCTACATTCCTCACTAGAGCCGGTGATCTCAATCACAGACCGTGGTGCGCTCTGCAGGGTCAAATCCTGTTGAGGATTTATGGGCGAGGATTTTGCTGTCATGCGGCAGAGCATTGTCGAGGGTACTCCGGAGAAGGCTTCGGTTCTGGCGAGGCAAGCCCTGGATCAGGGCCTGAGTCCACTCGAGGTGATCGACAATGGATTCGTACCCGGAATGGCAGAAGTGGGCGAAGAGTTCGCCAGTCATCGGATGTTCTTGCCGGACATGCTGGCGGCGGCAGAAGCCATGAAGGCAGCCATGGCGGTGCTCGAGCCGGAGCTGAAGCGCCAAGGCGAAGAGCGGCCAGTCGCCGGCACCGTGATTCTGGGCACAACCAAGGGAGACATTCATGAGATCGGCAAAACCCTTGTGGGAACATTGCTGACCGCAAACGGATTCAAGGTGCACGATCTCGGCGTGGACGTAGCCTGCGAGAAATTTGCTGCCTGTGCTCATGAGCTTAGAGCCGATATTGTGGGAGTTTCCGCACTGCTGACAACCACCATGCGAGGTCAGAAATCGGTTGTCGAGTCGATCGAGCGAGCAGGTTTGCGCCCCGCGGTAAAAGTGATTGTGGGAGGCGCTCCGGTTTCCCAACGATGGGCGGATGAAATTGGGGCTGACGGGTACGCCAAAGATGCGATCTGTGCGGTGGCCCTGGTGAGAAAGCTGCTGGATCAAAAACTCGCGCCTGCTGAACTGAGAGTATGAGGCCGAAACTCGAGCTTCTGGAGCAATCGCTCGTCCAATGTGTCCTCGACGAGGCCTTCGAGCTGCTGGAGACGATGGGGACAAAGGTCGGGGCAATTGAGGCGGTTGATCTGCTGTCTTCGGCCGGTGCAAGCATGGAGAACGGGGCAGTGCGAATTCCGCGACGCCTCGTTCAGCGAGCGTTGGAATCTGTCCCGCGCGAGTTCTTCCTCTACAGCCGCTCCGGCCAGCCTGCGGTTCATTACGGGGGAGACAACGTTCATTTCGACCCTGGATCCTCATGTCTGAACATTCTTGATTCGGAAACCCAGGAGCCACGGCCAGCTATTTCCGCTGATCTGGTGCGGATGGTGCAGGTCACGGAGATGCTCCCTGAATTTGCGGCGCAATCGACGGCCATGGTCTGCAATGACGTGCCCACTGAAATAGGAGATTGGTATCGGCTGCTGCTTGTGCTGTGGTATTCGGACAAGCCGGTCGTAACCGGAGCGTTCGGTCTCCCGACACTGCAAACCATGCTCGAGTTGCTGGCAGCGGATGTAGGCGGCGCGGAGAAGCTTCGCCAAAAGCCACGAGCCATCTTTGACGTGTGCCCTTCGCCGCCGCTGAACTGGTCAGAATTTGCTTCGCAGAATATGGTGGAGTTGGCGCGAGCGGGCGTGCCAGCAGAGATCGTCTCCATGCCGCTTGCGGGAGCGACAGCACCGGTAACTTTGGCTGGAGCAATCGTGCAGCACGCGGCGGAGTGTCTGGCGGGCATGGCTATTCATCAACTAGCAAAACCGGGCGCGCCGGTCGTGTGGGGTGGAGCGCCGGCTATCTTCGATATGAGCACAGGAAATACACCCATGGGGGCCGTTGAAACCGCCATGCTGGACGTGGGCTGCTCGCAAATCGGAAAGGCGCTTGGGCTGCCGACGCACGGTTACCTGGTGGCCAGCGACAGCCGGCACATCGACGCACAAGCGGGAATGGAAAGTGGCGGCTCCGCGCTGTTGGGTGCTTTGGCAGGGATCAACATGATCTCCGGAGCGGGGATGCTGGATTTTCTTGCCTGCCATAGCATTGAAAAGCTGGTAATTGATGCCGAGGTAATCGCCAGCGCCCAACGCCTGATTGCGGGTATTGAGCCTCGAGGCGAGAAACTGGCGCTCGAGGCATTTGCCCAGACTGGGTTCCACGGGGATTTTCTGAAATTGAAAGAGACCCGCTTGCTGTTCCGCAAGGAGCAGCATTTCCCGTCGGCTGTAACTGACCGGCGGGCTAATGAGGGTTCCGACATTCTGACGCGCGCGCGGGGGCGCGTCAGTGAGCTGGTCGGGAGTTATCAGAAACCAAAGTTAGAATCGCAAGTCGAAGAGGCGCTCCTGGCGATCGCCTGGCGCGAGGCGAGAGCCGTCGGGATCGACCACCTGCCCGGCATAGAGATCATCGCCGCGTACCACGATTGAAATCTCTCTACGCAAGTGGGCCTGGGCGCGGAAGCGAGCCAAACGCGCGGTTATTGCGTCGCTAACAACACGACGGTTCGCGCGGCTGCCCAGACCCTTGGCTGCGCAAGAGCGGCTTGCTCAGGATGACAGACCCACTCCGCTCTCTGCGGTCTCCTTTGGAGTTTGCCTCGTTCGGTGTACACTTCCAGCTTTGTTTACTGCTAATAAGTTCTCACCGGGAGCTGCCTGTGAAGAAAAGGGCTGGTGTAGTGCTGATCTTTCCCATGCTCATCTTGAGCGCGTTTTCTCAGACCACAAAAAAGCCTCTCACAATTGAAGCAATTTTTGCAGAAGGCGGGATCACCGGCCGTGGGCCGGAGACCATCAAATGGAGTCCCGACAACAAAAGGTTCTCTTTTATACAGCGCGACGATTCCGGTGAGCACGGACAGCTTTGGGTCGTGGACGCAAACACGGGCGAGAAGAATGTGCTGGTCTCCGAATCCAAACTGGCTTCGCTTGCGCCGCCCATAGGGAAGATCAAGGATGAGCGGGAAAAGGAGCGTGTTACCCGTTATCACATTGCGGCTTACGACTGGGCTCCGGATTCCAAGCACCTGCTGTTCGATTCCCAAGGCCAGCTCTGGCTTTACGGTATTGAAAGTGGCACTGCAGTTCAAATCACCTCGGCTCCGGATCCCAGCAGCGACCCAAAATTTTCTTCCGACGGAAACAAGCTTGCTTATCTGCGTAAACACAATCTGTATGTGCGTCCGGCTGCGGGCGGAGGAGAAAAGGCGCTGACCAAGCCGACGGGGGATAAGGAGAAAGATGAAAATCTGCTGAATGGCGAAGTGGATTGGGTCTATGCCGAAGAGCTGGACGTAAGAAGCAACTATTTCTGGTCTCCCAATGGCAAGGAGCTGGTTTATTTGCAGATGGACGAGACGAACCTTCCCACTTATCCCCTGGTGAACTGGATTCTGACGCACCCCACGACCGACATGGAGAAATATCCCAAGGCTGGCGACCCCAACCCGGGGGTACGACTGGGCGTGGTCAGCGCCGACGGAGGCAAAACCAAATGGATCAATCTGACGGACGATCAGGACACTTACATTCCACGGTTTGGCTGGGTGCGCGATGGCTTGCTGTGGGCTCAAGTATTGAATCGGGCGCAAGACGAGCTGGATTTATATTTTGCCGACGCACACTCCGGGCACTCCCGGAAAGTGCTCAGGGAAACGGCTCCGGACGCGTGGGTCAATGTAAATAACGATTTCAAGATGCTGAAATCCGGGGATCGTTTTCTGTGGTCGAGCTGGCGCGACGGAACCACGCAACTTTATCTCTACAGTTTTGATAAGGCGAACCCGATTGCAGCTGAAGCAAAGCTGGAGGGCCAGCTCACCAGGGGCGACTTCGAAATGCTGGGAGTTGGGAGCGTGGATGATGAAGCCGGCAGGGTTTTTGTTGCCTCAAACAAGGACGATCCGAGGCAGCGGCAGCTCTACGCGGTGAAATTGGACGGTTCAGGATTTGAACGAGTGTCACAGCAAGATGGCACTCATGAATCGACATTTGCCGAGGATGGCAAGCACTATGTCGACGAGTATTCAGATAGCTTGCTGCCACCGAAGATGTCAATCTGTTCGGCAGCGGGCTCCTGCAAGGAGGTTTGGAGCTCGCGGAACGTGGATGGTTTCGGGCTGATAGCGCCGAAGTCCCTGCAATTCAAGGCCGACGACGGTACGACGTTATATGGCGAACTGCTGATCTCAGAGGAGAGCGCAAAGAACAGTAAGGTTCCCTTAATTGTGTACATCTACGGAGGACCGGCCGCGCAAACGGTTCTCAAAGAATGGATGGGAACATTAGGGTTGTTTCACCAGTTGCTGGCGCAAAAGGGATTCGCGATCTTTACCGTGGATAATCGCGGGACGCCAGGGCGTGATCGCAAATTCCAGACGGCGATTCGGCACGAATACGGCGAGATCGAGTTGAAAGACCAGCTCACAGTACTCGACCAGCTATTGTCGCAATATCCACAATTGGACCGCACGCGGGTCGCAATATGGGGATGGAGCAACGGCGGATCGATGACCTTGTACTCTCTGACTCACTCCGACTTTTTCAAGGCCGGGGTTTCAGTTGCGCCAGTTACGGATTGGCGGAACTACGACTCGATCTATACAGAACGGTACCAGGGGCTACCCAAAGACAACGGCAAAGGCTATCAGGATCTGCGCCTGGCGAATGTCGCAGACAAGTTGCATGGTTCGCTGCTGTTGGTACACGGTACGGGCGACGATAATGTTCATTTTCAGAACAGCGTTCAGATGGTAGAAGCGCTCATTCAGGCAGGCAAGCAGTTTCGGTTCATGATCTATCCCAATAAGACACATGGGATTAGCGGCGCAGAGGACCGCGATCATCTGTTCCACATGATTGAAGATCACTTTGAACAAGAGCTGAAGTAGACGCGTGAGAGTGTCTCGCAAGCCCGCCCTGAGCGAACTCGAGCGACTATGCAACGTCTTCAGCTCGGCAACTTCGAACTCGTCGCCGTCTCGGACGGGACTTATGAACTGGACGGCGGTGCTTTCTTTGGCGTGGTGCCGAAGACATTGTGGGAAAAGAAGGTCACTGCGGATAAGCGCAATCATGTGCCGGTCGGGCTCAATTCTGTAATTGTGCGCACCGGGGATTGTACGATTTTGATCGAGACCGGCATCGGCAACAAGATGCCTGAGAAGTTGATCCAAATTTACGGGCAGCCAGCCAGGCTGCTCGACAATTTGTCGGCGGCGGGTTTTTCTCCGGCAGACTTCGATATCGTCATCAACACGCACTTGCATTTTGACCATTGCGGTTGGAATACAGTTCGGCAGGGAGACAGGTTCGTAGCTACGTTCCCGAAAGCGAAGTATTACGCGCAGGAGGGCGAATGGCAGCATGGACAGCTCCAGCTCGAACGCGATGCTATCAGCTATATGAGGCCGAATTATGATCCGCTGATTGCCAGTGGACAGATGACGTTATTGCGCGGCGATCAGGAAGTCGTGCCGGGAGTTTCGGTGAAGGTCTTTCCGGGACATACGCGACACATGCAAGCGGTGATCCTCAAGAGCGCGGGACAGACCGCTTGTTATATCTCCGATTTGATTCCGACCTCGTCCCACCTCAATCTGAACTGGGTAATGGCATTTGATTTGTTTCCGCTCGAAACCATTGAAAGCCGCAAACAGTATTATTCGCGGGCCATTCCTGAGAAGTGGCTGACGATGTTCACGCACGATCCTGATATGCCGTGGGGATATGTAGAGAAGGATGAGAAGGGACGAATGTTGGCGAAGCGGGCGACTTAGGGACAGCCTTCCTTCTCGCCGTCCAGATGAGAGCAGCTAACGAGTCCGTGAGGTAAGCCTTAACCCTCGCGGGCGAGGGCGCACGCGCCACAAAGTCTGGCTTCGAAGAACTCTTGGACGTTCGCCAAAACGTCCGGCGCGGTTTTCGAATCGTAGATCACCTTGCGCAACACCGCTCCGCCTGGTACGCCGTGGGTGAACCACGAGGCAAACTGTTTCATTTTGCCGACCGCGTCTGGCAGGTCCTCTTCAATCAGCATCTGGAAATAGGTGCGGATCATCTGATAGCGATCGGATTCGGTGGGTTCGTCGTAAGGATGGCCGCCAGACGCACGATTATTGCCCTCACCAAGAACGTGAGGGCTTCGTGCGGCGCGCCCAGGTCCTTCGTCGCCAAAGGATGGCTCTGTTGCGAAGCTTCGCTCAGCCTGAACGGGCGAGGCGCCCGTCCCCACATAGGCATCGCTGATCCATTCGCAATACTGCTGAATCTGCCGGAAGATCCAGGGGTTTGACGGCGCAGTACGGCCGATCATGACAGCATCGCAGCCGGTACGGGTGACCATGCTGCAGGCATCCTCTGGGGTCCGAATATCACCGTTCCCAATGACGGGGATTTTTACAGCGTTTTTCACGCCGCCGATCCAGTCCCAGCGCGCCTGACCGCTGTAGCCTTGTTCGCGAGTGCGGGCGTGCAGAGCGACAGCGGACAAGCCGCAATCTTCGGCCATTTTGGCCAGCTCTACGCAGACGATTTCCTGATCATTCCAGCCGGCGCGGAATTTCACGGTGAAGGCAATCTTTACCGCGGCGCGGACGGCTTCAAAAATGCGGCGGATGGCAGGTAAATCGCGCAGCAAGCCGGATCCTCCGTTGCACTTCACAACTTTTTTCGCAGGGCAGCCCAGGTTCAGGTCGACCAAATCGAAGCCGAGATCCTCGACCATGCGGGCGGCTTCCGACATCACCTGCGGATTGCTGCCGAAAAGCTGCGCTGAGATCGGGTGCTCGTCCTCGTAAAAGTGCAGATATCGTTTGGCTTTCTTATCCCTGGAGCGCAGGACTCCGTCGGCGGAGGTAAATTCCGTCATAATGAGGCCGCAGCCGCCAAGGTTGCGAATGAAGCGGCGGAAGACTGTGTCGGTGACGCCAGCCATGGGAGCGAGAACCGTCGCTGGAGTGATCTGGACGGTTCCGATCATCAAGTGGTTGGGAACTAGCACCCGGACGGGAACGTTCTTCGCGAATACGGCCGAAGTGACATTCGCACCGCCGGTATCCCTGTTGTCCCAGAATTTGCGCACGATACTATCTTACTGCCTGCCCGGCGCGGTTATGGTGAGATGTGGGACAATTGCGCCTGGCCAGAGCAGTTTGACCGGACAGCGCTCCGAGAGGGGTAGTTGAATCTTGCTGTCGTATTCCTGCATGAACAAACTCATAGGATTGCTGCTATTCACGAGCCTTATCGGCCTCTCTAATGCAGTTTCTCAAGCCCAATCCCCCACCGGCGCACCTATGGCCACTGCGGATCGGGTCCAAGGTTCGGGTTGGTGGCCGACGAAGGGAACAGCTGCACGCGAGGATTATGTGGGTCCGGATGCATGTGCGCAATGTCATCGTGCCAAAGTCAACGGCGCGCGAAAAACTCCGATGGCGCATGCTTCTATGCCTGTGGCCGACTCGGAAGCGCTGCGCTCGCATAATCGTCTGGAGACTCAAATTGGTCCATTTCACTATCAAATTGTCAGCACGGCGCAAGGGGTTGAATATTCGGTCACTGACGGCACGAAATCTGCCTCTGTGCCTCTGACCTGGGCATTTGGCATGGGTGAGGTTGGCCAAACTTATGTTTACGAGCAGAGTGGCAGGTGGTATGAGAGCCGTCTGAGCTATTACACGGGCATTCGAGGACTGGATTTCAGCCCAGGGCACGAACGCTCGATCCCAAGCAGCACAGATAGCGCATTAGGCCGGCTTTTTGACATCGGGGAAACTCAACGCTGTTTCGGGTGCCACACCACCGCGTCCACGACAAAGGGCCAATTTGATCCCGGCCATCTGATTCCCGGGGTCACGTGCGAAGCCTGCCACGGACCGGGAGCGCAACATGTCGCGGAAAAAAGTATGGGGGCCGAAAATCAAACCACATTGCGGTCGATTTTCAATCCTGCAGCACTTAGAGCCGTCGATGCGGTCGAGTTTTGCGGAGCGTGTCATCGAACGGCATGGGATGTGGCACTGGCTGGTTCTAAAGGGGTTTTCAATGTTCGGTTCCAGCCCTATCGATTGGAAACCAGCCGTTGTTGGGGGAAAGGCGATGCTCGCCTGGTTTGCTTTTCCTGCCACGACCCGCATGAACCACTCGTGCGCGACGCATCATCCTACGACAGCCGTTGCATGCAGTGTCATGTTGCAAGAACAGCATCCAAGACCAGCCACGACCACCACGCGGTTTGTCGGGTGAGTAACAAAGACTGCGTGACCTGCCACATGCCGAAACAGGAAATTCCCGGGATGCATGCCAAATTCACCGATCATCGCATCCGGATTGTGCATGAAGACGAGGAATCAAGGACTGAAGCAGTGAATTCCCGGTCCGCGAGATTTTTTGATAGGCTTGGCTTCCTGCTATGCTCACACTCCGGAGACGAACCGAATGAAACGATGGGGGATTTATTTCTATGCAGTTTTGATTTCAAGTTGTTTGCTGTTGGCACCGGTGTATGCCCATTCGCAGAGCACTGCGGTGGTCGGCTTTGAGCAAACGGCAATTTCGGCGGATGGCAGCCGGGTAGCCTGGGTGCAGGAGTCAGCGAATCCGAATGGTGAGGGAAGTGGAAGCTCGATCTACGTGCAAGAGCTAAAATCACCGAATTCCAAGCCTCGCCGCGTCAGTGCCGGCAGCGGCGACAATTTGAACGAAGATCACGTTGCATGGTCCCCCGACAGCAAACGCATTGCGTTTCTCTCCGATGCCGAAGACCACAACCAGTCACAGTTGTATGTAGCGGAGATCGAAGGAGGCGCGGCTCGCAAGCTCACCAGCCTCATTGGTGCGCTGGCTGATCCGGCGTGGTCACTAGATGGCAAAACCATTGCATTGCTCTTTACTGAGAACGCGCCTCGCGCCAATCCGGTCATGCCAATGGCTCCGGAGACGGGGGTCATCGCAGAGAAAGTTTACGAGCAGCGGCTGGTTATCGTGGACGTCGCATCTGGCAAGCTACGGCAGCTTTCTCCGGCCGACATGTACGTTTACGAATATGACTGGTCGCCGGATAGCAAGAATCTTGCGATGTTGGCTGCTCACGGTGCCGGCGACGCGAACTGGTACGTGGCTCAGCTATACACCTTGACTACGGGAGGGGGACAGCTCAACCCGGTCTACAAGCCACAGTGGCAGATCGCTGAGCCGCGCTGGTCGCCCGATGGCAAATCCATTGCGTTCATCGAAGGGCTGATGAGCGATGAGGGTGTGACTGGTGGTGACATCTTCGTTGTGCCTGCGACTGGCGGTTCGGCTCGTAACCTCACTCCCGGGATTGAAGCTTCACCTTCGGCTCTGCACTGGTACACCCCGGACAAGATTCTTTTTGCTGAAAACATTGATGGCGAGGTCGGCGTTGCAACCGTAGAGGTTGCGAGCGGTACGATGTCGCAGGTATGGAGGGGGTCTGGCGGCCTTAAGACTTTCAATTTTGCCGCTACTAACCTTTCGCTTTCGTCAGATGGCCACAGCTCGGCCGTCATACGCAACAGTTCAGAGCATCCTCCCGAGGTGTGGGCCGGAGCGATTGGCGAATGGAAACAAATCACCCACGCGAATCAGGATCTCCGCCCTGCTTGGGGAGAAATGAAGAGCATCCACTGGACGAGCGATGGGATGAAGATCCAAGGCTGGGTGATGTATCCGAAGGATTATCATCAGGGCCGTCAGTATCCGATGGTGGTGGTGGCCCACGGGGGACCGGCAGGCGGTACCGAGGCTTCGTGGCCCTATCGGTTCTTTAATACCTACGAACTGTCGGCGCACGGCTATTTTGTTTTCTATCCGAACCCACGGGGAAGCCTCGGGGACGGAGAGAAGTTCACGCAAGGGAATGTCAAAGACTTTGGCTACGGAGATTTTCGCGACATTCTGGCAGGGGTGGACGAAGTAGAGAGGACACTGCCGGTTGACAAAGATCGCGTTGGCTTTACTGGCTGGAGTTATGGCGGCTATATGACAATGTGGGCGGTCACGCAGACCAACCGCTTTCGCGCCGCCGTTGCCGGCGCCGGAATCGCGGACTGGCTCAGCTATTACGGGGAGAATGACATCGACGAGTGGATGCCGCCTTATTTTGGCGCATCGGTGTATGACGATCCGGCTGTCTACGCGAAAAGTGCGCCCATTAATTTCATTAAGAACGTGAAAACGCCTACGCTGGTTCTGGTGGGGGACCGAGATGGCGAGTGCCCCGCACCGCAATCACGGGAGTTCTGGCACGCACTGGTGACCTTTGGCGTCAATACGGAGCTGGTCATCTATCCGGGCGAGGGACATGTCTTCAATCAGGCCGACCATCAACAAGACGTGATGGAGCGGCTGGTGGCCTGGTTTGATCGATATCTAAAGTGACACGCTGTGTTGAATGGGCATCCTGGAAACGTTTTGAGATCGGCGTAGACACCTGATGTCACCGAAATCGTCCCGTGGGCTCGGCGCACCTGAAATTTTGTTCTCCGGACTCGAGAACCCGCCGCATAACTATCTTGTTGCTTACACCGATGGCGGCGCGCGCGGAAATCCCGGGCCAGCCGGATATGGGGTGCTCATCCGGGATGAATCCGGGCGAGATATTGGCAAGCTAAGCGAGTACCTCGGTCACCAGACGAACAACTTTGCCGAGTATCAGGCGCTGATTGCCGCCCTGGAATATGCAGTCGAACATGGGCACAGGGCGCTCAAAGTGGTCAGTGATTCTGAATTGCTGGTGCAGCAAATTCGGGGCATCTACAAGGTCAAAAACGCTACGTTACAGCATCTGCATGCGCGTGCCCGGCAGTTGATCCGGCGGCTGGATTGGTTTTCGATCGAGCACGTGCTTCGCGGCAAGAATCGGGAAGCCGATCGGCTGGCCAATGCCGCTATGGACAAAGGCATGGGCCACCATCGCTCCTAGCGCCTCACGGAACATGCTCGCTGGCCTCGGCAGAATGGGCACTTTCGTTGCCTCGAACGTCAATCGCCGAAACGGAATAAGTGTAACTGTGACTCGGGGCGACGTTGGTGTCGCGAAATGCTGGCGTCTTTATAAGCGCGGAATTGATCTTTTCCTCAGATGCGCCCGGTTCGTGGCGATAGACGTTGTATCCGGCCAGGTCGGCATCTGTATCCGGAGTCCAGATCAAATCGATGAAAGGCTGCTGGCCTGGGCCTGAAAACACCGCCTGCAAGCCAGAAGGGACAGCGGGCGGGAAGATGTCGTGAGCAAAAACTCGCTTGGGAGGAGTGTCGTTGCCTTCGAACTGGATTTCGGGGTGACCTTTGACATCGATAACATCGACTACCGTTGCGCGGTAGTCATAGGTCTTCTCCCACTCGAAGCCGTGGTCCAAAAGCACATAGGTAGCCGAAGTTCCGAAGGGAATTTCGCCCGCGACTGTATTGGCCTTGGTTCCTAATTCGCGGCGGTACACGCGAAACAGATGGTGCAACCCCGGGGTCTTTGCCCCATGGGGAGGGTTTGTCCAGGATAATTGAATTCCGTCGGCTGTGACCTGCGCCTGGAAATCCAAAGGAGGGGGAAGCGCAACCACTGCTGGAACGGTCACTTTGTTGGACAGCCCGGCGCTGCGGCCATTTTGATTGAGCACGGAAACCGCATAGAAAAATTCTGAGGCAGGGTTGGTACTCAGAATGGCAGGCGTGAGCTGGTCGGTGTATGTCGCCGTAACCTTCGCGTTTGATGGGGTTTTTTGTTGAGAGTTTGCAGACGTGGGCGGAGCAAGCGTGCCTACGGGCTTCGCGCAGTCAGCGCTTGACGTATCTGTGTTCCGGCAGATTTGAGTAATCCCCAGGCGCCGCACTCTGAGCGAATCTGTCGTTTCGGTAGGAACGGTCCAGGCGAGGAAAACTTTGTCACCCTTGCGAACCCCGCGCAAATCAGTTGCTGGTTGAGGCAAGTTAAGCGAAGGTGGGCGAGGGACGCCGGGCACTCCGCAGCCGGCAAGACCAAGAATAACGGCGAAGCAACCTACACGGTGCAAATAGCGAGCTACGTTCATGCAGCGAAGGCTCAGCGTATCATGACGTGAAGAACGGATTTGACGGAAGGAGGGCAGTCGTCGAATCCGGAACCCGCGGTGCGCGCCGATTCTGTTCCCACCGTTTATAATCTCGGTTCTGGTTTTTCCCGTTAATCCGGCGGAAAGGCACGACCTTGCTCGACTTCTTAGGGGATCTGCGGCGGACTCATATGTGCGGCGCTCTGCGAACTGCTGATGCCGGCAGCCGAGCCGTATTGATGGGTTGGGTAAACCGCCGCCGCGATCTGGGCAACCTGCTCTTCGTTGACATCCGCGACCGAAGCGGGGTCACGCAAATCGTTTTCGATAAAGAGAGCAATCCCGCTCTGCACGAGAAAGCCGGCCAATTGCGCAACGAATACGTCATTGCCGCGATCGGAACGGTCAAGAAGCGCGATCCCAATACCTTCAACAAGAACATCGCGACCGGTGAAATCGAACTGGTTGCGACTGAGCTGCGCATTTTGAATGAGTCGAAGCAGCCGCCCTTCTTACCAGGAGACAGCGTGCTGCCTAACGAAGAGATGCGGCTGAAGTATCGCTACATCGATCTGCGCCGCGAGGCGATGCAGCGCAATATAGAACTCCGGCATAAGATTTCGATGGCTATTCGCGATTACCTTTCTGCGCAAGGCTTCTTTGAAATCGAAACTCCCTTTATGACACGTTCCACGCCGGAGGGAGCGCGGGACTATCTGGTTCCCAGCCGGGTGCAGCCAGGATATTTCTATGCGCTGCCGCAATCGCCGCAACTGTTCAAGCAAATTTTGATGATCTCCGGTTTCGACAGATATTTTCAGGTAGTGCGCTGCTTTCGCGATGAAGACTTGCGCGCAGACCGGCAGCCCGAGTTCACGCAGATCGATCTGGAGATGTCCTATCCGCAACCGGAACGCGTGTGGGAAGTGGTCGAGGGGTTTTTGAAAGCGGCCTTCGAGACCGCGGGCCACGAGATCAAGACCCCTTTCCTGCGCATGACCTATGATGAAGCGATCCGGTTGTATGGCAGCGACAAGCCGGATATGCGGTTGCCGCCCATGGTTGAAGTCCGTGACGCACTTACGGCGGAAAACCTCGAAACCCTGGCCATCAGTCCAACGCTGCCGGTGGTTGCCATTCGAATTCCGAACGTCGGCGAGCTTTCCCGCAAGGAACGCGATGAGATCAAGCCGATGCTGACGGTAAAGGGGAACGCCAAGGTCTTTGAGGATTTCAAGCGTCTGGAAAAGAACTTCCCCGAAGTTGCCGGCAAAATTCAAAAGAAAACGGCCGCTGAACCTGACGACTTGATTGTGCTGGTCGCCGGCAACGGAAAACTTGCGGAGCACAAGTCAGAGGGTGGGGTGAAGCCGGAGGTCAAACAGCACGACCATGCGGTCTACACTGCCGCAGGACTGCTGCGTCTGGCATTGGGGCAAAAATATGCCGAGCGGCATGGCGCGTTCAAGCGGACTGGCGATCCGGCCCACGACTTCCGTTTTCTTTGGGTCACCGATTTTCCCATGTTCGAATGGGACGAGGAGGGGCAGCGGTGGGCGGCAGCGCATCACCCGTTCACCTCGCCGCATGAGCAGGACATGGACCGGCTTGAATCCGATCCAGCGGCCGTTCGCGCTTTGGCCTACGACGCAGTTCTCAACGGGACGGAATTGGGGTCCGGTTCGATCCGAATTCACCGCCAGGACATTCAGCGCAAAATTTTCCATGCACTGGGAATGACTGAAGAAGAGGCGCGCAGCCGCTTCGGCTTCTTCCTCGATGCGCTTGAGTATGGCACGCCTCCTCATGGAGGGATTGCACTGGGCCTCGACCGGATTGTCATGATCCTGGCTGAGGCCGACAGCCTGCGCGAGGTCATCCCATTCCCGAAGACAGCACGCGCAGTGGACTTGATGGTGGATGCACCGACTCCGGTGAGCGATGCCCAATTGAAGGAGTTGGGGATTGCAGTAAGAAAATAGGCATTAGTGCAGAGAGCGGAGGTTGAAGTTGGCGGCTGGCGGGGTGGATGCTACCGAACCCGAGGACCGGGGACCGCAGTATTCCCGAATCAGGACCGCCGTGATTGCGCGCGGAACACGGTGGTCGGCGCCCCTCAGATTATTTTGTAACGAGCGTCACTTGCTTTGGTGATCTTGCCTACAGAGCGAGATTGAGCGGCGGAACAATACTACGGGCAAGCTTGGCGAGTCTCGTGCGCAAGCGTTGGAGTCAGTTATGGCTACCTTGGCAGTCGTATGGCGTAACCCGCAAAAGGTTCAGAACGTGGTGCGCTGCTCACGGCAAGCGCGTACAAAGGGTCGAGACGTTTACATCGTGCAGCAACTGGTATCGGTCGAACGCAACCTATGGGTCAACACGGCCGCCTTTGAGGTGATTTCCAGCCATCAGGCCGTGGGACCGGAGCCGGAAGCACTCCGGAATCGCGGTTTGCGCGTAGCACATGGGACCGTGTGGCCACGATCAATCTACCCTCTCTTCGTCAGTTAAGCATCCCGACTTTGCTTTTCTGGTGCCATCTGCGAAACTGACCAACTAAGTATCTGAGTAACGCTCTCTTTCATGGCGCGCATCCACGTCCTTTCCGAAGCTGTTGCCAACAAAATTGCTGCTGGCGAAGTCATAGAGCGTCCGGCATCGGTGGTCAAAGAACTGCTGGAGAATTCCCTCGACGCGGGAGCCACCCGCATAAAAGTCCAGGTTGAGGCAGGGGGCAAGCGGCTGATTCAGATCACGGATAACGGATGCGGCATGGTGCGCGACGATGCGCTGCTTGCATTCGAGCGGCATGCCACGTCGAAGATCAAGAATGCCGAAGACCTGCTCAGCGTGGCGACTCTCGGATTTCGTGGGGAGGCATTGCCATCGATTGCGTCAGTTTCGCGGCTACACCTCGAAACCCGTGCTGCCGAGGAATCTGCCGGGACGATTATCGAAATCAATGGCGGCAAGATTTTCAAAGTCGAAGAAGCGGGTCTGCCATCAGGCACTTCGATTACGGTGCGCGACTTGTTTTTCAATACACCCGCACGCAAGAAGTTTCTGAAATCAGAATCAAGGGAACTATCGCACATCGCATCTCTGGTGACCCATTATGCGCTAGCCCATCCCGACAAGCACTTCGAGATGCACTCCGCGACTAATGCGATCTTGGTCGCCCCGCCGGTTGGGGGGCATAGGGAGCGTGTTTATCAGGTATTTGGGCAGGAAACTCTCGACCAGCTTGTTGCAATCGCAGCGGTGCAGCCACTGGAGCGGGTCGGACTGCCGCAGCCTCCACCGTGGAGGCGAAGCGAAGAAGATGAGCAGCGGGGGCGGAACGAACCGGGTGAACTACGCGTGCACGGATTTGTCTCCAAGCCCGAAATTCAAAAACTTAATCGCAGTTCCATTTACATTTTTGTAAATGGACGCCTCATTCGCGACCGCCTGGTTCACCACGCGCTGACCGAGGCTTATCGCAACATCATTCCACCGACGGTATATCCGGTCGTGCTGCTGTTTCTGGAGTTGCCCAGCGGCGAGGTGGATGTCAACGTGCATCCTTCAAAGACTGAAGTGCGCTTTCGTCAGCAAAGTACAGTTCACGATTTCGTTCGTGATGCGGTGCGGGCCGCGCTATTGAAACTCCGGCCAGTGCCGCAATTCACTGCTGAAATCCATGCCCACCCGACCGCGACTCCGGCGCTAACGCCGGGTGCGAGCCCTGTAACCGACATTTCGGTTTGGCGCGCGGCCCACACTTCCCCGGATCCGGGGGCATTCACGCTGCAGGCTCCTGTTCCACCACCGGTCACGGAAAGATTGCAGTTCGGTAGTACCGGCATCAGTGTGGAGGCGAATGCCGCAGTCTCAGTTGCACGCGCTCCGCAAGTTGCTCGGGAGATGGAGAGTGCGACTTGCGCACCGCCGCTAGCCGAAGAATTGGAAACAGCCGGCGATCTGGCTCCTTCCCTGACTTCTCTCAAGCCGCTGGGCCAAGTTCGCGATTCCTTCATCATCGCCGTGAACCAGGATGGCCTTTGGATCATCGATCAGCACGTTGCGCATGAGCGTGTGCTATTCGAACGAATCCTGAAACAAAGGGCCGCGCAAAAGGTGGAAAGCCAGCGCCTGCTGATGCCGCTTATCCTGGAGCTCACGCCCGCGCAGCAAGCGGTGTTTGCCGAAATTTCTGAGGAGCTCAACCGCAATGGGTTTGAAGCAGAGCCTTTCGGGACTCGCAGCGTCGCCGTGAAGGTTGCGCCGGCGGGTGTCGAGGCGACGCAGGTCGAGCACATGCTGCACGAATTGCTGGATCAGATCTCCCGTGAGGAACAGGCACTGAATTTGGAAAAGATCCGTGGGCGTATTGCTGCCTCCATCGCCTGCCACGCAGCCATCAAAGTCAATATGCCGCTGGAGCAGAACAAGATGGAATGGCTGTTGGCAGAGCTCGCGAAAACCGAATGCCCAATGTCCTGTCCACACGGACGCCCGGTGGTTCTGCGATACTCAATGAAGGACATTCAGAAGGCGTTTAAGAGAATCTGAACAACTGCACTTGGCATTTAGCACTTGGCTTCCGAGTGTTTCTTGGGGGCGACGTGAACCGGTTCCGACCAAGTGCTAATGGCTAAGTGTTCATTACTTCTTAATGACTGATCTCGAGCTCAATCAACTGCGGCGGGAAAAGTGGCATCTTGAGGGAGACGCTGTCCGTACTCTTGAAGCTGCCGGCGAATTCATCGAGTCTGTTGGCTTCTGCCTGATGTATCCTCTTAAGCCTCCGGTGTTAGTCCCGACGTTCATCGGAGCATGGACTGGCTCGGATGACCGCTTGCCAACCTGGCAAGAAGCGTTTGCCGACCCGCGAGCGCAGGATGCAGTCGAGCTGATGGTGCGACTGTTGCGCAGTCGCACCGCCTACGAGGCTAATTTGTTCGAGGAACATAATGCTTTTCTGGTGGCCTCGGCCATTTTCCCGTATTTTTACGCATTGGTGGGGGAGCGCAACCCTAAACAGCCGCCGAGGCCGGGGCCGCGCTCTGAGTACTCGCAGTTGGCCCGTGACGCCTACGAAATCATCCGTCATGGCGGCCCAATTTCGAAGCAAAAGCTGCAGGAGAGACTTGCAGGGAGCATCAGCCTTGCCGCCCTGGATCACGCGCTAAGCGAGCTCCGGTCTAAACTACGCATCACGCGAGTGGATTACAAGCCAAATGAGGGAGCCTTTTGGGATGTGCTTTATCGATGGTCACCGGAGACGGTCCGGGAAGGGATCGGGCTATCTGTGGCGGAAGCGCTTTCGGCGCTAATTTCCAAATATCTTGATTGTGTTGTCGCGGCTGACCAGCAGGAAGTCGAGTCGTTCTTCAGCCACCTTGTGCCACGTTCGCGCGTGCGCGAGGCCGTCAATGCCCTGCTTGCCACGCGAGAACTGAGCTTCATCCATGTGGGAAACCGCTCGTTGATCCAGATCGCGCAAGCAAGAGTCCCGTCTTCCAAGGCTCGCGAGCAGAACACGAAACGCAATCTCGGCTGAATTTCGAGCGGGAGGTCCCAAGCAATGATCTTTCTCTTAAGCATCGTCTTCCTTTACCATTGCTTGCTTATTACTTTTGCTCTCTATTCTCGTCAAAGGTGAATATGCACCGTAAATTTCTTGGTTTGGCGACCGTCTTTGCACTGGGTCTTCTAGCTGCGGGACAAAATCAGGCCAGCTCGGCCTCCCCGCAGCCCACAATGCCCTACACCCCGAGTCTGGATGTCAGCTCGATGGATAAATCTGTCGATCCGTGCGTCGATTTCTACCAGTACACCTGCGGGGGCTGGCAGAAAAGCAATCCGATACCTCCCGATCAGACTTCGTGGGACGTGTATAGCAAGCTATACGAGGACAATTTGAACTTTTTACGCAGCATTTTGGAGCAGGCGTCTACGGAAACGCAGCGCGATTCGGTTACGCAAAAGATAGGCGACTTTTACGCCGCCTGCATGGATGAGCCGACAGTGGAAAAGCGCGGTTTAGCTGCCATACGGCCCGATCTCGATGCCATTGCCGCGCTCAAGTCCTCCGCAGAGATTGCTCCGCTTATTGCGCGTCTCCAATTTGTGTATGGGGGAAGCATTCTCTTCGAACAGGGATCGGCCCAGGATCCGGACGATTCGGAGCAGCAGATTGCCGAAATTGACCAGGGTGGACTGGGCCTTCCCGATAGAGACTATTACGTGAAGGACGATGCAAAATCGAAGGAGATTCGCGAACGCTACATTTTGCACATCCAAGAAGTCTTTGAGCTAATGGGCAACGGCCCGGATTCGGCGCGGAAAAACGCCGATACTGTGATGAGCATGGAAACGGCGCTGGCCAAAGCGCAACTCACCCGCGTGGACCGCCGGGATCCATACAAGTTGAAGCACAAAATGAAAGTAGGCGAGCTCAGCGGCCTGGCTCCCAGTTTCGCCTGGCCGGCTTACTACAAAGACCTGGAGTATCCGTATTTTGAAATCGTCAACGTAGCCACGCCGGATTATTTCAAGGAAGTGAGTGCCGAGCTTAAGAACGAGCCAGTCGCGAACTGGAAAACCTACCTTCGATTCCACGTGGTGGATTCGTTCTCGCCCTATCTTTCCAGTGAGTTTGTACAAGAGAATTTCGATTTCTATCGCAAATACTTGCGCGGCGCGAAGGAGCAGCAGCCGCGCTGGAAGCGCTGCGTCCAGTACACCGACCATAATCTGGGAGAGGCGCTAGGCCAGGTTTACGTGCAGAAAGTTTTTCCTCCTGAGATGAAGGCCAGCACGCTCGACATGGTGCGGCGCATTGAAGACGCCATGGGCCAGCGGATTCGCGAACTGGACTGGATGAGTGCGGAGACCAAGCAGCAGGCGCTCACCAAGCTGGCAGCGGTGCGCAACAAGATTGGATACCCCGACAAATGGCGGGATTACAGCTCAGTGAACATCGTGGCCAACGATTTTGCCGGGAATGTCCAGCGTGCCCATACATTCGAGACTCGGCGCGATATCAACAAAGTCGGCCAACCGGTGGACCACGGCGAATGGGACATGTCACCGCCCACTGTCAACGCTTATTACAACCCGCAGATGAATGACATCAATTTTCCTGCCGGCGTGCTGCAGCCGCCGCTCTATGATGCCAAACTCGATGACGCACCGAATTATGGTGATACGGGTGGAACCATCGGCCACGAACTTACTCACGGCTTTGACGATGAGGGCAGCCAATACGATGCCAAGGGCAATCTGAAGAACTGGTGGACCAAGGAAGACCGGGAGAAGTTCGATGCGCGCACCAAGTGTGTGGAGGACCAATACGCAAAGTACTTAGTGGTTGACGACATCCACATCAACAGCAAGCTGACGCTGGGAGAAGACGTGGCCGATCTGGGAGGCGAAGTTCTCGGCTACATTGCGTGGAAGGGCGCTGAGAACGGCAAGACGCTGGAACCCATCGACAATCTCACCCCGGAACAGCGATTCTTTGTCGGTTTCGCACAATGGGGCTGCTCCAACGAACGTCCGGAAGAATTGCGAATGAGGGCGATCACGGATCCCCATTCTCCGGCCAAATACCGCATTAATGGCGTGGTGGTAAACATGCCGGAGTTCTCACAAGCATTCTCCTGCAAGGCTGGCCAGCCCATGGTTAACCCGCCGGATAAAGTTTGCAGGGTGTGGTAGCTGTAGCGCGGAGGAAGGTGAGAACGATCGCTATTTCCTGATCTCAAAAATGAGCTGGCCGACTACAGGAGCACCAATGGCCAGAGCCAGCCCGATCAGAGCAAATAAAGCAAGTTCCATTGACCAGATTCTGCGGTTTTAGTTTGAACAATTCAACTCACGTTCGTAACCGCGAGGGATTATCGAAGTTTCGTGCGGCGGGCCAATCGGTCTTACGCTTTCAGCTCAGCAACCTGGCCAGTAAGGGTACATTCATTCGGATCTTTGTCTTCCCGCAGGCCCATGAAGACCGGAGCCCGCAGTTTTAGTCCTCCTTCTGCGGTTTCGTGAGTCCACTCGGTAAATTTCACTTCCGCTACCAGCTTGGGCTTCGTCCAATAAACATGTTGCGCCTCGACCGGGCCGTGAAACGGGCTTTGTTTGCTATTCAGTTTTTGAAGCGCCTGCCATACATGTTGCAGGGTGGTCTGATCGAAGCCGGTGCCAACCTGTCCGACGTGGATGAGCTGTCCTTTGTCGTCAAAGAGTCCGAGTACAAGAGCGCCAAAATATTGGCGACTGCCTTCGGGGTCGGTGTAACCGCCAATTACACAATCGATTGTTTGAGTGATCTTGATTTTCAGCCACTCGCGGCTGCGCCGTTCTTCATAAAGGCTGCCGCGCCGCTTGGCCAGAATGCCTTCCAGACCTTGCTGCCTGGCAGCTTCAAACAGTGCCTTACCTTGCTCGGAGAAATGTTCCGAGTAACGTACGAGCTTATTGTTCGAGATGATTTGCGCCAGAACCTGCTTGCGTTCCTCCAGTGAAACGCGGCGCAGGTCGTAGCCATTCAGATAGATTAGATCGAAAATGTAATAGGCGATGGGCAGATCGGATTGCCCGGCGACGCGGCGGCCGTGACTGCGAATTCCGGTACGCTGCTGCATCAAGCTAAACGAAGAGCGGCCCTGCTCATCAAGGGCGACGATCTCGCCATCGAGAACTGCACTTTCAGCTTTGATGAACTGCGGCAGATCCTGCAATTCTGCGAATTGAGCTGTCAGGTCATTCTGATTACGCGAAACCAGCCGAACTTTGCCATGTTCAATGAAAGATATGGCACGATATCCGTCCCACTTGATCTCAAATAGCCACTCGGGACTGTCGAAAGGTTTATCGGTTGCGGTAGCCAGCATGGGATGAATCGCCGCCGGCATAGCGCGTTTGGCGACGCCTTTTAAGCTTGGAAGCAGAGCGAGCGTGTTAGTTTTTTTATCTTGAACTGGAATGGTTGAAGGCGAGGTTCGGGAGTCAGACTTCAGTTTCTGTTTCTGCTGCGCTTCAGGTGGCTCCGTGATGGCCGCGTTTTTTCGTTTTTTTTTATCCAGCTTGGCCAAAGTTTCCGCCAGCCATGGTGCTTTCAATTTTCCTCGAAATGCCTTGCGTCCACTCTCCCACTCGGCCGAACCCTCATCCCCTGCGATCTGCGCCATGGTTCTGCCGCTGAGGACGGAAGTGTCATCCTGCTCTGCGTCGAAACCTGTGGTTGAATACTCATCCTGTTTCTTGATGAGCAACCATTCTGTCCCTTTGCTGCCTGCCCGACGCGACTTCATGTGGATGAGCGCGAAGTCTCCGTTGAGGCGTTTGCCGTGCAAGCGAAATTTCAGGTCCCCTTTTTCCAGCATCGCTCTGGCTTCGGCATCGGTGCCGGGGACGTATCTGCCATTGACCGGCTGAGGCGAGAGCGGCTCCCACGTGCCTACGTCCCACACCATGACGGTGCCTGCGCCATAATTGCCTTCGGGAATGATGCCTTCGAAATCGAAATAGGAAACCGGATGATCTTCCACTTGCATGGCCAGCCGCTTGTCGGCAGGATCGAGTGAGGGCCCTTTGGGGACAGCCCAGGATTTGAGCACGCCGTCGAGTTCTAGGCGGAAGTCGTAGTGCAGACGCGTAGCACGGTGCTTTTGGACCACGAAACGGTGCCCAGACTTTTTTTCGACCTTGGGTAGAGGCTCAGGTGTTTCTTCGAAACGGCGTTTTCGCTTGTATTCCTCTAAAGCCACGGAATCATTCTAACCACGAAGGCCAGGAAGTGACATAAGGGGATGGAGAAATCGCCTGACGACAGGTGCGTGCATTAGAATCGCTCGGGTAAACCTCTCAGGTTATGAAACGCGAGTATCCGGAGACGCCATTAGTAGGTGTGGGAGCCATCATCATTGAAGGAGATCGAGTGCTGCTGGTGAAGCGGGGACATCCGCCTCTGGCCGGTGAATGGTCCATTCCAGGCGGAGTCCTAGAGGTTGGCGAGACCTTGCGGGAGGCTGCCGTTCGTGAGGTGCTGGAAGAAACCACGCTTGAGGTTGAGGCAATCTCCCTGCTCGGAGTTTACGACCGCGTTTTGCGCGATGCCGACGAGCGTACGCTGTATCACTATGTATTGATCGATTTCCTGTGCCGGCGAGTCTCGGGCGAGCCTCAGGCTGCGGGAGACGCGGATGAGGTCAGGTGGTTTACCGAGGCGGAAATCGCGGGGCTTGCCCTGGCGAGTGATACGGCTGAGGTGATCAAATTGGGGTTCGAGAAGGCCGAGCAATAAGAAAAGTCCCAAGCCTGAAAATGAGCCTGGGACTTTTCCTCTGTTATCCAGGGTGGTGGCCGGGCGAGCTAGTCTGACGCCAATTCTGCCAGGAATATGTCTGCTGCCCCGGTTCCCAGCAGTTCGGTTTTTCCAAACCATGCTTCGCTCTGATACGCACCGGTGACAAAGACGCAGCCGTTTTGATCGACTGCCAGAGCGGGGCTAAGTATCGTGTTGTTCCCAACCCAAACTCCGGCATTTTCCGCTCTCTGTTCCCAAAGCAATGTCCAGCCAGAATATTTCCGGACAACGAGATTTTGCAGATACCTTCCCGAATAGACTCCGCTCACGTACAGATTGTCTTTGGAGTCATAAGCTACGCCAGTGGTGACCTCTCGCATGTCCCCGCCTGCCCGGCGTACCCTCAGCAACACGCCTGCGGTATCGTACGTAACCACAAATCCATTCTGGTTGTAAGGATCGGTGAACGCGCCGTCACCAAGAGTGTCATTCTTGCCTGGGGGCAGAGAGGTGACAACAGTCTCCTCTTCACTTGGCGATGCGAAGTTGCTATTGTCAGGGTTGATGTTGCCGAAGTACCCAACCACGGTGACTTCTTTGCCACTGTGGCTGGCCGCGACCCGGCTTCCATTGCACTTGTACCCGCCGATATCGGTTACCCACTGGGCGTTGCCGTCCTGATCGTACTGAGCGAGAAAGCAGTCATCCGGATAATCGAAAGTGGTCTG
>Ga0187781_10000164_pt1 | contig 45576 bp, 41 predicted proteins | sample 0715_SJ02_MP02_2_FD_132447 | JGI IMG/M metagenome (GOLD analysis project Ga0187781, IMG submission 132447) | Tropical peat soil microbial communities from peatlands in Department of Meta, Colombia - 0715_SJ02_MP02_20_MG | ecosystem: Environmental > Terrestrial > Soil > Wetlands > Peat | place... | reverse complement strand
GCACCTGCGCGGTGAGGTTCGACGCCATCGAGTTGACGCTCTCGGTGAGCTCCTTCCACACGCCGGTAACGCCGCCGACTTGCGCCTGGCCGCCGAGCTTGCCCTCGGTGCCGACCTCGCGGGCAACGCGCGTCACTTCCGAGGTGAACACGTTGAGCTGCTTGATCATCGTGTTGACGATCTGCGCCGAGCGCAGAAACTCGCCCTTGAGCGGGCGGCCGTCGACATCGAGCTGCACGGTCTGCAACAGGTCGCCCTGCGCCACCGCGGCGATTGCCCGCGTCACTTCCGTCGTCGGCCAGAGCAGGTCGTCGATCAGCGAATTGACCGACGATTCCATCTCGCCCCAGGCGCCTTCGGACAGGCCGAAGCGCACGCGCTGGCGGGTCTTGCCTTCGCGGCCCACCACTTGCCCAACGCGCTCGAGCTGGCGCGCCATCCGCTGGTTGGCGGCGACGATCTCGTTGAAGGTGTCGGCGACCTTGCCCATGAGCCCGATCTGGTCGCCGGCCATGCGCACCGAGAAATCGCCGACGCGCACGGCCTGCAGCGCATGCAGAAGCTCGCGCAGCTGTTCATTTTCGCCGCCGTTGACCTTTGAGGCGGATGCCTTTTGGTGAGCGGCAGCAACCGCCGCCGCGGCGCCATTCTTGTTCTTGGCGGCGACGTCAGGGGTGCGGGGCATCAGGATCTCCCAAAACTCACAGGGCAGCGCCGTCCGAAGACGGAGGGGCAGGAACTAATCATGAGGATTTGCGAGTGGCGGATGCAGGTCCCGGGAGCGCCAGCGCGGATATTTCCGCAATTCTTGGTCAGCCGGACGTGAACCTCCCCCTCACACGGGACTCCTCCTAAGCCGTAACGCGCAACGTGCGCGGGCCCGGAAGGTTCCCGCGCGGTTAGGCCGGGAGGGAAAATTTCTCGAATACGCGTCCGGGGGTACGCCCTTGAGCTGAGCGGCGGCGGTCAGCCTGCACCGCGGCGCAGAGCTCGTGCGCTGAAATGCCCGCGGTTCCGACCATGGCGCGGCAAGATTTCACAAGCCGCATCGGGATTTAGATTTCAGGCTCGGCCTCGCCGCGGCGGCGGCTGGCGGCAATGACGGTGTTGCGGAGGAGACAGGCGATGGTCATCGGCCCCACCCCACCTGGTACCGGCGTGATCGCGCCAGCGATCCCTTGTGCCTCGGCAAAAGCCACATCACCGACCAGCTTCGATTTGCCGTCAGCGGCGGTGACCCGGTTGATGCCAACGTCGATGACGACGGCACCCTGTTTGATCCAGGAGCCGCGCACGATTTCCGGTTGGCCGACAGCGGCGACCAGAATATCGGCACGCCGCAGGATATCTGGAATGTCCCGGCTCCTGGAATGGACGAGGGTCACTGTGCAGCTTTCGGCGAGCAACAGCGCCGCCATCGGCTTGCCGACGATGTTGGAGCGGCCAAGAACGACCGCCTCCGCGCCGCTGAGCTTTGGCAATTCGTCGCGCAGCAGCATCAGACAGCCATAAGGCGTGCAAGGCACCAGCGCCCGGTTCAAGCCACCGCTCCACAAACGCCCGACATTCTGGGCATGGAAGCCGTCGACGTCTTTTGCCGGATCGATCGCGTCAATCACCCGTTGCGGATCGATATGCTTGGGAAGCGGCAATTGCACCAGGATGCCGTCGACGCGGTCGTCGGCATTGAGCTTGCCGATCAGCGCGAGCAGATCGGCCTCGCTGATCGCGGCCGGCAAAGTCTCCTGAAAGCTCGCGATGCCGGCGGCCACCGCCGCCTTGCCTTTATTGCGGACATAGACCTGACTTGCCGGATCCTCGCCGACCAGCACGGCGCAAAGTCCGGGCACGATTCCGGCTTGAGATTTCAGCTTGGCGGTTGCGGCAGCGACATCGGCAACGAGGCGATCCGCACGCGCTTTTCCATCGATCCGTTTGGTCATCGGCACTCTGTCGTCGATCTTTCGTCCTTCGGCATGGCTGCGCCGTGTTAGTCGAATTGCGCGCAATTGGCCAGCCGGACGAGCGCCGCATCACGATCTTTGCGGCCCACAAATCACGTCGATCGCAGCGGCCGCGACCGCCCTTAATTGCTTGCGTGGGACGCCCACCCGCGCGCGCACGGCGATCGTGTGCAACGCCGCCGCGGCGAGTTGGGCGAGCGCATGGGGGTCCATGTTCAATGGGACCTCGCCCCGCTCGCGCGCCTTGGCAATCTGCTTGGCGAGAAAGGCGTCGGTGCCGCCGATGCTCGCGGCGAGAAAATCCCGCACCGCCGGATCGGTCACCGCCTGCGCCGGCGCGGTCGAGATCGAATAGCATCCGCGCGCCTCGTCGCCGGTCGCCAGATAGATGTCGAACGCGGCCTCGTAGAAGCGTTTGAGGAATACCCGCAGCGGCGGATCGTCGGCGATGATTTGCACGCCGATCGCCCGCGCTTGCTGCTGATAGCGCGCCAGCGTTTTCAGATAGAGGTCGCGCTTGTCGCCGAAAGCGGCATACAGGCTCGGCCGGTTCATGCCGGTGGCGGCGGACAGATCGTCGAGCGACGTCGCCGCATAGCCGTGCTTCCAGAAGGTCTCCGCCGCCTTGGCGAGCGCGCGCTCGGGATCGTACTGCCGCGGCCGGCCGCGCGTGCGCCCGGAACCCCGCTGCGGGGGCGCCGATTCCGTCTTCGGTTTTTTTTGTACCATTTCGCAAATAATCCTTGACCCGTTCTGAATTTATGCGAGATAGTACAAAAATCAAAGAGGAGACGTAAACGAGGGAGATGACGATGGATCTTTATTTTTCACCAATGGCCTGTTCGCTGGCGAGCCGGATCTCGCTTTATGAAGCCGGCGCCAAGGACGTGCAGTTCGTCGAGGTCGACCCCAAGACTAAGCGGACCATGGCCGGAGCGAACTATCTCGACATCTATCCGCTCGGCCTGGTGCCGTATCTGCGGCTGGAGGACGGCTCGACCCTGAGCGAGAATGCCGCGATCCTGCAATATATCGCGTCGCGCTATCCCAACTCGGAACTCGCCCCCAGGAACGAGAGCGAGCGTGCGCAATTGCAGCAGTGGCTGTGCTTCATCGGCACCGAGCTGCACAAGGGGTTGTTCATTCCCCTGTTCGATCAAAAAGCGCCGGAAGGCACCCGGCAGCATGCGCTCAACAAATACGCGTCGCGGCTGAAATATCTCAACGACCATCTCACCGGCCGGCAGTTTCTGCTCGACCGCTTCACCGTCGCCGATGCGTATCTCTACACGATCCTGAACTGGACGGTGCCGACCCAAGTCGATCTGACGCCCTATCCGGCGATCAAGAGCTACCATGCGGCGCTGCAGACCCGGCCGAGCATCGCCAAGGCGTTCGGGGAAGAGATCGCGCTCTACAAGGCGGAACTGGCGCGCAACAAGGCCGCGTAAAAGACCACAATGCTCTGAGGCGCGCGATTACTTCGCGCGGCTCACGTCGCGCTTCTTTGCGCCGGCTTCCGGAAAGACCCACATGGCGGCGACCATCAGCGCGGCCATGACCATGACGAAGGTCGAGAAATCGGCGCGGATCGGCGACCCGCTCCAAAACGAAAGGACGGCCGCCACCACCAGCACGATGGCCGAGAGGATGGCTTTGACGTCATAGGGCATCGCCGAACTCCGCGCGGACCTAGACCGTGATCCAATTCAATGGAATCGGATCACGGTCTAAATTCGTTGTTTTGAGCATGATCTTTTCGGAAGACCGGCTTCCACTTTTCCGGATCATGCTCGTAGAGCCTTAGTGGAACATGATCTTTTCGGAAGACCGGCTTCCACTTTTCCGGATCATGCTCGTAGAGCCTTAGTGGAACATGATCTTTTCGGAAAACCGGCTTCCACTTTTCCGGATCATGTTCTAATTCGCGCCGACCGGAGCCGCCGCGGCCTCGTCGGGGCGCGAAGGCTTGCCGCGCAGCGTCTTCTTCAAGAAGCGCGTGTCGTAGCCATTGAGCAGCGTGCCGATAAGTCCGCGGTCGAGATCCGATGTGCCGAACAGCCAATCGGCGATCGGAAAGGTCAGGTTCATGTTGACCTCCATCATCAGCCGCGCGTTGTGGTGCGCGGTGTGATGGCGGCGCAAGGTGTTGACGAACGGGCAATGCCGTACGAAGGCGTTCTCGTCGACGTGACAGCAGAAATGCATGAACTCATAGATCAGGTACATCGCGGTGGTCGTCGAGATAAACAGCCAGCCGACATTCGGGGTGAACAGGAGGCCGAGGATGACGGCGCCTGGTATCGACATCAGGATGAAGAGCACGAGCGCGTAGGGCGGGAACAGCGTGACCCGCCAATCCTTGTGGTCGCGAAACCGCATCTCCTGGTCGCTGAAAAACTGATGATGATTGAGCGTGTGCCGCTCATAGATCGCGCGCAGGCCTTTGATATTGACCGGCCGGTGCATGATGTATCTATGCACCGCCCACTCGAACACGTTGGTAAAAAGAAAAGTAAGCGGCACGGTCAGCCATTCGAGCGTGCTGATATGGTGCATGTGCGCGACATACACGTAGAACGCCGCCGCGCCCATCGCGTAGATGATGATGACGTGGACGTAGCCGTGATACCAGCCGAGGATGCGCGAGCGATATTCCTGACGGAAGCCGATTTGCCGCTGGCCGATCATCGCTGGCTCTCCCTGATCGCCGTCTTTTGGTTATCGTGCGCGCGGCTTGTTATGGTCCCGCCGCGTCCTGCCGGATGAGACCGACGAACAAGCTTACACCCGAGCCACTCCGCTTCAAAGCGTCAGGCGCGACGGCTGCGCAGAAAGCTGTCGATCTGTTTGCCCGTGAGCCGCCAATCATTATCGAGGTTGGCGACCACATCTTTCATGAACGGGTCCGAAAGCGCCACCGCCCGTTGCCGGTCGCCGGTGTAGTCAAACAGGATGGCGAGCGCGAGCTGCTGCGGACTGGTTCCTTCGTAAGTCCATTCAAAGCCGCGCTTGGTGAATTGCTTGACTTCGTAATGCTCAGGGAGCGGCGCGCCGTCGACGGTGACGACGAGGCCGTCCATGGTGCGTCTTCCCTCGTAGACTTTCATGTCTATACCACGCTCGCTGCAACGGCTCGTCCGGCGGCGCGGCCGGAGAAGATGCAACCGCCGAGGAAGGTCCCTTCCAGCGCGGCATAGCCGTGAACGCCGCCGCCGCCGAAGCCCGCGACTTCGCCGGCGGCATAAAGTCCGGTCACCGGCTCGCCGCCGGCGCCGATGACGCGGCTCTCAAGATCCGTCTGCAAGCCGCCCAGCGTCTTGCGGGTGAGAATGTTGAGCCGAACGGCGATCAGCGGGCCGGCGGCGGCATCGAGCAGCCGGTGTGGCCTGGCCGTGCGAACCAGCCTGTCGCCGACATAATCGCGCGCGGCACGGATCGCCATGATTTGCCCATCCTTGCCATAGGGGTTGTCGAGCTCCCGGTCGCGCGCAACGATCTCGCGTTCCACGCGCGCAAGATCAAGCAAGGGCTCGCCACCAACGAGTGCATTCATGCGCTTGACCAGCGTCGCCGGATCGCGCTCGACGATGAAATCCTCGCCTTTGTCCATAAACGCTTTGACCGAGTCCGGAATTCCCTGGCGCACGCGCTTGATCACCAGCCGCCAGCTGTTGAATTCGGGATTCTGTTCAGAGCCGGAGAGAGCGAACTCCTTCTCGATGATCTTCCGCGTCAGGATGAACCACGAATAATCGTAGCCGGTCTCCATGATGTATTTGAGCGTGGCAAGCGTATCGAAGCCGGGATAGAGCGGCACCGGCAGTCTCTTGCCGCGGGCGTCGAGCCAAAGCGACGACGGCCCCGGCAGGATGCGAATGGCGTGGTCGCTCCAGATCGGGTTCCAGTTTTTGATCCCTTCGACATAGTGCCACATGCGGTCGCGGTTGATGATGGTGCCGCCGGCGGCCTCGCTGATGGCCAGCATGCGGCCGTCGACGTGATCGGGCACGCCCGAGATCATGCGCGCCGGCGCCGGCCCCAGACGCCGCGGCCAATTCTGCCGCACCAGCGCGTGATTGGCGCCGATGCCGCCCGACGAAACGATGATCGCCTGCGCCTTGAATTCGAAGGCGTCGACAACCTCGCGTGTGCTCTTGTGTCCGCGCTCGACATGGCTCGGCGCGAGAATGTCGCCGCGCACGCCATCGACCACGCCGCCCGATGTTGTCAGTTCGTTCACGCGGTGCCGAAACTTGAGGGTGACGAGACCCTGCCTTTCGCCTTCGCGCACGCGCCGAACGAAAGCCTCGATGACCGCCGGCCCGGTTCCCCAGGTCAGATGAAAACGCGGCACCGAATTGCCGTGGCCGGTGGCGTTGCCGCCGCCGCGCTCGGCCCAGCCGACCACGGGAAAAAAGCGCAAGCCGCGTTCGCGCAGCCACGCCCGCTTCTCGCCGGCTGCGAAAGCGACATACGCCTCCGCCCACCGGCGCGGCCAATAATCCTCCTCGCGATCGAAGGCGGCGCTACCCATCCAATCCTGCAGCGCGAGCGCATGCGAGTCGCGGATGCCCAGGCGGCGCTGCTCGGGCGAGTCGACGAGAAAGAGGCCGCCTAGCGACCAGAAAGCCTGGCCGCCGAGGGATTGCTCGGGCTCCTGATCGAGAATGAGTATTTTTTTGCGGGCGTCGATCAGCTCGGCCGCCGCGACCAGCCCGGCAAGTCCGGCTCCGACAATGATCGCATCGGCGTCATGGGCCATGCGCGCACCTCCCGGGATGGCGACATTATCCGCTGGCCGGCTTGTCCATCGATACGGCGGCGATCAGACCCCTGCTCCGGCTCCGGGGGTTTACGCCGCCGTCACGCGCTGAGTGCCGTATCGAGTGCCTTGCATGCCTTGTGGGCCTTGGGCACTCTCCACCGTGCGCAGCGCGCCGCGCCGCAGCATGTAATTGACGTGCGCCAGCACTTCGCCGAAGGCGAATCCCATCTGGTGCGGGTCGAGTTCGCGCGTGTACACGAACGGTACGAGCTCGGCCGCCGATCGCGGCTCTGCCCGGCAGGCGCGCAGGATGCGGTCGCAGCGCGAATGATGATGCGCGATCAGCTCCTCGATGCGCGGCGCCAAGCCGCGAAACGGCAAATTATGCCCCGGCAGCACCAGCACGCTGCGATCGATGCCGTTGCGCAGGGCGTGCAGCGACCGCAGATATTGCCCGAGCGGATCGCCTTCCGGGTCGATGGCGGAGACGCTGACATTCGGCGAGATTTTGGCAAGCACCTGGTCGGCGGAGAAGAACAGCTTGTCGGCGCGGCAGACCAGCATGATCTGTTCGGGCGAGTGTCCGCCGCCGGTCAAGACATCGAATTCGCGTCCGCCGATGCGCAGCGCGTCGCCGGCGACGAGGCGGTGGTAGGTCGGCGGCAAGCCCGAGAGCAGCTTGAGATAAGCGTGGCCGCCGGTGACGACGCGCTCGGTCGTCTCTTCGTCCAGGCCGTGATCGAGATAGAAGCGGCGATAGTGCTCGGCCTCGAGCGCGCCCGGATCGAGATGCAAATTCAGGCATTGCAGATATTCGGTCGCCGACATGTAGAGCGGCACACTGAACCGCTTGAGCAGGAAGCCCGCGGCGCCGACATGGTCGGGATGAAAGTGCGTCGCGATGATGCGCGTCAGCGGACGATCCTTGAGCACGCTGTCGAGAAGCGGCTGCCACGCGGCCAAAGTCGCCTTGTCGCCGAGCCCGGTATCGATCAGCGCCCATCCCTTGCCGTCCTCGACGAAGTAGATATTCACATGGTCGAGCAGGAACGGCAGCGCCAGCCGCGCCCAGAGAATGCCGGGCGCAACTTCGATCGTGCGCCCCGCCGCGGGCGGCGTTGGATGAACGAAGTCGAGCGGTTCGGCGCTGGAAACCGGCGCCGCATGGCCTTGCGAAACGGAGGGAGACTGCATTCCGTGCGTTGCTCACCGGCCGCCCACTGGCGGCCCCCTCTGGCGATAACACCCGCCGCCTGCCCTGACTAGGCCCTGCCGGGCAACACCGTCACGCGCCGCCGCCTCCCGGAAGGCGGCTGCCCCGCGAGCGGTTGTGTCACCAAAGGCGGCATGAGCCCGCCCCTTCGGGCGGAGGAACCGGGAACCGGCGCTCAGAAACCGGCGGCCAAGTGCCTATTCGGCGTGCCTATTCGGCAATCGCCGAGCGCAGCGCGCCGCCGTGGTCGGGCTGGTCGGCAAACAACAGCTCGACATAGCTCTTGCCCCGCCCATAGCATTCGCAGCTGCGGCGCTCGAGCTCGACGCGATTGATGATTTGCATATAGCCGCGCCGGCAGGTGAGCACGCCTTCCCGCTCGAGCCGTCCGGCCACCAGGGTGACGGTGGTGCGGCGGACCCCCAGCATCTGCGCGATCGTGCTCTGGGTGAGCGGAATTTTGCCATTGGCGCCGCGGTCATGCACTTCAAGGAGCCAGCGGCAAATGCGGCCTTCGACCTGATGGGCGGCATTGCAAAGCGCCGTTTGCTGGGCTTGCGCCATGATGCTTGAGTCAAAGCGCGCCGCCAGCCGCCGCAGCGCCGGGCTCTCCTCCAAGGCAACGCGGAACGACACGGCCGACATGCGCGATGCCCGCCCGGCAATATGGACCTCGGCGTTGCAGGTCGCGGGCGCGGACGCGGCGGCCGCAAAACCGCCGACGATGCCTTCGCGGCCGATCAAGAGCGCGCTGGCTCCGGAGGCTTCCCGCAACGGCATCGTCAATGCCACCAGACCCCCGTGGGGGAAAACTACATCTTCGATGCGCTCGCCGAAATAGTGCAGACAATCGCCAGCCCGCATGTCGAACGTTGTCAGATGCGGGCGAAGAGCAGAAAATTCCCCCGGCGAAAGTTCGGATAGAAACCAATTCTTGTCATGGGACTTCGAATTGGACTCGTACGCGTGCCGCTGCTGATACGCGCTCTTCTCATGCACTTCGTTGATTTGATCCCCTATTGGCATGGCCACCCCTCGTTGCCAGCCGGACCTCCGTAGCGGGTCCAGTCTCAGTATCAAGCGCTGGTTGCCGTCTCGGTTCCGTACCGCACAATGAAAATTCGCTCTGTGGATTTTTGCCGGCGCTCGAAGGGGTGCCGCCAATCGTGGCCGGCAGGCAATGCCCTGCGCTAACTGCCGTTTATCGTCCGCTTGCCCAAATTGGTGATGAGGTAGGGCTTGCCGCGCGAACGAGCGAGGCGGGCACGCGACTCCCGCAGCGCGCTTTGCGTCGCCTCGCGAAGCGTACGGTCGCATTCGCATAGCCCCTCTACAATCACCCGCAATTCCGGCCGGAGGTCGTCGAGCGTCTGGTCGAGGCTGGCGAACGGGATCTCGAACACGCGCTCTGCGCTGTTCTCGTAAACGTCGAGACGCCACGTGCGGGTCTGCGCTTCGCGGCCGCTCATCAGCTCGCGGACCACGCCGCGAGCATACTGATAGGCGTCGACCCGATCAGTGAGGATGACGCCGAGCTCGTCCTCAATCGGGTCTGACCCATCTCTCAATTCGAAGGTGTAATTGGGCATTTGGACCGCTCGCCTATTCCTCCTTGAGTCTCGCTTTTGCCTTTTACGCACGATGCGGAAGAATGGATGCCGAATTGTCCGAAAAGCTCACGCTCGACCAGAAAGTTAGAGCCCCAATCGATCCAATCCGGAACGAACGCGCCCAGGGCAGGCCGCCGCGCCTGCCCTCGCGAGTATTGAGTCTCACTCCCTATCAGGCGTTTAGCGTGTTCCGGTACGGGGAACGGCCATTCCGGGTTCCGGTTCCGAGGTCCACAGCCGACCCGCTAATAAACTGCCGGAACGTACAAATCCGCCGGGACGGGATGGCGCGCATAGTCTGGTTTGTGGTCGCGGTCCGGCAGGACGATGGGGTCGTGCAGGACGTCTTGATACGGCACCTGCTGGAGCAGATGATGAATGCAATTCAGCCGCGCCCTTTTCTTGTCCACGCCCTCGACTACCCACCAGCGCGATTCGGGAATGTTCGTGCGTTCGATCATGTCCTCTTTCGCCTTGGTATAGAGCTCCCATCGGCGGCGCGATTCGAGGTCCATGGGGCTGAGCTTCCACTGCTTGAGCGGATCGTGAATCCGCATCAAAAACCGCAGGTTCTGCTCCTGGTCGGTGATCGAGAACCAGTATTTCAGCAGGATAATACCGGAGCGGACCAGCATCCGCTCGAATTCGGGCACAGTGCGGAAAAACTCCTCACACTCCGCTTCGGTACAGAATCCCATGACCCGTTCCACGCCGGCACGGTTGTACCAGCTGCGGTCGAACAGCGCGATTTCGCCCGCGGCCGGCAAATACTGCACGTAACGCTGAAAATACCATTGGCTGCGTTCGCGCTCGGTCGGGGTCGAGAGCGCCACGACTTTGCAGATGCGCGGGTTGAGCCGCTGGGTGATGCGTTTGATGACGCCGCCCTTGCCGGCCGCGTCGCGGCCTTCGAACAGGATCACCAATTTGAGCTTTTGGTGGACGACCCAATCCTGCAATTTGATCAATTCTCGCTGTAATCGCAGCAATTCCTGGAAATACGTGCGGCGATCGAGCGTGTCTTTGGCCGCGGCCCGATCGGTGGGGCCCAGGACCGAATCCAACCGCTGGTCGTCGAATTCGAGCTCAAGCTTCTCGTCGATGGTCTCGAGGAGCTCATCGTTGAGGGCTTCCGAAAGGGGCTTGTGGGGGGTCGTCTTGCTATCCATCGTCTCGCGCTCCATGCTGGACCTTCGCGATCGTCCAGCGGGCCAAATGGTGGTGTGCAGACGTGACGGCCGTGCGACGCGGCAAATCGCCCGCCTTATCAAGCGCTAACCTCGCCCGCCTCCGGTCCTGCGCGCAAGTCCCAGCCGAAAAGACTTAACCATCGAACTTGCGCAAAATCTCCTTTGTTTTCAGATTGTCATCAAAACCGGGAATCCTAGGAACCGTCCACGGAAAGCCGCGCGTCCGGGGATGGTGGGGCCGTTTCTGGCACGGAAACTGCTCATCGTGATGTGCCCGAACAGGAGGAGAGCTTGATGCAAACGGCGAAGCATGACGGGAATGGTAGTTTGGACTCTTCCGAACACGTCGAGACGCCGGAAACCGAGGGCGTCGAGCCTGCCGGTGAGGATCGTAACGACATGGTGGCGACCGTGGCGACCGTCGCCGTTGTCGGGATTGCCGCCGCAGCCTTCGAGGCCGCCCTGCTGCCTGGAATTGTGCTCGGCGTTGCCGCGGTGGCGGCTCCGAAATATCTGCCCAAGGTGGGCGCCGCGCTGAACCCGCTGTTTCGGTCGACCGTCCGCGGTGCCTACAAGATGGGCCAAAAGACCCGCGAATTCATGGCCGAGGCGCATGAGCAGGTGAACGACATCGTCGCCGAGGTGCATGCCGAAGGCGAGGGCAATCAGCCCGCATCGAAGCCTGCCGCCACGGCCGGATCAGCAAGCTGAGGCGACGGACGCAGCGTGCAGGCGGCTGCGCTCCGTGTCCCGGCTCGGCCGCTTTTGTACCCGTTCGTGGCGTGAGGCACGGCTCATTTGGGCTTAGCCCCAGCCCGAACCGCCCGGGTCATGTTTTCGAGCGTCACGTCGATTTCCACCTGCTGTCTCGAGCAACGCAATGACGAAGATGAATCTGCAAATCGCCCATCAAGTGCCGGGGCGCGTGCGCATGAAAATCAAGGCCGGCAAGGACAATCCGGAGCTGCTCAAGCAGATCAGCGAGGTGTTCGGCGCCATCCCCGGCATTGAGCAGGTCATCGTTAACCCGACCACCGGCAGCGTCGTGCTGCACTATGACCCCGATCGGCACGACGAATTCCACGGCAACTTCCGCCAGCACTACGCGGCGCACGGCGCCGCCAATCCCGGCGCGGCAAATGGCGGAATGCACGGCGCCGACACCGAGCTCGACAAGCTCACCAACAGCATCGAGGCGGAAGCCGAGTTTCTGGCCAGCCATTCGCACAGCGCGCGCGCGGTGGTCGATTTCGTCAAAAAGATCGATCGTGAGATCAAAGTCGCGACCAATAACACCATCGACCTGAAGATTCTCTTCGCCGCCGGCATCATCGCCTTCACCGTCTTCGAGGTGGGTGCGACAGCGGCGACGCCGGTTTGGGTTACGCTCGCGATCTTCACCGTCAATCATTTCATCGAAATGCACGAGCGGCAGTTGCATCAGCAAGCCAGTATGAGTGCTTCGCCGAGTCTGGCGCCGATCCGGGTCGCGAACTGAAATCAGGAAGGATCGAGGAATCGGCGCAATGGAATTCTCGGTCCGCCATTTCATTTCCGGGCGTATCCGCCTGCATTTGCCGTCGCTGTGCCGCAAGCGAAAACTCGCCGAGGCCGCGCTCGCCTGGCTGCAGGCGCAGCGAGGCATCAAGGGCGCGCGCCTGAACTTTGCCTGCGGCAGCCTTATCATCGAGTACGACCCGAGCTATGAGGGCGTTTTGCGCGCCACGCTCGGCCGCCTCTCGCTGATGAGCCTCGACGAGCTGCAGCTTCTGGTCGATCCGGACAAGAGCGCTGCCACGCCCCTTGCCGCGCCGGTGCCGCAACCGGTCGCCCGAGCGCCGCTCTGGCGCCGCACCCCGCTCGCGCTGCCGACCGCATCGCTATTGATGGCGTTCAGCCTCAACCCGGTGGTGCAGGCAATCAACATGCCGCTGATGCTGTGGAACGCCTACCCGATCGCGCTGCGCGCCTGGCGGGTATGGCGGCGCGAGGGCCGGCTCAATATCGACTTCCTCGACACGCTGGCGATCACCGCCTCGCTCCTGCAAGGCAATCCCATGGCTGGCGCCATCGTCACCTGGCTGATCAAACTCGGCGATTGGATCCGCGATCTGACCGCAGCCGGCACGCGCCGCGCGATCAGTGATCTGCTCGAGTTTCAGACCAAGACCGCCTGGGTCATTCGCGATAACGTCATCACCCCGGTGCCGGCGAGCGAGCTCGTGGCAGGCGACGAGGTCGTGGTCTATCCGGGCGAGATCATTCCGGTCGACGGCGAGATCATCGACGGTCATGCGATGATCGATCAGAAGACCATCACCGGAGAAGGCCTGCCGGTGATGCGCGCCAAGGGCGAAGCGGTATTTGCCGCCACCGTCATTCGCGACGGCCAGCTAACAGTGCGCGCCATCAGGGTGGGCTCCTTCACGACGGCCGGCCAGATTGCGCGTCTCGTGGAATCCGCGCCGATCGGCGATACGCGCATGCAAAACCACGCCGAAAAGCTCGCCGACCGTCTGGTGCTGCCGACGCTGGCGCTTGCGGGCGGCACCGCCGCCGTCACCGGCGATTTCAATCGCTTCTTGTCGCTGGTGATCGTGGACTACGGCACCGGCATCCGCGTCGCCGCGCCCACGGCAGTGCTTGCCTCGATGACGCACGCGGCGCGCGCCGGGATCATCATCAAGAGCGGCGCGCACATGGAGCGCCTTGCGGAAGTCGACACCGTTATCTTCGACAAGACCGGCACGCTCACCCATGGCTCGCCGGCGGTGCTCGATGTCATCAGCTATAAACGCACCGTCACGGCGCAGCATCTGCTCGGGCTCGCGGCAGCGGCGGAGACGCGGCTCAAACATCCGGTGGCGGAGGCGCTGCGCGTGAAGGCGCACGAGCTCGGCGCCGATATCCCGCACTGCGAGGAAACCAAATATCGCATCGGGCTCGGCGTCGAGGGCCAAGTCAACGGATATTACCTGCATGTCGGTAACGAGCGCTTCATGCGCCAAAGCAACATCAATGTCCGGCGCGCGGAATCCGACCGCTCGGCGCTCGATCAGCAGGGCCATTCCTGCATTTACGTCGCTGTCGACGGAACACTGACGGGGCTGGTGCCGTTTACCGACCAGATCCGTCCCGAGAGCCGGGAGGTGATCGAGCGGCTGCATGCGATGGGAATCCGCAACAGTGTCATGTTGACCGGCGACAATGCCGTGGTGGCGAACGCGGTGTGCCAGCGGCTCGGCTTGTCGCATCAATTCGCCAATATGCTGCCGGCCGACAAGGCCGAGGTGATCCAGCGCTATCAGCGCGAAGGCAGCGTCGTCGCCATGGTCGGCGACGGCATCAACGATTCGCCGGCCTTGAGCTTCGCCGATGTCGGCATCGCGATGAAGCACGGCGCCGAAGTGGCGCGCGAATCGGCCGACGTCGTGCTGATGGAGGATTCGCTCTGGAAGCTCGTGAAAGCCGTTGAAATTTCGCGCGGCGCTGTGGGCCTGATCCGCCAGAACTATGCCATCGTTGCCGGGTTGAATACGCTGGCGCTCGGGCTTGCGCTTCCCAGCGGTTTGATCAGTCCCTCGGTAACCGCCGTGATCAGCAACGGCTCGGCCATATTGGCAAGCTTGAACGGAATTCGCCCGATCCTTCGTTATCAATGAGCAAGGCCGCACCGACGATCGTCCTGCCGCCATCGCATCACAAGGCGCTGCAACGCGCCGTCATGAACCTGGAAAATAAGGACTTTGCCGCCCGGCTTGCCGACTATGCCGGCCGCCCGATCGCACGGGCGATGCGCTTGATGCCGAAAGCGGCGAGCGACCGTGTCAACAAAGTCGTCGAAGCCGCCGTCCTGAATGCGCTGAACATCGCCATCCGCTCCATCGAGCCGCAGTCGAAGCGACCGCCGGCGCGGCGTGCCGCTTCGGTGCTAGCGGGCATCAGCGGCGGCTTCGGCGGCTTTTTGGGGATTGCCGCGCTGCCGATCGAACTACCGGTGACCACAACGCTGATGCTGCGCGCCATCGCCGATATTGCCCGCCATCACGGCGAAGATTTGTCAACACTCGAGGCGCGCCTGGCCTGCGTCGAAGTGTTTGCGCTCGGCTCGCCGCAGGCTGACCGGCAGCTCGATTTCGGCTATTACGCCTCACGGACACTGATCAGCCGGCTCGCCGCGAACGCAACGTCGATCCTTCTTGAGCGCGGCACCGCGAATGTCTCGGCGCCGGTGGTGAACAGTCTGGTCAGTGAGATCGCCAGACGCTTCGGCGTGGTTGTGACCGAGCGGTCGGTCGCTAGTGCGTTGCCGGTACTCGGCGCGGTCGGCGGCGCGACGGTGAACATGATCTTCATGAATCATTTTCAACGTGTGGCAAGCGGCCATTTCGCTATTCGAAAACTGGAGCGCCTGCATGGAGAAAGCGTGGTGCGCCAGCATTATCAGAGATACGGTTCGCGGCCGAAGATCATGAGGTGAACGGTTTGCATGCTGAGGGCTGGCACGCCCCGCGAGGCACCGACAGCGCTACCACCGCCGCCAATGCGCGAAACGGACCCGCGACGCACGGCGCTGCGGCGGATGCGGCTCCTTGCAACGCTTCTGCTTGTGCTGATGGCCGTGATTTTTATCGTCACCACCACCGTTAAGATCGACTGGCCGTGGATCCCTTACGTTCGGGCGTTTGCCGAAGCCGGCATGGTCGGCGCCTGCGCCGACTGGTTTGCCATCGTCGCTCTGTTCCGGCGGCCGCTGGGACTGCCGATACCGCATACGGGCATCGTCCCCAACAACAAGGACCGGATCGGCAAGGCGCTCGGCAATTTCATCACCAATAATTTCCTCACCGCCGCGGTCATGAACGAGAGGTTGGCGCGGATCGACATGGTGGGCGCGCTCGGCCGGTGGCTCTCCGAGCCGGCCAATGCCAAACGGCTGGGCGATTATGTGGCGCTGCAATTGCCGCGCATCGCCGAGGCCCTGCCGCTGCCGCGCATCGGTGAATCGATCGGCACAATCGCGCAACAAGCCGGGCAGGCGATCCCGGCGGCGCCGGTGGCGTCGAAGCTCTTGGCGATCCTCTGGGCGCAGGGTGAGGCGCAGGCGCTCTTGGCACAGGCGATCGAACAGAGCGAGGCATGGCTCGCCAGCAACAAAGACGTCCTCACCGACAAGGTATCGGAGCGATCGTCGCGCTGGATCCCCAAATGGATCGATCGGATGATTGCGGAGAAAGTGCTTAACGGCCTGCTCGGCACGCTCGCCGAGATGCGCGATCCTTCCCACCCCTGGCGGATCGAGCTGCGCAAGACGGTGGAGAAGCTCATTGCCGACCTCGCCACCAACCCGCAGATGCGCGCGCGCGTGGAAGATTTGAAGGCCGAATTGTTAGCAAGCCCGCTATTGATCGAGCAGGCCAAGACATTGTGGGCCGAAGTGGAAACCGGCCTTACCTCCGGTCTGCCGATACATTCGGAGGCCATCGGCGAAGCCTGCGCGCGAGCGCTGCACAATGCCGGGGCGTGGCTGCAAGAAGACGACGAGCGCAAGGCACAGCTCAACCGGCGGATCCGGATTATCGGTGAGCGATTTTTATTGCCGTATCGCGTCGAGATCGGCGCCTTCATCGAGCGGGTAGTGGGCAACTGGGACAGCGCCACGTTGGTGGACCGGCTGGAGCTGCAAGTCGGCAAGGACCTGCAATATATCCGCATCAACGGCACGCTGGTCGGCGGCCTTGTCGGCTTGCTGATTTACGCCGTCTCGCACTGGATCGCGATGTTTTAGAGCATGATCCCGAAAAGTGAAAACCCCGCTTTCGGACAAGATCGTGCCCAAAATAAACAATCTAGACCGCGATCCGATTCAATTGAATTGGATCACGGTCCAGGCGAACTGCCGCCCCCTTATTGCAGGGACAATTCTGCGGCCGGCGCGAAGGTGCCGGTGCGCTCGTCATAAAGCGCAAGACTGCCGCTGCCGACATCGAAATAAGCGCCCAGGAGCTTAAGCTCCCCCGCATTCACGCGCCCGCGGATGTCGGGGAACGTCATCAGGTTACCCAGCGTGGCGACGATCGAAGCGCGTTCGAGCCGCCCGAGATAGTCCCCATCGCCGGTATCGCGTGGCGCACCGATCCCGTCGGCGGCGGGCGCAATCAGCGACATCCAATCGTCGATGAAATCGCCCTTGTTCGGCCGGTCGCGGTGCTCGACAAAGGCGCGGATGCCGCCGCAATGGGTGTGGCCCATGACGACGATGTGGCCGACTTTCAGGATCTGGACCGCGAATTCCAGCGCGGCGGACACGCCATGCGTCAGTCCGGTGGGATTGTAGGGTGGCACGAGATTCGCGACGTTGCGCAGGACAAAAATCTCGCCGGGGTGAGTGTCAAAGATCGCTTCGGGCGAGACACGCGAATCGCAACAGCCGATGACCATGACATCCGGCCGCTGCCCGCTGGCGGCAAGCCGCTCGTATCGGCTGCGCTCCAGGGGCAGGCGGGTTTCGATGAAGGCGCGATAGCCTTCCGACAAACGCGCTGGCAGGCTCATCCGCAAATCCCGACAGGTCGTAAGGTCCGCTCGATGACACTCGAAAAGGCGCGTGATTTTGTGGCAGGCGATGTCAACAGCCATATGACCGACGAAGCCTGAAGGTCTTGCACGACAGTTTCATGACTGCGACGAATGGGGTACAAAGTTTCGAATCGCTGATCGATCCGACCCATGGGAACGGTGGTGCAGTTGCGGCGTCCCGCGATCTCCGCAAAGGTCATCAAGGAACTGCTGAGGCTCGGCTATCTGCAGCCGGCCAAGCGGTACAAACCGCACATTATCGAGCGTGCGCTGGCACGGCTGCGCGCCGATCTTGTTCGCGATGGCGTGGTGCACGGCAGCATTCCGCCGGAAGACCGGGCATCCGCCACCCCCGACGACGGCCAGAAGCCTCTGCTCGTGCCGGGCACAAGCGCCTCAACCTAGAGACCAGGATCGTGCCCCGAGACGCGCTTTTTTGACGGGCGCGGGAGGCTCACCAGTTCAAACAAGACCGTGGTTGGGCGGCGGGACGTCGTTGAGAATGAAATTTCCGACGTATTGATATTTCCAGCGATTGGGATCGTGCAGCGTGTGCGTGCGCGCATTGCGCCAATGCCGGTCGAGACCGTAGCGCAGATCGGCGGCCCGGGTGCCGGACAGGCTGAAGAGCTCATTGGCAATCTCTACCGCGACGTCGCCGCCGAAGGCCTTGGCGGAGGCGACCGCGAGCGAAGCCTCCGCCGCGCTCGCCGCGTTGAGATCGCGCGCGGCCGCGTCCAAAAGGCGACCGGCTTTGCGCAGCAGTTCCTCGGCCGCGTAAAGCTTCACGCCGAGCCGGCCAAATTGCTGGATGATGTGCGGCTCCCGCGCCGCCGTCTCATAGCCGCTCTCAAACCAGGGACGGGCGTGGGTGCGCACGAAGGCCGCGGCATCGTCGAGCGCATTGCGGGCGATACCCACGTCGATCGCGGCATGCAGAAGCTGGCCGAAGGCGCCAAAGATTTGCGGCTTTTCGTAACGGTGACCATGCGCGACGATACGGTCCGCCGGCAGCAGCACGTTCTTCAGGCGCGTCGTGCCGCTGACGGTGGCGCGCTGGCCCATGGCGTGCCAGTCCTCTTCCACTTCGACGCCGTCGGCATGGCGGTCAACATAGGCAACCATCAGCCTGCCCGCTTCGTCGAGAGCAAAAACCGGAATGAACGTGGCGGTCAAAGCGCCCGTGCAATAATACTTGGTGCCGTTGAGCAGGAAATTTCCGTCCGGCTGGCGCACGACGCGCGTCTCGAATTCCATCGAGTTTTTGGTGTGACGCTCCGACAGCGCGTTGCCGAAGCGCGCGCCGCGCAGGATGGCGTCAAAGAAAAAACGCTTCTGCGCTTCGGTTCCGTCGAGCTTGAGAACCTCGATGAACACGAAATGGTTCTGCGGGATTTGCGCGACGGCCGGATCGCCGGCGGCGAGATGGCAGAACACCTGTGCCAGCGTTTCATGGCCGATTTCAGCACCGCCATATGATTTTGGAATTGTGATACCGAGGAGACCGCTGTGCGCGAGTCGAGTAAGCTCGGCCTTCGGCGCTTTGCCGGCACGATCCCGGTCGGCGGCGCCGGGCGTAAGCTCGCGCGCCAACTGACTGGCAATCTCGATCGCCTCGGCGCCAGTGGCGATGCGAGTAGCTGCTGGTTCCTTCGCCGGCACGTTCAATAGTCTCTCCCTCATGCCAAAATCACACACGCAACGCTTGGTACTCCGGCGAGCGTCGGTGGCCCACCGATCGGTCGCTTAATCGCGTTCAGTAGGAATTCCCTTGATCGATCTGCGCGCGGTTGTCCAGACGGGCCATGGCGCGAGCGCAGAGGCCGACGGGCTTTTGCCGGCCGATACAGCCTTTCCAGGAATGATTGCCGACGGGAACCTGCGCTAGAAATCGACGAGCGGCGTTTGCGGCATCTCGTTCTCAAACAGCATCCAGAACGGATGCGGATGAGTTTCGCGATACCAGGTCTCGAATTCGGCAAGCGCGGCAAGCACATCCGGAGGAGGCGCCTCGTCCTCAACGACTGGCGCAAGACTGGCGAACATCTGCTGCGCGACCGGCACGAAGCGCGAAAGCACTTGCGTGCGCGCTTCGCTCTCGTCCCACCAGCCGAGCTTTGCCCGCATCGCCGCCGCTGCAGCGGCCACCGCGATCTCCCCGCTCTCCGTTGTTGCCACGGCATCGGCGACGGCGCGCATGAAATTCAAGCGGCGATGGGCGAAGGCGCGTTCGCGCTCAAGCGTTTTGACGCGCTCGGCCCAGTCGCGGCGAAAGTCGCTCTCGGCTTGGGCGCTCAGCCTTGCCGCAAACTCAAGCGTAGCGAGAAACGGCGCAGACGCGGTCATCCAGCACTCCTGGAACGTGGCGGAAGAGAGTGGGAGTCGAACCCACCAAAGACCGGCTCGCGGCCTCCCCCGGATTTGAAGTCCGGACGCCCCACCGGGGACGCTTCCCTTCCCAGGCTTGCCGCCGGCTCGCGCTCATCCGCCGGCCGGCGAAACAAATCCAGTCGGTGTTTGTTCACGCGGCGCAGATCACCACGCCGCAGCGTGACCCCATGGCGATCGAAGAATTCAAGAATTTGGATGGCGACCTTGCGGCCGTTGTCGAGCTGATCGCGGAATTCGGCGGCCGTGAATTGGCCGTTTGCCGCCTTGGCCGCGAGCGCGGACGCAATCTCCACCATGTCAGCCACCGTCTCGCGAAGGAAGAAATGATCGTGCGCTACTTCGTCGATTTTGCCGAGCCGGCCCAGCAACTTGAAAACCCGGCGCACCTCGGTCTCGGCGACGCCAAGGACAGCACTGACGTCGCGGACGCGCGGCGGGCGAAAGCGCTCCTTGCCGGCGAGCATCGGCTCCATGCCGCGCCACAGCCCTTCCTCGGCGGGCGTGAGGCGCACCTGATGATCCGGTAGCCGGACCCACGCGCCATCGAGCGCGATTTCACGGAGCCGCGCCAGGCTTTGCAACGCTGCAGCAAAAGCCTGAGCCGGCAAGCGCGGTTCGAGCTGGAGCCTCAACCGCTCGAGACCGATACCGGGCAAATCGGGATTGTCGCGATGAAAAGCGGCGAGCCGGTCGAGCATGCTGGTTTTGAGCTCGCGCCATCGATCGGGCGCTAGCGCAATCATTGCGCGCTGGACCGGAATGCGCATCAGCCCGAGCCGCTCCGCAAGCTGTTCGACTTCGTCGACACCCAGCGCGCGCTCGCGGGCGAAGATCGTCAGATCGACAAAAGCCGGCGGACATTGCAACAGCGCGGCCAGAGCACGCTCCGAATCGTGGATGAGATGAGCGCCGAGTTGCGCCATGCGCTCCGGGGTGCGCCGCTTGCGGGCGGGAGCGCGCAGATCGAGAAGCTCGCCGCCGCCGATCGTGCGTTGCGCAGACGTATCGCGCAACACGAACCGGTCACCCGCAGCGGCGGCAATAGGCCGTTCCAGCACCAGCTGGACATAACTCTGGCCGCCCGGCGCAATCGGCCCCTCCGCTAAAAGCACGACCCGCGCGCCAACCTCGGCGGCTGCATGATGCAGCCGCACCGGCGTCCATTGCGTAATCGGCTTGCGTTCGGAAGCAAGCAGACGCAGTTGCGCATCGATCCGGTCGGTCGGGGCGTGCAGGGACGGATCGAGCACGACATCGCCGCGATGGATGAGATCCTTGGCGACGCCGTCACCGGTGAGGTTGAGCGCGCAACGTTCGCCGGCCTGTCCGCGCTCGGCCGCCCGATTTTGCGCATGGATCGAGCGCACGCGCGCCGATAGTCCCGATGGACTGACCGTCACATGATCGCCGACGGCGATCGCGCCTGACAATACGGTGCCGGTGACGACAGTGCCGACGCCCGTCAGCGTGAAAGAACGATCGACCGCAAGCCGGAAGCGGCCGTGCGGAGGTTTATGCCCGGCTGACTGCGCCTGCGCGAACAAGCAGGCGCGCAGCGTTTCGATGCCTTCGCCGCTGACAACGGAAACTGGCACGATGTCGCATCCGGCAAGGCCAGTCCCGTCGAGCACATGCGCGACCTCGGCACGGACCGCCTCGCGCCGTTCGGCCGCGACGAGATCGACCTTCGTCATCGCCACAAGTCCGCGATCGATGCCGAGCAAATCGACGATCGCGAGGTGCTCGCGCGTCTGCGGCATGACGCCGTCGTCGGCCGCAACGACCAGAAGCGTAAAGTCGATCCCGCCGGCGCCGGCCAACATGTTGTGTACGAATTTCTCGTGGCCCGGCACATCGACAAAGCCAAGCACCTCGCCGGACGGCGCCGGCAGATACGCAAAACCGAGATCGATGGTGATGCCGCGGGCTTTCTCTTCCTTGAGGCGATCGGTGTCGATGCCGGTGAGCGCACGTATCAGCGCGGTCTTGCCGTGATCGATGTGACCCGCGGTGCCGATAATCATGGCGCCGATTCCGGCAAGGGGGTCGCGGCGCGGCGCTCCGCTTCGGCGATTTCGTCGGCCGTCAATGCGCCGCGGGCGTTGGTGAGAAACCGCGCGGCGAGCGCGCTGCCGCCCGCGCTTGCGCGCAACAGCCAGACCAGCGCGGCGACGCCGTCGCCTGGCACACCGGTGCCAAGGAGGCGCGCGGCGCCAAGCATGGCTTGACCATCGGCGTCGCCGCGCACGGCCGCTTTGGTCCACCATGCTGCTGCGGCCGTAGGATCTCGATCGACACCGAGCGCGTTGTGATAGATCATGCCGAGGCGTGTCATGGCCGGCGCAACGCCTTGTTCGGCGGCAGCAAGCGCCCAGCGCCGGGCCTCGAGCGCGTCGAGCGGTATCGTCTCGCCTTCGAGCAGCATCCAGCTCAGCATGTCTTGCGCCGGTCCGTCGCCGGCCTCGGCCGCCGCGCGATAGAGTTCGGCGGCACGGACATGGTCCTGCTCGATGCCCTCGCCTTTGAAATAGAGCGCGGCCAAGTTTCGCTGCCCCACCGGATCGCCGGCCTCGGCGGCGAGCGTCAACCAGCGGTGCGCCAGCGCAGGATCTCGCTCAAGACCAAGCCCCTCCGCGAAGCAGGCACCGACATTGTTCTGGGCGCGGCCGACGCCTGCTTGCGCAAGCGGCCCCCAGATCGCGAGCGCCGCCGGATAGTCGCCGCGCGAAGCGGCGTCATAAGCCTCGGCCATGCGGGCGGCGATGTCCCGCTCGGGCTCGATATCAGCGCGGCTCGCTGTGCCGTCAGCCCGGCGCATGTTCGCCTCCGAGATCAAGCGCCGCGAAATTCGCTGCGAATGCCGCTTCGTCCTCGAGGCAGCGCAGGTCGAGGATGTGAGCGCCGTCCTCGACGCGTCCGATCACCGGAACGGGAAGATGGCGCAGCGCAGCCGCAAGATATTCGAGGGCACGGCCGGAACCGCGCGCCGCCGACGGCCGGATCGCGAGGCCGGCGCTGGGCACGGTTTCCAACGGCAAGGCGCCGGAACCGATCTGGCTCGCGCACGCCACGACCTCAACTGTGAAGCTGTTGCCGAGCTTCGCCGCGATCGTTGGCAACAGCCGTTGCGCCGCCGATTTGATCGCCGATGGCGGCCGCGCCAAGAGCCGGATCGTCGGCAGTTGCTCGGCAAGCCGGTCCGGATCGCGATAAAGCCGCAAGGACGCTTCCAACGCGGCCAGCCGCATCTTGTCGACCCGCAAAGCCCGTTTCATGGGATTGCGGTTGATCTTCTCAATCAACGCCTTGCGGCCGACGATGAATCCAGCCTGCGGTCCGCCAAGAAGCTTGTCGCCGGAAAAGGTCACGAGCTCGGCGCCGTCCGCGATCGCTTCGGCGACAGTCGGTTCGTGCGCCAGACCCCAGCGGGACAAATCGACCAGCGTGCCGGAGCCGAGATCGTTGACCAGCGGCACGTTGCGCTCGCGCGTCGCCGCGGCCAGCTCGCGCGCGCCGACCTCCTTGGTGAAGCCCTCGATCCGGTAGTTCGACGTGTGGACCTTGAGAACGAGCCCGGTGCGCGGACCGATTGCCTCCAGATAGTCTTTCAGGTGGGTGCGATTGGTGGTGCCGACCTCTTTCAGCTTGGCGCCCGCGCGCGCCATGATATCGGGCATGCGAAACGCGCCGCCGATCTCGATCAGCTCGCCGCGCGACACCACGGCCTCGCGGCCTTTGGCAAGCGTGTTGAGCACGAGCAGGACCGCGGCGGCATTATTGTTGACGACGGTTGCGTCCTCCGCGCCGGTCAATTCGCAGAGCAGACCGCGCAGGTGATCGTCGCGTTCGCCGCGTTTGCCGCTCGCCAGATCGAACTCAAGTGCCACCGCCGACCGCATGGCGGCGACGGCGGCTTCGATAGCGGCTTCGGCGATCAGTGCGCGGCCGAGATTGGTGTGCAGCACCGTCCCGGTGAGATTGAACACTGGACGCAAATTGGACTGCGCATCGACGGCGAGCTTGGCTAACGCTGCGCTGGCGATGGCGTCCGACTGGCTCGGCTCGGCCCTGCCGGCGCGCAGCGCCGCGCGCGTGGCGTCGAGTGTCTGGCGAACCGCAATGACGGCCGCGGGCCGTCCGAAGCGGGCAACGGCAAGCATCGCTGCTTCCGCCTTGAGGACTTCGTCCACCGACGGCAACGCGCGTAATCGGTGATCGGCCTCGGCCGTCATTGCCGCCTCATCAATAGCCGAGCAGGAACGGATCGACCGCGCCGCGCCGGTAGCCCAAGTCGCGCAGCAGCAGGTCGAGCGCCAGCGTGGCGATGTCGTCGGCGACGGGATCGAGCGATGGATCCTTGTGCTGATGCAGGATCTTCACATAGCCGCGGCAGGACTCGCAGGTCTCGGCTTTGACGGTTGCCGACCCGCCGGCGATCTCCTGATAGGCGATGCCTTTGGTCGCGCCGCACAACGTGCATTTGACGCGCGGATAATTCCACAACGTGCCGCACAGCGAGCAGGCGCAGAAGCGCGCGCCCTGGGCGCCGCTCCAGCCGACCACCATGGACGACACCGGCGTACCGCCGCAGGCCGGACAGACACCGTCGCCGACCGGCACCAGGGTGCCGGCTTCGAGCCGTGTCGCCAGCCGAGCGAAATGGATCTGCAGCGCCGCGGCGACAAAAACATGCTCCGCCAGTCTGTCGACCGGTATCGTATTCGACAGAACGGCACCGATCATCGCGGCCCGATCGGCGGCAGCGGTGGACTTGATCCGTTGCAACGCAACGCGCGCGGCATCGGGCATCGCCACGGCGTCGGCCATTGCGGTGAGCCGTTGCCAAACACTGTCCATTGCAGCGCCCGCCGTGAAACGCGCGCCATCGAGCGGCGGCATGCGGTGTTGACGCGAACGCGCAAGCGCATCGGCGTCCGGAAGAACTATGCCGGGCAAGCCGTCCTGCACACGATGCTGAATGTCGCTGAGATCGGCTAGAAAGAGCAGATAGGCGCGCAAGGCGTGACCATCCGCGAGCGCCCGCAGCCGCCGGCTCCGGTGGTCGAATATCACGAGCGGATCGGGCAATTGCGCGAAGGGCGGCTTTACCACCTCCCCGATCGGGACCGGGTCAAACCCTGGCGCGCGTACTTCGGCCATACAAGAACCTCACGAACCGCACGGGCCACGTGATGTGTCGGTGTCTGTTCTGACAGAAATCTTGCGAGTGTCCACTCTGAGCGAGTTCACTCTTCAGTGAACGGACTCCGCGCCGGCGTTGCGATCTTTCGCCCTGCCGGTCACCAATTCCTTAAGCCATTTGCGGTGATGCCGCCACGCCCAGCCGCCGGTGACTTGGCCGCGGGTCATGGCGCCGATCGTGCCGCGCACCCAAATGGCGGCATAAACATGAACGATCCACACGCAGATAATCGTTATGGCGGCGAGCGAGTGGACGAAAATGGCGTACCGCTTCTGCACAATGCTCGTCAATGGATAGAAATATTCGTCCCAAATGACGATGCCCGTGCAGATCAAGATGATGATCAATACAGTCATCGACCAGAACACCACCTTTTGCCCGGCATTGTATTTGCCGACCTCCGGCAGCCTTTCTTCGTTGTTGGTCAGAACATCGCGCAAACGCGCCAGCCACGTGCCGTCTTCCGCCCGCCACAAATTCGCTTTCCAAAAACGCAGAAACAATCCGGAAAAGCTGAAGAACAAGACGACGCCGATCCAAGGATGGATCGCCCGCGTCCATTGGCCGCCGCCGAACAGGGCGGTGAGGAAGAAGAAGCTCGGATAGAACAACGCAAGACCGGACAGTGCCAGCAACACCAGGCACGTCGCGGTGATCCAATGATTTACCCGCGCGCCCGGTGTATAGCGATCGACGACGACCGGATCGCCCGGATGAACGGCGTCACCTTTCTGAATGTCATAGGCCTCCATGCTCAGCGACCTCCGGTCAGGCGCTTGGCGTCTTCCTCGTCCTTCGGCTCAACCTTATTGGGACCGGACACCACGTAATGCAAAACGCCGATCGCCGCAAAAGCGCCCATGGCGGCGATGCCGGCATATTTAGTCAACCCTTTCCACAGATCGACGATCGGGCTGATCCGCGGATCCCTTGGCAGGTTCGCATAGATTTCGGGTCTATCCGCGTGCTGCAGCACGTACATGACATGGGTGCCGCCAACGCCCGGCGGATCGTAGAGGCCAGCATTCTGGAAGCCACGAGACTTTAGGTCTTTGACGCGCTCGGCGGCGTGCTGCTTCATCTCATCTTTGGTGCCGAAAACGATGGCATGCGTCGGACAGGTGCGGGCACAGGCCGGACCCTGGCCGACGGCAACCCGGTCCGAGCACAGCGTGCACTTATACGCCTTGTGGTCGACCTTGGAGAGGCGCGGGATGTTGAACGGACATCCTTTTATGCAATAGCCGCAGCCGATGCACTTGTCGTGGTCGAAATCGACGATACCGTTGGAGTATTGCACGATCGCACCGGGCGCCGGACACGCTTTCAAGCAACCCGGATCCTCGCAATGCATGCAGCCGTCTTTGCGGATCAGCCATTCCAGACGATCGCTCTCCGGATTAACCCACTCGGTGAAACGCATCACAGTGAACGATTCCGCCGTGAGATCGATCGGATTGTCGTAGACACCGTAGTTGAAGCCGACTCGTTCCGTCCTGTCGTTCCACTCCAGACACGCCACCTGACAGGCCTTGCAACCGATGCATTTCGATACATCGATCAGCTTGGCGACTTCTGTCTGTCGCTTTTCCGGTTGCGGTACACTTGAGGCCGAACGCCGGATCAAATCGCCTTCGCCAAATCTGGGCTTGACGTCCGTAGTCGGTGCCGGCGGCAATTCGAATTCAAAGGCCATCGCTGTTCTCTTTGTGCCGCCTACATTGCATCTCGATCAGATCGAATCGCGATGCAACGTAGATTTTAGTTTGCGCATGTTCCTTATCGGAAAACCGGGCCTCACTTTTCCGGGACATGCGCTAGAAATCAGTTCGCGATCGGTCGCCGAGGGTTTCGGAAATCAGCGACGCGAAATCGCCCTGCTGGGCGTCAGGCCCCTCGTCGACCATCACGACATTGGGCCCTTCGATCGCCTTGATGTCGACCAGGAATGCCTTGAACTCCGGCGTCTCGTAGTTGGCGTCGCCGACATAAGGCGTGAGCGAATTCGGGCCGAAACCTTCCCTGGTCTCGCCAATGAAGCCCCAGTGCAGCGGGATGCCAACGATATGCACCGGCTTGCCGTCGCACATCAGCGGCACGATCCGCTTAGTGACCACGGCCTTGGCCTTCACGGTACCGCGTTTGGACCACACCTGGACCCAATGGCCGGATTTGATGTTTTTCTCTTTCGCCAGCTGCTCGGAAATCTCGACGAAAAATTCCGGCTGCATCACGGCGTTGAAGCGCACATGCTTGGTCCAGAAGTGGAAGTGCTCCGTGAGCCGGTAAGAGGTCGCCGCGTAAGGAAATTCCTTGGCGGTGCCGAATTGCTCCAAGTCGTTCTTGAACACCCGCGCCACCGGGTTGCCGCGAATCTTCGGCGCGATGACGTTGACGACCGGCGATTCAAAGGGCTCGTAGTGAGCCGGGAACGGCCCGTCGCGCAACATGCCGCGGGCGAACAGCCGCGCGGTGCCCTCGTTATTCATGATGAACGGGCCAACGACGCCCGGCTTGGCGTCGGGGGCAATGTCGGGAACGTCGTAGCCTGTCCATTTGCCGTCGCTCCACCACATCAGCTTGCGGCTCGGATCCCACGGATTTCCGTCCATATCGGCTGAAGCGCGGTTGTAGAGAATGCGCCGGTTGAGCGGCCACGACCATGCCCATTTGCCGAAGACACCGGCACCGTCGGGATCGCTATTGTCGCGGCGGGCCATGTTGTTGCCGGCCTCGTTGAAGCAGCCGGAATAGATCCAGCAGCCGCATGCGGTCTTGCCGTCGTCGCGCAGCACCCCGAAACTGACGAGCTGCTTGCCTTTGGCAATCACCACCTTGGCCGGGTCGTTCAGGTCGGTGATGTCTTCGACCGCGTAACCGTTGAGCTCCTTGGCCAGTTCCTCGGGAGCGGGCTCGTATGGATCGCTGTAGCGCCAGTCGAGATTGACGATCGGCTCCGGCGCCGCGCCGCCCTCCTTCTCGTACAACGCCTTCAGCCGCATAAAGATATTGGCCATGATCCAGTTGTCGTGCTTGGCCTCGCCCGGCGGCGTCGCACCGGCCCAATGCCATTGCAACCACCGCCCGGAATTGGTCAGCGACCCGGTTTCTTCCGCAAAGCACGTCGTCGGCAGCTCGATCACTTCGGTCTCAATGGTGGTCGGATCGACGTCGTTGTGCGCGCCGTGGTTTTCCCAGAACCGCGCGGTCTCGGTCTGCAGCGGGTCCATCACCACCAGGAATTTCAGCTTCGACAGCGCCGTTGTGATCTTGCGGCGGTTGGGTGCCGACAGGAGCGGATTGAAGCCCTGGCAGAAATAACCGTTCATCTTGCCTGCGTGCATCAGCTCGAAAGCGCGCAAGATGTCGTAGCTCGGAACGTCGAGCTTGGGCAGCCAGTCGTAAGCGAAGTCGTTCTCCGCCGTCGCCGCCTTGCCCCACATCGCTTTCTGGAAGCTGACGAAGAACTTTTTATAGTTCTGCCAGTAGCTCGTCTGACCGGGCCGCAGCGGCTTGAAGCCACGCGGCGCCATATAGGCGTCGAAGGTCGGCTCCTTCTCCGTCGGCAGCGTCAGATAGCCGGGCAGCGCGTTCGACAACAGCCCGACGTCGGTGAGCCCCTGGATATTGGAGTGGCCGCGCAACGCGTTCATGCCGCCGCCGCGGACGCCGATATTGCCGAGTATGAGCTGCAACATCGCCATGGTGCGGATGTTCTGCGAGCCGGAGGAGTGCTGGGTCCAGCCGAGCGCGTACATCGACGTCATCGTCTGGGTCTTGGACGAGCATTCGCCAATCATCCCGCAAATCTTGAGAAACTTGTCCTTCGGCGTGCCGCAGATGCGCTCGACCATTTCCGGCGTGTAGATGGAGACGTGCTTTTTCAGAAGCTGCCAGACGCAGCGCGGGTGCTGCAGCGTGTCGTCGGAAATGACGTAGCCGTCCGCACCCAGCTCATAGTCCCAGGTCGAGCGGTCGTAATCGCGCCTTCCCTCGTTGTAGCCGGTGAACAGGCCCTCGGAATAGCCGAAGCCTTCCTTGACGAGATACGGCGCGTTGGTGAACGCCTTGACGTAATCCCACTGCACTTTGTCATTCAGCATGCAGTAATTGATCACGCCGGACAGAAAGGCGATGTCGCTGCCCTGCCGGATCGGCGCGTAGAAATCGGAAACCGCCGCAGAGCGGGTAAAGCGCGGATCGACGACGATCAGCTTGGCGCCACGGTTGGCTTTCGCCTCAGTGACCCATTTGAAGCCGCACGGGTGTGCCTCGGCGGCATTGCCGCCCATGATGATGACGAGGTCCGTATTCTGGATGTCGGTCCAGGAATTCGTCATTGCGCCACGGCCGAATGTTGGGGCCAGACTGGCCACCGTTGGGCCGTGTCAAACGCGCGCTTGGTTGTCGAATGCCAAGATCCCGGCGCTGCGCACGACCTTGTAGGTCGCCCACGCCGTTTCGTTACTGGTTGCCGACGCCGCCAGGAAGCCGGTGCTTACCCAGCGGTTGACGGTGACGCCGTCATTATTCTTGGCGATGAAATTCTTGTCGCGGTCGTCTTTCATCAGCCGCGCGACGCGATCGAGTGCGGTGTCCCAGGATACGCGCTCGAATTTGTCGGAGCCCGGCCGGCGAATCTGCGGATAGAGCGTGCGGGTCTTCGAATGCACCATTTCGAGCAGCCCCGCGCCTTTAGGGCAGAGCGTTCCGCGATTCGTCGGGTGGTCCGGATCGCCCTCGATATGGATAATGTCGGCCTTCTCGCCCTTCGCCAGATTGCCCTTCGAATACATGATGATGCCGCAACCCACGGCACAGTAGGTACATGTGTTGCGCGTTTCGGTCGTTCCCGCGAGCTTCCAGGCGCGAATGGAGGCCGCGTATGCAGTCTCAACGTCGCCGAAGCCCAGCGCGCCAAGCGTCGTACCAAACGCAGTACTTGCGAGGCCTGCTGTGGCGCCTTGGATAAAGCGGCGCCGCGACACTTCCATATTCATAGGACGGTCCTCCTGGAGCATTGCCCCCCACCGGGGGCGCTCTCTTGGACAAGCGCTCTGCTCGTCCGACCAATGGAATTCCGTAACGACGAAAACGCTATTTTGGAACCCTGCTAAAGTCAATTTTGCGAACGAGATAGCGGCATCACATCGCCGAACTGAATCAAATGTTCGAAGTTTAGTATCGATATTTCTCCGATCTTTTGTTGCATTGCAGCAGACCGAATGCCAATCCGACGACGCGCAACCCGATGACGCAATCGTGTCGATCGCTTCGTCGCAAGGGGCGGCGATAGAGGTTGACCTCAATGCGGACACCGCCCCAAAGTGAAGCGGTGTTCGCAAGAACAGCTCCCGAGGTTCGGGGCGATCAATTTTCGGCAGAAACGTGGACGCAGTCTTGGCGGCGGCTTTCGCCGATGCGGGCGCGCACCGATCTGCTGGGAACATTGCGGCTGACCCGGATAGCCGCGTTTCTCTTTGCTTTCACTGCGATTTTCGCAGATCTCGCCCGCGACGACGTTCGGGCGGCGGACACCGTGTTGAGGCCTTGGACTGAAGGCCGGCTGCCGTTATTCGCGCTCGATTCGCTCACCGGGGAGCGTACCGATCTTGCGCAAATGTGCAGTGGCGCAATGCTGGTGCACTTTTTTGCCACCTGGTGCGAACCATGCCGAGCGGAATTGACTGCACTGCAGCAATTGCATGATCGCATTCATGACGGGCCGGTCAAAGACGGATCGGCGAAAATCGTGGGCGTGGATGCAGGCGAGGCTGACAGTCGCGTGCGGCGTTTCTTCGCGGACCAACCGGTGTCGTTTCCAATCTTGCTCGATCGCGACCGCGCCGCGAGCAAGGCGTGGCAGGTTTCGGTGCTGCCGACCACGTTCCTGCTCGACAGCAAATTGGTTCCGCGTTTCGTGGCCGAAGGCGACGTCGACTGGGCAGGTCCGGAGGTCGAAGCCAATGTAACCACGCTTATCCGGCAGGAAGGCCGGGCCGGCAAGGCCGATTGCGCTTTTTAAGTTGCTCTTTTCGAAAAGGAGGAAGGCAATGTCGATCGATCGCCGTGCGCTTCTCAAAGCCGGTGTTACGTTGTCCGCTGCTGCGGTCCTGCCCAATGCCGCACGCGCAGACTCAATTTTTGATCCACAGCCGGAAGCGTGGCGCACTTTTCAGATCACGACGCGGATCGAGATCGCCACTGACGGCGGCAAGCGTCAGGCATGGGTGCCGATCCCGTCGGTCAATGAGCCCGGCTGGTTCAAGTCGCTCCCCAGCGATTGGACCGGCAACGGCCGCGTCTCGCAGGTGCGCGATCCGAAATACGGCGCCGAGATGCTGCACGTCGTCTGGGCCGACGATGAAAACAATCCATTTGTCGAGGTGACAAGCCGTATCGCTACGCGCGATCGCGCGACCGATTTCGCAACCCCCGGCACACCGGCGCCGCTTTCGGCGGCCGACCGCGCACTTTACACGCAAGGCACCGCGCTCATTCCCATCGACGGCATCGTCAAGGCGACGTCCGATCAGATCATCGCCGATGCCGATGCCGCAAGCGATCTTGAAAAGGCGCGCGCCATCTACGAGTGGATCGTGGACAACACGTTCCGGGATGCAAAGGTCCACGGTTGCGGTATCGGCGATATCGCCGCGATGCTGAAGACGGGCAACCTCGGTGGTAAATGCGCCGACATCAACGCGCTCTATGTCGGCCTGGCGCGGGCAGTCGGCTTACCGGCGCGCGATCTGTACGGCATCCGCGTTGCGCCATCGAAGTTCGGCTACCAGAGCCTTGGCGCCGGTACGACGATCACTAAAGCGCAGCACTGCCGCGCTGATGTTTATCTAGCGAAATTCGGCTGGGTGCCGGTCGATGCGGCCGACGTGCGCAAGGTCGCGCTGGAAGAGCCGCCAAAAAATCTGGCCATGGACAATCCCAAAGTCGTTGCCGCGCGCAAGGCCCTGTTCGGCGCCTGGGAAGGCAATTGGCTCGCCTATAATTGCGCGCACGACGTCGCGCTTGTGGGATCGACAGGCGAGAAGGTCGCGTTTCTTATGTACCCGCAGGCCGAGTGCGCGAACGGGCGGCTCGACTGTCTCGATCCCGAAACGTTCAAATACACAATAACGGCAAAGGAATTGACGGCGGCCTAACGCAAGTCACGGTGTCAGCTATCTTTTGGGAGTGGAGATCATGAACATCATGCAGCCCATCCGCCTCAGCCAGCTCTCGCACGGTGGCGGCTGCGGCTGCAAATTGGCGCCCTCCGTCCTGCAACAATTGCTGTCAGGACAGCACGCCGGCACGCGGTACAAGCAATTGCTGGTCGGGGTCGAGACCGGCGACGACGCCGGCGTGTGGGAGCTCGACAACGGCACTTGCGTGATCGCGACGACCGACTTCTTCATGCCGATGGTGGACGATGCGCACGACTTCGGGCGCATCGCCGCGACCAACGCCCTGTCGGATATCTATGCCATGGGCGGCACACCGATCATGGCGCTGGCCATTCTCGGAATGCCGGTGGACAAAATTCCTGCCGAGATGGTGCGCAAGATCCTCGAAGGCGGCGCGTCGGTCTGCGAGGCGGCCGGCATTCCCGTTGCCGGCGGCCATTCCATCGACTCGCCGGAGCCGATCTACGGGCTGGCGGTGACCGGGATTGGAGCGAAGGCCAACATCCGCCGCAACAGCGAGTCGCGAACCGGCGACAAGCTCATCCTGACCAAGCCGCTTGGCGTCGGGATCTATTCCGCCGCGTTCAAGAAAGGGGCGCTCGGGCGCGCCGCCTACGATGAATTCATCGGAACGACAACGCTGCTCAATCGCGTCGGCGCGGAGCTTGGCAGGGATACGGCCGTTCACGCCATGACCGACGTCACCGGCTTTGGCCTCCTTGGCCATGCGTTGGAAATGGCGCGCGGTGCCACCAAGACGCTTGCGATCAAGGCGGGTGCGCTACCCTTCCTTCGCGAAGCCACGACGCTGGCGCAACAAGGCTTCATCACCGGAGCCTCGGGACGCAACTGGAAGAGTTATGGAACGGAGGTGGCGCTCCCTGCCGATACCGCAGAATGGCAGCGGCAGTTATACTGCGATCCACAAACCTCCGGCGGCCTTCTTGTCGCTTGCGCTCCGGATCGTGCCGAGGCGCTGGTCAAGGCAATTGTCGGGGCGGGGTATCCTGCGGCCCGCATCATCGGCGAGGTGAGGGACGGCGCGCCGCGGGTCGTGCTCGAGGCGTAGTTGCCGGCGGTCGCTCACTGGCCGCGCAAACCGCAAATCGTTCTGTGTTGCTGAAACTTACAAGCCCAGATACGCGTTCTGCACGGCGGATTCGCCTGCGAGCGTTTTCGCATCCGCCGCCTTCACAATGAGCCCGCCGGAGAGGACATAGCCGCGGCTCGCCGTTCGCAACGCCATCCGCGTGTTCTGTTCGGCCAGCAGGATCGAAACGCCCATTTCGTTGAGGCGGCGTAACGTCACGAAGATGTCTTTAACGACCAAGGGCGCAAGCCCCATCGACGGCTCATCCAGCAACAAAAGTTTGGGCCGCGACATCAGCGCCCGCGCGATTGCGAGCATTTGCTGCTCGCCGCCTGACAACGCGCCCGCCAGTTGCGGCGAACGTTCATGCAGGCGCGGAAAGAGATCGAAGACGAAGTCGAAGTCGGCGGCGACGGTGCTTTGGCGCCGCGGCCACAGCCGCCGATAGGCGCCCATTTGGAGATTTTCCCGCACCGTCATCGGGGCGAAGACGCGACGTCCTTCGGGCACGAGCGCGATGCCGGCAGCCACGCGCGCAGCCGGCGGCAACGCCGCGATATCCTCACCTTCGAATCTGATTGTGCCTTGCGTAGGCCTCAAGAGGCCGCTCAGGCAGCGCATCGTCGTCGTCTTGCCGGCGCCGTTGGCGCCGATCAGGCAGACGCAAGCTCCTTGCACGACCTCGAAGCTCACGCCGTGGAGAGCTTCCTTGCCGTCATAGGCCGCGTGAAGGCTGCGGACTTCAAGCATCCTCGTCCTCGCCAAGATAAGCGGCGAGCACGGCCGGATCGTTGCGCACCGCAGCGGGCGGTCCTTCGGCAATCTTGCGGCCGTGATCGAGCACCAGGATGCTGTGCGAAATGTCCATCACCAGGCCCATATTGTGCTCGACCAAGAGAACCGTGAGGCCGTCTTTGTTCAACTCCCGAATGAGCTCGCCGACGCGCAGCGCCGCGGCCTGCGAGACGCCGGCGGCGGGCTCGTCGAGCAAGAGAAGCCGTGGAGCCGCGGCAAGCGCTCGTGCGATCTCCAAAAGCTTGCTTTCGCCAAAGCTCAAGCTTGCGGCCGGTTCATCCGCACGTTCGAACAGCCCAAGCCCCGCCAAGAGATCGAGCGAGCGATCGCGAATCCTGCGTTCTTCCATGAGCGAGCGGGAGGTGCGCAATAAGGCTTGGACGGTGCAGCTATGCGAGCGCGTGTGGCAGCCGACCATGACGTTTTCCAGGACCGTCATGTCCTTGAAAATCTGCAAATTCTGAAACGTGCGGCTGATGCCGAGCCGGGCGCGGTGAAACGGCGGCAGACGATCGATGGCATCGCCTGACAGCAGGATTTGTCCCGCGGCGGGAGCGGTGACGCCGCTGATCATGTTGAACAGCGTGGTTTTGCCCGCGCCGTTTGGTCCGATGATGGCTTTGATTTCGCCTTCGCGGACCACGAAGTCGAGATCGGCGATGGCCTGCAGTCCGCCGAAGCGGCAGCCGAGACCGCGCACGTCGAGGAGGCTCGCTGCCGTCTCGCTCATGGCCGGCCTCTTTGCCAAAGGCGGGCGACAGTATCGCCGGCGCCCGCCAGGCCGCTTGGGAAGAACAACAGAACCGCAATCATCCCGGCGCCGAAGATCAAGAGCTGCGCATCTTGGAAGGTTCGCAGCAGTTCGGGAGCGACGGTATAGATCAGCGCGCCGAGGATCGCACCGCCATAGCGCCCCCAACCGCCGAGCGCGACCATGGCAACCAACAATATCGAGGTTGAAAAGCCGAAGCTTTCCGGGGACGCATAGAGATTGCTCTCGACGTAAAGACTGCCGGCGAGACCCGCCATCCCCGCGGTCAACACAAAGACGATCAGCTTGCAGCGGAACGCATCGATGCCAAGCGATTCGGCCGCGGTCTCGCTGGTCGCGATGGCGCGGATTGCACGGCCGACGCGGGATTGAATCAGATTGAGCAGGGCCAGCATGACGAGGCCCGCGCAAAGCCAGATCAGAGGAAAAATCCGCGTCTGGCTGTTGAGCGCAAAGGTTCCGAGCGTCAGCGGCTTGATCCCCAATAATCCGTTCGGCCCGCCGGTCCAGGAAACGAGCTGATCGAACAACACCGCGAGAATGGCGTTAAAGCCGAGCGTTGCCATGGCGAGGTAGTGGCCCTTGAGGCGGAGCGCTGGAATTCCGATCGCCAGTGCCGCAAACGCGCTCACAAGGCAGGCGACCGGAAGCCCTGCCCAGGGACTAAGGCCCAGTTTGGCGGAAAGGATTCCAGCCGAATAAGCGCCCAATCCGTAGAAGCCGGCATGACCGAGCGAAATCTGCCCGCAATAGCCGATCAGCACGTTGAGACTCGTAATCAGAATGAGATTGATCAGAAAGCTCGTGCCAAGCGAAACCACATACTCGTTGAACCCGAACAGCGGGATCGCCAACAGAGCCAGCCAGAACAACAGAAGTGGCAGGCGACCGCCTGCAAGAGCGCGTCGCCGCTGATCGCGCGCGGCAGTGTTGATCGGTCCCGAAACGGGATCGACCGCGTCGCTTGGCCTGGCCATGCGCAGCTCTCAAACCCTTTCCGCTTGCGACCGACCCAGCAATCCAGACGGCAGCGCGAACAAAATAATCAGCAGAACAATGAAGGCTACGGCATCCTTGAAATGAGACGACACGTAGCCGGCGGCGAAAGTTTCTAAGAGACCAAGCACAAGTCCGCCGACCAGCGCGCCGTAGAGATTGCCGATACCGCCCAGCATCGCCGCGCTGAAGCCTTTGAATCCGACCAAGCCGCCCTGATCGTACGAGGTGAATGTCTGCGGCGTGATGATCGCGCCGGCGATGCCGCCGGCCAGCGCGCCGATGACAAACGACCACATCACGCTGTGCTGGACATTGATGCCGACAAGCGACGCGGCGTCGCGATCGGCGGCGACGGCGCGCAGCGATTTGCCGAGGATCGTCCGTTCAAAGAAGACATGCGCCGCCACGATGAAGGCGACCGTGATTCCGATAATCCAAAGCGTTTGCGCCGGAACCCTGGCACCGAAAACGTTCAGCACCGCGTCGCCGGAGAAGCCGGGATAGCCGGCCGGGTCCTTGCCCAGGACCAGCATCACAACGCTCTTGGTCGAAATCGCCAAGCCGATGCTCAGGAGTGTTATCAGCATCGGGGTCGGGCGCTTGAGCGGTGCAACAATCAGTCGCTCGGAAAGCAGGCCGACGGCTGCGACAATCACAACAGCGACCAGACAGCCGGCCCAAATGGCCGCATGCGAAGCGATCGCAGCCGCGGCGATCATGCCGCCGAGCATCACCCATTCGCCCTGCGCGAAATTAAGCGCGCCCGTGCTCTTGAAGATGACATTGAATCCCAGAGCGACGAGCGCGTAAATGGCGCCATTGCCGACGCCCGCAAAAAAGAGCTGAAGCGCCGTGGCGCCTGCACTTCCCGCACTCATCGCGTCCTTGGCGGCTTGAGCTTCGTCGTTTCGCGCACGAGGCGCGCAGTCGGTTCACGTGTAATCGGCGAGATTGAACCGGCCATTCGCCCAATTGACAAGCACGATGTTGCTCTTGGCCAAACCGGAATGATGTTCGGGCGAGAACGAGAAAATGCCGCTGGCGCACTTATAATCGCGGATAGTTTCGAAGGCCTCGCGCACCTTTTCGCGGTCGGAACCGCCGGCCGACAGTGCCATTTTGGCGAGATAGACGGCGTCGTAGGTCTGCGCCACGAACTGGTTGGGGGTGCGGTTGAAGCGGCGCTTGAAGCTGTCGGTCAGCGCGGCAATCTTCGGCTTCACCGGATCGGCATCGGGCAACTGATCACCGACCACGAACTTTTGGCTCAACAACAGGAGCTTCTCGGCGGCGCTGCCCGCGAGCTCCATGTATTTGCCGGTGACAAAGCCGTAGCTGTGAATGAGGGTCAGTTTCTCGTCGAGACCGAGCTGCTGCGCCTGCTTGAGAAACACCACGCCGGCCGGCGTAACCGTCCAGCAAAGAATCACCTGCGCGCCAGCGTCGCGGATGCGGCTCAGTTGCGGAACGAGATCGGTATCGCTTGGCGCAAACGATTCGAAAACCGCATCCAGGTTGCGTTCCTTGGCGACGATCTTGAGCTGCTCCGTGGCGCCCTGCCCGAAGCCGCTCGTGTCGGCGAGCAACGCGATCTTCCGAAGACCCTTTTTGTCGAAATAATCGGCGGCGCGGTGCAGCACCAGATAATCATCGACCGTGCTCTTGAAGGTCCAGCGATGATCGGCGACCGGATTGACGATGGCGCTGGCGCCCTCGGTCGAGACGAAGGGAACCTTGGCGGCTTCAGCCATTGGCGCAATCGCAAGCGCGATGCCGCTCATATTGCCGCCGCCGACGATCATCTCGACGCCGTCGTTGCTCAGGAGGCGCCGCGCTTCGGCGATCGCCTGCTGGGTCTGGCTTTGCGCATCGTAGAAAATCCACTCGATTTTGCGGCCGCCGATGCCGCCGGCATCGTTAATCTCGTCAACCGCCAATTGCGCGCCGTCTTTCATGTCCTGGCCAAGGAAGGCCGCGGGCCCGCTTACCGACAGGATGGTGCCGATGCGGATGGGATCGGCGGCGCTCGCGCGGAGATTGGCCAATCCGGCGGTTGCTACCCCGAGCAGAGCGGTCATGGTCGTTCGACGAGAAAGCATCGTGCGTCACCGTTATCGATCGCTTGCGCGCGCCCCGCGCAACGATCTCGCCATAGAAATTATGGACAAAGGAGTCAACGCATGATACCGGCCGGGATCGCGCGTTTGTTGATGTCCGGTATGAACTCGATTCTTTCTGCAAAATCTCGTTGCGGAGAAGAAAACCGTAGCAGCCCCCGTCCGGACAAACGAAATATCCTGCCGAGCGCCTCGTCAAGAAGCGACATCGGCAGCGCCATTCAAACCGGGGCCTGCACATGAGCCAGCGAAAAATGAACTTGGCCGCCTTCGTCGTGGCGGGGCCGGTTTCCGGCCATCACGGGGGATGGCGCTTCCCCACTGCCGACCGCAACCTTTTGTCGCTGGACTATTACCGCAATGTCGGCCGTATCCTCGAAGACGGCCGTTTCGACCTCATTTTCTTCGCCGACATTCTCGCAATTCCGAACCGCTATGAGGGAAAGCTCGACAGCCAATTGCGCTATGGGGCGCTCGGTTCGCTGCGGCTCGATCCTCTGCTCGTTGTTGCGGCCATGGCGGCATCGACGAAATATCTTGGCCTCGCGAGCACCATATCGACCTCCTATTTCCACCCGTTCGCGGTCGCCCGCGCCATGGCAACCCTCGACCACCTGAGCGGCGGCCGTGCAGCCTGGAACATCGTCACCTCCTTCCAGCAGGCGGAGGCCGCCAATTTCGGGCTGGAGGACCAGCTCTCGCGCGACGAGCGCTACGACCGCGCCGATGAATTTCTCGACGTCGCCTGCAAGCTCTGGGATAGCTGGCGCGACGGCGCCCTCGTGCTCGATGCCGAGACACCGCAATTTGCCGATCCGGAACTGGTGCGGCCCATCGACCATCACGGCAAATGGTTCGACGTGCGCGGGCCGCTCAATGTCAGCCGCTCGCCGCAAGGCCGGCCGGTCTTCATTCAGGCCGGCGCCTCCGACCGCGGCCGCGACTTCGCCGCGCGCTGGGCGGAAGTCATTTTCGTCACCCACGCTTCCGTTGATTCGGCCAAGGAATTCTATCGCGACATGAAGGCGCGAGCCGCCAAGGTGGGCCGCGATCCCGACCAGATGAAGATCCTGCCGGGCATGGTGCCGATCGTCGCCGAAACGAAGGCCATGGCGGAGGACAAGCGCAAGCTCATCGACGAGCTTGCCGATCCGCAGGCCGGGCTGTCGACGCTGGCGTATCATCTCGATATTGACCTGTCGCAGTTTCCGCAGGATCGCGTGTTGCCGACACTCGACGTGCCTGGCGTGCAGGGCCACTACAAGGAAGTGGCCGAGATGACCCAGCGGCGCGGACTGACGCTGTCGCAGACCGGCAAACAATATGGCGTGGGGCCATTGCGGGAATTCTTCGGCACCGGCGCCGACGTCGCCGACAAGCTGGAAGAGTGGTTCCGCGCCGGCGCCTGTGACGGCTTCATGCTGCAGACGCCTTACGTTCCCGGCGGCCTGGAGGATTTCGTGCGGCTTGTCATTCCAGAATTGCAAAACCGCGAGCTGTTCCGGCGCGAGTATGAAGGTACAACGCTCCGGGACCATCTGGGCCTGGTGCGGCCGCCGGCATAGCCGGCCGCTCGTCTCGGAGCCCTGCTCTCTTTGTGTGATTGACGATCAGCCAGGCAAACATGGGCACGATACCGTTATTGGTCGACACCAAGTGGCTCGCGGCGCACCTCGACGATCCGGATCTCCGCATCCTCGACTCGACGACGAACGTCATTCGTGAATCCGGAAAGCCGGATCGCGTGGTCGCGGAACGCGCCAAATTCGAGGAGGGCCACATTCCCGGCGCGCAGTTCGTCGATCTTCAGGCCGAACTCTCCGATCCTGACAGTCATTTGAACTTCACCGCGCCGAGTGCGGAGGATTTTGCCCGCGCGATCGAGCGTTTCGGCATTAGCGATCATTCGCGTGTGGTCGTCTACGGCACCGGCAGTGTCTGGTGGGCGACGCGGGTCTGGTGGCTGTTTCGCCTGTTCGGCTTCGACAATGCCGCCCTGCTCGACGGCGGCTGGAAGGCCTGGACCGATGAATACCGGCCAATCGAAACCGGGCCGGGCCGCCGCTATGAGCGAGGCCACTTCACGGTACGGCCACAGCGTCCGTTGGTCGCGGACAAGAACGACGTGCTCAAGGCGATCGGCGACGGCGCGAGCTGTACGATCAATGCCCTCGCGCCTGCCATCCATACCGGCGCCGCGCCATCGCCTTACGGCCGGCAGGGCCACATCAAAGGCAGCGTCAACGTGCCTGGTCTGGCGCTGATCGATCCGGTGAGCAACCGCTTCGTGCCGCTCGCCGAGATCGAGCAAATATTCCGCGACGCCGGCGCGCTCGATCGTAAGCAGGTCATCAGTTATTGCGGCGGCGGCATAACGGCGACGGCGACCGCCTTCGCGCTCGCGCTGCTCGGGCGGCCGGACAGCCTCGTCTATGACGGCTCACTGCATGAATGGGCGCCGGATGAAAGCCTGCCGATGGAGACGAGCTGAGCAGGCGTGTTGAGCATAGTGCCTGCCGAGAATTCGAATGACCAGCGATCGCCGCATCCGCTTCAACGGTTTCAAATGTTCCACGGTTGCTCACACCACGGCCGGCTTGTGGCGGCACCCGAACAGCCAATCGCACCGCTACAAGGAGCTGTCCTTTTGGACCGACCTGGCGAAGACGCTCGAGCGCGGAAAATTCGATAGCCTGTTCGTCGCCGACGCGCTCGGCGTTCTCGACGTCTATCGCGGCAGTCCCGATCAGACCTTGCGCGAAGGACTGCAAACGCCGACCGACGATCCACTGCTTGCCGTCTCCGCCATGGCGGCGGTGACGCAGCATCTCGGCTTCGGCATCACCGTGGCCTCGCTCTACGAGCTGCCGTATTTGTTCGCGCGCAAAATGACGACGCTGGATCATCTGACCGACGGCCGCATCGGCTGGAACATCGTCACCTCGGCGCTCGACAGCGCCGCGCGCAATCTCGGCCGCGACGACCAGATCCCGCACGACGAGCGCTACGCCGTCACCGACGAGTTCATGGAGGTGGTCTACAAGCTCTGGGAAGGAAGCTGGGAGGACGGCGCCGTTGTTCACGATCGCGCTGCGGGCATTTACGCCGATCCGGCAAAGGTGCACGCCATCGGCCACAAAGGCCGCCACTATTCGGTCCCCGGAATTTTTCTCTGTGAGCCGTCGCGCCAGCGCACGCCGGTTCTTTATCAGGCCGGGACGTCCGCCGCCGGCCGGGCGTTCGCCGGCCGCCACGCCGAAGGCGTATTCATTTCCGGACAGCGTCCCGACATTGTGCGCCGGCTGGTCGATGGCGTTCGCAGCGAGGCCAAAGCCGCCGGGCGCGATCCGCGCAGCGTCAAATTCTTTGCAATCATGACGGTGGTCACCGCGCCGAGCGATGCGGAAGCCCAGGCGAAATTTCAGGAATACAAATCGTATTCATCCATCGAGGGCAATCTGGCGCGCTTAAGCGGCATCACCCAGGTCGATATTTCGCAACTCGATCTCGACCAGCCGCTCGAATATTCCGACACTCCCGGTATCCAAGGCATTCTGGCGAATTTCACCAAAGCCGATCCGACCCGGCGCTGGACGCCGCGCGAGATCGCGGACTTTATGAGCGTGTCGAGCTTTGGCCCGGTAGTCGTCGGCTCGCCGACCGCGGTCGCCGACCGGCTCGAGCAGTGGGTCGAGGAAGCCGATATCGAGGGCTTCAATCTGGTCGACGTCATGCCGCCGGCAAGCTTCGGCGATTTCGTCGATCTCGTCGTGCCGGAGCTGCAACGGCGCGGACGGATGTGGCGCGACTACGAAGGCAACACCTTGCGCGAAAGTCTTTACAGCGCCGGCCAAGAGCGCATCCGCGACGATCATCCCGCCGCACAGTATCGGCGAAGGTGATTGGCGCCGCTCGCGTCGCCGGGCGTCGTCTTCAAGCGTCATCGCTATGAAACGCTCTTCGTCTCGGATTCTGACACGACATGTCGTAGAAATTATCACGGCCCGCGGGCGTTTCCTGCTGGCCGCACAAGCCCGTGCAGCAGCATCCCTGTGTCCGCTCCTCGACACTCAGCCGACGGGCTCTTCATGACGATTGAGCAATGCAATTTGACGCCGGAAACGATAAAACTGTCACCACGACACCGAGACACGGGCGGCTGGGTCAATGTTGCAAAAATGGATCGATCGCGGGGTAGCCTATTGTATTCGGCATTCCACGCTGGTGATCGCAGCAGCGCTCCTTTTGGCCGCTTTGTCCGCAATCTACACCGCCCGTCATTTCTCCATCGATACTGACATCAACAATCTGATTTCCGAGCGGCTTCCTTGGCGGCAGAGTGAAATTGCATTTCAGAAGGCCTTTCCGCAGACGGTCGAACTCATTCTCGTCGACGTCGGGGCGGGTTCGCCCGAGGCCGCCAAGGCCGCGGCCAGAGAGGTGTTGCAGGCGCTAGCGAAGCGGCCGGATCTTTTCCGCGCTGTGCGGGATCAGCTCGACAGTCCGTTCTTCCGCCGCAACGGTCTTTTGTTTCTTCCGCCGGATCAGGTGGCGCATTTCACCGAACAGCTCAGTAACGCGCAGCCGCTCATATCCGGGTTGGTGCGGGATCCGAGCTTGCGCGGCCTGGTGCAAGCGCTGGTCGGTACTCTGGATTACGCCAAACAAGGCTACGTCAATTCCGACGACATGGCGCGGCCGTTAAACCTTGCGGCCGCCACACTGGAGGGTATTGCGCAGGGCCATCCGGTGGAATTCTCCTGGCGCACGCTGGTGCGCGGAGATCCACGTCCTCTGGACCTGCATCGTTTCGTTGAAGTCCGCCCCGTTCTCGACCAAACCGCACTCGAACCCGGCGGCAAGGCAACGGCTGCCATTCGCGAAATCGTCTCGCAACTAGGGCTGCAAGCCAAGTACGGCGCCGAAGCCAACCTGACCGGACCCGTTATCATATCCGACAACGAGTTTGCGGGCGTGCACGAAGGCGTGGCGCTCAATAGCTTCGTCACCGGGGCCATCATTCTGATCATATTGGCGATCGCGCTGAGATCGATCGGCCTGGTCGCTGCCGTTGTCGTCAACTTGGCGATGGGCCTGGCGATCACGGCGGCTGGCGGGATCCTCATGGTCGGCGCGCTTAATCCGATATCGCTTGCCTTTGCGGTTCTGTTTGTAGGGCTGGGTGCCGATTTCGCTATTCAATACACTGTCCGCTATCGCGCCGAGCGCCACGATCTCGGGAAACTTGATGAAGCACTGATCGGCTCCGCAGCTTGGGTTGGCATCCCGCTTTCCCTTGCGGCCGGGGCGGCGGCGGCTGGATTCCTGTCGTTCACCCCGACCGCGTATCGTGGCTTGGCCCAGCTTGGCATTATCGCGGGGTTCGGCATGGTCGTCGCTTATGTCCTGAGCCTGACGCTGCTGCCGGCGCTTATTCGCGCTTTTGCTCCTCCGCCCGAGCCGAAACCGCTGACATTGCCAGCCTTGGCGGCGGCGGACGCCTTCCTGAAGCGGCATCGAATCTGGGTGATCTCGATCACCATTCTCATCGTGCTCGCCGGTCTTCCAGCCTTGACGAGGCTGCAGTTCAACTTCGATCCGCTCGCCTTGGAGAATCAATCGTCTGCAGCACTTCGGTCCTTGTTCAGATTGAGCAAGGAACTGCCGTTGAAAACCGCACGGGCGCTGGTTGCACCGGAGCAGATGCAGGCGGTTGCAGCCAAGCTTCGGGCATTGCCCGAGGTCGCGGCGATCTGGACGATCGACAGCTTCGTCCCCGCCGATCAGGACAAAAAACTTGAGGCGATTGATAATGCAAAAAAGTCTCTTGAGCCGGAGTTGCATGCCACGCCCCGCACCTCGCCAAGCGACGCCGAGAACATAACGGCGCTCCAGCAGGGGGTGCACGCACTCGAAGGCGTTGCAGAGCAGCAAGGGGCCGGCGCAAATGCCGCCCGCCGTTTGGCCGAAGCCATGAAGAGGCTCGCCAAAGCGGATGAAGCTCAGCGTGTCCGGACCAGGGATGCGTTCATTCGTCCGCTGCAGCTCGATCTTGATGACATCGAGCAAAGCCTGATGGCCGAGCCTGTAACCCGTCAAAGCCTCCCCGCCGATCTGGTCGGCGATTGGGTAGCGGGGGATGGCCGCATGCGCATTGAGGTTTGGCCCAAAGGCAATGCGAGCGACAACGCAACGGTTCGTCGCTTTGCGCAGGCCGTACTGGCGGTGGAACCGACCGCAACGGGAGAGGCAATCGGCAGCATCGAGTGGGGGGCTACGATCGTACAGGCTTTTATCGAGGCTATGGTGCTCGCCCTGATCTCGATCGCCATCTTGCTATGGCTCGTGCTGCGCCGCATCACAGATGTCCTGGTGACGCTGATCCCGCTGATTGTTGCTGGGCTGGTCACGCTTGAAATCTGCGCGCTGACGAACTTCCAGCTCAACTACGCGAACATTATTGCCTTGCCCGTTTTGCTCGGCGTCGGGGTGGCATTCAAGATCTATTACGTGACGGCATGGAGACGCGGCGAAAGCAATTTTCTGGAATCAGTTCTTACGCGCGCCGTCTTCTACAGCACACTCCTGACGGCCACAGCGTTCGGAAGTCTGTGGGTCTCCAATCAGCCGGGGATATCGAGCATGGGCAAGCTCCTGGCTCTATCGCTTGTGTGCACCCTGACATCGGCGGCGTTGTTTCAGCCAGCGCTGATGGGCGAGCCACGCCGTCAAGACGGCGAAGCAGCGAAGGAATAGCCAGCGACCGGCCGAACGACTAACCGGCTATTCGCAGGTAATCGCGCCGTAAGACACCAAAAACGCCGGCAAGGAAACAGAGGTCGCTCACGAGGCCCGCCGCAAAATCAGGAGAGCTGGATTGACCGAAGGCCAAGCCGAGGTAAGGACATTCCTCCCCGCCTCTGTCGTGTTGCAGGAGTTGCACGAAGCTGCACCCGCGGATCAGTTCACTTTGCGATGGCTCATGGGCCGCCTGCAAAAGCAGTCCTTCGGCCTCATCATGCTCCTGCTCGCGATTATTACCGTCGCGCCGGGAATTTCTATTCTTGGCGGATTGTTACTGTTGATTCCGGCATTCCAGATGATCGCCGGTCGCTCCGCTCCCGTCTTTCCCCGCTGGATTGCCGACCGCCCCTTGCCTACCAAGCACCTCGGCGCCGTTGTGCAGCGCGCCATTTCGGTGTTGAAATATCTCGAGAAGGCGGTTCGGCCGCGTTGTCCAAGCCCGCCCCAGCTGGCGAAGCGCGTTGTTGGAATCTTTGTCGTGCTGCTGTGCGCAAGACTCTTGCTGATGCCAATTCCGCTCAGCAATATCCTTCCCGCCGTTCTGATCGCGCTGATTTCGCTCGGGTATCTTGAGGAAGACGGTATCCTGCTTTCGATCGGTCTCGTTGCGGCAGTCATCGTCCTTGCTATCGACTTGGGGCTGCTGTGGGAGCTGCTTCACGGGGGAAAGCCTACGAGGTTCCTCGTCTAGCTTTGTCTCGCTCACCTCACGCGCGAGGCGGGGGTGTGACGTGCCGCACATGCGCGGTTACCGTCACTGATAAGAATTTAACCCAATTGGCATACGTGACGTGACTTCGCGGTACGACTTCCGACGCCAGAGTGCGTCGAGCATTCGCCGCAAACCTGGTCACAATTTTGTTGCCTGAAGTCACGATCGTAAAAAGTAAGATCGAG
>Ga0187781_10000163_pt1 | contig 45665 bp, 46 predicted proteins | sample 0715_SJ02_MP02_2_FD_132447 | JGI IMG/M metagenome (GOLD analysis project Ga0187781, IMG submission 132447) | Tropical peat soil microbial communities from peatlands in Department of Meta, Colombia - 0715_SJ02_MP02_20_MG | ecosystem: Environmental > Terrestrial > Soil > Wetlands > Peat | place... | reverse complement strand
GTGTTGCGAAGGCGCGCCTCTTCGAAGGGGATCACGATCCAGTTCGTTGTGGCCCACGGGAGGACCACGAGAACCAAGGGCCAGAGCTTGCCGAGAGCCAGGGCCGCGCCCAGGTAGATCATCGTCACGCCCGCATACATCGGATTGCGCGACACCGCGAACGGGCCGTTGGTGACGAGCCGCGCGGGCTGGCCCGCCGGATTGAGCGTCGTGCGTCGAAGCGCGAAGAGGCTGGCGCTGCCCGGCCCCAGCAAAAGCCCCGCGATGATGAAGGCCCAGCCGAGCCATTGCACGAGGTCGGAGCCCGTCCAATCCGGACTCCACGGCATCAGCCAGTCCACGGCCATCCCGACGGCAAAAGTCGCCGCATAGATGATGGGCGGCGGGATCGTCACCAGCAGGGGAGCGCGGCGCTGTTCCATCGAGGTGTTCTCCGAGGACCGCCCAAGGGGCGCGATCTCAGAATACAACAACTCTAAGCGAAGCTCATCGAGCAGGCGAGCGGCCCCGCGAAGCCGTGCCCGGCAGCGAAGGCGATACCGATGGTCGCCGGCGGTCGTGGGCAGAGCAATGGCATTTCCGATCGCAGGTGTGGAATTGCGCAAAGCTCCGCCGCCACGAGCGCGCGGACGCTTCCGCGGTCGAAGGAAGAGCGGCCATCCCGGCGACCGCGTGGCACCGCCGCGCTTGACCCTGAGCTGACCTCGTGGATGTCTGCGAGAGTGCGCAGCGTGAGCTGAGGACCGCTCAAGGATTGAGCTGTGCGCTTGGCGTGGATCGCGAAATCTTAAGCTCTTCCTCATTCATGTCTACCGACACATCGGCGAATAGAGGCGTGCTCAAATAGCGCTCGCCGGTATCAGGAAGCATGCAGAGGATGTTCGCTCCTTTCTCCGCCTCGGCTGCAATCTTGAGTGCGCCGGCAAAGGTCCCGCCGGAAGTAATGCCGACAAAGATGCCCTCATGCGTTGCGAGGTCCTTACTGCCGCGAATGGCTTCGGGCCCGGAGATCGGCAGGACGCGATCGATTACCTTCGTCGCGACGACATCGTCGGTGAGCTTGGGGATAAAATCCGGCGTCCAACCCTGCATCGGATGCGGCTTGAATGTCGGGTGCGCTGCCGCTGGAGTACCGTCCGGGTTCCGCAACTGCATGATGCCGCTGCCCAATAGCTGCGCATCCTCCGGCTCGCAAACGATGATCTTCGTTTCGGGGCGCTCCTTGGCGAGGACCCGCGCGACACCCTTCAAGGTTCCGCCGGTGCCGTAGCCTGTCACCCAATAATCCAGCCGCTCTCCGGCAAAATCTTCGAGTATTTCAGGCGCAGTAGTGCGCGAATGAAAATCGGGATTGGCTTCATTCTCGAACTGCCTGGTCATGAACCAGCCATGCGCCTTGGCAAGCTCGATGGCTTTGGTGACCATGCCCATGCCGCGCTCGGCGGCGGGAGTGACGATGACCTTCGCTCCAAGGAAGCGCATCAGCTTGCGCCGCTCAACGCTAAACGGTTCCGCCATGGTCACCACAAGCGGGTATCCCTTGGCCGCGCAAACCATGGCGAGACCGATCCCGGTATTCCCGCTTGTTGCCTCAATGACCGTCTGGCCGGGCTTGAGCTCTCCCGACTTTTCAGCCGCCTCGATGACGCCCAAAGCCAATCGGTCCTTCACCGAACCAAGAGGGTTGAAGGCTTCAATCTTGACGAAGAGGTTCACACCCTGCGGCGCCAAACGATTGATCCGGACAACCGGGGTCCTGCCAATCGTCTCGACGATGCTCTGGTATTTCCGCTTCATGCTGTCCCTCCAACTGTGCGTTGTTTGCGATGAGAACATCGCGCGCCAGTCACCGCGGCCGGACGACCTCGAAGCTACCCCGAATTCAGCTTCTGCAGCAAGGTAAGGCCGGCTGGAATTGCAGCGTGTTACCGTCTCGTTTTGTGATGTTCTTCATGGAGCCATCGCCGATGTTTTGATAGACTTGAAAAGGACTTCCCCGATCGGGGGCGGATGTGCGTCGGTCGTTCTGGAGAACGCTATGGAACGCAGGCTCGCCGCGATAGTTGTGGCCGACATTGTCGGTTACAGCTATCTCATGGGCGATGATGAGGCCGGTACGCTGACCGCGGTCGGCACCTTGCGAAGCGCCATCATCGATCCGGCCGTAGACGCCCGTGGCGGGCGGCTTGTGAAAACAATGGGCGACGGCTTTCTCCTGGAATTTGCCAGCGCTGTTGAAGCCGTCGAATGTGCGGTCGAGGTTCAGAACCGTGTTGCCGAAATGAGAAGTGAAACGAACGCCGCTCAAAGCATCGAGCTGCGGATTGGCGTCAACGTCGGCGACATCATGGTCGAAGATGGCGACGTCTTCGGCGATGGCGTCAACGTCGCGGCGCGACTGGAAGGGTTGGCGGACCCGGGGGGCGTTCTCCTCTCGCAAGCCGCTTATGACCAAGTGCGCGACAAGGTGCCATATGCCTTTGACGATCTTGGCGATCGATCGCTGAGGAATATCGCGCGCCCGGTCAAGGTTTTTCGGTTGGTGATGGGCCGCCGCTCAATGCGGAGCGGAAAGCTCCAAGGCGACTTTGGCGATCTCCAGGCAGTCGCCGTTTTGCCGTTTGACAATTTGAGCAGGAATCCGGCGGAAGAATATTTCGTCGATGGATTGACCGAGGATATCATCACAGCGCTTGCCTATTGGCGCTGGTTTCCGGTGGTCGCGCGCAACTCGACATTTGCCTATAAGAGCAAACCCAAAAACGTCACAGAGATCGGCCGGGAATTGGGCGCAGCCTACTTGGTTGAGGGCAGCGCACGGCGCTCCGGCGAACAGGTCCGCATCACCGTGCAGCTCATCGAGGCGGCGACCGGCCACCACCTGTTCGCGGAGCGTTACGACCGCGAGATCGCTGATGTCTTCATCGTGCAGGAAGAGATCGCTGAACGGATCGTGGCCAGCATCGAGCCCGAGATCCACCGTGCCGAGGCGCGGCGTGCGTCGCGCAAGCATCCTTCTGATCTCAGCGCCTGGGACCACGCCCTAAAGGCCTTGTCGCTCCAGGAGCGCATGACACCCGCCTGCCACGCGGAAGCACGCAACCATCTCAAACTTGCATTGGAGATTGATCCAACCTCGGCGCGCGCGTGGTCGCTATTATCTCTGTGTCACTACCATGAAGGTATCCTGGGCTGGGTCTATCGTGCTGAAGCACTGAATGCTTCACTGGAAGCCGCTGAACAGGCTGTCTTGTGCGATGACCGCGAGTGGCTTGCGCAGGGCCTGTGGGGCATGGGACGGCTGTGGACCAAGCGCGACTTCCAGTCCGCGCTCGACGGCGTGGAGCGTGCCGTTGCGCTTAATCCAAGCGCGCCGCTGGCAAGGCATTTCCTTGCCTGCGTTCTCGAGTTCACAGGCCATCCGGCGGAGGCCCTACCGCATCTTGAAGCTATTCTTCGCCTAGACCCGCATTACCGCTTCCGCTCGCTTGCAATTGCCGATCAAAGTCTCTGCCATTTGCTGCTCGACAATCTCGACGAGGCGATTGCCACCGCGGAGAAGGCGTTGCGGATTCAACCGGGAAACGTCAGAGCGTGGCAACGACTGGTGGCTGGATTGAGCCTGCGCGGATTTAACGACAGGGCGCGGGCTGCTGCGCTGGAGCTCTCGCGTCTGCAGCCGACGCTCGATATCACCTATATCGACGACACTTACCCTTTCATGCTGTCCCTTGAACGCGAACGGTTTATCGGTGCTCTTCGCTCGGTAGCTTCACTCAAGGAGTAAACCGCCTCATTTCAACGAAAATCTAAGAACTGACGCCCGCCGATAATCGACAAGTTCAGGCGTTCGCTTCTCGGTTAGGCCGCTCGCCATGACATGCTGCGGGGAATGTCTCTTGTTGGCACGACCTAGACGTTCCACGGCAACCGCTATTCGGGCGCTTCCGAGTGATAAGCGGACCAAGCAACCACGAACGGCGCCGATCTCCGAGCGCGCACCCCGGGACACGCCCGCCCCTCGCGCGGGCTGGACCTCTGTCGGCCATAGCCCTTATCCTGCGCCCATCCGCCAACGGAGCGAGCGCCGGGAATGCCTTTCTTCCGTCGTGCTGTCGCCATCGGCGCGGTGCTCGGCCTCGCGGCGTGCAGCGCGGCGCGCGTCGATACCGGTGCCACGGCGGATGCCGAGCGGCTCTACGCCTCGCTCTATCCCTACTACGCGGAAATCTGCGCGGTGTCGGAGCTCAAGAAGAAGCCCGGCTTCGGCGCCGAGGTCGCCAGCGGCGCCGGCGGCCATGCGGTCATGTACCTCAACGGCGTCTGTCGCGACGACGGCGTCTCCTATCCCGCGATCCGGCTCTGCGGCGCCGGCGCCCCCGCCGCGGGGCAGGGGGTCGGGCTCAGCGTCAATGCGCATTACAAGAACGCCAACTGGACCGCGACCGAAGGCCGCGACTTCTTCTTTCACGGGACGCTGAAGCCCGGCGAGAAGCTGACGCGCGCGGCCTATGAGCAGACCCAGGAAAAAGCCAAGGCGATGGGCATCCTCGACGGCGTCGAGTTTCATGCCGAGGTGTTCGATGGTAAGCCGGCGGGGATGTCGGCGCGCGACTACAAATACGAGATGTCGGTGGCCACCGATTACGCCATCGGCTTCGGCCGCGACCGCTACTGCGCGCGCGTGCCGTTGGATCGCGAGCGCATGACGCGGGTGATCGAATATCTGAACCGCCTCAACGCGCCTTATGGCGAGGGCCGCAAGGAATTCGCGTGGAACGTCTTCACCGACAATTGCTCCCATGTCAGCCACAACGCGCTCGCCGCCGCCGGTCTCTGGGATGAGTGGCCGGCCGGCCGCCCGTTGCTGCCGTCCCTGTTCGATTTTCCCGTGCCCGCAAACGAGTTCGTCAACCTGATGCGGCGGACCAACGATCTGCCGATCGAGAGCCTCGACGCGGTCTACGAGGACGCCGCCGCCCGCCGGGCGCTGCTGGAGACCCGATCGCTGCCGACTGGGCCGGGTGCGCTCGCCGAGGCGGAGCCGGCGGTTCACGACAACGAGGTCTACGCCACCGACCTCAGCCTGCTCCTCTATGACGAGCCGATTTCGGGCGCTTATCGCAAGCGCTTCGAGCGCATCTTCGCCGTGCCGCGCTACGTCGATCTCCAGGCGAATCTGCAATACTTTGCCGCGCTTTATCGCCGGATCGAGCGCGCCCGCCCGCCGCTCGCGGCGTTCCTCGACGGCCGCGCCGCCGCCGCCCCGGCCGAGCGGGAGGTGCTTGCGCGCTTTTATGCGAGCTACGTCCGATCTATCGCGGCGGAAGAGGAAAAGGCCAGCGCCGGCCTCGCCTCCTTGCCGCGCTCTCCGCCGGCGGTGGCGGGCGCGCTCCCCTGAGGCGCCGGGTCCCGGGGGTTCCCCGGCCCTGGCGCGGCTGTTACGATGAGCGCAATTCGGCGGCCGAGAGCTTTATCTGGGCGTGGAACTCTCCGGGACAATGCAGCCTCTTGCCTTGAGCTGCTTCGGCGTCGCGACCAGCCTGGGGGCCGGCCGCGCCGCGACGCTCGCCGCCTTGCGGGCGGGCAGCAGCGGCCTGCGGCCTTCCACCCTCGATCACGCTCCCTCGCCCATCTATGTCGGGGAGGTCCCGGGGCTCGACGCCGCTCCATTGACCGGCGATCTCGCCGCTTTCGATTGCCGCAACCATCGGCTCGCGGCAATGGCCTTGCGCCAGGACGGCTTTGCCGATGCCGTTGCCGCCGCGCGGGAGAGATACGGCGCGGAGCGCATCGGCGTGTTCCTGGGAACGAGCACCTCCGGGCTTCAGCACAGCGAGGCGGCCTATCGCCGGCGCGATCGCGCGACCGGGGCGCTGCCGGCGGATTACGACTATGCGCGCACGCACAATACCTATTCCCTCGGCGATTTCCTGCGCGCGTCCCTGGCGCTTGCGGGTCCCGCCTTCGTCGTCTCCGCCGCTTGCGCGACGACGGGGAAGGTTTTCGCCACCGCCGCGCGGATGATCGCCGCGGGCCTCTGCGACGCCGCCATTGTCGGCGGCGCCGATACGCTCTGCGCGACCACGCTTTACGGGTTCCGCTCGCTCAACGTGATGTCCGAGGAGCCCTGCCGGCCCTTCGACGCGGAACGCAGCGGCATATCGATCGGCGAGGCGGCCGGCTTCGCCTTGCTCGAACGGCCGGTGGCGGCGAAAGACGGCGGCGGCGTGCTGCTGCTCGGCGTCGGCGAGAGCAGCGATGCCTATCACATGTCGTCGCCGCATCCCGAAGGGCTGGGCGCGCGGCTGGCAATGGAGCGGGCGCTGGCCGCCGCCGGGCTTGGGCCGCGCGACGTCGACTATGTGAACCTGCACGGCACCGCCACGCCAGTCGGCGACGCGGCCGAGGATCGCGCCGTCTCTGAGCTCTTGGGATCGGCGACGCCGTGCAGCTCGACCAAGGGGTGCACGGGCCATACGCTCGGCGCGTCGGGGATCGTCGAGGCGGTGTTCTCCGCCCTCGCCATCCTGCACGACATGGTGCCGGGCAGCCCGCATACGCGCACCGTCGATCCCGCCTTCAGATGCAACTACGTGGTCGCGACGGAGACGGCGCGTATCGACCGGGTGATGAGCAATTCCTTCGGCTTCGGCGGCGCCAATTGCAGCCTGCTGCTGGGAAGAGCCTGATCGTGCGGGTCTATATCGAAGGCGTCGGTTTGTGCGGCCCCGGCCTCGCCGGCTGGGCGGCGAGCCGGCCGGTGCTGGCCGGCGCCGCCCCCTACCTGCCGGCCCCCGTCATCGCGCCGCCGAGCCCGCTGCTGCCGCCGAACGAGCGCCGCCGCACGGTGGAGACCGTGCGGCTTGCGCTCGCGGTCGGCAAGGAAGCTTTCGACATGGCGGGGCGCGATGCCGCGCAGACGGCCACCGTCTTTGCCTCCTCCGGCGGCGACGGCGCGACGATCCATCAGATTCTCGAAACCTTGGCCACGCCCGGCGGCGAGATGTCGCCGACCCGGTTTCACAACTCGGTGCACAACGCGCCGGCGGGCTATTGGACCATCGCCGCCCGCTCGCGGGCGCCCTCGACCAGCCTCAGTTGCTATGACGCGAGCTTCGCCGCGGGGCTGCTCGAAGCCGCGGTCCAGGCGACGGTCGAGGATCGCGCCGTGGCGCTCGTCGCCTATGACGTGCGCTATCCCGAGCCGCTGAACCGTGCGCGCCCCATTGCCGCGGCGTTCGGGACGGCGCTTGTGCTGACGCCGGGCCCGACCGCCGGCTCGCTCGCGCGGCTTGATCTCGTGCTGCGGCGCGCCGCTGCCGGCGCTCCGGCCATGACGGACGCCGCGCTCGAGGCGTTGCGCCGCGGCACCCCGGCGGCGCGCAGTCTGCCGCTGCTGGCGGGTTTGGCGTCGGGCGCGGCGCGTGCCCTCGCTCTCGACTATCTCCCGACCCTCGAGATCGGCCTCTCGCTCGAGCCCGCGGCTCGGGCGGCGGCGGTCGGGCCGGCGCGCGACGCGATGGCGGCGGCGCGATGATCGGCCGGGAGCAGATCGCGGCGCTCATTCCCCATGCCGGCGCCATGTGCTTGCTCGATCGCGTGCTGCGCTGGGACGAGGCTTCGATCCGCTGCCTCTCGCTGCGCCACCGCGCCGCGGACAATCCGCTCCGGCGCGCCAGCGGGCTCGCCGCCATCTGCGGCATCGAGTTCGCCGCTCAAGCCATGGCGGTCCATGGCCGGCTGGCGGGTGATGCCGCACGCGCGCCGCGGGCAGGATATCTTGCGAGCCTGCGCGACGTGACCTGGCGCGAGGAGCGTCTCGACCTGCTCGCCGACGCGCTTGTCATCGACGCCCGCCGCCTGGCGGGGGATGAGCGGCAGGCGCTCTACCGCTTCGCCCTTGCCTGCGCCGGGCGCGAGGTGCTCAGCGGCCGCGCGGCGGTCGTGCTCGACCTCCCGTCCGCATGAGGCGGGCGCTGGTCACCGGCGGCAGCGGCGCGATCGGCGCGGCGATCGCCCGCCGGCTCGCGGCGGCGGGCCATCACGTCTATGTCCACGCCCATGGCGGCCCCGCGCGCGCCGAGGCGGTCGCCGCCGAGATCGCCGCCGCCGGCGGCTCGGCCGAGCCCGTCGTCTTCGACGTGACCGATGCCGAGGCGACGCGGGCGGCGCTCGAAAGGCTGCTCGAGGCGGGCGCGTTGCAGATCCTCGTCAACAACGCCGGCGTCCACGACGATGCCGTGATGCCGGGCATGCGCCGGGAGCAATGGTCGCGCGTCATCGACGTCTCGCTCAACGGCTTCTTCAACGTCACTCAGCCGCTGCTCCTGCCGATGATCCGGACGCGCTGGGGCCGCATCGTCAACCTCTCGTCGGTGGCGGCGCTTGCCGGCAATGCCGGTCAGGTCAACTACGCCGCGGCCAAGGCGGGCCTGCACGGCGCCGCGCGCTCCTTGGCGCTGGAGCTGGCGAGCCGCGGCATCACCGTCAACACCGTGGCGCCCGGCATCATCGCCTCGCCCGCGGCCGACGGCGTCTTCGCCAAGGAGACGATCGAGCGGCTGGTGCCGATGAAGCGCGCGGGACGGCCGGAAGAGGTCGCCGATCTCGTGAATTTTCTTGCTTCCGAAAGCGCGGGATACATCTCCGGCCAGCTCATCTCGATCAACGGCGCGATGATCTGAGCCGCCGCAGCGCGAGCCGCGGCAGGCGAGGCACGAGGCCGCTCAGCAGCCGCAGATGCATCCAGGCGAGAAGCGCGTTGTCGCGCAGATAGCGGAAATGCGACACGCCGCCCTCCTCGCGCCGGAAATACCGCACCGGCACCGGCCGGGCGATGATCGGCACGCCGCGCCAGCTCAACCTTACGGCCGCTTCCGGATCGAAATCGAAGCGCCGCATCGACCGGCCGGACTCCATGACCGCGCGCAAGGCGGCGATGGGATAGACGCGGAAGCCGAACAGCGAGTCCTCGATGCCGCCCCACAGCGTCTCCAGATGGACGAGCCCGTTGGAGACGCGCCGGCCGGCGACGCGCAGCCGCGGCGCGCTTTGGTCGAACACGGGAACGCCGAGGATCATCGCTTCGGGATGAGCGCGCGAGAGCGCCATGAACGCCGCGATCATCGCCGCCGGATGCTGGCCGTCGGCGTCCATGGTCAGCGCGTGGGTGAAACCCTCCGCCGCCGCCGCGCGCAAGCCTTCGAGCACCGCCGCGCCCTTGCCGCCGTTGCGCGCCCGGATCAGGACGCGCAGGCCGGGATCGCCCGCCGCAAGGCGCTGGAGCGCTTCGCCGCTGCCGTCGGTGCTGCCGTCGACCACGACCCAGACCGGGGTCCAGGCTCGCCGCGCCTCGGCCACCGTCGCCAGCACGGCGGCGCCGGTGTTGTAGCTGGGGATCAGGACGAGATGGGTGGCCGCTTCCTGGGTCACGAGGCCGCGGGATCAGGGATCGCCCGCATCGAGCGCGCGCCGGTAATAGAGGTGGAGCCGGTCGACCGCCTCGTGCACGTCGCCGTCGATGCTGACGCGCTGCCCCAGGCGGATGCGATAGACGAGCGGCAGCTTGGGCCGCTTGAAAAGCGGCCAGCCCTTGGCGAGAAAGCGCGAGGCGGTCTCGATGAACACCGGCTGCACGGGCGCTCCGGCGCGGCGGGCGATCAGCGCGAAGCCGCCCTTGAAATCGCCGACGGGGCGGGCGCTCGATCGCGTGCCTTCGGGGAAGATCAGGAAATGCCGGCCCGCTCGCACCTGTCGCACCGCTTGCTTGACCAGCTTTGCCGGAGAATCGTTGCGGATGAAGCCCGCCAGCCGCGCGCCGCCGCCGAGGAACGCATTGTCCCAGATCTCCGCCTTTGCCGCGCCCACCGCATGCGGCACGCGCGACAGCACCAGCACCGCGTCGAGCAGCGAGGGATGATTGGGCGCGATCACCAGCGCCGGCGCCTCGGCGAGCGCGTCGAGCGCGGCGAAATCGCACTCGAGCGCGCCGCCAAGCCGCATCGCGCCGACGAAGCCGCGGAAGCCCGCCCATATCATCCATTGCCCCAGCCTCTCGCCGGTCCGGCGCGGCAGCACCCGGTAGAGCGCCGCCGCCGTCAGGCTCCAGAGCAGGCTGCTGGCGCCGAAGAGCGCGAGCAGGCCATAGAAGACGATGGGGTCGCGGACGCCGCGCCAACGCGCGGACAGTCCGGCGTGCCGCGGCATCGTTCCGCGGCGGCCGGTCGCGGCGGGCGAGCGGCGGCTTGGCAGGGCCGGCCGCTTTGCCGCGCGATGCGGGAGAAGGCGGTGCACGGGCTCCTAGCCCGCGGCCTCGAGCGCGGCGTTCCGCCGCCGCATCCGCCACGACCTGATGCCGGACCTCAGATGGAAGAGGCTCGTCGCGTAATAAAGGAGCTTGAAGCAGGCAAGCCGCGGCCCGATCGGCGAGCGGCCGAAGATGTCGCCGGCGAGCAGCGACAGCACGGCCTCCTCGATGCGGAAATAATTCCGCGGCGACATGAAAAGGTTGCGGAACGCCGGCTCGGGAATGCGGTAGATGAACCAGGTGAAGGCCGCGAGCCCGCGGCGCGCCTCGACCTCGTAGCGCTTCAGCACGCGCTCGGCCGAGCGCGGCGCGTCGAGGCACGCCTCGACCGCGTCGGCGCCGAGAAAGGCCGAGGTCATCGCCAGATAGACCCCGGTGGAGAAGACCGGGTCGATGAAGGCGAAGGCATCGCCCACCATGATGAAGCTCCGGCCGGTCATGCGCTCGGCGCTGTAGGAGTAGTTGCCGGTGGCCGTGACGGGGGCGACGAGCCGCGCGTCCTTGAGGCGATCGGCGATTTCCGGGCAGAGCGCGATCGTGCTCATGAAGAAGTCGGCGACGTCGGTCTTGCGCGACTTGAGATAGGCGGGCGGGCAGACGGCGCCGATGCTGGTCGTGCCGTCGGCGAGCGGAATGAACCAGAACCAGCCGTGATCGAACCAGAAGATGCTGATATTGCCTTCGGCCTTTCCGGGCAGGCGCTTTGCGCCGGCGAAGTGTCCGAAGATGGCGGCGCTGCTGTGCCGCCGGTTGCGCCGCTTGATGCCGAGCCTTCCGGCGAGCAGCGTGTCCCGTCCGGAAGCATCGACCAGGAAATCGGCCCGCCAGCGGCGCGTGCCGCCGTCGCCGTCGCGGGCGGTGACCACGGCGCCGCCTTCGCGCAGGAATTCGACCTCGCCGACCCGGCACTCCTCGATGACCTCCGCCCCCTTGGCGGCGGCGTTTTTCAGCAGGATGTGATCGAAATCGGCGCGGCGGACCTGATAGGAGTAGGGGAACGACTTGTCCCAGGCGTGGGCGAAATCGTAGGTGACGTTCCGCTTGTGATAGGGTGAGACGAATTCGACGCCGTATTTGAGCATCGCGATCCGCTCGATCTCTTGCTTGACGCCGAGCCGGTCGAAGAGCGGCAGGTTGAGCGGCAGCAGCGACTCGCCGATATGGAAGCGCGGATGCCGGTCCTTTTCGACCAGGACCACGCGCCTGCCGCGCGCGGCGAGCAGCGCCGCGATGGTCGAGCCCGCCGGGCCGCCGCCGACGACGAGCACCTCGCATCGCGCCGGTGGCGCTGCCTCGGCCGATTGTGCATGGACCGCTTGGCTGGCCAACGGCGGCGAACGCCCCTTCTGGACAGGAGTGGACGGGTCGGAAAAGACTACCAGTCCGGATTGCCGATATCCAGCCCGCGGCCTAGGAATGCGCCGGGGAACCGAGGGAGTTGCCGCCGTGCACGATCCCCAGTCGCAAAGCGGCGCCGAGCCGCATCCGGTCATCGCCGGCTTCTATGAGCGGCGTTCTGAGCGCCAGCCTTTCGTCCGCAGCCTCTTCAACACGACCGCGGCGCATTACGATTCGATCAACCGGCTGTTCTCGCTGGGCACCGGCACCCGGTATCGCCGTCGCTGCCTCCTGCGCGCGGGGCTGCGCCCGGGCTTGCGCGTCATCGATGTCGCGGTCGGCACGGGGTTGCTGGCGGCGGAGGCGATCGCCGTCATCGGCGACGCCAAAGGCGTGATCGGCGTCGATCTCAGCGAGGGCATGCTTGCCGTCGCGCGTCGCAAGCTCGGCATTCCGCTGGTTCAAGGCGCGGCCGAAAGCCTGCCGCTGGCGGGGGAAACTGCCGATTTCCTGACGATGGGCTATGCGTTGCGCCACGTCTCGGACCTCGTGGTCGCCTTTCGCGAGTTCCACCGCGTCCTGCGCCGCGGCGGCACCCTCCTGCTGCTGGAGATCGGCAAGCCGACCAGGCCGCTGAGCCGTGCTGTGGTATCGGCTTATCTCCGCCGCCTGGTGCCCGTCTTGTCCCGCTTGACCACCGGCGACGCTCGTGCCCGCACCTTGATGCGCTATCACTGGGAGACGATCGAGAACTGCGTGCCCGCGGAGCGCATTCTTCAGGCGATGCGCGATTGCGGCTTCGTCGCGTGCCGCTGCGACGTCGATCTCGACGTCTTCCGCAGCTTCATCGGGCGAAAGCCGTGAGCCTGCGCCCGTCCCCGAACAAGCAAGAAAGGTGAAGAGGCCCCGTCGCAAGCCGCTTCACCCTCTGCGTTTCGCCAAGTGCGGCAGGCCGGCAAAAGCGGCCCCGCAATGCCGAGCTTCTTGCCGCCCTAAAAGACGATGCCGGTTTCGGCCAGGAACCGGGCCTGGTTCGTGGCGTTGCCGCTATGGGCGAAAGCGGCGCCGGGGGCAATGCCGCTCACTCCGACATAGGACGCCTCGGCCCGCACGAAGAAGAGGCTTTGCTGATAGCTCGGCGTCAGCGACAGCGACCAGGCCGAGCTGCCCGGTCCGAAAAGGAGGTTGGGCGAGCCGTCCGTCCCGTTCCCGGTCGAGCCGACGATCTCGGCCCGGCCGGCGAGGCTGATGGCGTCGGTAAAAGCGTAGCTCGCGAGCACCGCGCCGCCGTAGCTCTGTGCCTCATGCGTCCAGCCGAGGCCCGGCTCTTTCGGCACGTCGATGAATTGGACATAGGGCGTGATCGTCCAGGGTGCGGCGCTGTAGGTGTAGATGAGGTTGAACAGCGAGCCGTTGTTCAGCGTCGGCGGCGTCGCGAAGGTCGCCTGGGGCGAGTGTCCGAAATTGCCGCCGCCGACCGCGGCAAGGGTGTTGCTGGCGTCGATCGTCCAGGCGGCGGACCCGGTGAGCCAATTGTAGTTGCCGGAATAGTACCCGTCGTTGAGGGAGACGGAGAAGGCGAGCGGCCCGACCGTATAGTTGGCCTGCACGCCGTCGCTCACCGCCGGCTCCTGCGCCCACAAGAGCCCGCGCTCGATGTTCATGTTCTCGAAGGTGAAGGTGTATTCCGCGCCGATCAGCGTCGGCAGCTTGCCGGCCTGAACCGAGAAGGTGTCGGTCGGCGCCAGCTTCAGATAACCCTCGGGCAACGGCCCGAACAGCAGGCTGTTGGTTCTGCCGGCCGTGACATAGGGCGTGCCGAGCACCGGGATCGAGTAGATGCCGCCCTGGGCATAGAACTGCACGAGGCCGGCCGTGTTCTGGACGACGACCTGGCCGTTGCTGATGTCGAAACGGTCGGTCTTGTCGGCGGCCGTCGGATTGGTCTGCGCCATGCCGAGCCCGCTGACGGCGCCGGTCACGTAGACCGGGCCGAGCGGTCCTGCGTCGAATTTGAGCGGGTTGGGATTGGCGGCAAGCGGCCCCGTCATCGACGGGCTCGCCACCGCGTTCGATGTCGGCGCGGCGGCGGCCTCCGGCGCGGCGGGAGTCTCCGGCGCGGCCGGAGTGGTCTCATCGGCGCGCGCCGGCAGGCTCGCCGCCGCGGCAACGCCCAAGGCCAAAAGCGTCACGCGCGAGGCGTAACCGAAGGTACGGCGGGACATCCTCTTCACCTCTTTGCCTCGTTGATGGCTGTTGGTCGCCTGGTTGGCTCGTGCAGGCCATAAGATGAAAATATCGCTCATTTAAATGAAAAACTCATAAATGGAATAGCGCATCCCGCGCCGCAGAATGCAAGCGATATGCCAGAGGCCGAACCCGATTTTTTGGCTTCGATGTGACGGGGACGATGAATTATCTGATTACTAATTGTGCTCTATGCATTTAAATTGATCAAATCTCTAGAAAGATTATTTATTGAGCATATCTGAGCAAAAAAACGTCAACTTGGTTCGTTTTTGTCGCCCGCGCTTGCGCTTGGACTTTGGCGGCGATGGCGAAGCCGTTGAATCCCAATCCGACTGGCCTTTGGCCCGTTTCTTGCCATCACGCATACAGGGGGCATGGCCGGTGTCATGCCGAGAGGAGAAGGGAAGGCGTTATGGCATCTGGGACCTTTATTAAGGTGCTGGCATTTGCCGGCGCAGTCGCGGCGTCGGCGGCGCTGGCGCCGGCGCAGGCGCAGGACACGATCAAGGTGGGGGTGCTGCATTCGCTGTCCGGGACGATGGCGATCAGCGAGACCACGCTCAAGGACACCGTGCTGATGATGGTGGATGACCTCAACCAGCATGGCGGCCTCTTGGGCAAGAAGGTCGAGGCCGTCGTGGTCGATCCCGCCTCCAACTGGCCGCTCTTCGCCGAGAAGGCGCGCGAGCTGCTGCAGAAGGACAAGGTCGCGGTGGTGTTCGGCTGCTGGACCTCGGTGTCGCGCAAATCGGTGCTGCCGGTCTTCGAGGAGCTGAACGGCCTGCTGTTCTATCCCGTGCAGTATGAGGGCGAGGAAAGCTCGAACAACGTCTTCTATACCGGCGCCGCGCCCAATCAGCAGGCGGTCCCGGCGGTCGAGTATCTCATGAGCAAGGAAGGCGGCGAGGCGAAGCGCTGGGTGCTCGAGGGCACCGACTACGTCTATCCGCGCACCACCAACAAGATTCTCGAGGCCTTCTTGAAGTCCAAGGGCGTCGCCGCCGAGGACATCAAGATCAACTACACCCCCTTCGGCTTCTCCGACTGGCAGACCGAGGTGGCGGCAATCAAGAGCTTCGCCGCGGCGGGCAAGAAGACGGCGGTGGTCTCGACCATCAACGGCGACGCCAACGTGCCCTTCTACAAGGAGCTGGCCAATCAGGGCATCAAGGCCTCCGACATCCCGGTGGTCGCCTTCTCCGTCGGCGAGGAGGAGCTTTCCGGCATCGACACCAAGAACCTGGTCGGCCATCTCGCCGCCTGGAACTACTTCGAGTCCGTGAAGAACCCGACCAACGAGGCCTTCATCAAGCAGTGGCACGCCTTCATCAAGAACGACAAGCGCGTCACCAACGACCCGATGGAAGCCCACTATATCGGCTTCAAGATGTGGACGCAGGCGGTGGAGCAGGCCGGCACCACCGACGTCAACGCCGTTCGCCAGGCGATGTACGGCCAGAAAGTGAAGGCGCCGTCGGGCTTCGTCGAGGTGATGAACACCAACCATCACCTGTCGAAGCCGGTGATGATCGGCGAGATCCAGCCGAACGGCCAGTTCGAGATCGTGTCGGAGACCAAGACCACGATCAAGGCCGACGCCTGGAGTCCGTACCTGCCCGAGGACAAGGGCAAGGTCGCCGATTGGACCTTCCCCTGGGTTTGCGGGAATTGTACCGAGCCCAAGTACAAAGCGCTTCCGTGACCCGAGGGTGAAGACGGCCGGGCGCGGCCACCCCGATCGCCGCGCCCGGCCGACCAATCTCCGGGGTATTGGTTTCAATGATGCGTCTCATGCTTTTCGTCCTGTCGGCGCTCCTGGCGCTGGCGCCGCTGCCGGGCGTGGCGCGCGCCGCCGAGGACGCCGATCTCAAGACGCTCGTCGATCAGCTCGCCTCCGACGATTTCGACAGCAAGATCGCCTCGATCCGCGCGCTGGGCGCGCTCGGCGACGGTCGCGCCATCCCCGTGCTCAAGGCGCTCGAGGACGGCGCGCTTTACACCACCGCCGATCACAAGCTCGTCGTCGCCGAGCCGGCGGACGACAAGTTCAAGCTTTATGATCCCGTCGACCACGCCGGTCTCGGCGAGGCGACGGAGGACGCCATCGAGAAGGTGCGCGTCAACAACCGCATGCGCGGCGAGATCGACGCGGCGCTGGGCAGCCTGACGCTCTTCAGCAGCAGCGCCTCGGACCGCCTGGCCGCGGCGCAGGAGGCGCTGCGGCATCCGCTGGCCGAGCGCGCCGAGGGGCTGCAGAAAGCCTATGCCGCCGAGCGCGACTCGCAGGTCAAGCCGGCGCTGGCGCTGGCGCTCGCCGCCGCGCGGCTGCGCAGCGGCGACAAGGAGCAGAGGCTTGCCGCGATCGGCCTGCTGGGCTCCTCGACCGACCCGCAGGTCCGCGGCCTGCTCCTCGACCTGCGCGGCGCCACCGACGATCCCGACATCAAGCGCGCCATCGACGCCGCGCTGGGCTCGATCGATTTCCGGCTGAGGCTCATCGGCATCGCCGTCACGCTCTTCGAGGGGCTGAGCCTCGGCAGCATCCTGCTGCTCGCCGCCATCGGCCTTGCCATCACCTTCGGCGTCATGGGCGTCATCAACATGGCGCATGGCGAGATGATCATGCTCGGCGCCTATACCACCTTCGTCGTGCAGCAGCTCTTCCGCGCCTTCCTGCCGCCGCAATGGATCGACGCCTATCTCGTCGCCGCCGTGCCCGCCGCCTTTCTCGTCACCGGCGCGGTCGGCGTGGCGCTCGAGCGCGGCATCATCCGCTTTCTCTACGGCCGCTCGCTCGAGACGCTGCTCGCCACCTGGGGCGTGAGCCTGGTGCTCCAGCAGCTCGTGCGCACCGTCTTCGGCGCCCCCAATAAGGAGGTGTCGAACCCGTCCTGGATGACCGGCGGCTTCGAGCTCGTCGGCGGCGTCACCATCACCTGGAACCGCATCGTCATCCTGGTCTTCTGCTTCATCGTGCTCGGCGTCCTCGCCTTGGTGCTGCGCCGCACCACGCTCGGTCTGCACATGCGCGCGGTGACGCAGAACCGCGAGATGTCGGCGGCGATGGGCATCCGCACCGCCATGGTCGACGCCCTCACCTTCGGCTTGGGATCCGGCATCGCCGGCATGGCCGGCGTGGCGCTGTCGCAGATCGGCAATGTCAGCCCCAATCTCGGCACCATCTACATCGTCGACAGCTTCATGGTGGTGGTGTTCGGCGGCGTCGGCTCGCTGTTCGGCACGCTGGCCGGGGCCATGACGCTGGGCATCGTCAACAAGCTGCTGGAGCCGATCTCCGGCGCGGTGCTCGGCAAGGTCGTGGTGCTGGTGGCGATCATCCTCTTCATTCAGAAGCGGCCGCGCGGCTTGTTCGCGCTCAAGGGCCGGGCGGCGGAGAGCTGAGGATGCGCCGCCGCACCGAGGGTCTCTTCACGCCGCGCGGCTGGGCGGGCTTTCTCGCCCTCGGCGCCATCCTGATCGTCGCCGTGCCGCTGCTCAACGCGCTGCCCGCCGGCGCCGCGCTGCAGCTCCCGGACTATCTGGTGCCGCTGCTCGGCAAATACGCCTGCTACGCGCTGCTGGCGCTCGCCCTCGACCTGGTCTGGGGCTATGCCGGCATCCTCAGCCTCGGCCACGGCGCCTTCTTCGCGCTCGGCGGCTATGCCATGGGCATGTATCTCATGCGCCAGATCGGCACGCGCGGCGTCTATCGCGATCCGATCCTGCCGGATTTCATGGTGTTCCTGAATTGGAAGTATCTGCCCTGGTACTGGTACGGCTTCGACCATTTCGCCTTTGCCGTGGCGATGGTGGTGCTGGTGCCGGGGGTCTTGGCCTTCGTCTTCGGCTGGTTCGCCTTCCGCTCGCGCGTCACCGGCGTCTATCTCTCGATCATCACCCAGGCGCTGACCTATGCGCTGTGGCTCGCCTTCTTCCGCAACGACATGGGTTTCGGCGGCAATAACGGCCTCACCGACTTCAAGGATCTGCTCGGCTTCGACCTGCATGCGGCCTCGACCCGGCGCGGGCTCTACATCGCCTCGGTGGTCGCGCTGGGCTTGGGCTATCTCGCCTGCCGCTTCATCACCCGCTCGAAGCTCGGCCGGCTGCTGCTGGCGCTGCGCGACGCCGAGAGCCGGGTGCGCTTCCTCGGATATTCCGTCGATCACGCCAAGCTCTTCACCTTCACCGTCTCCGCCGTGCTGGCGGGCGTCGCCGGCGCGCTCTATGTGCCGCAGGTCGGCATCATCAACCCCAGCGAGTTCTCGCCCGGCAACTCGATCGAGATCGCCATCTGGGTCGCCGTCGGCGGCCGCGGCACGCTGGTCGGCGCGGTGATCGGCGCGGTGGTGGTCAACTTCGCCAAGACCTGGCTCACCGGCTCGATGCCCGAGGCCTGGCTCTTCGTGCTCGGCGCTCTGTTCATCCTGGTGACGCTCGCCTTTCCGCGCGGCATTCTCGGGCTTTGGGGCCAGCTCGGCTTCAAGCCGCCGCGGCCGCCGGCGGCGGCGGTGCCGGGCGAGGAGGGCGCGCCATGACCCCCGGCGCCGCGCCCGAGACGCTGCTCTATCTCGACGGCGTCAGCGTGAGCTTCGATGGCTTCAAGGCGCTCAACAATTTGTCGCTGCTGGTCGAGCGCGGCGAGATCCGCTCGGTCATCGGCCCCAACGGCGCCGGCAAGACGACGATGATGGACGTCATCACCGGCAAGACGCGGCCCGATTCCGGCACCGTGCTGTTCGACGGCGACCACGACCTGACGCGGCTCGACGAGGCCGCCATCGCCAATCTCGGCATCGGCCGCAAGTTCCAGAAGCCGACGGTGTTCGAGAACCTCACCGTCTTCGAGAATCTGGAGCTGGCGCAGAAATGCCCGCGCGGCATCCTGCGCACGCTCGCCGCCGCGCTCCCCGGCCGCCAGCGCCACGAGATCGCCGAGACCATCCGCATGATCGGCCTTGCCGGGCGCGAGCGGGCGGTCGCCGGCGCCTTGAGCCACGGCCAGAAGCAATGGCTCGAGATCGGCATGCTGCTGATCCAGGACCAGCGCCTGCTGCTGCTCGACGAGCCGGTGGCGGGCATGACCGACCGCGAGACCGAAGCGACGGCGGAGCTGGTGCTGTCGCTGGCCGGCGCGCGCACCGTCGTCGTCGTCGAGCACGACATGGAGTTCGTGCGCAGCCTCAACACCCGCGTCACCGTGCTGCATGAGGGCTCGGTGCTGGCCGATGGCAGCATCGACTTCGTGCAGAACCAGCCGGCGGTGATCGAAGTCTATCTGGGACGCTGAGCATGCTCGCCGCCGAGAACATCGACCTCTATTACGGCGCGAGCCACATCCTGCGCCGGGTCAGCGTCGCCGCCGAGAAGGGCTCGGTGACCTGCGTGCTCGGCCGCAACGGCGTCGGCAAGACCAGCCTGATGCGCGCCATCTTCGGGCTGCAGCCGATCCGCGCCGGACGGATCACCTGGGAGGGGCACGACATCACCGCCCTTCGGCCCGACGAGCGCGCGCGCCGCGGCCTGGCGCTGGTGCCGCAAGGCCGCGAGATCTTCCCGCGCCTCACCGTGCAGGAGAATCTCGAGACCGGGCTTGCGCCGCTGCCGCGCCAGAGCCGGCGCATCCCCGACGAGATCTTCTCGCTCTTTCCGGTGCTGCGCGACATGCTGCGCCGGCGCGGCGGCGACCTTTCGGGCGGGCAGCAGCAGCAGCTCGCCATCGCCCGCGCGCTGGTCACCCAGCCGCGGCTCCTCATCCTGGACGAGCCCACCGAAGGCATTCAGCCTTCCATCATCAAGGAGATCGAGCGCGTCATTCGCGACCTCGCCGCGCGCGGCGACATGGCGATCCTGCTGGTCGAGCAGTATTTCGAATTCGCCCGCGCGCTGGCTCATCGCTATGTCGTCATGGAGCGCGGAGAAGTGGTATTGTCCGGCGACGCCCGCGACATGGTGGAAAGCGATGTCCGCCGCTACCTCACGGTATGAGGCGCCGGCAGCTCTCGCCGCGCCCGCGCCGCCGCCCGCCTTGGAGCGCGGCGACGGCGCCGCCGAGATCGTCTTCACCCGCGCCGGCCTCGCCCGCCTTTATCAGCGCACGCCCTGTCGCGTGCTCTTTCCGCGGCCGGAGCCCGGCGATCTTCCGCTCGCGGCGCTGCTCACCACGTCGGGCGGGCTCGCCGGCGGCGACCGCCTGCGCCTCTCGGTCGCGCTCGAAGAGGGCGCGCGCGCGGTGGTCGCCACCGCGGCGGCGGAGAAGGTCTATCGCTCGCTCGGCCCCGACGCCGCGGTGACGATAAGTCTCGCCGCCGAGGAAGGCGCCTGGCTCGAGTGGCTGCCGCAGGAGACCATACTCTTCGACGGTGCCCGGTTGGTGCGCCGCATCGCCGCCGCCCTGGCGCCGGGGGCGCGGCTCATCGCCGCCGAGACCCTGGTGTTCGGCCGCGCCGCGCGCGGCGAGCGCTTCGCTCGTGGGCTGTTGTCGGAGAGCTGGCGCGTCCGCTGCGGCGGCAGGCTGGTCTGGGCCGATGCGCTGCGCCTTGACGGCGATATCGGCCGGCGTCTTGCCGCTCCGGCCGGCTTCGGCGGCGCCGGCGCGCTCGCCACCGTCCTCTATGTCGGCACGGACGCGGCGTCTCATCTCGCCGCGGCGCGCGCGCTGGCGGCGGCAGGCGGCGGCGCCGCGAGCCTGGTCAACGGCCTGCTGCTGGCGCGATTTCTGGCGCCGCGCGCGGAAGTGGTGCGGGATGCGCTCGCGCGCTATGTCGCGGGCTTGCGCGCTGTGGCCGCGGGCCTGCCGGCAACGTTGCCGCGGCTCTGGCATGCTTAGGGGGAGGGATCGATGAATCTGACGCCACGCGAGAAGGACAAGCTGCTCGTCGCCATGGCGGCGATGGTGGCGCGCCGCCGGCTGGAGCGCGGCGTCAGGCTCAACCATCCCGAGGCGGTGGCGCTGATCACCGATTACGTCGTCGAAGGCGCGCGCGACGGCCGCTCGGTGGCGGAGCTGATGCGCGACGGCGCCGCGGTGGTGGCGCGCGCCCAGGTGATGGAGGGGGTCGCCGAGATGATCCACGAGATCCAGGTCGAAGCGACATTTCCCGACGGCACCAAGCTCGTCACCGTGCACCAGCCGATCCGCTAGGAGGCGCCTGATGATCCCCGGCGAAATCATCACTCCCGGCGGCGAGATCGAGCTCAATGCCGGCCGCCCGACCGTCGAGATCGAGGTCGCCAACAGCGGCGACCGGCCGATCCAGGTCGGCTCGCATTACCATTTCTTCGAGACCAACGCGGCGCTGATCTTCGACCGCGCCAAGGCGCGGGGCTTCCGCCTCGACATTCCCGCCGGCACCGCCGTGCGCTTCGAGCCCGGCCAGACGCGCCGCGTGCGGCTCGTCGCCTATGGCGGCGCGCGCATCGTCCACGGCTTCAACGGCAAGATCGACGGCGCGCTCGGAGGCGGCCCATGACCGCCCACCTGAGCCGCGCGGCTTACGCCGGCATGTTCGGCCCCACCACCGGCGACCGCGTCCGGCTTGCCGACACCGAGCTTTTCATCGAGGTGGAGCAGGACCGCACGCTCTACGGCGAGGAAGTCAAGTTCGGCGGCGGCAAGGTGATCCGCGACGGCATGGGCCAGAGCCAGCGCGCCCGGGCCGAAGGCGCCGTCGACACCGTCATCACCAACGCGCTGATCCTCGACCATTGGGGCGTCGTCAAGGCCGATATCGGCCTCAAGGACGGGCGCATCGCCGCCATCGGCAAGGCCGGCAATCCCGACGTCCAGCCCGGCGTCGACATCGTCATCGGCCCCGGCACCGAGGCGATCGCCGGCGAAGGCCGCATCGTCACCGCCGGCGGCATCGACGTGCACATCCACATGATCTGCCCGCAACAGGTCGAAGAGGCGCTGTATTCCGGCGTCACCACGCTGATGGGCGGCGGCACCGGCCCCGCGGCCGGCACCTCGGCCACCACGTGCACGCCGGGGCCCTGGCACATCGCGCGCATGCTGCAGGCGATCGAGGCCCTGCCGATGAACATCGGCCTTTTCGCCAAGGGCAACGCGGCCCAGCCTCAGGGCCTGATCGAGCAGGTCGAAGCCGGCGCCTGCGCCTTCAAGCTGCATGAGGATTGGGGCACGACGCCGGCGGCGATCGACAATTGCCTCGCCGTGGCCGAGCGCTACGACGTGCAGGTGGCGATCCACACCGACACGCTCAACGAGAGCGGCTTCGTCGAGGACAGCATCGCCGCCTTCAAGGGCCGCACCATCCACGCCTTCCACACCGAAGGCGCGGGCGGCGGCCATGCCCCCGACATCATCCGCGTCTGCGGCGAGCCGAATGTTCTTCCGTCGTCGACGAATCCGACGCGGCCCTACACCGTCAACACCCTCGACGAGCATCTCGACATGCTGATGGTGTGCCACCACCTCGACGGCAAGATCCCCGAGGATGTCGCCTTCGCCGAAAGCCGCATCCGCAAGGAGACGATCGCCGCCGAGGACATCCTGCATGATCTCGGCGCCTTCTCGATGATCTCCTCCGACAGCCAGGCGATGGGCCGCGTCGGCGAGGTCATCATCCGCACCTGGCAGACCGCCGACAAGATGAAGCGCCAGCGCGGGCGCCTCAAGGAAGAGACCGGCGACAACGACAATTTCCGCGCCAAGCGCTATGTCGCGAAATACACCATCAACCCCGCCATCGCCCAGGGCATCGCGCGCCACGTCGGTTCCGTCGAGCCCGGCAAGCTCGCCGATCTCGTGCTCTGGCAGCCGGCGTTTTTCGGCGTCAAGCCGGAGATGGTGCTGAAATGCGGCAGCATCGCCGCGGCGCCCATGGGCGATCCCAACGCCTCGATCCCGACGCCGCAGCCGGTGCATTACCGCCCGATGTTCGCCGCCTTCGGCCGCGCGCTCACGGCAAGCTCGGTGAGCTTCGTCAGCGCCGCCGCCGCGTCCTCCGGCCTTGCCGCCCGGCTCGGCCTCGCCAAGCCGCTGGTCGCGGTCGAGAACACCCGCGGCGGCATTTCCAAGAAGAGCATGGTGCACAACGACAAGACGCCGCATATGGAGGTCGATGCCGAGACCTACGAGGTGCGCGCCGACGGCGAGCTTCTGACCTGCGAGCCCGCCAAGGTCCTGCCGATGGCCCAACGCTATTTCTTGTTCTGAACGAGATGGACCGAGCCGTCGCACATAGCCTTCGCAGTCCCTCCCCCCTTGAGGGGGAGGGCGCCCGAGGCCAATGGCCTCGGGCAGGTGGGGGGACGTGCGCGCAGCGCACAAACAATAAAAAAAGTAGTTGGCGAGCTCCGGTGCTGTGGTCACCCCCCACCCTGTCCCTCCCCCTCACGGGGGGAGGGAACTTGCGATATGTGAGGAACAGAAAGAGCGGGTGCTCTCGTGCTTAAAGCCGAGCGCATCGAGCGCGCGGGGCGCTGGCCCAGCGAGGCGGCGCGCGGCACGGTGACGCTCGGCTATGACGACCGCTACCGCCGCCGGTTGCAGCTTCGCAGCGACGCCGGCGAGGCTTTCCTGCTGGATCTGCCGCGCGCCTTCCTGCTGGGCGAAGGCGACGGCCTCGCGCTCTCGGACGGAAGCTGGCTTGCGGTCAAGGCGGCGCCGGAGCCGCTGATCGAGGTGACCGCATCGAGCCCGGCGCTGCTGGCGCGGCTTGCCTGGCATATCGGCAACCGCCATCTGCCGGCGCAGATCGAGCCCGGCCGCCTGCTCATCCGCGACGATCCCGTCATCGCCGCCATGCTCGAAGGGCTGGGCGCGCGCCTCAGCCGGCTCGAAGCGCCTTTCTCGCCCGAGCCCGGCGCTTACGGCGCAGCACCGCACGGCCATTCCCATGATCCCTGAGCCCGCGCTCTATCGCCTGATGACCTGGCTGTCGCCGGCCTATCCGCTGGGCGCCTTCAGCTACAGCCACGGGCTCGAATATGCGGTGGAGGCGGGGCTGGTGCATGACCGCGCGAGCCTCTGCGACTGGGTCGCCACCGCGCTCGGCGCCGGCGCCGGACTTGGCGACGGCGCGCTGCTCGCCGCCGCCTGGCGCGCCGCTGAGGCCGCCGACGTCGCCGCGCTCGACGCGATCGCCGAACTGGCCTTCGCCTGGCGCGGCAGCGCCGAGACGGCGCTGGAGAGTCGCGCGCAAGGCGCGGCCTTCCTCGCCGCCACGCGCGCCGCCTGGCCGCATCGCCTGCTCGACGCGCTGGCGCTGCGCCATCGCGGCGAGGCGGCGCTCCCGGTGGCGGTCGCTGTCGCCGCCGCCTGCCATGGCGTGCCGCTCGCCGCCGCCCTCGTCGCCTATCTCCACGCCTTTGCCGGAACGCTGGTCTCCGCCGGGCTGCGGCTCATTCCTCTCGGCCAGTCCGACGGGCAGCTCGCCATGGCGGCGCTCGAAAGCGTCGTCGCCACCACCGTCGAAATCCTGCTCGCGACGCCGCTCGAGGAGATCGGCACCGCCGCGCCGGTCATCGACTGGTGCTCGATGCGGCATGAGACGCAATATACGAGGCTCTTCCGCTCATGACCCGCTCCCCTCACGGTCCCTTGCGCGTCGGCATCGGCGGTCCCGTCGGCTCCGGCAAGACGGCGCTGGTCGATCGCTTGTGCAAGCACATGCGCGCGCATTACGACATCGCCGTCGTCACCAACGACATCTATACGAAGGAGGACGCCGAGTTCCTGACGCGCTCGGGCGCGCTCGCCGCCGAGCGCATCGCCGGCGTCGAGACCGGCGGCTGTCCGCACACCGCGATCCGCGAGGATGCCTCGATCAATCTCGCCGCGGTGGCCGAGATGAGCCGGCGCTTTCCCGGCCTCGACCTTGTCTTCGTCGAGTCCGGCGGCGACAATCTCGCGGCGACCTTCAGCCCGGAGCTTGCCGATCTCACGCTTTACGTCATCGACGTCTCCGCCGGCGACAAGATTCCGAGGAAGGGCGGGCCGGGGATCACCCGCTCCGACCTTCTGGTGATCAACAAGATCGACCTGGCGCCGCTGGTCGGCGCCAGCCTCGAGGTGATGGAGCGCGACGCGCGGCGCATGCGCGGCGAGCGGCCTTTCCTCTTCACCAACCTCAGGGAAGGCAAAGGCGTCGCCGAAATCGCCCGATTCATCGTCGAGCGCGGCGGGCTGGAGCGGTAAATCGCGCGGCGGTTGCCCGCCCGTCCCGCGTTCTCTACTCGCGTCGATTGATTTATCTCAATGCGCATACACCTGGGTGTAGCGAGAGTCACCGGCGATTACCCTTTGGCTTCGTCCCTACCGCACCGCTTTCGGAGGAGGAAAGGTGGGCGGAACGTTCTTCCGCCAAGCCCGGCGCTGGCAAGGGCCGTTATTGGCGCCGCTGCTGCTTGGCCTCGCCATCGCCGGGATCGCGCTCTTCGCCTATCGCTCGCAATCCGCGGCGCTGGAGAGGGAGGCGCTGGCCAATCTGGCGACGGTGGCTCGTCTCAAGGTCAATGCCATCGGCCGCTCTTTGGCCGCCGAGAAGGCGCGCGCGCGGATCCTGGGCCGGGCCCCCACGGTCGTGGAATTCCTGCGCCGCCGGCTCGGCCGGCCGAGCGAGGCCGAGGCCGCGTCTCTGCCCGGCTTTCTCGAGGAAGCGCGGGCTGCGGCCGGCCTCGAAAACCTCCTGCTCATGGACGGCGCCGGCCGCCGGCTGATGGCGGCGCGCGAGGATCGCACCGACGACGCGGCCTGGAGCGAGGCCGCGCGGCGCGCCGCGGCGTCCGGCGAGGTCGTGTTCGTCGACTTCCATCGCGACCCCAGGAGCGGCGGCATCGATCTCGGCTTCGTGGCTCCGGTCCTCGCCGAGGATTCCGCCGGCCAGCGACTGGGCGCGGTCGGCCTCGATATCGCCGTCCTGTCGCTTCTCGGCCAGGAGCTCACCACCTGGCCGTCGGCGAGCGCCAGCGGCCGGGCGATGCTGATCCGCACGGAAGGCGGGGAAGTGCTCTATCTCGGCCAGCTTGATCATGCCCGCGACGCCGCCATGGAGCTGCGGCGGATCGCCGGCCCCGACGTCATTGCCGCCCGCGTGCTGCGCGGCGAGACCGCGCCGACGGTCGGGACGGATCTCCGCGGCCGGCGCGTGCTTGCCGCCGCTGCCGCGGTTCCGGAGACGCCTTGGGTGCTGCTCGTCAAGATGGACCGCGACGAGGCGCTGGCCGAGGTGACGCGGCTCGGCATCGGCACCGGCCTCTTGGTTTTGGCGGCGCTCATCGCGTCGATCGTCTTTGCCTTCTTCCTCGAGCAACGCCGCCGCCTCCACGACGCGCTCGCGCAGATGGCGCATGATCGCGCGCTGCAAGCGGCGGAGACGCAGTTCCGCGGCGTCTTCGAGCAGGCGGCCGTCGGCATCGCGCTGGTGACGCCCGACGGCAGGTGGCTGCAGGTCAATCGCCGGCTCTGCGACATGCTCGGCTACGCCGAGAGGGAGCTGTTTGCGCTGACGCCTCTCGAGGTCACGCATCCCGACGACCGCGCCGCCTCGCAGGCGCTCTTCCACCGGCTGGCGGCGGGCGAGGCGGACCATGCCACCATCGAGAAACGCTATGTGCGGCGCGACGGCGGCACCGTCTGGGCCATCAGCGGCGTTCGGCTCGTGCGCAAGGCGGACGGCGCCCCCGACTACTACATTTCCGTCACCGAGGACATCACCGAGCGCAAGCGCGCCGAGCAGCAGCTTCGCGAGAGCGAGCGGCGCTTCCGCGAGGTCGTGGAATCCGCGCCGAACGCCATGGTGATGAGCGGCCCGGACGGCGCCATCGTCATGGTCAACCGTCAGGCGGAGACGCTGTTCGCCTATGCCGGCGGCGAACTTCTCGGCCGGCCGGTGGAGATGTTGATCCCCGAGCGTTTCCGAAACGCCCATGGCGGCTTTCACCGCGCGTTCCTCGCCGATCCGCGGCCGCGCCGGATGGGCGCCGGACGAGATCTCTTCGGTCTGAAGAAGGACGGCAGCGAGGTTCCGGTGGAGATCGGCATCACGCCCATCGAGACTGAGGCGGGCAGCATGGTGCTGTCGACGCTTGTCGACATCACCGAGCGGCGGCGCCAGGAAGAGGCGCTGAGGAAGAGCGAGGAGCAGCTACGCCAGGCGCAGAAGATGGAGGCGATCGGCAATCTCACCGGCGGGATGGCGCACGACTTCAACAATCTTCTGAGCGTGATCATCGGCAACCTCGACCTGGCGCACCCGATGGCGGCAAGGGCCGGCAGTGCCGGCGACCTCGTCCGCGAGGCTCTCGACGCCGCGCTGCGCGGCGCCGACCTGACGCGGCGGCTTCTCGCCTTCGCGCGGCGCCAGCCGCTTCGCCCGCAGCGCGTCGCCGTCAATGAGCTCGTCGCCGGCATGGTCAAGCTGTTGGGGCGCACCCTCGGCGAGAACATCCCGATCTCCGCCGATTTCTCGGACGGCCTTTGGCCGGTCGTCGTCGACCCCGTCCAGCTCGAGGCGGCGCTGGCGAACTTGGCCACCAACGCGCGCGATGCCATGCCCTCGGGCGGACGGCTGCGGATCGCCACGGCCAATCGCCGGCTCGATGCCGATTATGCCGCGCTCCATTCCGAGGTGACGCCGGGCGACTACGTCATGATCGCGGTGAGCGATACCGGGACCGGCATGACGCCCGACGTTCTCGCCCATATCTTCGAGCCGTTCTTCACGACCAAGGCGCTCGGCAAAGGGACCGGCCTCGGCCTCAGCATGGTGTTCGGCTTCATCAAGCAGTCGGGCGGACACATCGGCGTCTACAGCGAGCCCGGCGCCGGGACGACATTCCGTCTCTATCTGCCGCGCACGCTGGCGGAATCCGTCGAAGGTCCGCGGCCGGACGGTGCCGCGCCGCACCGCGCGGCGGGCGAGACGGTGCTCGTGGTCGAGGACAACGAGGCGCTGCGTCGCCTCGTCGCGCGCCAGGTCGCGGAGCTGGGATATCGCGTGATCGCCGCGCCGAATGCGGCCGAGGCGCTGGCGCTTCTGGACAGCGGCGGGGTCGATCTCCTTTTCACCGATGTCATCATGCCCGGAGACATGGACGGCTTCGGGCTGGCGCGGCACGTCCTCGCCCGCTGGCCGCATGTCAGGGTCGTTCTCACCTCGGGATTCCCCGAGACCAGGATCGACGGCAAGCTGGGGGCGTCATCGGCCATGGTGGGGCTTTTGAGCAAGCCCTATCGCAAGCAGGAGCTGGCGCGCGTCCTGCGCGACGCGCTTGGCGGCTGAGCGCGCCCTTGCGCCGGCCCGGCCCGGCGGGCCGCCCCTTTGCCGATCTTCCGCCCAGGCATTGCTTGTCCCGATCGCCGGGATCGCCCGCTTCATCGTCGAGCGCGGCGGGCTGGAGAGGTGAACGGCGAGCAGCGCCAGTGCTCGCACCGCCGGGGACCGGATAGCGTGGGGACGTCTGGCGCTCGGCTACACCGATCCGCGCGGCTTCGATTGGCTGCGCCAAGCGATCGCCGAGGCCGTCCTGTGCTTCGCTGGCGCGCAGGAGGCGATCCATAGGCGATGCACGCGTTGCTCGGGCCGGGCGATCATGCCGTCGTCGTGCTGCCGGCTTGATATCGCCGTCCTCTGCGATATCGAGGACCAGCGTCGGCATCGTTGCGGGGTGCTCATGGCGAACGTGGGAGACACCCTGCGTTCGCTTCTATCCACAGGTGCGGCAGTTGGTTATGATCATGTTCGTGCCTTGATGCGTCGACGCTGGTATCGGTTCCCGGGAATTTGCGCTCGCTCGAATACGGTCTCTTTCGTGGGAGAGCTTCATGGGTGGACCCGCAAAATGTCTCTGCCTCCCGGCACATGATGCGGAATTGATCGACAGAATTCGCGGCTTTGTCTCAGACGCGCTCGACCTTCCGGTCGAGAAGGTCGGTCCGGACGACCATTTCTACGAGACGCTCGGCCTTGATTCCCTGGGAGCCGTGGCGGTGTTCATTGATCTGTCCTACGCGTTTGGGATTCCGGAACCGGAACCCCATTTGGACTTCGCTTCCTTCCACACCGCACGGTTGCTCGCCACCTATGCCCGAAGCTTCGAGCGTGATCGGCCGGCCCTTGACGCGGTGTGACATCCTCAATCTGCTGCCCTATGGCGAGTCGTTCATGCTCATCGACGAGGCGGAACATCTTGGCCATCGGCAGCTCGTCACCCGCTTCACGTGGCGCGAGGATCGTCCTGAGATTGCGGCGCATTTCGTGCGGGGGCCGAAGCTTGTGCCGGGGGTCCTCCTCGCCGAGCAGGTGGCGCAGTCGGCACTTCTCCTGGCGGTCATCGAAGGTTGCCACCCGTCTCGGGAACCGATGATGCTCGGTCAATTCCGGTGCGAGATCATGGGTCCGGCGCAAGCACCTTGTACCGTCGTCGCCAACGTCGCGATAGACGCCGTCATTGGCGGGAAAATGGGATTTCGCGCGACCTGTGAGGTTCATGGTAGCCTCGTCGCGAAGGTCCGCGGCATCGCCGCGCCGATGCCAACAGCCCGCTAGGTGGCTCTGCGTGACAACGACTTTCCCTCGCCCGGCCGTTTCTGCGGTGGGTGCCGTTTCGGCGCTTGGGTTCGACTGGCCGACGACGTGGACTGGACTGCTCGCCGGCGCGTCACCCCGTACGTCCTATCGGGACCTCGATCGCCGGTATGACATCGATGTCTTGGTTGCCGCGGTTCCGGGCCTGAACCGGGACATCTCCCAGGACGGTGGGGGGGCGGCGGTTCGTCTGGCAAACATGGCGTTGGACCAAGTGCGAACGCCCGCCGAGCCAGTGCGCATCTATGGCGGCAGCAACCACGGTGAAACCGATCTTCTGCTCACGTTGCTGCTCGCCGAGGTGGGAACGGGCTCCAGGGAACAGTGGCGGGCGGTGCTGTTCGATCCCGTTCCGCGCGCCTGTGGTGGATCCGTCGATTGGACCTATGGTGCCTGCGGCTCCGGATTGCTCGCGCTTGCCGCGGCCGTGCAGGACAGTGCCGGGTCGCTTGGCGAGATCATCGTGCTCGCGGCCGATGCCCTCAGCGCGATCGAGGTAATCGGGTTTCGGCGGATCGGCGCCGTCGCGCAACACGGCTGTCGGCCTTTCCACGACACACGCGATGGACTTCTGATCGGCGAAGGTGCCGTTGCCCTCCGGTTGGCCGCGAGCGCGGCGGATTCTGCGGCGATCCGCCTTTTAGGCTTCGGATTGAGCTGCGACGCCGGTCACCCTACCGATCCGGATCCAGACGGCCGGTGGCTCGGCAAGGCGCTCGACGATGCGCTCCGCCGCGCAGAACTCATTCCGTCCGATATCAAGGCGATCGTCTGTCACGGCACGGGAACGCAAAAGAACGATGCGATCGAGGCGGCAATAATCACCGAGCGTTGGGGCGCTCGCGGCGTTCCCATCACGTCGGTGAAGGGCGGCCTCGGACACACGATGGGAGCAGCCGGTCTATTCAACGTCCTTGTCGCCGTCGAAGCGTGCCGGACGGGCAAACTGCCTCCGACAACGACAGACGGCAGTGCGACGCTCGACCGGGTGGATGTCGTGTGCGGACGGCCACGCGACATCGAGCCCGGAGGGGCGATTCTCGTCCTCGCCAGCGGGTTCGGCGGCAACAACGCCGCGTGCATCGTCGGTGCCCGCCAATGAGCGCGCTCGCCCTCACGATCGAAGGCGGGTTCCCAATACTGCTTGGCCAGGATCTCGCGCGATATGTCACCCAGCTCACCGATGCGGAACGCGCTGTCGCCGAGCGGGCGTCGGGCGTAAAGCACGCCCGGCTCGTCGGGTCGGCCGGGTGCTTCGCCGCTCTGGCGGGAAGCGCATTGCTCCAGCGGCTTGGCCCGCGCGAGACCGGCGTCATATGCACGGGTGGACCTTGGTCATTGGCCGCCTGCAGCACTTTCATCAATCGTACGAGTGAGGCCGGCCCCGGGCTGGTGAACCCGCTTCAGTTTCCGGCCACCCTTCTCAGCGCGGCGGCGACGATACCCGCGAGCCTCCTGCATGCTCACGCTTTTGCCTTCGTCATCGGCCATGACCGCCTCGCCTTTTTCGAGGCACTGCACCGGGCCTCGAGCGCCGTCGATTATAGGCTCGCAGCACAGGTATTGGTTCTCGCGGTCTCGAGCGGCGATGTCTTCATCGAAGCGGCGCGCGCGCGGGCGGGCGTCGGCCGTCCGTCTCTCGACGTGTCGATCGCCTTCGGCATCGCCGCAGAAAGCGACCAGGCGACCCTACAACTACTCGGCGTCTATATTGATAAGACCGCCCCGGCGCATGGTGGCACGTCATACAAAGCCGAGTGGCGCGGTGATGCCTTTGTGTGTCCTATCGATACGCCCCTCGCGTATGGCGAGGCTTATGGCGCCAGTGGCGCGGTGCTCTGCATCGCTGCTGCCCGGCACCACGCCGCAACAACCCGACATGCAAGCACGCCGTTTTCTGTCGACGTGTGCGCAGACGGACGAACGGCGACCGCGATCTTTCAGCTCACCGAGGGAAGCTGAGGAGACGATCCAGAGAGTGCGGACCGCGGTCATGGTGCCGACGGTCGATACCAATTGGGTTGACAGAGCAACCGTTCGTTGTGATCCTATTTACCAGGTGAGGTGCATGTCGATCGAGACGCGGAGCGTTCCTGGAAGCAGGGGGACTCAATGGCGAACGCAAAGGCAAAGAAGTCGGCCGCCACCAAAAAGGCAAAGAAGCCATACCCGCATGTCGACATCGACATCCCGAAGGTGACCGCCAAAACGAAGGTGTCTAGCTTGACGGTCGGCCAACTCGTCGAGCTTCTCGTTCAAGTCCATACCCAGTTGCCCATTCAACGGGGAATGCCGAGCCCGAAGGTCGTCAACGACGCCATCAAGCAAGTTCACCAGCTCATCCTCTCGCCCGACAGTGCGTTCCGGGGGATGCAGATGGCGGTCCTCAAGGAGATTCCTAACATACGGTCGAAAGGCCCGTGGGCGCCCAAGGATGGCGGACCCGCGCCGAACGCCGGCGACGCGCGGAAAGCGCCGGGGTGAGGAGGGACTCATGGCCGCGCTCGCTCACTCGCGCTTCAACATCGTGGTGCCTTTGCGCCACGGGCGAAACCTCGCCTACAACTCCATGAGCCACGCCACGGCGGTTTGGGATCGGGCCGAGTCGGACGTCTTCGACCGCGTCGGGCGGGGCGAAGACATCGACGACGCAGAGGCGACCGTCACCGACCTGCTCTATGGCGGCTTCATCGTCCGTCACGGGTTCGATGAGCTGGCGCTCTTGCGCCAACGCTACGACGCCACGCGCAAGGATCCCTCGCGAATGGTCCTCACCATCGCGCCGACGCTCATGTGCAACTTCGGCTGCGACTACTGTTTCCAGGGCGCGTGCAAGCCGGCCGGCACCATGTCCGCGGACGTTCAGGACGCGATCGTCGACCTCGTGACGCGCGCGACGCCGTCGCTGAAGCGCCTGCACGTCGCGTGGTATGGGGGCGAGCCGCTTTTGGCCCCGGCCGTCATCGACTCGCTTTCGGAGCGTCTGATCGCCCTGTGCGACGCGAAATCCGTCGCCTACGACGCGACGATCGTCACCAACGGCTACAAGCTGACGCTCGGCGTGGCCCGCGCCCTCGCGGCCCGCAGGGTTACGGGGGCTCAGATCACGCTGGACGGCGCACGGAACGAGCACGACCGCCGGCGCTTTCGACTCGGGGGCGGGGGCTCGTTCGACCGCATCCTCGCCAACCTGAAGGCCGCCATCGACGACGTGCCGCTGACCATCAGCATCCGCATCAATATCGACTCGAGGAACGCCGCCTCGGTGTACGCGCTGCTCGACGAGCTGGCGAGGCAGGGTTTTGCCCGGCGGAAGAATTTCGGTGTGTACTTCGCCCCGGTCGAGGCCATCACCGAGGGCTGCCACAATGTGGCCGACGACTGCATGTCGAAATCGGCGTATGGGCGGCTCGAGACGGAACTCACGCGGTACGCCTTCGATGCGGGGCTGTCTTCCCTGCCATATCCACCCCGTTTCCGCGGCGTGTGCGGTGCTCTCCGGCCGAAGGGCTTCGTGGTGCTACCCAACGGCGACGTTCACAAATGCTGGGACACGGTCGCCTCGCCCGACCAAAAGGTCGGCACGATCTTCGATGTCGACGCACTGGCGGCGGACAAGCGGGCGCTCCGTTGGGTGCAGTGGTCACCCTTCGACAATGCCACGTGCACGAGCTGCAAGATCTTGCCCAACTGCGCGGGCTCCTGCGCCCACAAGTTCCTGAACCCGGATCAGACGCTCGGCGAGGCAGGAGCTCTCCCGTGCCCGAGTTGGAAATACAACATCAACGAGCGCTTGCTTCTCACCGCGGAGCGGAGCGGCGCCATCACGGCGGACGACTACCAATCGGAGCAAGTCAGAACGAACAGCGCGGCGATTTGCTCCGTCTCGCCGCTGCTGGTCGGCCAGGCCGCGTTCGACCGGTAGATCTGGATGCATTGCCACCACGAACCCCTGACCGCTCCGACACGAGAGATGAACGATGAAATTTCTCGTTAAACCCCTGAACGGTTTCGTGCCGTCGCGATCCATGACCGGCACCAGCATGCCTGCGGCCTGCGAGGGCGGCGGCTGTGGCGCGGATGCGTGCGCCTCGGCGCATTGCGTCGCCGATGCTTGCGGGGGAGACGCCTGTGGCGCGGCGTCTTGTGCTGCCGATGCAGGCGGCATTGGTGCATGCGCGGCAGACTTTGCCGGGGCAGGTGGATGCGGGGCAGACGCCTGTGGCGCTGCAGCGTGTGGAACGGACGCCTGCGGGGCCGCCGTCTGCGGGGCGGACGCCGGCGCGACGGCGGGCTGCGGCCTCGACGCAAGCGGCGCGGGCGCATGCGCGGCGGACGGCTGCGCCGCCGCGGTTTGTGGAGCCGACGCATGCGCGGCGAATCTGTGCGCCGGTGATGCCTGTCTTCTCAACGCCTGCGCAGCGGATGCCGGGGGCGGCGCCTGCCTCATCCAGATCAACAACGTCCCTATCGTCGGCTACTGAACAGGAGGAGCCCTCGATGCCGGTTCAGTTTACGGGCAGTCTCGATCCCGGTCAGTATGAGGTTTGGACCACCTACGGCTGGAACCGCGAGTTCCTCATGGAGTGGTCGGTGCGTCCGCGCCCCGGTCAAATCGGCGAAGTCGCGCTCCGCGCTCTCGCCGTCGAAGCGACCGACGATGGGACGCTCACCTATTGGCTGACGGTGTGGAACGTCGGCCAACAATCGGTTGACTTCGAGGCGCTGTACTCGGCGGTGACGACGGCCCAAAACGTGATCGATGACCCGAGCGGGGCGTATACGCTCGGCGCCGGGGGGACACTCGGCCTCCAGTGGGACCTCGGCGTGGCGCCGACCTTGCTCGCCCTCGTGGCCATCCCCCAAGTCACCGGTGCCGTGTTCGAGTGCTCGACGCCGTCGGTGCAGCTCAACGCCGACGGCACGGCGACATATTTTTTCACCGTGACCAACACCGGCGCGGCGACGGCTTCTTTCCGCCTGAGGGCGGGTCTGACATGATCGGATTGGAGACGAGACGATGAAGCTCTCGGTAGCGATCGACCGTGACGGTAACGTCATTTCTCTCCACGAGCCCGCGAAGAACGCGCCGTCTGCGGGCTCATCAGGGGTCAAGATGCGCGCGCCCAAGGGCGGGAAGGTTCTGTCTCTCGACGCGCCCCCCGGACTTGCGGGGAAGTCTCTGGTCGAGATCCATGACTTGGTTCGTGTCGACTTCTCGGGACCGGCGCCGGTGCTTAGGCATAAGAAGAGCTGAGCGGCGCGGCGATATGAAGCCCCTCAGCCCGGACCGGAAAGCCGAGCTCGACGCGCTGGCGAAGCTGAGGGAGGGCGAGATCGATACGCGCGACGTGCCGGAGGTCCGCGACTGGTCGGGAGCGCGGCGCGGCGTGTTTTACCGGCCGGTGAAGCGGCAGATCACGCTTCGCCTCGATGCGGATGTGATCGCCTGGTTCAAGAACCATGCGCCAAGGGGAGCGGGCTACCAAACCGATGTCAATCGGGCGCTGCGCGAGCACCTGCATCGGCGCCGGCGAGACAAGCGAAAATGACCGCAAAAGAGCGCGAAATCCCGCGGCGTTTCGGGCCTCCGCCCACCGTAACATAACCGTCAAACTCGCGTGCTAGCGTCCGCCGTCGCCTTCCGCGACAGAGACGGTCATGCTGGTGAACGGAGCCGATCGCAAGCCGTTCGAGCGATCGCTCGCTTCCCGCCTGATCGAGGCGGGAAAGCTCGACGCGGCGGCGCTCGACCGCATTGTGAGATTGCAGGCGAGCAGCGAGGAGCGGCTCGAGGCGCTGCTCGTGAAGCTCGGCCTCGCCGGCGAGCGCGACGTGGCGGAAGCGCTCGCCCGCGAGCTTGGCCTCGCCGTCGCCCTTCCGGCCGAATTCCCCGACGCGCCCGTGCTCGAGGGCAGGATCAGCAAGAAATTCCTGAAGCAGGCGGGGGTGGTGCCGCTCGCCGACGGCGCGGACACGCTCACCGTCGCCATGGTCGACCCGCTCGACGGCTTCGCGCTGCGCGCGCTGGAGATGGCGAGCGGCAAGAAGGTGCTGGCGCGCATCGCCTTGCCCTCGGAGCTCGAGGCCGCCTATGCGCGGCTCTACGAGGGGGGGCAAGGCGCGCTCGGCGCCGTCGTCGACCGCGCCGAGGCGGAGCTCGCCGGCGACGAGGAGTTCACCGAGGACGTCGACCGGCTGCGCGACCTCGCCAGCGAGGGACCGGTCATCCGGCTGGTCAACAACCTCATCGCGCGCGCCGTCGAGAGCCGCGCCTCCGACATCCATATCGAGCCCTTCCAGAACCGGCTCGCGCTGCGCTACCGCGTCGACGGCATCCTGCGCGACGTGGCCCCGCCGCCGCTGCGCTACAAGCCGGCGATCATCTCGCGCATCAAGATCATGGCGCGGCTCAACATCGCCGAGCGCCGGCTGCCGCAGGACGGCCGCATCCGCATCGCGGTGCAGGGCCGCGAGTTCGACCTGCGCGTCTCGACCGCGCCGACGCTGCACGGCGAGAGCGTGGTGATGCGCATCCTCGACCGCACGAGCCTGGTCGCCGATCTCTCGGGCCTCGGCTTTCTCGAGGACACCCTGCCGCCGTTCCTCGCCGTGCTCGACCAGCCGCAAGGCATCCTGCTGGTCACCGGCCCCACCGGCAGCGGCAAGACGACGACGCTCTACACCTGCTTGCAGCGCTTGAACGCGCCGGAGAAGAAGCTCTTCACCGTCGAGGATCCGATCGAGTACCAGCTCGACGGCGTCAACCAGATCCAGGTGAAGCCGCAGATCGGCTTGAGCTTCGCGCATGTGCTGCGCTCCATCCTGCGCCAGGATCCCGACATCATCATGATCGGCGAGATGCGCGATCTCGAGACGGCGCAGATCGGCATCCAGGCGGCGCTCACCGGCCATCTCGTGCTGTCGACGCTGCACACCAACAGCGCCGCCGCCAGCGTGACGCGGCTGCTCGACATGGGGGTGGAGGATTATCTCGTCACCTCCACCGTCACCGGCGTGCTGGCGCAGCGCCTGGTGCGCAAGCTCTGCGAGGCCTGCCGCGAGCCCTACCGCGCCTTGCCCGAGCTGGCGGCTGAGCTTCGCCTCGCCGAGAGCGGCGGCGAGGTGGTGCTGCACCGGCCGCGCGGCTGCGATGCCTGCGGCGGCAGCGGCTATCGCGGCCGCGTCGCCGTGTTGGAGTTCCTGGCGATGAGCGACGCGATCCGTCGGCTGGTGCTGCGCCGCGCCGAGGCCGGCGAGCTGCACCGCGCCGGCGCCGCCCAGGGCATGCGCTCCATGTATGAGGACGGGCTCGAGAAAGCGCTGCTCGGCATCACCTCGCTCGAGGAGGTGCTGCGCGTGACGCGGGACGTAGGCGCCTGATGCGCTATCGCTACGAAGCCGTCTCCGCCCAGGGCGAGCTCGTCGCCGGCGAGATGGAGGCGGAAACCCAGGCGGCGGTGATCGAGCGGCTGCACGACTTGGGTCACGTGCCGATCCGGGCCGACATCGCCTCGCGCGGCGGGCTCGCGCGGCTGCTCTCCTGGGAATGGAAGCCGCGCGCCCGGCGCATCGGCAATCTGGCGCTGGTCACGCAGCAGCTCGCCACCTTGTTGCATGCCGGGCTGTCGCTCGACCGCGCGCTCGAGCTGGCGCAGACGGTGACGCCGCGCCAGGCGGAGCGCGACTGCCTCGCCGCGGTGTTGGAGAAGGTGCGCGGCGGCAGCGCGCTCGCCGACGCCATGGCGGCCGAGCCCGCCTCCTTCCCGAAATTCTATCTCGGCATGGTGCGCGCGGGCGAGGCCGGCGCCTCGCTCGACGCGACCTTGCGCCATCTCGCCGAGTTCCTCGAGAAATCCCAGGCGGCGCGGCAGAAGGTGGTCTCGGCGCTCATCTATCCCGCCATCGTGCTGATCACCGGCTTGGCCTCGGTGGGCGCGCTGTTCTTCTTCGTCGTCCCGCGCTTCCGTCCGCTCTTCGAGGATGCCGGCGCGGCGCTGCCCTTCGCCGCCCGGGCGGTGCTGTCGCTGAGCGACCTGTTGCAAGGCTATTGGTGGCTGCTGCTGGCCGCGATCGCCTTGGCGGCGGCGGTCGTGGCCCGCCAGCTCCGCGGCGCGGAGCGGCGCCTGCGCTGGGACCGGCGCCTGCTGGCGCTGCCGCTCATCGGCGACCTCATCGCCAAGGCCGAGGTGGCGCGCTTCGCCCGGACCTTGGGCACGCTGCTGAAGAACGGCGTGGCGCCGCTCTCGGCCTTGGCGATCACGCGCGAGACGCTGCGCAACGCCGCCATCGCCGAGGCGGTCGGCGAGGTCGCCGACAGCCTCAAGCAGGGCAAGGGGCTCGCCGAGCCGCTGTCGCGCAGCCAGGCGATGCCGGTGCTTGCCATCCAGCTCATTCGCGTCGGCGAGGAGACGGCGCGGCTCGAGGAGATGCTGGTCAAGACCGCCGAGATCTTCGACGAGGAGGTCGGCCGCAGCGTCGAGCGGCTGCTCGCCGTGCTGGTGCCGGGGATCACCGTGCTGCTCGGCATCGTCGTGGCGCTGGTCATCGGCTCGATCCTCACCGCCGTGCTCAGCGTCTACGAGCTTGCCGTCTGAAGGAGAGAAGGGGTGTTGTTGGTAGTTCGCAGGGACTTCTCGTCAAACGATTTGCCATTCGCGATCCCCGCTTTCGCCCCCTCTCCGCCCCTGGGGGCGGAGAGGGCCGGGGTGAGGTGGGGGCGCCTCGCTGTTTGCAACATCGCCGTCGACACGCCTCTGCCTCGGCGGCGGGACCGCGCCGGCCCCGCAACCCGGCCGACCGCTCTGCGGTCGGCCCCGCTTGGGTTCGATCGCGAAGCGATCGAACGGGTTGCTCATTCTGAATCCTTCTCCGCCCGGCAGAGCGGAGAAGGACTTGCGGTATCGGCGGCGTCGAATTCCCGCCGCACGCCGGGACGCGAGGGCGGCTTCACCCTGGTCGAGCTGCTGGTAGTGCTCGCCATTCTCGCCATGCTGGTGGCCTTGGTGACGCCACAGGTGCTGAAATATCTCGGCCGCGCCAAGACCGACGCCGCCCGCATCGAGATCCAGACGCTCGGCAATGCGCTCGATCTCTACCGCCTCGACATGCAGCGCTACCCGACGCAAGTCGAAGGCTTGCAGGCGCTGGTCGAGGCGCCGACCGGCCCCGACGCCGATCGCTGGCAAGGCCCCTACATCAAGCAGCGCAAGCTGCCGCTCGACCCCTGGGGCCGGCCCTATCTCTACCGCTTGCCGGGCGAGCATGGCGAATACGATCTCTATTCGCTGGGCGCCGACAACGCGCCGGGCGGCAGCGGCGAGAACCAGGACGTTACGAATTGGTAGCGCCGATGCGCGCCTCGGGATTCACCCTGGTCGAGATGCTGGTGGTGCTGGTCGTGCTGGCGCTGGTCGCGGCGCTGGTGCCGCCGCTGCTCGCCGGCGGCCGGGACAGGCTGGAGCTTGCCGCCACCACCCGCGAGATCGCCGCGGCGCTGCGCGAGACGCGCAGCCTTGCCATCCGCGAAGGCCGCAGCGAAGCCTTCGTCCTCGACGGCGCCGGGCTCTTCCGCGCCGGCGCCGGGCCGGTGCGCCGCCTGCCGGCGGGGCTGCTTCTGTCGATCACCGGTGTCGCCGACGGCCGGGCCCGCGCCGCCATCCGCTTCTTCGCCGATGGCAGCTCGACCGGCGGCCACCTTATTCTGCTGCGCGGGGAGAGGCGCTCGGATGTCACGGTGGATTGGCTTACCGGCCGCGTCGCGCTCGACGCGGCGGCGCGCTGACCCGGACGGGTTCACGCTCATCGAGGTGCTGGTGGCTTTCGCCATCGCCGCGCTGCTGCTCGTGGCGCTGCTGCGCATCCTCACCCTCAGCCTTGGCGCCGGCGAGCGCTCGGAGAGGGTGACGCGGGCGACGATCCTGGCGCAATCGACGCTCGACGCGGTGGGGGTGGTGGCGCCGCTCGCCGAGGGCGACGTCGCCGAGCTGGTCAACGGCCCGTTCCGCATCCGCGCCGCGGTCGAGCGCTATCGCGGATCTGGCGCCGGCGAGGGGACGACGCAATATCTCGTGCTTTATCGCGTCTCGGCCGCCGTATCCTGGCGCGAGGGGCGGCGCCTGCGCTCGGTGTCGCTGAGCACCTTGCGCCTCGGGCCGCAGCAATGACCGCGCCCTCCGCGCGTGCCGCCGGCTTCACGCTGGTCGAGCTGCTGGTGGCGGTCACGCTCTTTGCCCTGTTGTCGGTTGCCTTGTTCGGCGGGCTGCATTTCGGCATGCGCGCCAGCGAGGTGGGAACGGCGCGCCTCGACTGGTCGGCGGAGATCGCTGCGGCTTCCGGCTTCTTGCGCAACCAGCTTGCCGACGCCCAGCCGCTGCAAAAGGATGCCGGCGACGGCAACAAGGTGGTCGCCTTCGACGGCGAGAGCGACAGCATCGAATTCGTCGCCTCGCCGCCGGCGCATCTGGCGCCGGGAGGCTGGCACGTGCTGCGCCTGGCGCTGGAGGGCGGGCGGGAGGGGGATCGTCTGGTGCTGAGCTGGCGGCTGGTCCGCGCCGACGCCGACGACACCACGGCGCCCTCGACGCAACGCTCGGTGCTGCTGGAGCGGGTGGCGTGGGTCGACTTCGCTTATTTCGGCGCGCTGAGCGAGGAAGATGCGCCGGCATGGCATGAGCGCTGGCGGGATGCGGCGAATCTTCCGGCGCTGGTGCGCCTGCGCCTTGGCTTCGCCGATGGCCGACAAGCGCCGGAGCTGCTGGTGGCGTTGCGCGCCGCCGCGCCCGTCTGGACCGCGCAACCTTTCGCGCACTGATCTGTCATCGAACAGACATCGTTCTGTCATGGGGATCGGCCATGCTGGGCGCCCTTCTCTCGCCGCCGGCCGGTTTTGCGATGCGCTTTTCCTTGACCAGTTTCCTGCCCGCTTTCCACGCCGCCTGGCGCTGGTGGAGCGGCGAGATCGTGGCGCTGGTGCCGGCGCGCTGGCGCGAGGCGCTCGCTTCCGGGCGCGAGCGGCTGGTGCTGGCGACCGGCGAGGACGGCAGCGCCGCGCTCATCCGCCGCGGCGGCGGCAAAGAGGAGCTGCTGGCGCGTCTCGATCTCGATCCCGCGCAGGCGGCGGCGGCGCGCGAGACGCTGGCGGCGCTTCGGCCGCGCTTGCGCGGCGCCACGACGGTCCTGCTGCCGGCCGATTGCGCGCTGCGCGCCGTCGTGAGCTTGCCGCTGGCGGCGGAGGCCAATCTGGCGCAGGTCGTCGGCTTCGAGCTCGATCGCCATACCCCGTTCCGCAGCGAGGAGGTCTATCGCAGCCAGCAGGTGCTCCGCCGCGATGCGGCGACGAAGCGCCTTGCCGTGCGGCTCACGGTGGTGCCGCGGCCGCTGATCGACGCGGTGCTGGCGGCGGCCCAACGCCTGGGGTTGACGCTTGACGGCGTCGAGGTGGCGGGCGAGCCGAGATCCGGCAATCTGCTGCCGGCGCAGCCGCAGGCGCTCGGCGCGCGCCTGCCGAGCCTCGCGCTGGGCGGGCTGGCGCTGTTGGCGGCGGTGCTGACGGCCGGCGCGGTTCTCATTCCGTTGCAGCGGGCGCATCGCGCCGCCGACGCTCTCGCCGCCGAGCTCGCCGAGGCCAAGGGAGGGGCGGAAGAAAGCCTTCGCCTGCAAAAGGAGATCGACGCCGAGATTCAGGAGAGCGGCTTTCTCGAAGCGCGCAAGCGCCAGGCGCCGTCCGCCTCGGAGGTGCTCTATACGCTCACGCATCTGCTGCCCGACGATACCTGGCTCAGCGAGCTCGAGCTGGCCGGCGGCGAGCTGCGCATCACCGGCTTTGCCGCCTCGGCTTCGAGCGTGCTCGCCCTGGTCGACCAGTCCGCGCGCTTCGGCAACGCCGCTTTCCGCTCGCCGGTCACCCAGGACCAGAGGACCCAGCGCGAGCAGTTCAACATCGCGGCGCGGCTGCTGCGGGAGGCCAAGCCGTGAGGTCGCTGCCGCCGGCCGCGAGCCGGCCTCTGGCCGTGCTGATCCTGCTCGGCGCGATCGGCCTGGTCTATCTCGGCGCGCTAGAGCCTCTGCTTGACGATTACCGGACGACGAGCGAGGCGATCGCCGATCGCCAAGCCGCCATTGCGCGGTTCCGGCGCGTTGCCGCAGAGCTGCCGCAGCGGCGTGCCGAGCTCGCGACGCTGCGCCAGCGCCAGGCGGCATCGGTGGGTTTTCTCGAAGGGACGAATGACGCGCTGATCGCGGCGCAGATCCAGAACCGGATCAAGGCGCTGGTGGAGGCCGCCCGCGGCGAGCTCAAGAGCACCCAGGTGCTGCCGGTGCAGGAGGAGGGGAAATACCGCCGGATCACCATCCGCGTGCAGATGATGCTCGACACCGAGGCGGCGCAGAGCGTGCTCTACGGCGTCGAGACGGCGTCGCCGCTGCTGTTTCTCGACAATCTCGACATGCGCGCCCATATCGGCGCCGACCGGCACCGCGAGACCGCCCAGGATCCGCCGCTCGATGTCCGGCTCGACGTCTATGGCTATATGCGCGGCGGCAAGGCTGCGGAGCGGCAATCCGTGGCTTCGGGCGATCCGCAGGCGGCGGCGCGGTGATGTCGCGCGCGCCGGTCTCGATCGCGAGGCTCAGGCAGGCGCGCGCGGCGATCGCGGTCTCGCTGGCCGGCCGGCGCGGCGCGGCGCTGCTGCTGGCCGGGTTGTGCTGCGCTCTGGCCGCGATCGTCGCGGTCGAGCTCGGCGGCGAAGCCGGCGAAGGGGCGCCGCCACCGCTTGCCGCTGCGCCGCCGCGCCCGTTGCCGCCGCTTCCCGCCGCTTTCGACCTGCCGCCGCTGGCGAGCTATGGCGAAGTGGTGGAGCGGCCGCTCTTCTCGCCCGCGCGCCGGCGGCCGCCGGAAGCGGCCGGGCAGGATCTGCTGGGCCGGTCGAACAGCTTCGTGCTGGTGGGGGTCATCATTTCCGGAGCAGGCAGGGTTGCGCTGGTGGAGCACGGCCATCCCGGCGAGATGGCGCGCCTTGCCGAAGGTCAGACGGTCGAAGGCTGGACCTTGCAGTCGATCCTGCCCGATCGCGTCGTCTTGCAGCACGGCGCCACGGAATATGAGCTCAAGCTGAAAGACCTCCCCGCCACCGCCATCCCCGGCGCGCCGCATCTGCCGAAGCCGCGCGGTTAGGGTTCCGGCACGCGCGGCAGGCGAAAGAACGGGCTCGACGACGACGGGCGAGGACTCATCCCCGCGCGAGCCGCGACCGCAATGCGAAAAGACGCTGCCGGCAGGCGGCTTTTCTACAGGCTCGTCATGGGATTTTCGCGGCCGACAGCGCAGTCCATCGCTCGTGGCGGTCATTGACCCCGGCGTTTCCGAGCACGGGGGAGCGTCGAGCATTATCAGCTCTCCCGCCGATTGCCGCAAATCCGAGACCCTTCTCTCTTGGAACGAGAGCGGACCGCCGGACGCGGGCCGCACCTATGCTTTTTGATGGACGCGACCCCGGGTTTCGGCGGCGGTTGTCCCTGAGTCGGTCGACTGCCGGCGAGGCGCAGAGCTGCTCCGACGGCTGGCACGCCGCAACGCTCGATGGCGGCGATCGCTTATGAGCCTCCCCTTTCATGAGCGACGGCCCCTGCTCAGCAGCGCGCAACGGTACGCCGGCTTTCATCTCTCGGGATCCCGGGGCCGGTTTCGTTCAGCGGGAAGCGCGAGCGGAGGGAATCTCCCTGCGCGCACGAGCGGCGAGAGCGGGCGACCGCTTTGCCGCTGCTCTCTTCGTCCGCAAGAGCGATGAGAAAGGTGACGTGCATCGCCGGCATCAGCACTCACCCATCAGGGGCAACCCTTCGCCGGGACCGCATGGTTCGATTTTTTGATGGAAAGCGCGGCGGCTCCGGCTGGTGTTGACGCTCTCCGGCGCGGCGGAGCGCGCGCTCGCTTCCTCACGCGCGCGGGCGCGGAACGACACCTCCATCATGTTGAAAAACTGCACGCCGAGCATGCGAAAAACGTCATCGAACGGTCACAATTTTCCTTGACGTTGAATGGCTGATAATGGAACACTTTTTGATTGTTAAAATTTTCACGCTGGAAACCGTGTCATGGGCCTGATTCAACTGGAACGCGGCATGCAAACCGTCCACGCGGACACAAAAACGCGCCGGCTCAGCCAGCTCGTCCGCTCGCCGGAGCTGTCGTTTCTCATCGAGGCGCACGACGCGCTGTCCGCGGCAATTGCCGAACGCACCGGCTTCAAGGGCATTTGGGCATCCGGGCTTTCGATCTCGTCGACGCTCGGCTATCGCGATGCGAATGAAGCGTCGTGGACCCAGGTCGTGGATACCGTCGAGCGCATGGCCGACAACGCCTCGATACCCATTTTGGTCGACGGAGACAGCGGCTTCGGAAACTTCAACAACGCGCGAATTGCCGCGTACAAGCTCTGGCAGCGCGGCGCGGCCGGCGTCTGCCTCGAGGACAAGCAGTTTCCTAAGATGAATTCGTTCGTCGGAAATCGTCACCCGCTGGCCGAGGTTCGCGAATTCTGCGGTCGGTTGCGGGCGGTGAAGGACGCAATCCCGGATCGCGACTTCGTTCTGGTGGCCCGCCTCGAGGCGCTGATCGCGGGGTACGACATGGCGGAGGCCCTGGACAGGGCTCACGCCTATGTCGGCGCCGGCGCCGACGCGATCTTGATTCATTCACGAAAATCGGTCGCGGACGAGATCGTCGACTTCGCGCGGCTGTGGGGCAACGTGGCGCCCGTCGTCATCGTTCCGACCAAATATTACAAGACGCCCACCTCCGTTTATCGCGAAGCCGGGATTTCCACGGTGATCTGGGCCAACCATTCGATGCGGGCGGCGGTTGCCGCCATGGCGGCGCTCTGCAGGAGGATTCACGACGAAGAAAGCATCGCTTCCATAGAGAGCGGCGTCGCCTCGCTCGAAGATATCTTTCAACTGCTGCGATACGACGAGCTGTCCGCCGCCGAGCGTACCTATTTCGGGCCATAGCCCGAAATCGGCTTTCTTCGAATTCTGAGAGCCGAGGGGCTCTAACCCGAACTTCCCGTGCTCGCCGGCTTGAAGGCTGGGGGCTTCCATGGCCGCGAGCGAGCGCCTTGCGCTGATTTCGATTGTTGGAATCCTGTTGGTTTCCGGCGGGATAATGGCTCTTGGCGTCAGGAATAGCAGCGTTCGGACCGAGACGTTTGGCCCGGCTTTGCTCACGGGAAGCCTGATCGGCGCGTATACCGTCATCGACGGCATGGGAGTGCGCCTTGCCGGCGACGGAATAGCCCATACCTCCGCCATGTTTCTTCTGTGGAGTTTGGTGTCGTTCCCGCTTTTCTTCGTCATGCGCGGGCGGCCTCCTGCTTATGGTCTTGCACAAACCGCGATCGCTTTGGCCGGCGGTGTCGTTTCGTATCTGGCGTATGGCATTGTGATTTCCGCCATGCAGTACGCCCCGATGGCGGTGGTTTCGGCGTTGAGGGAAACCAGCGTGCTCTTTGCCGCCGTGATCGGCGGCGTCTTTCTCCACGAACGGCTGACGGCGGGTCGATTTGCGGCATGCGGGGCAATCGCGATTGGCGCGGCGTGTCTTGCCCTTTAGCGTCCTCTCCCGGCGATATCCCAAGAAAGTCCGGCGGTCCTTTCTCGAGGATGGCGTCGGCGATTGCGGTTGGGACCATGCGGGAGGGAACGCTTCGGGGGGAGCCGCCGCCGCGCTTCCTTCATTCCGCCGCCCCCTCGATCTCCTGGCGCCATTCCAGCACTTGCACCGGCGTCAGCGGCTGGCCGGTGAGCGCGATGACGCTGCGCTGCGTGAAGGAGGCGCCGGCCGCGCTGCGCGCCGCGGCGATGATCGTCGCGGCATGAAGCTGGCCCGGCGCCACATAGGCCTCGGCGCCGGTGAGCGGCGGCAAGGGGGCAAGCGTCTGCGCCGCGGCCGCCCGCGCGGCCAGCAGCCGCTCGACCTCGCCGGGATCGACGCCGGGAAGGGCGAGCAGCACCTCGCGCGGCGCCACCGCGGGATCGATGCGCTCGCTTTGCGCATAGACCGTGACGAAGGGTCTGAGCCGCGCGAAGCTTGCGGCATCGAGCGCCGGTAGCTGGCGCAGCTCCTCGATCGTGGTGAAGGCCGCGTCCTGGCGGTCCGGCGTCGCCGCCGGCGCGCCGAAGCGCGGCACGGGCGCGCCCCTCGGCGCGGCCGCGGC
>Ga0187781_10000160_pt1 | contig 46402 bp, 46 predicted proteins | sample 0715_SJ02_MP02_2_FD_132447 | JGI IMG/M metagenome (GOLD analysis project Ga0187781, IMG submission 132447) | Tropical peat soil microbial communities from peatlands in Department of Meta, Colombia - 0715_SJ02_MP02_20_MG | ecosystem: Environmental > Terrestrial > Soil > Wetlands > Peat | place... | reverse complement strand
TCAATCGCCCACAAAGAGTTCTCCCTCACAATTGTACTTGCGGCGCAACAAAGTTGTCTTGCCTTGCTTACGCCGATTTCTTTTCAATCTTCGCCCAGGTATCTTTCAGCGCGACAGTACGGTTAAATACCGGCTTGCCCGGCTTAGAGTCCGGATCGACACAAAAGTATCCCAAGCGCTCGAATTGATACCGGCTGCCAACAACAGCGTCCGCCAGTGATGGTTCAAGTTTGCAGCCGCGCAGTATTTCGAGCGAGTTTGGGTTCAGATTAGAAGTGAAGTCCTGGCCTTCTTCCACGTCGCTGGGGTCCTCTTTGGTGAAAAGATTTTCGTAGATTCGCACTTCGGCATCGACGGCGTGCGCGGCCGAAACCCAATGAATGGTGGATTTCACCTTGCGGCCATCGGGCGGAGAGTTTCCCCCGCGGGTTGCGGGGTCGTAGGTGCAGTGAACCTCGACAACTTCGCCCTCCTCATTCTTCACGATGTTGGTGCAGGTCACAAAGTAGCCGTAGCGCAATCGCACTTCGCGGCCTGGAGATAGGCGAAAATACTGCTTGGGTGGGTTCTCGCGGAAGTCATCCTGTTCGATGTACAGGACGCGGGAGAACGGTAGTTTGCGCGTTCCCGCGTTGGGATCTTCGGGATTGTTCACCGCGTCCATCTCTTCGACAAGGTTCTCGGGGTAATTGTCGATTACAACTCTCAGCGGCCGCAGCACCGCCATGGCGCGCGGTGCACGTTTGTTCAGGTCTTCGCGAAGGAAATGCTCCAGCATTCCCAATTCCACGATGCCGTTGGTGCGGGAGACTCCGGCTGCTGCCACGAAATTGCGGATGGCTTCCGGTGTATAGCCGCGGCGACGCAAGCCGCGGAGCGTTGGCATCCGCGGGTCGTCCCAGCCGCTCACGCGCCCCTCCTCCACCAGCCGGCGCAGGTTGCGCTTGCTCATCATGGTGTAGGTCAGGCTGAGGCGGTCGAACTCGATTTGTTGCGAGGGGAAAATGCCCAATTCTCGAATAAACCAGTTGTAGAGCGGCTGATGGTCAGCGAATTCCAGCGAGCACATGGAATGCGTCACCCGCTCAATCGAATCTGACTGGCCGTGGGCAAAGTCGTACATGGGATAAATGCACCACTTGTTTCCAGTGCGATGATGCTCGGCATGCAGGATGCGGTACATCACCGGATCGCGCATGTTCAGGGTGGGGGAGCTCATGTCGATCTTTGCCCGCAAAACGCGCGAACCATCAGGAAATTCGCCCGCGCGCATCCGTTCAAAGAGATTGAGATTTTCTTCTACGGAACGGTTGCGATAAGGGCTGTCTTTGCCCGGCCTGGTCAAGGTGCCGCGATAATCCCGTATTTCGTCCGCCGACAGATCGTCGACATAAGCTTTGCCCGCCTTAATGAGCTGCACCGCCCATTGGTAGAGCTGGTCGAAATAGTCAGAAGCATAGAAGAGACCATCCCAGCGAAAGCCGAGCCACCTCACGTCGTCCATGATGGCATCAACGTACTCGGTTTCTTCCTTTTCGGGGTTGGTATCGTCAAAGCGAAGATTGGTTTTGCCGCCAAACTCGTCGGCCAGGCCGAAATCCAGGCAGATTGCCTTCGCATGCCCGATATGCAAGTAGCCATTCGGCTCCGGAGGGAATCGGGTTTGCACCCGTCCGCCATACTTGTTGGTTTTTAGGTCTTCGACGAATTTGTCGCGAATGAAATTCGAAGAGCGAACTTCAGCCGAATTGCGACTTGTCTTCGCGGCAGCTTCAGCAGGATTGGATGGAGCCATTACCAAATGATCTTACCGCAGTCGCAACCGAGCGGGGTGGGGGGAAAGATCTGGCTTCAACTTGCGTTCCGATCCAGGCCGAGAAACTTTGGTAACCGGTCTCGGGTTACCGGGAGAGCTGCTAAGTGCTTCATTTTCATCCAAAATTGTTGTTTTGTTTGTGACGGTGTGAAACCATAAAAGGTGCCGGCGTACTAGTAACCAAAATAACTGTCAGCGAGATGTGTTCTCACCCCCGTGGGTAGTGTTTCCATCAGCATGGTGATTGTGCCAGGGATCGTCGCCCTGCTGCTCTTCCTGTTGTTTACCTACCTCTACGAGCAGAGTCGGCAGCAGTACTTTCGTGCGTGGCAGATGGCGTGGGCGTTCTATACGGCGAACTATTGCGTTGACGCCTGGGATGCATTCCACGACCCTTCGGCCTTGGTGGCATTTGCCGGCTCTCTGCTGCTGGTTGCGATGACGCTTTGTATTCTGGTTTCGACCCGCCTGATGCGCGAGAAGTTTGCTGTGCGCTGGCAGGACGTGGTGCTTGGCTTGGCCGGGGTTCTACTTGCCGGGTGGAACGTTCAGGCCCAAATGGCGGGAGGAGTATTTCGGCCCGATACTTCAGCTTCTCCCCACTTGCCTTTGGATGTAGGCATAGGGGCGGTGCTTCTCTATTGTTCCTTTTACTTTTACCGCTACGCCCATCGAAAGAACTCCCTGGCTTTCAAACTGCTGGCAGTTTCGCTTGCCTTGTGGGCTGTGTTAATGGTCTTCGGCGAGCTGCGCAACCCCTTCGTTGCCATGTTTGGTACTGCGGGTCATTTCCTCGGGCCAATTCCCCAGATGCTGTTGGGCGTCGCCATGGTAATGGTGCTGTTCGAGAATGAACGCAATGCGGTGCAGGAAAACGCGCTGGCATTCTCCACCCTGGGCGTCGATCCGATGCGGTTGCTCTCGGCGGCTGAACTGATTCCCAGCTTGCAGAGCATTCTCGACCGTCTGGTGGCTCCTCTTCCTACCGGAAGAGCGGCCATCTACATTTCGGAGCGCTGGCGCGCGGTTCTGCCATCGGTGCAGCGGGGATTTTCTCCTGATTTGATTAGCAAGATGGAGAAGAGCGGAGCAGGCGAATACATCGCCGAACTGGCATACCGGCGCGGCGGCTTCGTAACCTTCCACAATGTATCCGAAATGTCTGAGCCGCTTCCCGCCTTTCCCGGGGCGCGTTTTGAGCAATTTCGCCAGGTTATGTCGGAAGAAGGCATTCGGCATGTCACCGCTGTCAGTTTGCAGACGCGCGAGCACAACTTCGGAGTGATATTTTTTCCGCAAGCGGCCCGCAGCTTCTTTGGTTCCTCGAATCTCCGCCTGCTGATTGGTTTGGCTCTGCAGATCGGCTTGACCCTGGAAAACTACATGGTCATGCACGATGCCCAGCGTCGTACCAAGGAATACGTGCTACTGACCCAGATCGGTCAGGCCGTAAGCTCCCGTCTCGATCAGGATGAGATTTTGCGAACCGTGCAAAAGGAGCTGGGGCAGATCTTTGATACCTCCGATTTCTACGTCGCATTTCAGGAAGGTGACGAGATTCGCTTTGAACTGGAAGTAGTGAACGGTCAGGTTCTTGCGAAGCGATCGCGTAAATACGATAACGGGTTGACCGAATACATTCTGCGGACGGGGCAACCGCTGTTGATTCGCTCTGATCTGGAGAAGACCCGCGAACGCCTGGGCACTACTTTCATTCCTCCCAATCCCGCCAAGTGCTTCTGCGGCGCGCCTATTCTGCTGGCGGGAAAGCCTGCCGGAGTGATGGCCGCCCTGAGTACAGAACGAGAGTACGTTTTTGAGGAGCGCGACATGGAGGTGCTGCAGACCGCAGCCGGGCAGGTGTCAGTGGCCGTCGAAAATGCCCGTCTATTTGCCGAGGAACAGAGACGAGCCCGCCAGTTCGCGTTTCTCAACAGCATCTCGAAAACGGCCATCTCCAGCGAAGATGCCGAGCAGATGCTCTTGGAAATCGTCGGACATATTCAGAAGAACTTCCGCTTTGACCACATTGGCATTGGCATCTTCGATTACAACCGCAAAGATGTGGAGATCAAGGCGGAAGCGGGCACCACCGCCAAAGCTCTGGGCCGACGTATTCCACTCGGCGCGGGAATCTTGGGCCGAGTGGCCAGGACCGGAGAAAGCGCACTGGTGCAGACAACCGGGGACGCCCAATTGCAAGGCGTTCTCCCTGAATCGCGAGCCGTGCTTTGTATCCCCATTGCTTATGGAGAAACCTTGCTGGGCGTGCTTAACGTGGAAAGTCGTGAAGAAGACGCGTTCACTCCGGAAGATGTTCTGATCATGAATACGCTGGCTGACTTGCTGGCCACGGCTCTGCACAACTCATTCGTCTTCCAGAAACTGCAGCAGCAATCGATCACCGATGGACTGACTGGCATCAAGACCCGGCGGTTTTTCTGGGAATCTTTGACCTCGGAATGGAAACGCGCCTCCCGCTCGGGCCGGCCATTCTCCGTAGTGTTGATCGACCTGGATAAATTTAAGGAGGTCAACGATAGCCTGGGCCATCTCGAGGGTGACCTGGTTCTGGCGCGCGTAGGGCGGCTGCTGGAACAAAAATGCCGGCAATCGAACGTAGTCGCCCGATATGGAGGAGACGAGTTCATCATTCTTATGCCCGAGACTGGCGTCGAACAGGCCCAAGTTCTGGCTGAGCGTTTGCGCCTCTGGCTGGCGACTGATCCCATGCTGCAGGAACACCACATCACCGGCAGCTTCGGTGTAGCCAGTTTTCCCGTCCACGGATTATCGGCCGAAGATATTATTCGGGTCGCCGATTCCGGAATGTATATATCAAAACGCGCCGGCGGGGACCGGGTTTGCACCGCTGACGAATTTGGAGTCGACGAGCATGGCGCGGTCCAGCGCCAGCTGCTTTCGGCATACATTGAAGGTTTTCTGCAGCGCGAGCATACCGGCCCGGAACATCTCACGGAGCTACTTAGTACACTTGCAAAGCTGTCCGGTGGCGAAGAACAGGATCAAAGCCAAAAGCCCGAGGTGCTGCGGGAATCCATTGAAGCTCTGACTCGTGCCGGTGAACTGCGCGAGGTAACTGCCGCTGGCCACGGCGATCTGGTTGCACGCTACAGCCAACTGATCGGGCGAGCTCTCAACCTGGCGCCCGAGGATCTCGACGATATTGGATACGCGGCCCGAGTGCACGATGTCGGAAAGGTCTTCGTACCCGGCCGCATCCTGAATAAGAATGGTCCTTTGACTGAGGATGAGTTTTATCTGGTCAAGCTGCACCCGCATGTTGCGGCGGAGATTCTGGCGACCATTCCCGGAAGTGAGGCGCTCCAGCAAGCAGTGGAGCATCATCACGAAGCTTTTGATGGCGGCGGATATCCCGATGGGCTGCGAGGAGAGCAGATTCCGCTTTGGGCGCGCATTCTCGCGGTTGCCGATTCCTACGTCAACATGACCACCGATCGCCCCTTTGCTCCGGCCAGGACCAGTGAGCAGGCATTGGCTGAACTGGAAAGGCTAAGCGGCACGCGCTACGACGGCATGCTGGTCCGCGTTCTTGCCCGCGAACTTAAAAGTGAGCGGGCATCCTCGAGCTTGGGAGGATGAATCAAAGGGCTTCCAGGCTCCACAAGAAACCATCGAACCCAATCCCATGACAACGCCTCTTGCAACTTGAAAGCAGAAACTGGAAACTGTTTCTGTGCCTGTCTCTCTTTCGCTTGATCACAAAGTTGCCCTCATTACCGGTGGCTCACGCGGCATTGGTGCCGCCACAGTACGTATGTTCGTCGCCGCCGGCGCTCAGGTGATGTTCAGCTATGAAAAATCGCGGGACCAATCCGAGCGCCTGGTCAAAGAACTCGGGAAGGATCGCTGCGCCGCAATGGCTTGCAATCTCTCCGGTACGGAAACGGCTCGCGATCTGGTTGCCGCTACCGTGAGTCGTTTTGGACGTCTGGACATTCTTGTTGCTAACCACGGCATTTGGCCGCCGGACGACGCTCCCATTGAGCAGATGACAGAGGCGCAGTGGCGGAACACACTGGCCGTCAACCTCGATGCGGTGTTCGCCCTCCTCAAACATTCCGTTGCCCAGATGAAGAAGCAGGGGAAAAGCGGTAGCGCAGCAGGGCACATTGTGCTGGTGAGCTCGACGGCGGGGCAGCGCGGCGAGGCTTTTCACTGTGATTATGCCGCTACTAAAGGTGCGCTGATCAGCATGGTCAAGGGCCTTTCTACCGAGCTTGCTCCGAGCCGCATCTATGTAAATAGTGTTGCACCCGGATGGGTAGAAACGGACATGTCGATCCCCGCGTTGAACGATCCTGCGCGCAGCCCTAAAATTTTTGCCAAGATTCCCATGGGTCGGGCGGCAACGCCCGAGGAAATTGCAGCCCCCATCTTGTTCTTGTGCACGCCGCATGCCGGCTTCATAACCGGGGAAGTTTTCAACGTCAACGGCGGCGCAGTTCTGGTGGGTTGACAGGCGATGTCAAGCTCCAAACACAACCTCGGCATGTCATCGATTTTGATCGCCAGGCAGCCACAATTGCCCGGAATCTTACTATCTAGCATGTGCAAACGCCTTCTATCATTTTTGTTTCTGAGTGCAATGGTAGCTGCGCAAGCGGCCGTACCGACACCTGCTAACGTCTCGCAGGCCGCTCCAGTCGAGCAGGAGAATGCTCAAAAAGCCAAAGACCTCATCAATCAAATGATCGAGGCGCTCGGCGGGCAAGCCTATTTGACTATTCAAGACATCAGCCAGGAAGGGCGCACATACGGTCTTCATCATGGGCAGGCCGAGGGAGCAGGTGTTCTATTCTGGCGGTTCTATAAGTATCCTGACAAGGATCGTGTCGAGCTCACCAAGAAACGGGACGTGATCGAGATCTTCCGCGGCAACGAAGGATTCGAGACTACCTACAAGGGCACTCGCGCCGATGACACCAAAACCGTGACCGATTACATCCGGCGGCGCCAGTATTCGCTCGATTGGGTCTTGCGCAAATGGCTGAATGAGCCTGGGATTGCCTTGTTTTATGAAGGCGCGACGGTGGCGGCCCAGAAAGAAACTCAGCAGGTCACGATCATGAATTCGCGCAATGAAGCGGTGACTCTGTACATTGACAGCAACACTCATCTGCCGGTGAAAAAGACCTTCTCGTGGCGCGATCCCACCGACAAAGAGCGCAATATCGAAGACGAGGTCTTCGATAACTACCGTCCCGTGGAAGGGATTATGACCCCGTTCAGTGTGACTCGCTTTTACAACGGGGAAATGTCCAGTCAGAGATTCTTGCACACTGTAAGCTACAACAAAGGGCTGAGTGATTCCCTCTTTGCGGCTTCTGCCACCTACGATGCAAACCGGCCGGCACCTCGCTAGTCCTGAAATCGACAAACCTCCCGGGGGCGATCATGAATATCCACGCAACTGTGGTAATTTGGCCACAGCCATGATTCCGCGCTGAGCTGTAAGCTATTGATACATAACATCGATGTATCAGCTGAAATGCGAACAGACAATTCGCACCGAGGTGCAGTGCGCGGGAGTGGGTCTGCACAGCGGCGCTCCCGTTCACATGCACGTCCTCCCTGCGCCGGCAGGTTCGGGCATCGTGTTTCGCCGGGTTGATCTGGATGGTTTTGAACTGGAAGCGGTCGGCCGCAACGTCGCGCGCGTCAGCTATGCCACCAGCTTGATGAAAAAAGGGGTGCTGATTTCCACCACCGAGCATGTGCTTTCGGCGCTGATCGGCAGCGGCATCGATAACGCAATTGTAGAGATCGATAATTTGGAACTCCCCATTTTGGATGGCAGTGCGCAGCCTTTTGTGGCACTGATCCAAAAGGCGGGAATCCGCAGGCAGCGGCGCCCACGAACTTACCTGAAGATTTGCCGCGATCTGGAACTGCGCGAGGGCGAGAAATTCATCGGGGTCTATCCCGCAAAAAGCTATTCTGTGTCGTACACGATAAACTTCCCGCATCCCATGATCGGCAAGGAGACGTTCACGGTGGAGCTTGAGGATGGCAATTATCTGCGTGAAGTGGCTCCTGCTCGCACCTTCGGCTCACGCGCAGATGAGCAGGCGATGCGTCACATGGGCTTGATCCGCGGCGCTTCGTGGGAAAACTGCATTGTGCTCAGCAAAACCGGCATTGAGAATCCCCCCTTGCGTTTCGACGACGAATTCGTTCGTCACAAGGTGCTGGATTTGATCGGCGATCTCGCGCTCCTCGGGAAGCAGATTCTCGGAAAGGTTGTCGCCGATCGCGCGGGACATGCCATGCATACCGCCCTGGTCTCCCGATTGCTGCGAGACAGGAGCCTATGGGAAGAAACCACCATCAAAGATAGTCAGTCTCCCGCCGTAAGGATGCATATGCCGGAGCAGCAACTGGTTTAAGCTACGACTGGAAAGTCAGTCTGCGGGCTCAGGCGTGAAATCGCTGGAATTCAAGAAAGAGTCTTCCTGAATCAGCTTCTCAAGCTCTGCCCGGGCATGGGCAGTTAGCCGCTCCGCGTAGTCCTTGGCCGACCGCTGATGCTCGGGAGTCAAGTCTGCAACCCGGCGGGCTAAAAGCGGAGCATCCTCCTCCAACATTCGAACCAGCCGTTGCGCTCGGGCGATCCTGGATTGGGTACGAATCATTCAGATTGGCCTGCTGCTAGGCGGATTCGACAAGCATTTCAGCCTGCCCGGTTTTACCACAAGTCTCAACTGAGATACCCAGCACTTTTTTGCTGGAAACCGGAAACCGGAACCCCGAAACTAATTCCGTGCGCAAGACCGTCTATCTTTCGCTGGGCTCGAACCTTGGCGATCGAGCAGGCAACTTGCGCTCTGCTATCCAAAGGCTCGCCACACTGGGTGATGTCCAGGGCATTTCATCCTTTTACGAGACTGAGCCGGTGGAATTTACCGCACAACCCTGGTTCCTGAACTGTGCCATCAAGCTGGAAACGGAGAAGATGCCCAAACAACTTCTCTCTGGAATTCTGGATGTGGAACAGCAAATGGGCAGGCGCCGCCGGCAAAACAAAGGGCCGCGAAGCATTGACATTGACATTCTTTTGTTCGGGAACTCGATCATTGAGACAAAAGGTTTGACGATTCCGCATCCCGGCCTGCATGGACGGCGTTTTGTGCTCGAGCCATTGGCCGAGATCGCACCCGATTTCCGCCACCCGGTATTCAAACGAACTATTCGCGAACTGCGCGATGCCTTGCCGCCAGGCCAGGCCGTGCGCAAGCTCACCGATGAAGTTTCACGCTGAAAGGTGAGACCGAAGGGCAGACCTACGGCACGATGATTCGATTGCCCACTTCCTCCGGTGCGGCAATCGTTTTTTCAGGAAACTGCGCCAGAATGAAATCCACAAACGCTCGCGACTTCGGCCTTCCCGAAGTTCGGGCATGACCCATGCGAACCAGGAACACTAGGGCCCTGAGAACATCGGATTCTCGGAGCCGTGCATATCCTAGGTGCTTTTGCTCCGTCTCCCGGTACTCCTTCAGCATTTTCTGGAGTTCGGCAGAAATCGCCTGTTGGCTGATGCTCGTCGTGCGTGTTTCATAGTGTAAGCCGGAGTTCACGAGCGTTTCATAGGACGATGCCATCGAGGTCAGCGCACTTATCAGGTCGCGGTCTGTTATCGACCGATCCAGGCGGGCACTCTTCGCCAATGCAAAACTCAAACCAACCATCAGGTGCTCGTGTTCGTAGAGGAACTGGTCGCCGATCTCGACTTGAGGAAACAGCGCAGATTGATCTAAATCCTGCAACGGGCGAGGCTTTTCGTGCTCCCTTGCCTGTTGCAGATACACGCAATCACTCGGGCAATCGAGTGTTACCTCGCGTTGCTCGCCACAGCACTGCGGGCAAATCCGCCCATGCACCGCCGGGCAAAACCGCTTCTCCTTACGCTTTTCACAAATGGTGCAACTCACGAATCCCATTCCTCTCTTCGATTATGACACGCACAACCCCAGAGCCGGGCCGGCTCGGACCCCTCCCAGCCCGCTAAAATAGCCCTCCTAAAAGCCTCAAGTGACAAAATCCGCGATTTTTGTGGCCTTTCGAGGTTCCGGATTAGAAAAACCGCATAAAATGCGGCCAAAACGCTATTTTTCCACAGGACCTGTGGTATAAAATGCCAGTCATCGCAGCAAAAATTCAGAAATCAATCAAGGAGGAATCATGGCCTCAGGCATGACCAAGACGCAACTTGTCCGCTCCCTGGCCGAAAAGCTCGACACCAACAACAAGACCGCCGCCGCATTTCTTGAAAACCTTAATGATACCGCCATCAAAGAAACCAAGAAGAACGGCGTGTTTGTGCTGCCTGGATTAGGCCGTCTGGTGAAAGCGCATCGCAAGGCCCGCATGGGGCGCAATCCGCAGACCGGCGAACCGATTCAGATCAAGGCCAAGACGGTAGTGAAGTTTCGCGTGGCGAAAGCCGCCAAAGACGCCATCGCTCCGAAGAAGTAGGTTTCCGGGAATTCAAAGGCCGGCGCCGAGCCGGCCTTTTTCTTTTGCGAGTCTGGGAATTTGTTTGTCATCTCGAGCGGAGCGAAATCGCACGCTCGCGGACGATTTCGCTAGGCGAGAAACCTGCTTTTTGTATGCGCCCTCGCTACAAGCGTCAATCGCCACCGGGCGCGTCGTTGCTGACGTATTGCTCCAGCGATTCCAGTTCGCGGCCCAAGTCTTCAATACGCCATTCGAGCAAGTGCCGAATCGAGAGCATACCCAACAATTTGCCGTTGTTGTCCACAACCGGCAGATGGCGGAAATGCCGCTCCACCATGGTCAGGAAAGCTTCGCTCGAACCGGTTTCCGCTGTGGCCAGCTCTACGGGCGTAGTCATCAACTCGCTTACCGGCGTGCTCTCCGGATCACGCCGGCTCAGGGCAACTTTGCTGAGCACATCGCGCTCGGTGAAGATACCCGCAACGCGGTGCTCGCTGTCGATCACCGCGACTGCACCCACATGGCGATCAAGCATGGTGCGGATGGCATCGGCCACGCTGGCTTGCGGTGAGACTGCCGCTGGTTTCGAATCGCATAGTTCGAGAACGCTCATAGACGCCTCCCCCGTGAGAAGCATTTCCGCGGCTCGGCCGGGCCGCAGGTGGGATTCGGGCATTATGCCGCTTCGCAATACAATGTCAAGAGCGATTTAGAAACAAACTGCCAAAAATCACTGCACCAATTTCCCTCCGCTTTTGAACACCTTCCCATCCTTCATCACAAACTGCACGTTCTCCAGAATTTTCACATCGCTTAGCGGATCTCCGTCCACCGCCACGATATCGGCGTATGCGCCTTGGGCGATGACGCCAATCTTGCCTTGCATATCTAGCATCTCAGCCGCGCTGGAAGTAGCGCTCTTGATGGCGTCCATCGGTGACATCCCAAGACGGACCATCTGCGAAAACTCCTGCGCAATCGGCTCATCCCAGGAAATGCCACCCATATCAGTACCGAAAACAATCTTTACGCCGGCGTGCAGCGCCTTGGGAAACGACACTTCATGCACAGCCACCCGCTTGCGGTCGCGTTGACCGTTGGGAGTATCCGCAGGAGACCATTCCTTGTAGTACGGGCTGATCGTTGGGCAGTACCAAGTGCCTTGTTTCAGCATTTGAGCAATAGCCGCGTCATCCAAATCGAGGCCGTGCTCAATGGAATCGCAGCCGCCATCCAGCGCCCGATGCAATCCAATTCCCCCATAGGCGTGACACGCCACTTTCTTTCCCCAAGCGTGCGTCTCATCCACAATCGCCTTCAGTTCTTCGACCGTCAGCGTGGGTTGCGAAACCAGCTCGCCGTTTTTTCCAACCCACGACCGATGCGTCATGTAAACCTTGATCCAATCGGCCCCATGATCCAGTTGCTCGCGTGCGGCCTTGCGGGCTTCGACCGGGCCGTCAATAATCTGCGCAGCTTTGGGCATGTCCAGTTCCGGAGCGTAACCTTCCAGCATGTAGCCGCCAGTGGTCGAGATGGCCCGCGTCGAAACGAACAAATGCGGCCCGGGAATATAACCTTTTTCAATCGCTTCCTTGATTCCGACGTCGCCGTATCCTGCACCCTCGGTTTCGAGATCGCGCAACGTCGTAAAGCCTTGCTCCAAAGCACGCCGCACCGAAACGGTGGCCCGCGCAGCACGCAGTGCGAGCGGCGGATACAGGATATTGGCGTCGTAGCCGCCCTGTGCGGGGTCCTCACCCTGTAGAAAAATGTGGGTGTGCGAATCAATCATTCCCGGCAGCACCGTCGCATGCGAAAGGTCAATCACCGTCGCTCCCGCGGGAATCTTCGCGCCCGCGGCATCGCCCACAGCGGCAATGCGGTTCCCCTGAATTATGATTATCTGATCGTGTTTCACGCTATCCGATCTGCCGTCGATCAGACCGCCCGCGCGAATCACTGTGCTTTTATCTCGACTACCCGTGCTGCCCTGCTGGGCGGCAACACTTAAAATCAAAACGAATATTACCGGTACTGTTATCGCCGCGCGTTTAACTAAGGGGTCCAAAATCATGAGTCACCGCACTTGGATCTGGTCATTGTCGAGATTGTTGGCCGCAAGATTGTATAACGACCTGAGGGTACTATGGATTTGCCTGAGTTAAAGGCGCCTGAGGTGGGGGAGGCTTAGTTGGAAATCCGAATTGCCGAGGTAGCGGATGCCGAAGACATCACGAATGTAATCAACGCTGCATTTCGTCGTGCCGAAAGCTTCTTCATCGAAGGTGATCGCATTGACTCCGGTAAAGTTTGCGACCTCCTGAAAGCTGGAGAATTCTTGGCGGCTTTCGACGGCAATACACTGGTCGGTTGTGTATATGTCGAAAGGCGCGGGGAGAGAGCGTACTTGGGGCTGCTGGCGGTGGATCCTTTACGCCAGGCATCCGGGCTAGGTTCGCGGCTGATGACCGCGGCCGAGGAGCACTGCAAAAAACTGGGCTGCGGCTTTATCGATTTGCAAATTGTGAACCTTCGCCGCGAATTGCCGGAGTTCTATCGCCGCCGCGGCTATGTGCAGACCGGTACCGCCCCGTTCACCGCAGGCCTGGCGACCAAGATTCCCTGTCACTTTGTGAAGATGACGAAGTCATTGGACGGGAATTCCGAAGTCAAGAGTCCCAAGGCCAACCGCTGACCGAGACCGACCGGAATTATTTTAGGGCTTGCAGTTTCGCCGATGCCATTTGGGCAGCCTCGGTCGCGGGATTTTCCTTCTGGATCTGCTCGTAAATCCGCTTGGCTTCAAGCGGCATGTTGGCCGATTGGTAGGTGGCCGCCAGTTCCATTTGTGCGGTCGCCTTGCTGACTGTCACGGTCGGCTTGGCGATGATTTGTTTATATAGCTCGATTGCCTGCTTATCGCGGTTCGTGTTGCGATAGACCGAAGCCAGCGCGAATTTGGCTAACGCAGAAAGATCAGCCTTGTGGTATGAAGCAACCGCCTGAAGTTCGCGCTCGGCCGCTGCATTGTCGCCCATATCGGCTGAAGTCAGACCAAGGAAATAGTGACCAAAATCCGCGGCGTGCGTATGCGGATATTTGTTGACGATGTCCTGAAATTGCTTGTGAGCAGCGGTGGCCCGTTCCTTGGAGCTGGCAAAACTCGGGTTATCCGGCTGCGGCGGCATGTTCGGCGGTCGCACCGGCGTATCCAGTGTGCGCACCGCCTGGCTGAATTCAAGACTGGCTTTCTGATCTTGTTCGTTCAGGTAGTACCAGGAACCGAAGGCCAAACCGACAATGACCAGAACAGCCACCCCGGCCACGATCAGCTTATTCTGATGTTCGACGGACCAATGAACCGTTTTTTCGGCAACGTCGATTGTGGCCCGGCTAAACCGGTCCTGTTTCAGTTGATGGCGGGTTTCTGCGCGCACGAACTTCCCTTCTGATGGCTATTACGGTGGGCCGACAAGCATTTAGTCTAGCAAGGAGAAATCAGGAGCGTCAAAGTTGAGGCGTTTAGGGGGACGTTCTCTCGCTGCTATAATCAAGAATTGTCCTCATGCCCAAAAAGCGCTTAGTCCGCTCGACCACGGTTCTTTGTGTCCGCAGAAACAGCAATGTAGTGATGGCCGGAGATGGCCAAGTGACTCTGGGCGAAGGCATCATCAAGCACTCCGCCAAAAAAATTCGCCGCCTCTATCAGGACAAGATTCTCGCCGGATTCGCCGGTTCCACAGCCGATGCCTTTTCGCTCTTCAGCCGATTCGAGTCGAAGCTCGAGCAATATCACGGAAATCTCGGCCGGGCTGCGGTGGAGTTGGCAAAAGACTGGCGGACTGACAAGTTCTTGCGCCATCTTGAAGCTCTGCTGTTGGTTTCCGACAAAGAACAGACCTTTCTGCTGAGCGGCCAGGGAGATGTCATTGAGCCGGATGGCGGCATTGCCGCGATTGGCAGCGGCGGACCTTACGCGCAAGCGGCAGCCCAGGCGTTAGCGGAACACACCCAGCTTTCAGCGCGTCAGATCGTCGAGGAAGCTATGAAGATAGCCGGCAAAATGTGCATCTATACTAATGATAAGGTAACAATCGAAGAGCTTTGATGCACACGTAGGGACAGCCGCTTCGGCTGTCCGGTCGAGCGTAGCTCGACACCGCGGTACGGAACCGATGAAAACTGCCGGGCCTTAGACCCGGCTGGACAGCCGAAGCGGCTGTTCCTACGCAAACTGATATGGCCATTTATCTGCCCGGAACCATCGATGAAGAACAGCTAGCGCTTGATGAACTCACGCCCCGTGAGATCGTCGCCGAGCTGGACAAACACGTTGTGGGACAAAAGGACGCCAAGCGCGCCGTCGCCATCGCGCTACGCAATCGGATGCGGCGGCAGAAGCTCTCCGAAGAGTTGGCCGAAGAGGTCATCCCCAAGAACATCATCATGATCGGCCCCACCGGCGTGGGCAAAACCGAAATCGCCCGCCGGCTGGCCAAACTCGCGAATTCTCCGTTCCTGAAGGTTGAGGCTTCCAAGTTCACCGAAGTCGGTTATGTTGGCCGCGATGTCGAGTCCATGATTCGCGACCTGGTCGAGATTGCCATCGAAATGGTGCGCGAAGAAAAGCTGGAAGACGTCTCCGACAAAGCCGAACTCAATGCCGAGGAACGTCTGCTCGATATTCTCTTGCCTCCGTCTCCAACTTCGCGTCCCGTTGAATCCCCGCAAGCCGGTTTTGTTTTGGAAGGGACTACATCCTCCGGCGATTCACAATCCCGCACACGCGAAAAGCTGCGCCAGCAATTGCGTGAAGGCAAGCTGGATGAGCGGATGGTCGAAATCGACGTGCGCGAGCGCAGTTTCCCCTCCTTCGAGATCATCTCCAACCAGGGCGTCGAAGAAATGGACGTTAACATCAAGGATATGTTGCCCAACATCTTCGGCCAGCGCACCAAGAAGCGGAAGATGAAAGTCAATGAAGCCTTCGACTATCTCATTCAAGAGGAAGAGCAGCGCCTGATTGATATGGACCAGGTGACTCGCGTTGCCATCGATCGGGTGGAAGACTCCGGCATCATTTTTCTCGACGAGATTGATAAGATCGCGGGCCGGGAGAGCGGCCATGGGCCGGATGTTTCCCGTGAGGGCGTGCAACGCGACATTCTGCCGATCGTGGAGGGCACCACCGTCAACACTCGTTACGGCATGGTCCGCACCGACCACATCCTGTTCGTGGCGGCGGGCGCATTCCACGTTTCAAAGCCAAGCGATCTGATTCCCGAGCTGCAAGGCCGCTTCCCCATTCGCGTCGAACTGCAGTCGCTCACCATGGAAGATTTCATCCGCATCCTCACCGAGCCCAAGTCTTCGCTGGTGAAGCAGTACACTGCGCTGCTTGAGACCGAGGGCGTGAAGCTGGAATTCACCCGCGAGGCGCTGGAAGAGATTGCGCGCTTTGCGTTCCGGGTGAACGAAGGCACAGAAAATATCGGAGCGCGGCGCCTGCATACGATCATGGAACGCGTCCTCGACGAGATCAGCTTCGACGCTCCCGACAAAAAGGGAGAGCACATCAAAGTTGACGCCCCCTACGTCCGCCAGATGCTCGCCGATATCGTGAAGGACCAGGACCTGTCGCGATACATCTTATAAGAGACTCACCAGCTTTTTGTCCCCCGCCGATTTCCGTTATGCTTAGGAAATCATGACGCTGTTGGATGCGCAGCAATACGACCCGGCGCGCGATCGCCGCCGCAGGAAGGTGATAATCGTCATCGTTATCGCCGTACTTATTGGCACCTGGGTAACCTATCATCTGCGCGACTCCCACGAACGCGTCATCGTAAAGAAGTTCTTTCTCGCCCTCCAAAAGCAGGACTATGAGGCTGCCTACTCAATCTGGTTCCATGACCGCGACTGGAAGCAGCACACGTCCAAGTACTCCAGTTATCCATTTAATGATTTCTATCGGGATTGGGGTCCTAGCGGGGAATGGGGCCTTGTGAAGTCATTTGAGGTGGATTGTTCGCTGAGCCCCAGCGGCGGCAGCGGTGTGATTGTGCAGGTTACGGTGAATCGGCGCGCCGATCATGCTTACGTCTGGGTGCAGAAGTCGGATAAAACCTTGTCGTTCTCCCCCAATGACATCGAGTGCGGCAACTGGTGGACCTGGTTCACGGAATAGCCGCGTCAGGCCTTTACCGCGAGTTGTTCTAATGTCTTGTGCAGTGATGCCTCATCTCCAACGCTGAGGCAAGTTTTTGAGCGATCGATTTGCCGCAGCAGACCGCAGAGCACTTTTCCGGGACCGAGTTCTACAAACGTCTGCACCCCTTGAGCGATCAGCAATCGCATCGATTGCTCCCACTTCACCGAACCAGTCACCTGCCGCACCAGCGCGTCGCGAGCGCGGTCTGCATCCTGCATGAGAGTCGCGTCGACATTGCAGGCAACCGGCACTGAGGGATTCCGAAACGTCAGCGAATTGAGATCGCCGGCCAGGTGGTCCTGGGCCGGTTTCATCAAGGAACAATGAAAGGGTGCGCTCACCGGAAGAATTTTGGCGCGCTTGGCACCGCGTTCGTCAGCCAGTGCGGTCGCGCGCTGAACCGCTCCCGTGTGTCCGGATATGACAATCTGCTCGGGAGAGTTGATGTTGGCCGGTTCGCATACCTCGCCGTCAGCCGCGTCATGGCAAACCGCGGTTACGCGATCGAGGTCCATGCCCAGAATGGCTGACATTGCACCAACCCCGACCGGGACAGCCTCCTGCATGTAGTGGCCTCGTTGGCGCACCGCCCGCACTGCATCCGTGAAGCTCAAGGTTCCAGCCACTACATGCGCCGTGTACTCGCCCAGGCTGTGACCCGCAACAAAAGCCGGCTTGATCCCCTTTTCCTCGAGAACACGCCAGGAAGCAACCGAGGTCGTCAGGATTGCCGGTTGGGTGATCTCGGTCAAGCGGAGCTGTTCTTCAGGCCCTTCGAAGCAAACGTGAGACAGTTTGTAGCCGAGCGCCTCGTCAGCTTCTTCGAAAGTTTGCCGGGCAAGGGCATGCTTTTCAGCCAGATCTTTTCCCATGCCCAGCATTTGCGATCCCTGGCCGGGAAAAATAAATGCGACCGCTCCGTTATTTTCGTGCAACGAAGTTTTCATACCTGCAGTTAACTGTTCACCATCACGGCGGCCTGAATCGAAGCCAGTTCCTTCTCAATCTTTTGATTAATCCCGCTTTGCGCGAATTCGGCCGCAACACGGATGGCATTCTTGACGGCATTTGCATTCGACGATCCGTGAGTGATAAAGCAAACGCCCTTTACCCCGAGCAGTGGTGCTCCGCCGTATTCCGTGTGATCGAGGCGTTTCTTGAAATCGGCGAAGGCGCTGCGCGAAAGCAGGTACCCGACCTGCCGCGTGATGGTCGCTTTTAGCGATTCTTTCAACGCATAGCGTACGAGGTTTGCCACACCTTCAGAAATCTTCAAGGCGACATTCCCTACAAATCCATCCGCCACAATGACATCCACGTGGCCGTTGTAAAGATCGCGCCCCTCTACGTTTCCAACAAAATTCAGCGGCAGCCGCTTCAGAAGCAGAAACGCCTCTTTGGTTAACTCATTGCCCTTGGTTTCTTCCTCGCCGATAGAGAGCAAACCCACACGCGGGTGCTGCGTCCCAAACATGGTGCGGAAATAAATGTCTCCCATGACTGCGAACTGTTCGAGATTATGCGGCTTGCAGTCCACGTTCGCCCCCACGTCCAACAGCGTCGCGGCTGTTCCCATAGCGGTGGGGAAAACCGCTGCCAGTGCCGGTCGATCTACTCCCGGGATCGCCCCCAGCACCATTTTGGCGGTGGCCATCGCGGCACCGGTATTGCCGGCGGTCACAAAGCCCGCAGCACGCCGCTCCCGCACCAGGCGCAGGCCCACGCGCATGGAGGAATCGCGCTTGCTGCGCACTGCCTGCACGGCCTTGTCCTCCATGCCGATGACTTCGCTGGCATGGACAATCTCGATGGGCAGTCCGTCAACCCCGGGATAACGTCCCAACTCCGCTTCGAGCGTCGCTTTGGGGCCCACCAGCAGCACGCGCACGTCAAAATGGCGTGCTGCCTGGATTGCCCCTTCAATCTCAGGCTTGGGCCTGCGGTCCGAACCCATCGCGTCCAGGGCTATGACGCTCGGCATGGCGTGAAGCGAAGTTAGCTGGCTTCTTCGATTTCCAGAACTTCGCGCCCTTTATAGTAACCGCACTTGGGGCAGGCACGATGCGGCAATTTGCGCTCGTGACAATTAGGGCATTCAGATAGTGAACGGTCTTTCAACGCATCGTGGGCGCGCCGATTACTGGTGCGGGCCTTGGAGTGTCGCCGTTTTGGATTTGGCATTGAGAATCTCTCTTTTTTCTAAATTGTTGAGCAAGCGGCGCGATGTATCGGATACAACCATCGCGCGTCAGGCCTGCTTCCTATTGCTAATGTTCCAGCTTGCTGCGCAAATCCTTCAACGCCGCCCAGCGTGGATCTTCCGCCGGTTCGACACAGGAACATTTCGCGACATTTAGGTTCGTGCCGCACTGCGGACAAAGCCCTCTGCAATCCTGCCCGCAAATCGCCTTCAGCGGAACGGCCAACAGTAGCTGCTCGCGCAGGACGTCTTCCAGCAGCAAGCCATCCCCTTCATAGTAGCTGATCTCAGCTTCCGTGCCGGTCACTGGGGTTTCCTGGCGCCCGGCGTCGGCGCCCAACGGTCGATAAAGCAGATCGAACTCCCGCTTAACATCCTGGACGACCGGCTCCAGGCAACGCGCACAGGGAATTTCCACCTTGGTAGAAAGCTGGCCGTTGAGCCTGATGTCCTTGATCAGCTTGTGCTTGCCGTGATACTCCTCGACCAGTTGGGCGCGCCCGCTGCTCTCCAACTGGCTGGCTTGCCGCAGATCAGCTCCCAGATCGATAGTACCCGGCGCAAATGGTTCATCGAAATCAATAGGGTGCTTTTCCAACTCATGAATTTCAATGAACATAAAGATCTCCGGGGCCCCACCTCAACCGCCAACGGCGCAGGAGACGCTCACAGGCGCAAGTTCTATCAGGAGCTGAACTTAAGCATAAAGGTCGTGGAAGAAACGTGTCAAGGAACGGTGCCAGCAGCTAGTGGTTCAGTTCGATTTGTCATCCTGATCAAGCCGTTCCTGCGCAGTGAAGGATCTGGGCGAGCCGCCAAAGCGTCGCGTCATTAGCGACGCAACAATCGGGCGTTTGGCTCGCTTCCGCCGCCGACTACCGGGGCCGGCCCATGCCTCGACCCCCCATCTGCTGCCTGGCCTGCAGTTGTTCCGCCTCCTGGGTGTGTCGCTCTTCCATCTGCTGCGTCTGCTGCTGGTGCCTTTGTTCCATCTCCGCCCTCTGCGCCTCACTTGCGTTCTGCTTGTCCAGTTGCTGGTGATCTTTTTCTTGCTGTAGCTGGAGTTGCTGGTGTTCCTGTTGCTGCTTGTTGTAAAGCGTGTCCTGCTCCGCCTGGTATTTTTGATTCAGCTTCGGATTCCCGGTATTCGGAGGTGTGGGACGCGGAACCGACGGAAGATCACTGGCGTGTACTGTTGCGTTCGGCGGACGGGGAACATTGTTCTCAGGCTTGTAAGATCCTCCCGCCTCTTTAGCCGGTGCGATTGCGCGGTCGTTGAATGCGCCCGCCTTAGGTGTAGCGGCTATTGTGGGCTTGCCGTGGTTCACCGAAGCCCGCAACTCTGGATTAGTGAACGCTGCCTGGGCGTGATGCGCTTGAACGGATGTGGGTGCAATGTGGCTATCACGCGCGGCAGCTTCCTCTTCGGCTGTCGGGCGGGCCTGGATTCCACCTTCTCCGCCGTTGTAGCTTACGCGGTTTATGGTAGTGCTGTTGTTGTTAATGATGGTCGTGTTGTAAACGTTGGTGATGTGGGTAACGTTCACATTGGTCACAGAACGGTTGTAGAAGAAGTGCCCGCCGTCCCAGCGTCCCCCTTCAAAGCCGTGGCCGAAGTAACCGTATCCGTAAACGATGCCGCCGTAGAAACCAACATGAGGGCCCCAGTAGCCTTCATGGAAAATAAATCCGGCCCCGCCCCACCCCCACCATGGCGGTGTCCACAGATAACCGATGACCGGAGCCAATATCCATGTGCCCGGCACCCAGTAATAGCCGTAGGGACCATACGCCCAGTAGCCGGGTGTCCATATGTAGCCGTCTGCGGGGCAAGGCGGTTGCTCATACACCGGCAGTGGCGGCGGACCGATGGTAACTGAGATGCCGATTTGCGCGAACGACCCAGCCGCGATCACCAGCATCATAAGCAGAAGCAGCAACGATCTAACACGACGGGGAAAAAGCATGGTTGCTCCTCTCGCTCGTACTCTGTGGCTTATCCGGTACCGCGTCCACGTTACCGGCTGCACCGAGCTGAGCGCGAAATTGCGTCACACCACTCTGTACCAACGCGAGTGCGGCCAATATGTTTCTCAGGGTAATGAATAAATTCGGATCAGCGATTCGGACTTCGTCTTTCAGCAGGCAGCATAGCGAAGCCACTCCTGCGGCGCAAGGCCCCGCGAAGCTATGTGGTACACGATTCGAGGTATGTGATCATCCTGACGCAGCGGAACGCTAGAATACTCCCGGCATGAGCATGCAGGGCCGCATCGTGGCGGCGATCCGTAAAATTCCCCGCGGCAAGGTTGCCACCTATGGATCAGTGGCCCGCGCCGCCGGGCATCCGGGCGCCGCAAGGCAAGTAGTCGGCGTGCTGCGGCGCTCATTCGGGCTGGCGTGGCATCGCGTGCTCGGCGCTGGAGGACAAATCAAACTGCGCGGAGAGTCAGGGATGGAACAGCGCTTCCGCCTGGAAGCCGAAGGGGTCCTCTTCCGCGGCCGCCGCGTCGATATGAAGCGCCACGAGTTCAAATTTCCGCGGGAAAGGGACCGTTCCGGTAACAAGGAAGAACGCCAAGCCTAGCGGTTACTGACAACTGACTCCTGACCACTGCTCTTGAACTGCTCATCAATCTCGACCTGATAGCCTGCAACCAGCCGGTTGGTTTCATTCGCCATGCCAACCACTGCCATCAGTTCTTTGAACATCTCATCGGTCATGCCTTTCTTTCTTGCCGATGCAGTATGCGAAGCAATGCAGTAGTCGCATTGATTGCTGACGCTCACGGCAACATAGATCATCTCCTTGGTCAAAGGATCCAACGCACCCGGCGCCATGATCTGCTTGATGTCCTCCCAGGTTCGCTTCAACGTGACTGGGTCGTGCGCGATCGCCTTCCAAAAATTATTGATCCAGTCCACTTTGCGAGTTGCCATAATGTCGTCGTAGACCGCCCGCACTTCCGGGCTGGCTTCTTTGTATTCAATGAGTCCCAGTGTGGCCATTTATTGCTACCCTTTCGGTGTTTTTCCGCTCAGCAATTTCCCCAACTCACTCCACGGGCATCGTATGCCGACGTAGAAATGTCCAAACAGCGCATAAACAGCGCTGACCTCGTCGAAGCGCATTTCATAGATCAGTTTCTTAAAGACGAGCGGATCGTCCGCGAACAAATCCACTCCCCACTCCCAATCATCGAAACCAATGGAGCCGGTAATGATTTGCTTGACCTCGCCGGCATACCTTCGGCCCACGAGACCATGCTCGTTCATCTGCCGTGCGCGTTCTTCGATGGGAAGCGTGTACCAATTCCGGTCTTCTCCCCGTCGCCGGTCCATGGGGTAGAAACAAATGTAGCGATGCTTGGGCAGCTCGGGAAACAAGCGCGGCCGCATTGCCTCGCGCTGACGATCGAGCGTTTCTTTGACCGCACGATTCCATTCTTCTGAGTGCGGTTCCACTCCGCGCTCCGCAAGCTCGGCGTAAACCTTAATGCTGGATTCGTACAAACCTAGTTCGATGACCGAGAGATAGGAAGACGTCGGCTCAAGATAGTCAAAGAGCTTAAGACGCGCCAGCCGCAATTCCGCCTGATTCAATTCCTCGAATGAAGGCCGGAAGTGGACAAACATCAGATCGCCCTTGTGTCCGAGCAGGGAATAAAGGGCAGATTGGCCATTTGCATTCTGCTCCATTTTTGCCAGCAGACCCGCGGCTTCCTTGACGATTTCGTTCTTGATCGAGGTCCGCAGTGGTCGCCAAGCCGACCAGCGGAACCGCATCATCTGGTGTAGCACGCTGTAACCTTCAATGGTGAGGGGGACAGGAGGAACTTCGCTTGCAACGGCTTGTGGACGAGCACTTCGCCTAGTCGCCATAGTCTGACCCTGCCGACTATTCTACGCGTTCTACTCCAGCCAAGAATGGGAGGAGAAAAAGAGGACCTGCGGGGTTACACGTACAGGAACCGGTTTTCACTAAAGCGTTCTCGGCGGGCACAGATTGTCGGTTTGAAGTCAGATGGCCCGCAGCACGATCATGCTGGCATCGTCTTGAAATTTTCCGCTGCAGTGTTGCGAAGCCCGCTGCATCAGCTCATCCAACAACTGCCCCGCTGTCCGCGATGGATTTTCCTGAGCGATTTTCGCAACGTTCCATTCCCCGAATGGTTCTCCATCGCGGTCGCATGCCTCTACCAATCCATCGGTGAAGAGCAGCAGCCTGTCTCCATGGTTCAATTGAATGTCACTCTGTTCGTAAACCCAATCCGGAAAGAATCCGAGCACCGCCCCGGCAGCATTCAATTCGCTTGTCGCACCATTACCGCCAACCAGGATTGGAGCATTATGTCCGGCATTACAGTAAGTGAGGCGATTTTCCCGGTTGTTCAGCACGCCATAAAAGAACGAGACGAACTTGCCCACCGGAGTGATCTCACAGAGCGTGCGGTTTAGCCGTTGACACACCTCGCGCGCCGGCAGGTTCTGCCAGATCAGGGGCTTCAAGGCGGCTTGCATGCTCGACATCAACAACGCCGCTGGCATTCCCTTACCAGCCACATCGGCGATGCACAGCACGATTTCGTTTTCGCTGATGCGGACCACGCTGTAGTAGTCTCCACCGACGAACCGAACCGGCTGAGTCATGGCGGCAATCTCGTAATCGGCTACCTCCGGGATTTGCTTCGGGAATAACTTGTTTTGATATCGCGGGCCTGCTGCAGTTCGTCTTCCTGATAGTGTTGCGCCTGCCTCAGGGCATGAACTCGCTCTACCTGTGCCTGCACTTTTCCTAATAGCTGCTGGTTTTCCCAAGGCTTCTGCACAAAATCGGAGGCTCCGCGCCGCATTGCTTCTACTGCCACCTCGACACTGCCCCAGGCGGTCATTACCAGCACCGGCAGGTTCTTATCCTTCTCCCGGATTTGCGAGACCAGCTCTAATCCCTCCGTATCCGCTGTGGTGTCGCGCTCGTAGTTCATGTCCATTAACACCAGGTCGAATTGATCAGATGCGAGCGCTTGCATCACCCGTCGCGGATCGGTGACTGCTTCCGTGGAATATCCCTGGTTTTTCAGCAGGAGCTGCAATGCATCCAGAACATGCACTTGGTCATCGGCAACCAGGATGCGCGCGGCCAGATCGTCTGCGAGAGGTGTTTCGACCATTGCAACGCTATTCATGCTCTCAGGAATTGCATCCAGCGGGCCAGTTCTACCTCACCGGTAAGTGTATGATTCAACGGGTACAAATCCGAGCGGCAAGGTACTGAGCTGATACTTGCCTGTGCATCTGCGAAAATACGCTGTCCGAAAGCGAACATTCCGACCGGTCACGTAGTGCGGTGATTCTTATCACCGCATCGCCGGGTGGGGCCGAAGTATCCAATAGTCAGATTGATGACCGATAAACTACATTTCCGCACCGCAGCCTTGCGTTGTTGTCCTTGTTGTTGTCGCTAGCTTTACAATTCTGCACATTCGAAACACTGGTTCCAGGAAAGGCTTAGAGCCAATTATGAAAATCGCAAATAACGTCACTGAATTAATTGGGAACACGCCGCTGGTTTACCTGAACCGGGTGACAGAGGGTTGCGCCGGGATCGTAGCTGCCAAACTGGAGGGTTTCAATCCCTGCGCCAGCGTCAAGGACCGGATCGGCGTAAGCATGATCCTGGAAGCAGAACGTGCTGGCAAAATCCAGCCTGGCCGTACCGTTCTGATCGAGCCCACGAGCGGCAACACGGGCATTGGACTGGCCTTTGTGGCGGCGGTAAAAGGCTATCGCCTTGTTCTGACTATGCCCGATACCATGAGCCTGGAACGCCGAGTTTTGCTGCGTGCTTTCGGCGCGGAACTTGTGCTCACCCCCGGTCCGAAGGGCATGAGAGGCGCGATCACCAAGGCGGAAGAACTCCTGAAGGCCAATCCCGACGGCTATATGCTGCAACAGTTCGACAATCCCGCCAATCCCAAGATCCACTTCGAAACCACCGGCCCCGAGATCTGGAACGATACCGGAGGCAAGGTGGACATACTCGTTTCCGGAGTGGGAACCGGCGGCACCATCACCGGCGTTTGCCAATACATCAAGCCGAAGAAACCCTCATTTAAGGCAGTGGCGGTCGAACCCGCCGACAGCGCGGTCCTGTCCGGCGGTCAGCCTTCGCCGCATAAAATTCAGGGCATCGGGGCCGGATTCATACCCAAGATTTTGCGCACCGACTACATCGATGAGATCATCACGGTGACCAATGATGATGCCGTTGTCATGGCGCGCCGTCTGGCCAAGGAAGAAGGATTGCTGGTTGGAATTTCCTCCGGTGCTGCCGTGGTTGCGGCTCTCAAGGTTGCTCGACGCCCTGAGAATGCCGGGAAGCTCATCGTTGTTGTTTTACCGGATTTTGGCGAGCGCTATCTGACCAGCGTGCTTTTTGACGAGTTGCGCAAAGAATCGTTGGAGCTGGCGACGGCGGCGGTATGACATGGCAGGCCTGACATCGTCAATTCGCGAAGACATTGCCGCGGTATTTGACCGCGATCCAGCGGCCAAGTCCCGGCTGGAAGTTCTCCTGTGCTATTCCGGCCTGCATGCCATCTGGTTGTATCGCTTTAATCACTGGCTCTGGAATCATCGCTTCCATTTGCTTGCTCGCTGGCTGTCGCAACTCGCGAGGTTTCTGACCGGCATCGAAATTCATCCAGGGGCCGAGATCGGGCGGCGCTTATTCATCGATCACGGAATGGGAGTGGTGATCGGCGAGACTACCGTCATCGGCGACGACGTGACTCTCTATCAGGGAGTCACCTTGGGTGGCACAGGCAAAGAGCACGGCAAACGCCATCCTACGCTCGGCAACAAGGTGGTCGTGGGTGTGGGCGCGAAGATACTTGGCAACATCAAGGTTGGTGACAATTGCCGCGTTGGCGCCGGATCAGTCGTGCTGAGGGACGTACCCGAAGATTCCACGATCGTCGGAGTTCCCGGCCACATCGTTTTCCGCAATGGCAAGCGGGTCATAATCACCGATCCCAAGCAAATCAACGATCCGCTTTCTGAAGCCTTGGCTGCGGTTGCCAGCGAAGTGAATAAATTGCGGGACCGAGTCCACAAGCTGGAGGGCGAACCTGCGACCAATGGCGAGTCCGCCGCTGCCCTGGAGCAAATCATCCATGAAATCGATTATCAGATTTAGGGGATCAACTTGCCCGGTTCACCCAAGACAAAGTTCGCAGATCATCCCGAAACTCGGCGCACTTCAGCTCGGGGCTTCGGGATGACGCCGTCCTGGATGGATGAGGCATATTGATGCGCAAATTCCGGCAGCTTAACCTCACTTCCTCTTCGCATAGTCACTCGCTCCCATCAAGTGCAGCGACACGTAGGGCTCATCTCCTACAACCCAGCTATCGTGACCGGGCGCGATGTAAAAGACATCCCCGGCCTTCATCTCGATGACCCTGCCATCGTCCATCGCCGCTGTTGCTCGCCCTGATATGACCATGCCGACGTGTTCCACCGAACAACTCTTGACGCCCATGGCTCGGCCTACGTGCTCTGACCACTTCCAGCCGGGTTCATAGGTCGCACGTCCAATCGTCATGCCGTGAATGTGGACCAGCTCGAACTTGCCTTTCGGGAAGGTTCGGATCTCATCGGGTTGCTCAAAGCGCTTGAGAACAACTTCGTGCACAGGGCCTCCTCTAAATGATTTCTTGCTTCCGATGACCTTGTTTGCCAAAGGAGACAAAAAGATTGTTTATTTGCGGGAAGGCAAGTTGCCAGGCAGATTGGCTTTTGATTCCAGCTTGGGCCTTTCGTCATCCAATCAACTGTTTGACTTCCCTTCCGGGGCAACCTAGTCTGGAAGTAGCTCTTTGAATGGTCCATCCCGCAATGGGGGCGTCACGGCTTCGACGGAGATGTTTGCGGCCAAGAGGCATGCCGGGGTGCACACACCCGTAATCGCGTGCAAAACAACAATTGCCAATGAACCAATGCTGGCATACGCTGCCTAATTTTAGGTAGCCGTTCCCGGAGGCTTTGCCCGTGGGCCTCCGAAGGACGTCGCACAGCGGGCTGGTTCTCTCGACTACGTCTGGGTTGAGGGGATGAGATCTTCAGGCTAGCGGAACGCGTTTCTTGTCCGTTCTGAGCGCGCGCCGCGAACGTCCTGGGGTAATGCCCAGGGCATGAACTGGACTACGCATGTAGGCTCTTGACCAGTAACATTTTCGGACGCGGGTTCAACTCCCGCCGCCTCCACCAAATTCCCTAGAGTGCAATACCCATCGACAGTCCTCCAGAGCAGCACCATTTTCTGTCTTGACTACCGCCTGAGCTGGCGTCATGATGTGCGCCAAGTTCGACTTGGGGCGATCGTATTCGAATGAAATCTTCAGTGTCCGTAGCGCTCGTCCGAGCGGCTAAGCAAAAACCAAAGTCAATCTGAAATTGTGCTCGTTTCAGGGAGGAAGATCATGCCGACATTTTGCGGCAATTGCGGAGGCAAACTCGAAGCAGGCGCCAAGTTCTGCGCGCAATGCGGGCAAACCGTACCCAATGCTCAGGCCCCAGTAGCAGCGCCGCCCGTCGCCTCGGCGCCCGCGGCCGGAGGTGGCGCCATCAAGGTCATTGTCGTGATCTTGGCGGTGATCGCTTTCATTATGGTGTTGGCGGCCGGCAGTTGCTTCTATATCGGATACCGCATCAAGAAGCGCGCACACGAGTTTGCGGGAAACTATGCTCCCTACCATGGCAAGCGCGACGCCTGTGCGCTGGTCACGAAAGCGGAGCTCAGCCAGGCATTCGGGATGCCGGTTGCGAGTGTCACTCGTGGCGGAGATTCAAACTGCCAATTCCTCTTCCCCGGCAACCCTTCCCGCCAGGTTGCCATTAATGTCACTTGGGAAGGCGGCGCAATGGTGATGAAACTTACCCATGGCGCCATGAAGCAGGTCAGCGCTGGAATGGATACCTTTACCCCAGTGCCCGGATTGGGCGATGAGGCCTACGTCGAGCCCATGGGTTCAGGGTTGATGATCCGCAAGGGCGATGTGATGGTCAATATCGATCTGCGCTTGGCCGGAAACGATGCCGACGCGGCGAAAAAAATCGGGGCAAACATCGCCGGACGGCTCTGATAACGCGTCTTCGTATCTTATAGTAATTACGGATGTTCCATAGTAATCTCCGTAGTGATAGCCTTGGGATAGGTGGTTGCAGGCTGCCGCTCAAGCGCATTAAGCTCGAGGTCCGGCACACCCCCAAATGTCTGGTGAATCCATCCCGGCGGGAGCACCCGTAGGTTCCTCGGTTACAGGCACTTCCGGGCCATCTCGGGATCCGGAAAAGGCGCAACTTTCGCCCCCTTCTGGGGTTCATTCCAATGTGAGCAGCGTTGCCATTGACCGCGGGTTGCTCGCAATGACGGGCGCGGTGCCGGATACCCAGGCACGGTATGGCGAGGTTCGCGCGGAGGCTTCGGGCGATGCCGAGGTCATGCTGCGGGTCAAGGCTGGTGATGATTCTGCCTTCGCCTATTTGGTGCAAAAATATCGTCGGGCCATGGTGAGTTTCATGTACCGCATGTCCCGCAATTCAGCGGTCGCCGAAGATCTGGCGCAAGAGGTATTTTTGCGCGTATACCGTTCGCGCGAAAACTACGAGCCGAGTGCGAAATTCAGCACTTGGCTGTACCGGATCGCTACCAATCTGGCGGTGAACTATGCGCGTGACACGCGACACGAACGTCCAGAAAACATGGTCAGTATCGATGAGAAGGATGACGATACCGGCTTGACGGTGGACGTACCGGACGGGTCGCTAAACGCTGAGGAAGTGATCGTTCGGCGTGAGCGTCTGGCAGCCATTCGCAAGAAGGTGCAGGAATTGCCGGAGCGTCAGCGGATGGCGGTGATCATGCACAAGTATCAGCAGATGGATTATCGCCAGATCGCGCAGGTTTTGAAGTTGAGTGAGTCAGCCACTAAGTCATTGTTGTTCCGCGCGTATGAAACGTTACGCGTGCAGTTGAAGGAGTTTATCTAAAGGGTGCGGTATGAAATGCCATGAAATTTGCGAACGGATGCCGGACCTGGCCGCCGGCTTCGAGGCGGCTACGTCTGAAATTGATGATCATCTGAAGACGTGCACCGAGTGTGCCGCCAAGCTGGACGAGCTGCGGAAGACTATGGCGCTGCTCGATGAGTGGCAAGCGCCGGAGCCTTCGCCTTACTTCGATGTGCGCCTGATGGCGCGGGTAAGGGAAGAGAGGGCCAAACCCAGTGGCTGGTTGTATTGGCTGCGTAGGCCTGTGCTGGCCGTCTCCTTGGCCGTGCTCATGGTGGCCAGCATTACTCTCTTTCGCGCTGATGCCAATCTGAATGGTCACAGCGAGTCTGGAACCGTGGCCATGGCGCCCCCGGGAACGGCAGTTGGAGATCTGCAAGCGCTCGACAAAAACAGTGAGTTGTACTCGGATTTTGAATTGCTGGACGATTTGACAGTCCAGAGTGACGTCAGCGCTAATCCATAGTTGGCGTGGTAGGCGGGGAAGGTGGAGGTGTTAGGCAAGAAGTCAATCACGAGAGGAATCGCGACGGGTGCCGTGGTGTTGGCACTCGTGACCGCGACCCCTTCGTGGTCGCAGAACCGCCACGAACCGCCTCATCCCCAAACCCAACCGCCGCATCAGGGGCACGCCGGAGAATGGCTGCGCGCACACCGCAATCTTCCACCCGATCAGCAGAAAAAGGCTCTCGAAAGCGATCCTCGCTTCCGCTCTCTTCCCCCGCAACGGCAGCAGCAGTTACGCAATCAGTTGCAGCGCTTCAACAGCATGCCTTTACAGCAGCAGGATCGCATGTTGCGCCGCATGGAGACCTGGGAGCATCTGACGCCGGAGCAGAAACTGCAAGCCCGCCAACTGCACGCGCAGATGCAGCAGCTCCCGCCGGACAGGCGTCAGGCGATTCGTAACGCGGTGCAGTCGCTGCGCGCCATGCCGCCGGAGGCCAGGCAGAGGGCAATCGATTCCGATGCTTACAAGAGCCATTTCACGCCCCAGGAACGCGAGATGCTGAACAACGCTTCACGGCTGCCGCTTGCACCCGCCGAACCAAATGAGCAAGGCCCGCCGGAATAGGCTCCCTTTTTTCCTCTGTGATCCACATACATGGCGCGGTCCTGCGGGCCCGGGTTTAACATCTTGGCATGCCTTCAGCGCCTTCAGCAGAAGTGCCGTCGGTCACGGTATCGCGCCGCGGTGCCCAACGGCTCAAAGCTGGCCATGTCTGGGTCTATCGTTCCGATGTTATTTCGGCAGATGGGACCGCTCCCGGGTCGCTGGTGTCGGTGGCCGATGAGCGCGGCAGATTTCTCGGTAGCGCTTGGTTCAGTAGCGCTTCGCAGATCGCCATACGCCTGCTGTCGCGCGAGCGGGTCGACAACTTGGAGGACCTGCTTCGTCGCCGGCTGCGAGAAGCCATCGCCTACCGGCAGTTGGTGGTGACTGACAGTGACGCCTGCCGCGTGGTCTTCAGTGAGGCCGACTTTCTGCCCGGACTTATTGTGGATCGATACAACGATTTGCTGACCTTGCAAGTCCTCACCCAGGCAATGGACGCGGAAGTGGTTCGAGCAACGATTCTTTCAGAGCTCAAACGCCTGGAACCGTCTGCCATCGTCGAGCGCGTCGAGCCCAAAATTCGTGAACTCGAGCAACTCCCAACTCGCGCTTCTGGCATGCTGCAAGGAGACAAAACCAGCACAGTCTTCACCATGAATGGAGTGAGGTTTCATTTCGATGCGCTGGAAGGCCAGAAAACCGGAGCATTTCTCGACCAACGTGAAAACTATGCCGCCGCCGCCCGCTACGCGCATGGCGAGGCTCTGGATGTGTTTTGTTATCAGGGAGGGTTCGCCCTGCACCTGGCACAGCACTGCGCCAGTGTCACCGGAGTTGACAGTTCGCGCCCTTCGCTTGAAGTGGCAGAGCGCAATGCAGCGCTGAATCATCGCGAAATCGAGTGGATCGAAGCCAATGCCTTCGACCTGCTGCACGATTATGCTGCGGCTGGCCGGCAGTATGACGTCATCGTGCTCGATCCCCCGGCCTTCGCGAAAAGTAAGAAGAGTCTGCCGACCGCGTTGCGCGGCTATAAGGAACTGAATCTCCGCGCCCTGAAGATGCTCCGGCCGGGCGGGATCCTGGTCAGTTGCTCCTGTTCCTATCACGTGAGCCAGGCTGATTTGCTTGAGGTCATCGCCCAGGCCGCCCGAGATGTCAACAGAAATCTTCGCATCCTGGAAAACCGTGGTCAGGCAAGGGACCATCCGACTCTCTTGAATGTGCCCGAAACCGCGTACCTCAAGTGCCTGATATTCCACGTAAGCAACTGAAAAAACTATTGATGTCATAGTTGACAGTAACACGCTCATATTTTATGCTTCTTCCATACTAACTCAGCATCTAACTAGCTGAAAGAAACCAAACAACTTCCGAAGGAGGATTTTAGCAATGACAGTTTTGACCCGTTGGGATCCATTCCGCGAGTTCAGTACCTTGCAGGAGCGCATGAACCGGCTGTTTCGTGATTCGTTCACTGAGGGCCGTGACGAATCCTTGACCACTGGCGCATTTGCTCCGGCGGTTGACGTTTACGAGGACGAGCACAACGTGACTCTGAAGATCGAAGTGCCCGGAATCGACGAGAAGGACATCGATGTCCGCATCGAGGACAATACGTTGACCGTGCACGGCGAGCGCAAGTTCGAAAAAGAAGAGAAGGAAGAGAACTACCGCCGGGTTGAGCGGCAGTACGGCAGCTTTACTCGCTCCTTCACTCTGCCCAACACCGTTGACACCGAGAACGTCTCGGCCAACTACGATAAGGGCGTGTTGAAGATCACGCTGGCGAAGAAAGCCGAAGCCAAGCCGAAGCAGATCAAGGTGAACGTTGGCAGCGAGAAAACCTTCGAGGCCAAGAGCGCCAAGAGCGCGGCTTAAGCTCCCCCGAATGTGAAATTGAATGTGGGCTTTAGCCCTTAAAAGTTGACGGGAGGCGGCAGAGGTGAACGCCTCCCTCATTTTTTGTGTTTCGTATTTGGCGCTCGGCATTTAGCATTTCAGCCTGGATGCAACCTGTCGAATAGAGAGCTTTAGTCTGGCAGCATAAACCAGGAGTGATGTATGGCAATTCGTTGGGACAAATTGACAGTGAAGGCACAGGAGGCCATACAAAAGGCCAACGAGCTTGCCTCCACACACGGCAATCCCGAACTCATGCCGGTGCATGTGCTGGCAGCACTGATCGAAGACAAAGAAGGCATTGTTCCACCCGTCCTTGAAAAAATCGGAGTGGGGCCGCAGGCCATCCTGAATGAGGCGTATCAGGCCATTGAACGACTGCCGAAGTTATCCGGCAGCGCCGCCCAGGCCAGCCTGTCGCAGGCTGCCAACCAGTTGCTCGAGCGCGCCTTCAAAGAAGCGGATAACTTTAAGGACGAATATGTCTCGACTGAACATTTGCTGCTGGCTGCCAGCCAATTAAAGCGCGATCCGGCACAGGGAATCCTGGCGCGCCATGGAGCCACTTACGATGCCATCCTCAAAGCGCTGACCTCGGTTCGTGGCTCACAACGAATCACGGACCAGAATCCCGAAGCCAAATATCAGGCGTTACAGCGATACGCTCGTGATCTGACCGAGCAGGCGCGGCGGGGTAAGCTCGACCCCGTGATCGGCCGTGACGAAGAAATCCGGCGCGTAGTCCAGGTGCTCTCCCGCCGCACCAAGAATAATCCCGTGCTGATTGGAGAGCCCGGTGTCGGCAAAACCGCCATCGTGGAAGGCTTGGCGCAGCGCATCGTCTCCGGCGATGTCCCCGAAGTTCTCAAGAACAAGCGTGTCGTTGCTCTCGATCTAGGCGCGATGCTCGCGGGCGCCAAGTACCGCGGCGAATTTGAAGACCGCCTCAAAGCCGTGCTCAAAGAAATCGAAGACTCACAAGGCCAAGTCATCCTTTTCATTGACGAGCTGCACACTCTGGTCGGTGCGGGTGCAGCCGAAGGTGCAATTGATGCCTCCAACATGCTGAAGCCGGCACTGGCCCGCGGCGAACTGCGGGCCATCGGCGCGACTACTCTCAACGAATACCGCAAGCATATTGAGAAGGACGCAGCCCTGGAGCGCCGCTTTCAAATCGTTTATGTGGGCGAGCCGAACGTTGAGGACACCATTGCCATCCTGCGCGGCCTCAAAGAGCGTTACGAGGTCCATCATGGTGTACGAATTAAAGACTCGGCTATCGTGGCTGCCGCAACGCTGTCGCATCGTTACATCTCCGATCGGTTTCTTCCCGATAAGGCGATCGACTTGATTGACGAGGCTGCTGCCTCACTGCGCATCCAAATTGATTCCTTGCCAACCGAGATCGACCAACTGGAGCGCCGCCGGACTCAGTTAGAAATCGAAAAGCAGGCGCTCAAAAAAGAAGACGACCCCAATTCAAAAGAGCGTCTGCAGGCCATTGATAAAGAAATGGCCGAAATTCGCGAGAAATCCACTGCTCTCAAAGCGAATTGGAAGAAAGAGAAAGAACTCATCGAGCGCTCACGCCAGCTTAAGGAAAAAATCGAGCAGCTCAAGCTCGAAGAACAGACGGAAGAGCGCAAAGGCAATCTGCAGCGCGTGGCCGAAATTCGCTATGGCCTCCTGCGTCAGACCGAGGACGAGCTTGCCAAGGTCACAGCCCAGATGGACGGTAAAGGCCACACCCGCATGTTGAAGGAAGAGGTCGATGAAGAAGATGTGGCTCGCATCGTCTCCAAATGGACCGGGATTCCCGTTTCCAAGATGCTCGAAGGTGAAGTCAAGAAGCTGATCAACATGGAGGACCGGCTGCGGCAGCGCGTGGTAGGCCAGGATGCCGCTTTGGAGCGCGTCTCGAACGCCATTCGACGTTCACGCGCCGGGCTGAGCGACCCCAAGCGGCCGATTGGTTCCTTCATTTTTCTTGGTCCCACCGGAGTTGGCAAAACGGAATTGGCGCGGGCGTTGGCCGAATTTCTCTTTGACGATGAGCACTCCTTGGTGCGCATCGATATGTCGGAATATATGGAGAAGCACGCAGTCTCACGACTCATTGGCGCGCCTCCGGGGTATGTTGGCTACGAGGAGGGTGGGCAGCTCACCGAGCAGGTACGGCGCCGTCCCTATGCGGTGATTTTGTTTGACGAAATCGAAAAGGCGCATCCCGACGTATTCAACATCCTGCTGCAGATCATGGATGACGGCCGCCTGACTGACGGCCAGGGGCGAACCGTCGATTTCCGTAATACCGTGATCATCATGACTTCCAACATTGGTTCGGCGTACTTGCAGGCAGACAGAATGCGCACCGCGGAGGATGTCGCCGACGCCACCAAGTTGGTGATGGAAGCCTTGCACGCGCACTTTAAGCCGGAATTCCTCAACCGCGTGGATGACGTAATCGTCTTTAACCCGCTGGGCAAAGAGCAATTGATCAAGATCATTGACCTGCGTCTGGAAGATGTGCGCCGGTTGCTGGCCGAGCGTAAGATTTCCCTCGAGCTGACCGACGCGGCACGGGACCAGTTATTTACTGAAGGTTTCGATCCGAACTTCGGCGCTCGCCCCTTAAAGCGGGCGATTCAAAAGCTGGTGCAGGATCCGCTCGCGTTGAAGATCCTCGATGGCGAGGTTTTGCACGGAGACCACGTCATTGTCGATGCCGATAAGCGCGCCGGCAAAATGAAATTCGAAGTCAGCCGTCACGCCGCTAAAGAACCGGCTAGGCCTCGGAAGTAAAAAGGGCAGTCCACAGTTACGCGGCGGACGCGCCTTTCACTTCCACCCCAGCCCACTTTTCCAGCAGGATCAGGGTAGCCGCGTAGTCCAGATCTTCGTTGCCGTCCTCGGTGGCCAAGTCGTAGATTTCTTCTACCGTTTCCAGTCCGGGCAACTTAACCCGAGCTTCCTTGGCCGCCTCTAACGCGAGACGGATGTCTTTTCTCATCAGGCGAAGGGGAAAATTCGGAGAAAAATCGCGTTTCAACACGAACGGTGCCTTATACTCCACCACCCCGGAGCGCACCATAGAAGCTTCAACCAGGGGAATCAAGGTTTCAGCATCCACGCCGAGCTTCGTAGCGAGAGTCAGCGCTTCCGCGAATCCTTCGTAGATCAGGGCAATTTGTAGGTTCATGACCAGCTTGGCCGCCTGGCCTTTTCCTGTCCCTCCCATCCGGAAGATCTTCTTGCCAGTAGCGGCGAACAGTGGTTTCAGCTTTTCGATGGCAGATTCCTCACCGCCCACGATGAAAATCAGCGTGCCGCTCTCCGCTCCAACCTTCGATCCGGTCATTGGCGCATCCACCCATTCGGCGCCTTTAGCTCGTACTCGCTCGGCAAATTGGCGGGTTACGGAAGGTGAGATCGTGCTGGAATCCACGATGATCTGGCCCTCCGCCAGCGACTCTTTCACTCCCTGGGGCCCAAACATGACGTTCTGGACCGCAGTGGTATCTGACACGCACAACCATATGACCTCAGCTCCTCGCGCCGCTTCCGCGGGCGACGCCGCCGTGGCCGCGCCCTCCACGTCTTTGCCACCAGTTCGGTTCCAGACCGTGACCTCGTGACCAGCTTTGACCAAATTCAATGCCATGGGACGACCCATGATGCCCAAACCTATGAAAGCGACTCGCATATCTGCTCCTGCGGGTGATTGAACCCCGGAACAAGAATTAGAACTGACGACCCGCAGACGGTCAAGCAATTCAGCCAAAAGTTGTCTTAAAATAAAAACAACTCGGTTGCGGTTCCTCCGACCCGATTTGCAAGTTTCGGAGTCGTTGGACTACTGACCGAGTCGAATGAGTCTACCGATCCCTCGATGTTAAAGGCGACTCTTAAGAATCCTGCTCTTCGCAAACGTGCCCGCGCCTTCGGACGCCTGGTGCGCCACTCAGCGGTCAGTCCCCGGACCGGCGAAACCCACAAGCCTGGCTTGGTAAGCAACGGACAAATGGGCGTGACTTTCATCGGACATGCCAGCTTTTTTGTTCAGATTGGCGGACAGAACGTAATCATTGACCCCAATTTTGCGCACTGGCTCTTCGTTCTGAAGCGACTGCGCAAACCGGGCGTACAGCTTCGCGATCTTCCTCCGATCGACATTGTGCTGGTAAGCCACGCGCACTTTGACCACCTGCACCGCCCGTCGCTGCGTAGCATCGCTCGGCAAGCCCTCAGGAGGGGCAAAGCACCGGTCGCAGTGGTTCCCCATCACGTGCTCGATCTGGTTTCTGACCTGGGATTCAGCGACGTTGTGGAACTGGATTGGTGGAACAGCTATCGGCATCATGGCCTGACGGTCACCCATGTGCCCTCGCGTCATTGGGGTGCCCGGATTCTGAAGGATTCTCACCGCGGTTACGGTGGCTACGTGCTTCGCGCCGGAAGGCATTCTGTCTATCACGCTGGCGATACCGCTTATTTCCCCGGTTTCCGCGAGATCGGGCGAAGGCTGTCGCCCGAGCTTGCCCTTTTGCCGATTGGAGCTTACAACCCTCCATCCTTTCGCAACGTTCATGCTGATCCCAGCGATGCCACCCGTGCTTTTCTCGACTTAAACGCCCGCTGGATGGTTCCCATGCATTACGGCACTTTCCGCTTGTCCCATGAGCCGATTGACGAGCCGTTGCAACTACTGGAGCGGGAAGCAAAGGCTGCCGGCATTGAAGACCGGGTCCTGGTGATGGAAGAAGGGGTAACGCAGTTTTTCTAGAGCCTGAGATTTCAGCAAGCCAGCAGGATTCGCAAATCTCTCAAATTGTTTCCCGTAGGTCCCGTCATGATCGCATCTCCCAGCTTTTGAAAAAATGGGAAGGCATCGAACCCGCTCAGATGAGTTTGCGCATTCAGCCCGAGGGCACTTGCGCGGCTCAGTGTAGTCCCGTCAGCTACCGCGCCCGCGGCGGGGCTGTTTCCATCGACTCCGTCGCTGCCGGCGCTGAGCACAGTAAGATTTTCACTCGCTATCTTGATCGCGCAGGCCAACGCAAACTGCTGATTCCGTCCACCCACGCCTGCATGCTCTACCTTCACGGTCACTTCGCCTCCCGAAAGCAGACACACACGCTCAGAACTCTGTCGCAGCTCACGTAATCGGCGAAGAAGATAGTCAGCAGCAGCCGCGTAGTCCCAGTCGTCGCAACTGTTGTCAACTTCCACCGCGAAGTCGTGCCTCGCCGCCTCTGCTTTCGCAGCCTCGATCAGAGATGCGTTGGATAGCACAGTCCACCAACGGCTGCGGTGAAATGCGGGATCGTCAGATTTCGGAGTCTCGTCCAAAGCTCGGCGCTCAAACAGCATACGCACCGGCTCCGGAAATTGCCCGGTCATTCCGTACTGCTCCGCGATTCTGTAAGAGTCTTCAACCGAAGTGGAATCGGGCATTGTCGGTCCAGAAGCCAGTGCGTCCGGAGTGCTGTCGGGAACGTCAGAAACCAGAATGGAGACCTGCTGCGCCGGATACGCAGTCTGGGCCAGTCTGCCCCCTTTGATTGCAGAAAGATGCTTGCGAATGGCGTTGATCTCGGCAATCGGCGCCCCGCCATGCACCAGCACGCGATAGGTGGCGATCAAATCATCCAGCGAAATCCGCTCATCGATCGGCTTCTCTACTACGGATGACCCGCCGCCACTGAGCATAAAAATCACTAAGGAGGACTCATTTCTAGCACTCAGAGCCTTGAGTATGGCGTCAGCAGCACGCATCGACTCCGGATTCGGAGTGGGATGGCCACCATGAAAATAACGAAATCCGCGCAGCTGTGATCCGGGATCCGTTGAACTAACCACAATTCCTTCAAATCGGTCACCAGCCTGCCTCTGAAATGCGTTTACCATCGTGTGCGCGGCCTTGCCGATGGAGACCAGAAAGACTCGCTGGTAGGAAGAAAGGTCATACAAGTCATCACAGACGCGCAGCACGTCGCGCTGGCAAACCACCCGCTGCTGGAAAGCCCGCTCGACGCTCGATTCGGCCAAGGCGTGCTCAAACAGATGTCGCACTTGAGCCCGTATCTCAGTAGCTTGATTTTCTCGATCTCCGTTCGAAGACATTTCGCAGGATTATAAAAGTTGCCGAGGACTGCGACCCAGCTATACCTTAGTGACCTCTTTCACCCACGCTTCGATTACCTCCCGCAGCTCTCGTAATCGCCCCGCGAAGAAGTGATCGGCGCCATCAATCAACACCAGTTTCTTTGGATCCGGAATAGATTCCATCAATTGCTGGAGTTCCGTGGAGGGACCGAACTGATCGCGCGCACCACTGACGAACAGCTTGGCCTTGGCGCAACCTTGCAGAAAACTCAAATCGTAAACGCGCTGATCGGCTGGCACCACAGGAATCCCCAGGCCAATTACCGCCTTCACCCGGCCATCGGGGCAGGCCGCCTGCAATCCGACCGCAGCTCCGAAAGAAAAGCCCGCGAAAAGCATCGGTAGATGAAACTCTCGTTCCAGCCAGTCGAGAGCCGCTCGAACATCGTCAATTTCACCAATGCCGTTGTCATGCTCGCCCTGGCTCAATCCTGTACCCCGGAAATTGAAGCGCAAAACCGGGAACCCGAAACTGTTCAACGCCTTGGTTGTGTGAAACACAACTTTATTGTGGAGGGTCCCACCGTAGAGGGGGTGCGGGTGGCAGACTAATGCCGCACAGGCAGCGTTTGGGCTGCCTTGGTTGAGCAGCGCTTCCAGCCGTCCCGCCGGGCCTTCTAGAAAAAGCGATCGGATCGAGGAACTTTCAGTCAAACAACCACACTAACAAACTCTCCGAGCCGATGCTCGCCAGGATAGCCAAAATCTTCTCCTCGTGCGTTATGCTCTTCGCCATGGATGTCGTCTCTTTTACACGGCAGTTGGTGGACATTGAATCGATAACTGGAAACGAGGGCCGCATGGCTGAGTTTCTCTACCACGAACTTGCGCGCCTGGGATACCGCTCCGACAAGATGCCGGTGGAAAACGGACGCTTCAATGTTTTCGCGACTTCAGCCGAGCAACCACGGCCAAAAATCGTATTTTCGACCCACATGGACACGGTCCCACCATTCATCCCTGCGTCGGAGGACTCAACTCACATCTATGGCCGAGGTTCTTGTGATGCCAAGGGAATCATTGCGGCGCAGATTGCCGCCGCTGAGCGCCTCCGTGAAGAAGGTGTCTACGTCGGGCTGCTCTTTCTTGTCGGGGAGGAACGCGACAGCCTTGGCGCCAAGGTTGCCAATGAGCAGAGCCCGGGCAGTAGGTTTCTGATCAACGGCGAGCCGACCGAGAATCGACTGGCGGCAGCCTCAAAAGGAACTTTGCGGGTGGAAATCGTCGCTCAGGGCCGAATGGCGCACTCGGCTTATCCGGAACTCGGCGAATCAGCAATCGACAAACTTCTGGAAGCACTGAACCGTTTACGAGCGATGAAGCTGCCATCCGACCCCGAGGTTGGGCCTTGCACTCTGAACGTCGGCGTTATCGAGGGTGGCCGTGCCCCCAATGTAATTGCAGATAAAGCCCGCGCCCAGATTCTATATCGCCTGGTCGGTCCGGCTGAGCCATTGCGCAAAGAGATTGAACAAACAGTTTCCGGATTGGCGGGGGCCGAGTTTGTCCTGGAGATTCCTTTCGTTCGATTGCGTACTCTGGATGGCCTGCCGACCATGGTTGCGGCATTCACCACAGATATCCCTTGGCTCGCCAACTGGGGTGAGCCACTGCTGGTAGGCCCAGGATCAATTCATGTAGCGCATACAGACGCCGAGTGTGTGGAGAAGAAGCAGTTAAACGAGGCGGTTGATCTGTACTGCTCGATTGCCAGGCGGCTGGTAAATATTGCTGACTGAGGGCTCTGGATCTCAGGATTTTGTATTGGGGATTTTAGGAAGCGCCTCAGATCTCGCGATACACTTAACCGGATGTCCACGCAGACCCTCAACGCGCTTTCCAAGGCCTCGTCCGCCTACCTGCGTTCAGCGATGCATCAGCCCATTCGCTGGCACGAGTGGGGCGAGGAGGTTTTTTCTACGGCGCAACGGGAGAACAAACCCATCCTTCTGGATATCGGTGCCGTCTGGTGTCATTGGTGCCACGTCATGGATCGCGAGTCGTACGACAATCCTGAAATTGCGCAAATCGTCAATGAGCGTTTCGTGGCCGTGAAGGTGGATCGCGACGAGCGCCCGGACATCGACAGCCGCTATCAGATCGCTGTGAGTTCGATCAGCGGGCAAGGAGGCTGGCCGCTCACCGCTTTTCTCACTCCCGACGGCAAGCCTTTTTACGGCGGCACTTATTTCCCTCCCGATGATCACTACGGAAGACCCAGCTTCAAACGTGTGCTGCTGGCGATTTCTGATGCCTACCGTGACAAGCACGGCGATGTCATTGAGCAAGCGAAGGCAGTAGAAAGCGCAATCTCGCAAGCGGAATCATTTGCCGGGAAAAGCGGCCAGTTCTCTCCCGCCATCATTAAGGCCATCGTCAACTCCGCGTTGCGCATGTTTGATCCTGAACATGGAGGGTTCGGCAGCGCTCCCAAGTTTCCTCATCCGTCAGCCATTGATCTGCTGATCGATCGCTATGTCCGTTCGGGGGATGATCAGCTTCGGCATGTCTTCGTCATCACACTGGAAAAAATGGCGCGTGGCGGCGTCTATGATCAGCTCGCCGGTGGATTCCACCGCTATTCAGTCGACGAGCGGTGGATTGTGCCGCATTTCGAAAAGATGTGCTACGACAATTCCGAGCTGCTGAAGAATTACGTTCATGCCTATCAAGCCACAGGTTCGGAATTCTTCGCGCATGTAGCTCGTGACATCATCCGTTGGATGGATGAGTGGCTTAGCGACCGCGAGCACGGGGGTTTTTACGCCTCCCAGGATGCCGACTTCTCCATGGATGATGACGGTGACTATTTCACTTGGACCGTGCAGGAGGTACGTTCTGTTCTCACGGAAGAAGAAGCCCAGATTGCATGTCTGCACTATGACATCAACGAAATCGGCGAGATGCACCACAATCCTGCCAAGAATGTGCTTTACGTCAAGGCGTCGGTCGCTGAGATTGCCCGGCGGCTGAATCTGCCGGAGGAGCGCGTGCAGGCCACGCTGGACTCGGCAAAACAGAAAATGTATGCCGCGCGTCGCCAGCGCCCCACTCCATTCGTCGACAAAACTGTTTACACCGGCTGGAACGCGCTCTGTATCTCCGCCTACCTCGAAGCGGCAAAAGTGCTCAACTTGGACGCAGCCAGACATTTTGCGCTGCGCTCTCTCGATCGCATTCTCGCCGAAGGCTGGCTGGCTGGCAGCGAACTTAGACATGTGCTTACCTACTCGGATGACGAGAGCCAGCGCCGCCATGTCCCGGGAGTGCTCGACGACTACGCATTCACTACCCTCGCCTGCCTGGATGCTTATGAATGCACTGCGGATCTCAGCTACTTCGATTTCGCCCGCCGCATCGCCAACACGATGCTGCAATCTTTCTTCGATCCAGACGCCGGAGGGTTCTTTGACAGCAATCGAAGAAATAGCGGAAAGACGCTGGGGGTGCTGGGCGCTCCCCGCAAGCCTTTCCAAGATTCTCCCACACCCGCCGGCAACCCCGCGGCTGCGATCGCGCTGCTCCGCTTGTACGCGTATACCAACGATCAGGAATATCGGAACAAAGCAGACCAAACCCTGGGACTACCGGCTGGAATCGCAGGCCAATATGGCCTGTTTGCGGCCACCTATGGGATGGCTGGAGTGTTTCTTTCAGAGCCGCACGTGAGCGTTGTGGTGATTGGAGACGGCGAGCCAGCGGAGCCGCTCTATCATGAAGCCGTCCGGCCGTTTTCTGCGAACAAGGCAGTGCTGAAATTGGATTTTGACAAAGCAGTTCCCCAAAACCTGCCGCCAGCTTTGGCGGAGACCTTACCCCAGCTACCAGCTGTGCACGAAATGCGGACTGCAGCAGTTGTTTGCTCTGACTTCAGCTGTCAACCGCCTGTCTCTGACCCGCAGCAACTGGCGAACACCCTTCAGCAGATGTTGGCCGCCAAGTGAAAACGGTTCGAATTATCACGAAAAAAAGAGGCTGAAATTGCTCGGAGCAATCCTCAGCCTGCGAATTCAGACACTGCCGGTATTTCGGCAGTAATGGCTAGTTTGTATCTTACTTGGTGGGTGGCGCAAACGGCGGAGGTGCACCTTCATCAGCAACCGCGATTGTTGGAACTACCAACGCCGTAGCCGCGCACCACAACCCTACCATCAGGAATAAAACCCTGAGTACGCGCTTCATGGGTTCGTTCTCCTTGTGCGGGTCCCCTGGGAGCGGAAACCTCGTGTGGAAGGAATTATAAGGGCCGTGTCAAGGACTGCTGTCACGAGGGCCGAAATCGGACAGGTCAGGCCGCTCTCTCGAAGGCGACTTCCACCTTGCGGATCATCCACTTACGCATGAGATAGTTAACAACTTATTGGACGCTGATGCCTGTCTAAAGATGAGACAAGTGCTATCGCAGTGAATGCACCCGAGCCAGAGACCCGTTGATGCTCAGTGGAGCTGAGTTTTCGCGCAGCATCTTGGTGGAGAACGCTTCTGGTTGATGCTCAGCGGACGTATTTGAGAAGGCGCGATCGACCATACCCTCGAACATAGGAATGAGAGATTCAGCCGCGGCAGGACGTTGTAAGTCGGTCAGACTTTGCTCCCAGCGTTGCGAAACCAGCGGTGAGGCTTGTCGGGGCAAGGTCTTGGTCGCGGCATATCCAAGCCAAACCAGGATCGAGCAGCTATAGGACAGCATAAAAATAAATCCGGCCATTTGACTGCTGGCCCAGCCGCCTACCAGCAGAGCACTCCCAGTCAATTGGGCGGCAGCTACCAGCCCAAATCCGCAAACAATTCCAAAGGCATGGTGTCTCCAGGAAACAGCCAGGTACCGGGCGAAAAACAGCAGAAACAACACCAGCCCACATTGAATAACTCGAACACAACGCTGCATGGTCATGACTGCGGCCACGATGGGAGATTGTCCACCCGGACTTGCAACTGCAACTACCAAGGCCACAAAGATCATTACCAACGCTGCCCACTTGAAAAGGATAGTGCCTAGGTCCTTCAGCGTGTGATAGGGGCGAAACACATCCAGGAAAACCTCGTGGATTACCTTGAAGCCGATGCCCAGACTGATTGTGGCACTCACCCAGTACGAATAGAAGTAGAAGTTGTAACTCCCGTATTGGTGAATGGGAAATAGGAAGATAAAGTCCACTACCTGAAAAACGATAAAAGCGAAAAATACAGGAAATTTGCGATGCAGCTTTCGCCAGACCATTACCGCAGCCAGGAGTGACTCCAGGGCGGGGTGTGAAATCCAGAGCACGAGCTGGAGCTTGGCATTCACGGTGGCTCGGAAATTGCTCCAAGGACCGGAAAAGACGAGGCTCCGGCCTCCTAGTAACCCTAGCAGGTTTGGATGATTGGTCAATGAACCAAAGTAACGTAACTGAGGGATTACCAAAGAGGAAGCTAGCTTAATCAGGTAACCACATCGAGGGGAGCGAAATCTTGAACTCTTGCCTTTTCGTGTGCAGCGGAACTTCCAGCTAAACCTCGGGGGTGGCCTGGATGTAGGCGCGCATCATCCGCACCTCATAATCTTTCTCGGTAAGATCATGCAGCAGCAGGTCGCGCATGGAAATTATGCCGACAAGTTGTTTGCCATCGCAAACCGGCAAATGGCGAAAGCCATGACGGCGCATCAAGACCATGCAGTTCTCCACCGTCTCCGCCGGGCTCACGGTCAGGGGGTCTTCGGTCATAACTTCCTCCAGGCGCGTCAGTCGCGGATCACGGGATTCAGCCACCACCCTTTTCATCAGGTCCCGCTCCGAAAAGATGCCTACTAGCACACCATCACGTACCACAGGCACCGCACCGATGTTGCGGGCCACCATGGTCTGTGCGACCTCCAGCACCGTCTGGGCGCCATCAGCCCAGTACGTGTCCTGGTTGTTAATCAAGTCGTAAATATGCATGCGACACCCCTTTTTCCACAGATGCGGGCGTGAGTATATGACGAAAATTTGATCCTGCATAGGGGAAAAGTGTGTGCTTGGGGCCAAAAAACGCACGCTTTCCCGCTAGGGGATTTCAGCGTTTTGAACCGCCATTTTGCAGGAAGACAAAGTACGAGCAGGACCACAGAGCCGTCGGAATAGTGCCGTGAGCTCGGGTAGTAAAGACGATGTTGTAATCCTCAGAGGGCTGCAGCTCGTCCAAAGCCGATGGTCCAGCTTGGGGCTGCACCACTGCCAAGTAGGCGAGAAAAGAATAGATGTCTGGCCCTCCGGTGTACCGCGGGGCCGCAAACGAAATATCGGTGTTCTCGCCGGCGAAATGCCAGCTCAAGGAAGCGGCTAATGCCACACCGTCTTCGTATGTGTTGTTGGAAACTGTACCGGGCATAGGATTGTCGAAGACAATCCGCAACTTGCGCTCGTCTTCGCGGCTGAACTCGCGCACCTTCAGCGAACCTGATTTGGCCGTTGCTTTCCAATCCACATGCCGGGCCGAATCCTCCGCCATATATTCACGAATCCGGTACAGATCGTATCCGCGGCCGCGCGCGAAACTTTCGAATTCCCCGGTGATGATGGGAAGGATTTCGAAAAACTCGTCCGCCGGTTCGATGCTGGGATAGACGATGATCTCCTTCGCCAGCCGCACACCCCGCGTTTTAGTGAGAAACGCAAAAGGGAACCGGGTTGCAATACCGAAACTTTCCTGATAATAAATTCCACGCTGCTCAAAACGCAGCTGCACCTCAGCCTTGACCTCCGCCCCGGGGGAAATGTAGGGGAAGAATGCCGATCCTTCGAAAATACCCGCCGGCGATTCCTCTTTACTTCCACGCTTGGGACCAGGCCATCGGAGTTTTGTCCGTGCCCATTGCCACGGTGCCTGCTGCTTTTTCAATGAAATAACATTGACCGAAAATGAGGGCACCCAGCGCCTGCGATTCCGCAACACGATGCGGCCGACGGTGGGTCGCTTAGCGAACACGTGTTCCGGAAGGTGGATTTCCAAATCCAGATCGCGCAGCACGATGGCCGAAGCGACGCCGGAAACCAGAATAGCTGCCAACATGGCCGCCACAATGATGTAAAGCAGGTTGTTGCCGGTGTTCAGGGCCGCGACACCGATTAACAAAACACTGACGATATAAATGATTCCAGCTCGACTTACTTCGTAGTCGAGGGCATCTCGAATGCGTGCGGCAGCCACGCGACGTGCCAGATAGGGAACGGTTGTCAGCCCCACAATTGTGGCCAGCACTAAGGCTGCGGAAGCCAGGATTAGCGTTGCCCAAAGCCTCCCGGATTCTCTCGAAACCGTGGAAAATAGCGCCGCCGCAAACGCCAGGATAAGACCTACGATGGCGAGCAGAAACCTAACCCACACTTCCGGAATGTCGATATGCAGGATGCGAGACAGGCTTTCAAGCGGTGAACCGCGGTGAGACACCTCGGAGAATGCCCGATCTCGCAATCAGATGATCCTTGTTGGTGAGATTAGCACCGCATCCGGAGATCATCAATTATCGTCGTGGTTTTGATCTTCGTTCGGTCATATGCTGCCCGCGTTTCGACGTACCTTTGGTGCCGCGGCGTTCTGGGTGGCATTGGTCAAAAACTCAGCTACAGCACGATTGAATTCTTGCGGAGCTTCTTCGTAAGGCAGATGGCCGACTCCTCCAAGCACAAGCAGTCGGCAATCCCCAAAACTGGATTGCAGCCTGGCGGCTGATGCTGGATCTACAGCAGCATCCCGGCTGCCCCAAATCAGCAAAGTTGGGATGTGGGAAATTCGGGGCAGAACCGATTCCAGTTCTGTAAGGTCGCGGTTCCATGAGCGAATTATCTTCAATCCGTATTCCAAAGCTCCCGGACGGCGCAGCGGCCTGAGGTAGCCCTCCAACGTCCCCGGTGCCATCCGCCGCTTGTCACCAAACAATCGGCGAAAGTAGAAGCGTTGCAGCATCGGCAATCGCGGCGCGTATTTCAGGAAGGCGGGTGCAACCAGAGGATTGCTCAGCAGCATGCTCAAAGTTCTGCCGTGTGCCGACCACGGATTTACGGGATCTACCAGAATCAGGCGCCTCACGCGGTGCGGAGCTATCGCGGCAGCCCGCATCACTACCGCTCCACCATGTGATGTACCCAGCAGGGTGCAGTCATTAATGGCGGCTGCATCCATGAAGCGTAGCAATCGTTCAGCACAACCGCGAAAACAGCAATCCATTCCAGGCGTAGGATCAGAGAATCCCGCGCCCGGGAGGTCGGGAGCGTAGACGGTAGCTATCCGTCCCACAACCGGAACAGTGTTCCGCCAGGAAAAGGAGTATCCCAACAAGCCGTGGACGAGCAGCAAAACTGGACCTGCGCCTGCACGCAAATAGTGCAGCCGAGCCCCATCCACCGTGAGCGAAAAATCCCCAACCGGGATTTCTTCCGTCTCATAATTTTGGTCCTTGCTCGCGTCCACGGGACAACCTTTTCCCTTCCGCAGCAGTCTATCTAAGTG
>Ga0187781_10000159_pt1 | contig 46517 bp, 45 predicted proteins | sample 0715_SJ02_MP02_2_FD_132447 | JGI IMG/M metagenome (GOLD analysis project Ga0187781, IMG submission 132447) | Tropical peat soil microbial communities from peatlands in Department of Meta, Colombia - 0715_SJ02_MP02_20_MG | ecosystem: Environmental > Terrestrial > Soil > Wetlands > Peat | place... | reverse complement strand
CGCCCCGGCGGTCGATGCTTTTTCGAAGCCGCTCTGATGGGCCTCATGCGCCCATCCGCCCGGCGAGGGCGGGCTCACGCGCCTCCTCGACCCATCGCCGATAGCGGCTGCGCAGCAGCAGCCAGCGAATCTCGTCATAGTTGACGATCCGTTGCGCCGGCGTCGGCCCGCGTTCGAATTTCAGCTCCGCGCCGTTCGACCCGCCGGTCGTTTGCGCGACCGCCCGATCGATACGCGCCTCCGGCAGGCCGAGGAAGCCGAGCAGCGCGCGCATGACCGCCGGCCGCCCGAGATCGTCATAGTCCAAGGTGAAGACGTCCCGAGGGTCGGAAAGCATGAGCGCTTCTTCGATCGCGATGTAGTTCCGCTCGATCGTGTGGATATCGTCCATCAGCATGGTCAGCGGAACCGTCAGGCGAACCTCGTTGGGAACCCGGCCCCAGGTCACTTTCCCGAAATGAGCCGAGGCGATGAGGAAGGACAGATATTGCTCGAGCAGATTGTCCCGCCAGAGGAAGATCTTCCGCCATTGCCGGCTCGCGCACATGTGCTGCAAGAGCTTGAGGCCGTGCCTCGGGAAATGCTTGAAGCCGAACCAGCCGCAATCGCCGATCTCCTTTTCCAGCCGGTCGAGATAGGCCATCTGATCGGCGTCGCGCACCGCGATGTCCATGAGCAGGGGATCGTTCGTCCGGTGGTGGCGAAGCATGATCTCGTTGGGGTGAAATATCTCCGAAAGACACCGGACGCCGTCGATGGCGTCGAGATAGTCGACGAGATAGGTCGAGCCGGTTCTCGGCAGGGACACGATGACGAACTGCTGGCGCTCAGGCATGGATTGGAAGCTCCGGGTGAAGGCGACTGCCCGTTTTCGGCCCTCGCTGCAACCTGCGAGGGAAATCAGGTGCCGGCCGGCGGCCGTTGCCGTCGCCACGCGGTAACTCCCGCGATTTTTTGCCGATCGTGCTTAATTTTCTCTCGATCGTGCTTAATTTTCTCTTAAGTCGCCGGCGGCGGGCTCGCGGAGCGTCGCCGCGGACGGCGCCGCCCGACGGCGCTTCGTCGACGAGAACGAGCGCCGCTTCCTGCGCAAAACGAATGGGCGGCCCGAAGGCCGCCCACCCGTCATTGACCGAACGAAAGACCTTAGTGGAAGAGGCGAAGCACCGCCTGCTCCGACTGGGTCGCGATCGACAGAGACTGAATGGCGAGCGACTGTCTCGTCTGCAAGGTGACGAGGTTGGTGCTCTCCACGTTCACGTCGGCAACCACCAGCTTGTCCGAGCCGCCCTGCAGGGTGGCCGCGTACTGGCTGGTGAAGCTCAGGCGGGTCTGCAGGAAGGTGACGTTGCCGCCGAGGGACTGCGCCTGCGACTGGGCCGCGAAGATGGCGGTCTGCAGGGTGTTGAACGCCTTGTCGAACAGCGACGTGCCGTACGCGCTGACCTTCGAGAAGCCCACGCTGATCAGATGGCTCGCGAGGTTGGACGCCTTCGAGAGCTTCACTGCGCCAGTGACCAGTTTGCTGATCTGCTGGTTGAAGCCGTGGATCTTCAGGATGGAGGTCGAGGTGATGCTGAACTGCAGGGTCAGCGTCGACGCCGTCGAGTTGACCAGGTTCAAGCCCTGGTAAGACGCGTCGTTGACGAGGTTGTTGAGCTGAACCGACAGGGTGTCGAACTGCTTGCTCGTGGCTGCACGCTGCGCGGCAGTTTCGGTCTTGGCCGAATTCAACAGACCCTGAAGCTGCTGCAGGATGCCCACCACGCTCTGCGTCGCCTGGGTCGCGGTCGTCAGGGACGAGATGCCCTGGTCGATCTGCGACTTGCGCTCGGAGAGGTCGTTGGCGCGGTTCAAGAGCGACTGGCTCTGGAAGAACAACACCGCGTTGTCGACGGCGCTCGCCACCTTGAGACCGGTGGCCAAGTGATTCTGCGCCGTGCTGATGTTCGAGTTGATGCCCTGAAGCGAGAGCAGGTTCTGGCGAGTAGCGTTGCCGAGAACGACGTTGCTAGACATGGAAAATCATCCTTTCTGGGTGGAAACAAAGCCGCTTCGCGGCTCGGGGGGTTGTTCGCAATGCCCGTGCCATCGGGGGTGCGGCAGACCAGCGGACAAAACCCTTGGAAATCTCTGGTTTTTGCGAAAGTCGGCGGCGGCGCGGCGCCGCACCCGGCAAATTTTGCTGGGCGATAGCTGCCGGGCCGGCAGATTTTGCCCGGCAAAAAAAGACCGGGAGGGAGCTAGGCGGCGCCGTCGACCTTGGCGCCGCGCGTCGGCGCGGCGGCGCTGGAATTCGCCGAGGCGTGCTCAATGGCGTATTTCGACGGCATTTGATAGATCACCTGGCCCGAGCCGGGCTCGCGCGCCTCGAGCAGCATCCGCCCCGTATCCGGATCGAAATGCAGCGAGAAGCCGATCGCGGCCGGCACCGGAACCGGTGAAGAAGACGCTTCCGGCGCTTGTTTCGGCGCGCTCGCGACAGGGCTCGCCGCCGCCTGGGCCGGCTGGCGGATAACCTCGGGCGCTTGGTGCCCAGTTTGAGGCGCCGGCGCAATCGACGTGGCCGAAGATGTATCGTTGACCGACACGATGCTTCTCCAGGGTTTGCCGGCGGCGGCGCTGAGGACCTAGGGAACAGGGTCAGATCAGGGGCATTTGTCCTAGAACCATGCGGCCGCACGCCGCGCTAACAAAGCTTTACTGGCAAACCCCGTGCCAATTCGTCGCTCGGCCGGCAAAGATTGCCGGGTTTTCTCCGGTTTGCTCGGCATGTGTTGCCCGAGAGGACGCCGCCGACCGGCCGGCAAAATGCGCGCAGGTCAAATCGGCGTTTCATATCAGAAGGTTGAATGTGGTCCTCGAATGGCATGCGGCTTGCTGACCCGCTGCCGAGGAAAGGATCACTATGAACGCGCTTGCCATCTCCAGTCTGCCGATCGATCCAGCGCCACCGCCGCCGTCGCCTCTCGACAACGCCGGCGGATCGAGCTTCCACAGCGTGATGCAGCAGACGCAAAACCAGGCGCCGCCACCGCCCCAGCAAACGCCCGCCTCTCCCGCCTCGACATCGAGCAGCAGCAACGGCGCACCGTCGACAACGGTGCAGACGCAGGCGCCGGCGCAACCGCAGGAAAAACCGAGCAACGCCCCCGCCAAGACCGCGACGAGCAGCGGCGAGGGCAAGCATTCCGGCACCGGCAATCAGAGCGGCGCCGATCCGGGCAATACCGGCGCCGAAACCGCGACGGCGGTCGTCATCCCCTTGCCGGTGGTGCCGACGCAGCCGGCGCTCGCGATGAACCTGGCCGGCTTCAAGGTTCCGGCGGCGCAGCCCTCCGACGACGGCAGCGCCTCGCCGGCGCCGGCAGAGGAAACCGCGCCGATGCCGGCGAACGCTGCTGCCGCGGCGCTGCTTGGCGCCGCGCTCAACGGCGGTGGCGGCGCGACGCCGACAAACTCTTCTCCTGCCACGACCCAAGCCGCGACGGCACCGACGCCGGCCAACGCGCCGCAGATCGCGGCGGCGCAGCCCGCGGCAATACCGGCTGCTGCGGTACAAGCGGCTGCGGCGCAGGCTGCGGCGGCGCAGGCCGCTGCCGCGACCGCCGGCGCAACAAGCAACACCGCTGCCGCAAATCCCGTACCGGCGCCGGTCTCCGGCGCGACGGCCGCCGATACCGCCGGCGCGGCTCTCCAGCCCGCTGGGACGGCTCAGAGCCTGTCAACGATGGCAGCGGCCATGGGCGTGCGCCTGACCGCCGGCCAGACGACCTCCTTCATATCGCAGCCGCGCAGCGCGCTGGCGAGCTTCGCGCCCGCCGCCGACGCCGTCGCGCTGGGTAAAGGCGGCGATGCGAAGACGGCCACGGCATTGACCGCCGCGCCGTCGACCGCCGGCGCTAGCTCCGACGCGCCCAAGACGACGGCCGCCGGCGCAAGCGATCCCGGCCAAATCCCGGCCGACGCCCTCAAGACCGGCACCGCCAGCGAGACATTGGCGTTGCAGACCGCAAGCGATCCGACACCGGGCCCGGTCGCCTCCGTGCCAAGCAATCCCGCACCCGCCGCGCCGCAGCCGGAAGCGGCGTCGACCTCGCTTGCCGCGCCCGCCGCCGCCGCGCCGGCATCGGCCCCACCGGCGCCGACCTTGCCGGCCATGCCGCTCGCCGCGAGCGCGCAAGTCGCCCTCTCGCTGCGTCAGGCGGTGAAGGACGGCGAGGGCCAGATCCAGATCCAGCTTCAGCCCGCCGATCTCGGCGCGGTCCAGGTCAAGCTCAGCATCAATCACGACGGCCGCGTGACCATGGTCGTTTCCGCCGACCGCAGCGACACGCTCAATCTGCTGCAGAAGGACGCCGGCGGCCTGACCCAGGCGCTGCGCGACGCCGGTCTGCAGGCCGATAACAGCAGCCTGAGCTTCAACCTGCGCGGCGGCTACCAGTTCAATCAGCAGCAGGCCTCCGGCGGAAGCAACGTCTATGGCAGCGCCGGCACCGCCATCGACGACGGCGACGCCGCCATCGCCGCTTCGGCGGCACCGGCGCTGCGCGCTCACTCCGGCTCGCTCGACATTCAAGTGTGAGGAAGGCGATCGCATGACCACGACCACCCCGATCACGACCTCGGCCCCCACCGTGCCGACCAGCTCGAGCTCGAGCTCGAGCTCGAGCAGCAGCGGCGGGACCGGCAACGGCACGACCGCCAACGGCGCGCTCAGCTTCACGCAGAACTTCAACACCTTCCTGACGCTGCTGACGACCCAGCTCAAGAATCAGGATCCGCTCAATCCGATGGACACCAACCAGTTCACGCAGCAGTTGGTGGAGTTCAGCGAGGTCGAGCAGCAGATCAAGACCAACAGCCAGCTCTCGACGATGATCTCGAATCAGACGGCGAGCGAAACCATCGCGGCGCTGCCCATGGTCGGACAGGAGATCCAGTACAACGGCAACCAGGCGGCGCTGGAGAACGGCGACGCCACCTTCTCCTACACTTTGCCCAGCAACGCCGCCTCGACCAGCCTCATCGTCCAGGACGCCAGCGGCAACACCGTCTATACCGCCACCGGCCAGACCGCCGCCGGCACCTATGCCTTCAACTGGAACGGCCAGAACAATGCCGGCCAGCAGCAGCCCGACGGCGGCATTTACACCCTTTCCGTCCAAGCGACGGGTGCGAACAGCCAGCCGATCACCGCGACGACCACCGCCGTCGGCACGGTGACCGGGGTCAATGTTCAGAACAACGTCGCCACCTTCAATGTCTCGGGGGTCGAAGTGCCGATGAACCAGCTCGTCAACGTCATCGGCTCGTCCTCATCCTCGTCTTCCTCCACGCCTTCGAACTAAGAGGTCCCCTCATGAGCATCTTCGGTGCATTGCTTTCCGGCGTTTCCGGCCTCACCGCCGAAAGCCAGGCGTTGAGCATGATCTCCGACAACATCGCCAACTCCAACACGACCGCCTACAAGGCGACGGAAGCGAGCTTCTCGACGCTGGTCACCCAAAGCGCTCAGGCGGGCATCAACACCGCGGGCGGCGTGGTCGCCTACCCCTCGGCCACCGTCAATCAGCAGGGCCTGCTGCAGGCGGCATCCTCCAACACCGATCTCGCGATCTCGGGCGGCGGCTTCTTCGTCGTCAGCAACAGCGCCATCGCCGGCAACAGCAGCGCCTTCTCCTTCACCCGCGACGGCTCGTTCTCGGTCGATGCCAACGGCAATCTCGTGAACGGCGACGGCTTCTTCCTTCAGGGGCAGAAGCTGACCGCGGCCGAAGCGGCGCAGATCACCGCCGGCAACCTCAACCAGCTCACCGCGACCTCGCTGAGCTCGCTGCAAACCGTCAACATCAACGGCCTCAGCGGCTCGGCCGTGCCGACGACCCAGGTGACGCTCGCCGCCGAGCTGCCCGCGACCGACACCGCGACCTCGACGCCGCACACCATCACCGTACCGGTCTACGACGCCCAGGGCACCGAGCACGATCTGACCCTCACCTTCAGCGTCGCGCCGATCCAGACTTTCGACCTGACCGGCGGCGCGCTGGCCACCGGCGATACCTTCAGCCTGAAGCTGCAAGGCGGCGCGCAGACCATCACGGTCGGACCCTTGACGCAAGCGGCGCCGACCATGACCGACCTCGCCAACGCCATCAATACGGCTCTGACGGCGGCGGGCGTCACGACGGTCACGGCATCCTCGACCAACGGCACCACCATCCAGCTCACCGACACCTCCACCGGAGGCACCGAGATCAACGCCGCCAACTCGCTGACGCTTACCGCCGGCGGCGGCGCTCCGGTTTTTGCTGCGAATGCGCCGGTCCCGACCGCCGCGAATACCTGGAACGTCACCGCCAGCATCGCCGGCGGCACGGTCGCCTTCACCGGCGGCAATCAGGTCAGCTTCAACGGCGACGGCTCGTTCAACAGCGGCTTCGGCGGATTGACGGTGAACTGGTCGACCACCGGCCCGGCCGTGCCCACCTCGCCGCAGAACCTCACCTTCAATCTCGGCACCCAGGGCGAGTTCAACGGCTTGACCCAGGTCGGCAACGAGTTCAACGCCAGCGAAGTCAATCAGAACGGACTGCATTTCGGCACGTTCACCGGCATCTCGATCGACGCGCACGGCATCGTCACCGCCAATTTCGACAACGGCCTGAAGCAGCCGATCTACCTGATCCCGATCGCCACCTTCAACAATCCCAACGGCCTCGCCGCCGAAAGCGGCAACAGCTATCTCCAGACCAACACCTCCGGCAGCTTCCTGCTGCAACAGGCGGGCAGCGGCGCGGCGGGGCAGATCGCGCCCTCGGAGCTGGAGAGCTCCAACGTCGACATCGCTCAGGAGTTCAGCAACCTGATCATCACGCAGCAGGCCTATGCCGCGAACTCCAAGGTCATCACCACCGCCAATCAGATGATCACGGACCTGCTGCAGGCGACGCAGTAAGCTTCCGCCGCCGGCGAAGGCGGCGGCGCGCCGGTCACGCGAGAGCGGGGCTCGGCCGCCGCAGGCAGCCCGCCAATCGCCGCTCCAGCAGCGGCAGCGCGCGAGGGTATTCGCCGGCGATCGCCGCGCCTGCGCCGGTCAGAAAGGCGAGCGCCGCTTCCAGGCGCGCTGCATAGGCGGCCTCGTTCGCCGGCTCGCAGCGCGGCAGGCTGCAATCCTCGAAGGAGAGATCGGCAAGGCCGGTAAGCGCGCGCAGCGCCGCGGTAACGTCGCGGCGATGGCCGGCATCGGCGCTCAGAGCGTCGAGATCGACCACGTAATCGGCGTGATCGAGCGCGATCAGCATGTCGAGCATGTAGACGCGCAGGAAGACGCTGAAAAGCGTCGCGAAATCCGCCGCTTCGAAATAAGCGAGCAGCGCGCCGAGCTGCGCGGTGGTGATGCCTTCCGGCGCGGGCGGCAGATCCAACCCCGCGAAGAACGGCGCAAAGCGCGGATGCCGGCCGCCGAAGCTCGCGAACAGCACGAAGCGGAAGAGGAAATACCAGTTCTGTTGCACCGCCGCCTGGTTGCGGCAGGACATCCACTGGTCCCACGGATTGCGCCAGGTCACGATATTGATGCCTTCGCCCAGCGCGCGGAACCAGGGGACGCGGCCAAGCGAGCGGCAGAAGCCGAAGACCGGCACCTTGCCCGCGTCCTGCGCGTGGTCGACGAGGCTGCGGATATACCGCGCCTGCGCCTCCTCGGGTCCGGTCTCGTAATACGCCTCGGCGGCAAAGCGCGTCTGGTAGAGCCGCACGCCGCCCTCCGGCCGCAGGAGGTCGCGATACTCGGTGAAATAGGGAGCATCCATGCCGGGATGTCCCGACGCCCAGCGCTGCGGCCCGAAGCGGGGCAGAGCGTCGAGGGTCAGGCTCGCCAGCAGCTCGTGAAAGGGCTCGTAATAGGCGTGCGTGCCGCGGGTTTCGCGGAATCTGTGCCAGAACCAGGTGCTGCCCGAGCGGAAGCCGCTGTGCAGGAAGAGCGCTTGCGCCGGTCGCAACGGCAGGTTCATCGGCCGCGCCTCACCGCCAGGACAGCAGCGCGGTCTTCGCCAGCCAGGCCAGCGTGCGCCAGCCGGCCGGCCGCAGCGCCGGCTCCAGCCCGTCGATCAGCTCGCCGGCGGACGTCGGGCCGTGTTGCAGGATTTCGACGAGGCGGCCGGTCTTTGCGGCATCGAGCAGCATCGCGGGCATCGGCGCCGCCGCGCGCAATTCCCGCATCGCGCCGGCAAGCGCCGCGCTGGCGCCCTCCGGCAGCGTCACCACCGTCTCCGGCGCGAGCCGGTCGCTGGACCAGTCGCGGAAGAGGTCGAAGGGATCCATTTCCAGCGGCCGGGCGGGACGGCCGCGGACGAGCGCCGCCGCCTCCGGCTCGGAGCGCCGCCGCTCGCCGAGCTCGCGCCACAGCTCCTGATAGGCGGCAATGACGACCCGCCAGTCGAATGTGTCGATTGCGCGCCGCCGGCCGGCCGTTCCCATGCGTCGGCGCAGGTCCGGATCGGCGATCAGCCGGCCGATCGCCTCGGCGCAGGCCTTGACGTCGACGGCGCTGCTCTGGCTCGCCGCGGCGGAGAACATCGTGTGATTGAAGGCGCCGAGCGCATAGTCGAGCGCCAGCGCTTCGCCGCTGCCCGCGGGAGGCGTCAGCGTCGGCACGCGGAAGCCGTCGATGCCGTCGCGCACGGTGTCGCGATAGCCGTCCCAGTCGCTCACGATCACCGGAAGGCCGGCGGCCATGGCCTCGATCGGCGTCAGCCCGAAGGTCTCCTGCACGCTGTCGGCGAGAGAGACGAAAATATCCGCGGCGAACCAGGCGCGGCGATTCGCCGCCTGCCGGCTGTCCAGCACGATTCGCGGGACGGAGGGCGCCAGCACCGCCGCCGCCTGCGCGAAGGCCTCGGCGAAGAAATCCGAGCGGAACCAGCCGACCTCCAACAGGCGGAGCGGCCGGCCGATGCGCTCGGCGGCGTGCTGCGCGGCCATGTAGAGCGGCACGGGATTGGCTTTCTCGGCGTGATCCAGCCGGCCCATATAGAGCAGCACCACGGCGTCCTGCGGGATGTTGTGGCGCGCGCGAAACGCCGCCCGCTCGCCTTCTCCCGCGACGAAGGCGTCGCAATCGACCCCCAGCGGAATCACCGGCAGCCGCGCGCGGCGGTCGAGTCTGGCGCCGCTCAGGCCACGGAAATAGTCGGCGTATTCCTCGAGCACGCGCTCGACGGCGCTTTTCGCCGCCCTCGTCGTGCAGACGAGAGCGTCCCAAGGCTGGACCGGCGCGGTGAGGAGGCGGCCGACGGCTTCCATGGCGCGGCTCTCCGAAAGGGTGTGCGTGACCCCCACCAGCGAGAAGGACCGCTGGTCGAAGCCGCGGCGCAGCCAGGCATAGCGGGCGAGATCCGGGCCCGGCGTATAGAGCGTGCCGATCTCGGCCAATCGCGGCAGATCGCCGAGCGCGATCGCGTCGACGGGCCGCGGGGCGCCGTCATGCCGGGCAACGAAATCATGCAAAGCCGGCGCGTCCTCCGGCTCGTGGAGCAGGCAGGTCAGGCGGCGCTCTCCGGCATGGCGCAGATAGGCGGCGAGAAATCCCGCCGAAGCCGACCGGCGGCCGGCGACGTCTCCGGAAATGTCGTAGTCGGCCGCGGTGAAAACGAGGGCCGCCGGGCCGGCGCGGCGCTCGACCGCACCCGCGGCGCCGAGGCGCTCATCGGGGGGAGCACGCATCGCTCGCTTCCTTCGTCACGATGACGGCACGTCGCCGGCAAGTGTCGGCGGGATTTTATAGGCATTCATGATTAACGATGCGTAAAGCCGATCGACTCGCCCCCGCGGCGCGGGACGGAGCCGCGATTGCGCGCCCCGAGATTTCCCTTGGATTTTAGGCAAAGCGGCCAGCGCGTTAACCACGGCCTTTAGGGCTTTCTTAAGTGGGCGCACCTAGATTCTCGATGACATGAACTGACGCTGCGACAACCGTGAAGACAGACGCACCTTCCTCGCTCGCCGCCTCGCCGATGGATTGGGTCGATATCGTCGGCCCGATCGCGTCGCTGGACAGCCTCCCGCCCCCCGATACCAAGCGCTGGGTCATCCGGCGCAAGGCGGAAGTGGTCGCGGCCGTGCGCGCCGGCATCATCAGCCTCGAAGAAGCCTGCCGCCGCTACACGCTGTCGATCGAGGAATTCCTCTCCTGGCAGCGCCTGGTCGACAGCCACGGCCTGCCCGGCCTGCGCGTCACCCGCCTGCAGGACTACCGCGACGTCGAGAAGGAGCGCTGACCGAGCGCCGCAGGCGCTCGTGTCAGGCGGCGACAGCGGTTGCGGACAACCCGGCCGATCGCTTTGCGATCGGCCCCGGAGGGTTCGATCGCAAAGCGATCGAACGGGTTGTCCCGCGAGAGCCGCACAGAGCGGACGAGGCGAACGCGCGTGAGCGCGTTCGTCCTTGGCGGCGACAGCGGTTGCGCAGCAACCGCGAGAGCCGCACAGAGCGGACTAGCTTTTCTTCCGTCTTCCCTCCTCTTCCCTCCACGCCCACCCCTGGCACGGCTCCCGCGCTTGCTCGCGCAAGCGCTGACGCCGCCGGACGCAAGCGCCTGAGGCGCTCGGGCCGGGGCAATTTTTGCCGTTCGCTGGGTAAAAGCTGCCGGGCATTTACCGGTTATTCACTCAATCGCCGCTAGGGTCTGCCGCGGGCGACGTGGCCCGTGGATGGAAACTCGAGGGCGAGCGACAGTGAACGGCCTGCTCCAGACTCTCCGTGGCCTTGGTCCCGTGCGGCTCGCGCTCATCGGCGGCGTGACCCTGGCGATGATCGCGTTCTTCGCCTTTCTCACCACCCGCATCTCCCAGACCGGCATGGCGCTGCTCTACGGCGATCTCGAGCTGCGCGACAGCGCCCAGATCACGCAAAAGCTCGACGCCATGAGCGTGCCCTATCAGATCAAGGGCGACGGCGCCCAGATCATGGTGCCGGCCGACCAGGTGGCGAAGCTGCGCATGACGATGGCCGAGGCCGGCCTGCCGCATGGCGGCTCGATCGGCTACGAGCTCTTCGACAAGTCCGACGCGCTCGGCACTTCGAGCCTGGTGCAGAACATCAACCAGGTGCGCGCGCTCGAGGGCGAGCTGTCGCGCACCATCTCCTCGATCAACGCGGTGCAGTCGGCGCGCGTCCATATCGTGCTGCCGCGCCGCGAGCTGTTCTCGCGCGACCAGCAGGAGGCGACCGCGTCGATCGTCCTCAAGATGCGCGGCGCCGACCGGCTCGCCAAGCCGCAGGTGGCGGCGATCCAGTACCTCGTCGCCTCCGCCGTGCCGGGGCTGAAGCCGACGCGCGTATCGGTCATCGACGGCGACGGCAACCTGCTCGCCCGCGGCGACGGCGACAGCAGCGCCGCCGCCGTGGCCGGCAATGCCGAGGAGCAGCGCATCAACTACGAGAACCGGCTGGCGCGCAACGTCGAGGAGCTGATCGAGCGCACCGTCGGCCCCGGCAAGGCGCGCGTCGATGTCCATGCGGATATGGATTTCGACCGCATCACCACCAACTCCAAGACCTATGATCCCGACGCGCAGGTCGCGCGCTCGACCCAGTCGGTGAACGAGTCGAGCGACAGCAGCGACGGCGGCGACCAGCCGGTCACGGTGCAGACCAACCTGCCCAACGCCCAGACCGCCACCGGCAGCGCCGGCGGCCGCAGCAAGACCGCGCGCAACGAGGAGACGACCAACTACGAGATCGGCGAGACGACGCGCAGCCAGGTGCGCGAGACCGGCGTGGTGCGCCGGCTCTCGGTCGCCGTGCTGGTCGACGGCACCTATACCGTCGCCGCCGACGGCAGCCGCGCCTATCAGCCGCGCTCGCCCGAGGAGTTGAAGCAGCTCGCCGCGCTGGTGCGCTCGGCCGTCGGCTACGACGAGAAGCGCGGCGACACCGTCGAGCTCGCCAACATGCGCTTCATCGGCGCCGACGAGGTGATGCCGGCGCCGCCCCCCACCGTGCTCGGCTTCGACCGCGCCGACATCGTCAAGATGGGCGAGATGCTGGTCATCGCCATCGTGGCCGTGCTGTTCATCCTGCTCGTCGTCCGTCCGCTGCTGATGCGCGTGCTCGAGAACAGCGCCGCCGCCGCGGAGGCCAACAACCTGCTGGCGGGCCAGGTGGCCGGACAAGGCGCGCCGGCGCTGCCGCCCCCCGCCGGCCTCAACCCGGCGCTCGCCGCCGCCGCCGGCGGCGCGGTGGTGCCGGCCGGCGGCGAGGAGGCGCCGGCCGAGAAGATGATCGACATCGGCCAGGTCGAGGGGCGCGTCGCCGCCTCGAGCATCCGCAAGATCGGCGAGATCGTCGAGAAGCATCCGGAGGAAGCGGTCGCCATCGTCCGCTCCTGGATGTACCAGGGCGCCTGAGCGGGAGATCCGGGCCATGGCCGTGATGCGCGTCCGCGAAGACATCCGCACCCTCACCGGGCCGGAGAAGGCCGCCATCCTGATGCTCGCGCTCGGCGACGAGCACACGGCGCGCCTCTTCGCGCTGATGGACGACGAGGAGATCAAGGAGATCTCCCAGACCATGGCCAATCTCGGCACGGTCAGCTCGAACATCGTCGAGCGGCTGTTCGTCGAGTTTGCCGAGCAGATCTCCGCCACCGGCTCGCTGGTCGGCACCTATGAGAGCACCGAGCGGCTGCTCGCCAAGGTGCTGGGCCAGGACCGCGTCAACGCCATCATGGAGGAGATTCGCGGTCCCGCCGGCCGCACCATGTGGGACAAGCTCGGCAACGTCAACGAGACGGTGCTCGCCAACTACCTCAAGAACGAGTACCCCCAGACCGTCGCCGTCGTCCTCTCCAAGATCAAGCCCGACCATGCCGGCCGCGTGCTGACGCAGCTCCCCGAGAGCTTTGCCATGGAAGTGATCATGCGCATGCTGCGCATGGAGGCGGTGCAGAAGGAGGTGCTCGACGACGTCGAGCGCACCTTGCGCAACGAGTTCTTCTCCAGCCTGGCGCGCACCAACCGGCGCGATTCGCACGAGCTCATCGCCGAGATCTTCAACAGCCTCGACCGCAACACCGAGACGCGCTTCCTCACCGCGCTGGAAGAGCGCAACCGCGACAGCGCCGAGCGCATCAAGGCGCTCATGTTCACCTTCGAGGATCTCGGCAAGCTCGACGGCATGGCGATCCAGGGCATCCTGCGCAACGCCGAGAAGGAGAAGATCCCGCTGGCCCTCAAGGGCGCGTCCGAGGCGCTGCGCGACCTGTTCTTCGCCAACATCTCCGAGCGCGCCGGCAAGCTGCTGCGCGAGGAGATCGCCTCCATGGGCCCGGTCCGCCTCAAGGACGTCGAGGAGGCGCAGGCCTATCTCGTGGCGCTCGCCAAGGATCTCGCGGCGCGCGGCGAGATCGTCATCGCCGACGGCAGCGGCGAAGACGAGCTGGTGTACTGAGGCGGGACGATGAGCGCGCCGCACAAATTCCTCTTCGACCGGTCCTTCGACCTGCCGGACGCGCCGCGCGGCGCGGCGCGCACGCCGCCGGCGCCGCCGCCGGAGCCCACCTTCTCCAAGGCCGAGCTCGACGCCGCGCGCGAGGCCGGCTTCGCGGCCGGCTGCGCCGCCGCGCTCGCCGAGGCGGCGAAATCGTCCGAGGCGCGGATCACCGGCTTGCTCTCGGACATCGCCCTCCACCTCAAGGGCCTCCTGGCGGCGCGCCGGCGCTTTGCCGAGGACGCGCAGCGCGGCGCGCTCGAGACGCTCCGCGCCGTCCTCGCCAAGGCGGTGCCCGCCCTCTGCCGCAAGGCGTCGCTCGCCGAGATCGAGACGATGGTCGTCGAATGCCTGCGCGAGGCCTTCGACGAGCCGCGCGTCGTCCTGCGCGTCGCCGACGGCGCGTTCGAGGCGATGCAGCCGCGCCTGGAAGCCGTCGCCGCCGCCAGCGGCTTTGCCGGCAAGATCGCGCTGCTGGCGGACGAGACGCTCGGCCCGGGCGACGCGCGCGTTGAATGGGCCGACGGCGGCGCCGAGCGCGACACGCGGCGCCTGCTGCACGACATCGACGGGGCGCTGGCTCGCGCTCTCGACTCCCTCCCTGTCCCGGGCACGAGCCCCCCCGAGGAGAACCGTCATGAATGATCCCCACAACCTGCAGCTCGATGAGATCGACGGCGATCCCGCGAGCGGCGGCGAGGCCCGGCCGCAGAACGCCAAGGACCTGGAGGCGGTCTACGACATCCCGGTGCAGATCTCGGCCGTGCTCGGCCGCGCGACCATGCAGGTGAGCCAGCTCCTGAAGCTCGGCCGCGGCGCCGTCGTCGAGCTCGACCGCAAGGTCGGCGAGGCCATCGACATCTACGTCAACAACCGCCTGGTGGCGCGCGGCGAGGTCGTCGTCGTCGACGAGCGGCTCGGCGTCACCATGACGGAAATCGTCAAGGCCGATCGCGCCTAGAGAAGAGGTCAACCGCGATGCGTCTGCTCATTCTGGGCCCCCTCGAGGGCTATATCAGCGCCGCCGGCAAGATCGCCATGGCGCGCGGCGCCACCGTTGCCCATGCCGACGACATCGAGCGCGGGCTCGCCACCTTGCGTTCCGGCCAGGGCGCCGATCTCCTGATGATGGACGTGAAGCTCGACATCGCCCGGATGATCGACAGCCTGCGGCAGGAGCGCATCAACGTCCCCGTCGTCGCCTGCGGCATCGGCGCCGACGCCGACGCGGCGGTGCGCGCGATCAGGGCGGGCGCCAAGGAATACATCCCGCTTCCGCCCGACGCCGAGCTCATCGCCGCCGTGCTCGAGGCGGTGGCGCAGGAGAGCCACGCCTTCCTCTTCCGCGATCCCGTCATGGCGGAGGTGGTGCGGCTCGCCGACCAGGTGGCGCCGTCGGAGGCGAGCGTGCTGATCACCGGCGAGAGCGGCACCGGCAAGGAGGTAATGGCGCGCTACATCCATCGCCGCAGCCGGCGCGCCAAGCACAATTTCATCTCCGTCAACTGCGCCGCCATCCCGGAGAACCTGCTGGAATCCGAGCTCTTCGGCCACGAGAAGGGCGCCTTCACCGGCGCCGTGGCGCGGCGCATCGGCAAGTTCGAGGAGGCCAACGGCGGCACCTTGCTGCTCGACGAGATCAGCGAGATGCATCAGCGCCTCCAGGCGAAGCTGCTGCGCGCCATCCAGGAGCGCGAGATCGACCGCGTCGGCGGCCATCAGCCGATCAAGGTCGACATCCGCCTCATCGCCACCTCCAACCGCGATCTCGAGGAGGAGGTGCGCGGCGGCAATTTCCGCGAGGATCTCTATTTCCGCCTCAACGTCGTCAACATGCGCATCCCGGCGCTGCGCGAGCGGCCCCGGGACATCGAGATCCTCGCCGACCATTTCGCCAAGAAGTTCGCCGAGATGAACGCCGTGGCGGTCCGGCCGCTGGCGGCCGACGCGCGCGAGATGCTCCAGCGGCACGCCTGGCGCGGCAACGTGCGCGAGCTCGAGAACACGATCCACCGCGCGGTGCTGCTGGCGCGCGGCGAGGAGCTGGGGGCGGACGCGATCCTGCTCACCGCGGCGAGGCCCGACGCGGCCGCCGCGCCGGCGGGCGCCGGCGGCAAGCCCGGCCTGGTCGGCCGCACCGTCGCCGATGTCGAGCGCGACCTCATTCTCGAGACCCTCCAGCATTGCCTCGGCAACCGCACGCACGCCGCCAACATCCTCGGCATCTCGATCCGCACCTTGCGCAACAAGCTCCAGCAGTACCGCCTGGAAGGCCTCAGCGTGCCGCCGGCCGGCGAGCCGGACCGGGCGGCGGTGTGAGGCCGCGCTAGATCCCGGCGCCCATGGCCCAAGCCTCCACCATCGTCGCGACGGCGGCGCGGGCGCCGAGCCCGAAGGCGCTGCTCGGCAAGATCTCGGCGACGCTCAAGCGCGGCGAGATCGCGCTCGCGCTCGGCGTCGTCGGCATCCTGGTCGTGCTCATCCTGCCGATGCCGACCTGGCTGCTCGACATGAGCCTGGCGCTGTCGATCACCTTCTCCGTGCTGGTCCTGATGGTCGCGCTGTTCATTCAGCGGCCGCTGGAGTTCTCTTCCTTCCCGACGGTGCTGCTCATCGCCACGATGCTGCGGCTCGCCCTCAACCTCGCCTCGACGCGGCTCATCCTGAGCCACGGCCACGAGGGCTCGGCCGCCGCCGGCCATGTCATCCAGGCCTTCGGCGGCTTCGTCATGGGCGGCAACTTCCTCATCGGCGTGATCGTCTTCACCATCCTGGTGGTGGTGAACTTCGTCGTCATCACCAAGGGCTCGGGCCGCATCGCCGAGGTCGCGGCGCGCTTCAGCCTCGACAGCATGCCCGGCAAGCAGATGGCGATCGACGCCGATCTCTCCGCCGGCCTCATCAACGAGGACACCGCGAGGAAACGCCGCACCGATCTCGAGGACGAGAGCAATTTCTACGGCGCCATGGACGGCGCCTCGAAGTTCGTGCGCGGCGACGCCGTGGCCGGCCTCGTCATCACCGCCATCAACATCGGCGCCGGCATCGTCATCGGCATCGTGCAGAAGGGCATCTCCTTCAGCGAGGCGACGCAGAGCTACACGCTCCTCACCGTCGGCGACGGGCTGGTGACCCAGATCCCGGCGCTCGTCGTCTCCACCGCCGCCGGCATGCTGGTCGCCAAGGCCGGCGTCAGCGGCTCGACCGACAAGGCGCTCTTCGGCCAGCTCTCGGCATATCCCGCGGCGCTCGGCGTCGCCTCCTTCCTGATGCTGTCGCTCGCCGTCCTGCCGGGCATTCCGACGCTGCCTTTCCTGGCGCTTTCGGCGCTGACCGGCGGCGCCGCCTGGAAGCTCACCGAGCGGCGCGAGAAGGTGGCCGCCAGCGAGGCCGCGGCGCAGCAGGCCAAGGCGGCGGCGCCAGCGAAGGAGGAGCCGATCCACACCGCGCTCCAGATCGACCAGCTCCGCCTCGAGCTCGGCTACGGCCTGCTCGGCCTCATCAACAGCGACCACGGCATGCGGCTCACCGACCAGGTGCGCGCGCTCCGCCGCCAGCTCGCCGCCGAGATCGGCTTCATCATGCCCTCGGTGCGCATCCAGGACAATTTGCAGCTTCCGGCCAACACCTACGTCATCCGCGTCAAGGAGATCGAGGCCGGGCGCGGCGATCTCCGGCCCAACATGCTGCTGGTGATGGATCCCCGCGGCGGCGCCATCACCATCCCGGGCGAGCCGACGGTCGAGCCGACCTTCGGCCTGCCGGCGCAATGGGTGGCCGAGGCGAGCCGCGAGGAAGCGACCTTCCGCGGCTACACCGCCGTCGAGCCGCAGACCGTGATCACTACGCATCTCACCGAGGTGATCAAGGACAACATGGCGGAGCTCTTGTCCTATGCCGAGACGCAGAAGCTGCTCGACGAGCTCGACAAGAGCCACCAGAAGCTGATCGCCGACATGGTGCCGAGTCAGATCTCGGTCGGCGGCATCCAGCGCGTGTTGCAGAACCTGCTGGCCGAGCGCGTCTCGATCCGCGACCTGCCCACCATCCTCGAGGGCATCTCCGAGGCCTGCGGCTACAGCCGCAACGTCAGCGTCATCACCGAGCACGTGCGCGCGCGGCTGGCGCGCCAGATCAGCGAGCAGAACACCAACGAGAACGGCATCATCCCGCTGGTCAGCCTGTCGCCGGCCTGGGAGCAGTCCTTCGCCGAGGCGCTCACCGGCCAGGGCGACGAGCGCCATCTCAGCATGCCGCCGAGCCGGCTGCAGGAGTTCATCGCCGCCGTGCGCGGCAGCTTCGAGCGCCACGCCATAAGCGGCGAGACGCCGGTGCTGCTGGTGAGCCCGGCGATCCGGCCCTATGTGCGCTCGATCATCGAGCGCTTCCGGCCGATCACCGTGGTGATGTCGCAGAGCGAAGTCCACCCCAAGGCCAAGATCAAGACGGTCGGGACCCTCTAGGCCATGCGGCTCCGGACCTTCACCGCGGCGAGCATGAGCGAGGCGATGGCCCTGGTGCGCGCGCGCCTCGGCGCCGAGGCCATCATCGTCGCGACCGAGGAAGGCGAGGACGGCGCCACCCGCGTCACCGCCGCGGTCGATCAGCCCGAGCGCCTTGCGCCGGGGATCGAGCCCGACGTCATCGACGTGCTCAACGAGGCGCTCTCCGCCCACGGCCTTGCGCCGCTGGCGGTGGAGAAGATCCTTTGCGCCGCGCTTCCCTTCGAGACCGACGATCCGCTGCTGGCGCTGGCGAGCGCCTTCACCACCGTCTTCACCTTCGCCCCGCTCGACGGCGAGCCGCGCCGGCCGCTGCTGCTGGCGGGCCCGCCGGGCGCGGGCAAGACGGTATCGGCGGCCAAGCTCGCCACCCGCGCGGTGATGGCGGGCAGGCCCGTGCGCCTGGTCACCGCCGACACGGTGCGCGCCGGCGGCATCGAGCAGCTCGAGGCCTTCGCCCGCGTGCTGCAACTGCCGCTGCACCGCGCCGAGAGCGCGCAGCGCCTGGCGCCGCTCGCCGCCGAGGCCCGGCCCGGCGAGCTCTTGATCATCGATTCTCCGGGGATCAATCCCTACAGCGCCGGCGACCGGCGCGAGCTGTCCCAGCTCATCGCCGCCAGCGGCGCCGAGCCGGTGCTGGTGCTGCCGGCCGGCGGCGACGCCGTCGACACGGTCGAGCTTGCCCGCATTTTCCGCGACCTCGGCGTCGGCCGCATGATCGTCACGCGGCTCGACATGGTGCAGCGCCTGGGCAGCGTCATCGCCTGCGCCGACGCGCTGCGCCTGGGCTTTGCCGAGGCCGGCACCTCGCCCGACATCGCCAAGGGCCTCAACGCCTTCAACCCCGTCATCCTGGCCCGCCTGATCCTGCCGAAACCGGCGCAGCCGCAGCGGCAAGCCAATGCCATGAGAGGATCGCCATGACCCCAGCCTCCCCCGTGCGGGCATTTCCGGCCAACACGACCGCCCCCGCGGTCCACAAGCGCAACATCATCGCCGTCGCTTCCGGCAAGGGCGGCGTCGGCAAGACCTGGTTCTCGATCACGCTGGCCCATGCCATGGCCAAGGCGGGCAGGAAGGCGCTGCTGTTCGATGGCGATCTCGGCCTCGCCAACGTTGACGTCCAGCTCGGCGTCACTCCCGAGCGCGATCTCGCCAGCGTCATTGCCGGCGAGTCGACCCTGGCTCAGGCGGCGACGCCCTACGAGGGCGGCTTCGACATCATCGCCGGCCGCTCCGGCAGCGGCAGCCTCGCGACGCTCCCGGCCAGCCGGCTCATGACGTTGCGCACCGAGCTGCAGCTTCTGTCGCAGAACTACGACTGGGTCGTGCTCGATCTCGGCGCCGGCATCGAGCGCACGGTGCGGCTGCTCACCGGGCAGTCGCGCGCCTGCCTCGTCATCACCACCGACGAGCCGACCTCGATCACCGACGCCTATGCCTATATCAAGGTCACGGCGATGGAGCAGCTCGCCGACGGCATTCAGATCGTCGTCAACATGGTGGCGAGCCAGCGCGAGGGCGAGCGCGTCTACGGCACGCTGCTGCGCGCCTGCCGCGAATTCCTCAAGCTCGAGCCGCCGCTCGCCGGCATCATCCGCCGCGACGACCACGTCAAGGACAGCATCCGCCGCCAGACCTCCCTCCTGACGCGCCATCCCGGCAGCGAGGCGGCGAGCGACGTCGAGGCGATCCTGCGCCGCCTCGATCAAGGCCTCTAGAAGCGGCGATGGCAGACTCGGTCGGCCCGGTTCCGTTCGTCGGCGGCTCCATCCTCGCCGCGGCCGTCCCGTCGCTGCCGCCGATCATCGAGCTGGCGCAGCCGCCGCCTGCGGCGCTGCTGCTCGCGGCGACGCTCTCGGCCATCGTCGTCGGCCGCGGCGGCAACGGCGCGCTGCTGCTGCGCACGGATTACGGCACGCTCGCGCTCAAGACGACGCTGGCGCTGGCCTCCGGCAGCCGCGTCGAGCTGAAGCTGCAGCCGGGCCCGCCCGCCACCGTGCTCTTGCTCGACATCCAGGAGCCTGAGACCTCCGCGCCTCCCCCTCCAGCCGCGGCCCCGCCCGCCGCTCCGGCGCCGAGCGCGCCTACCGCCGCCGGCACTACCGCGCCGCCGCCCGCGGCGGCAACGGCAAGCGAGACCGAGGCGCCGCCGGCGCTGCTCGATCTCGGCAGCGAGGCCGAGGCGACGCTGGTGTCGCTGCCGCCCGATACGCAGAACCTGCCGCCGGCGCTGGTGGCGGGCACGCGTCTCGTGTTGCGCCTGGCGTTGCCGGAGCCCGATGCGACGCCGCCGCCACCGCCGCCGCCCTCCGGCCCGGCGCCGGTGAGCGTTATCGGCACGGTGCTGCCCCCGGCCGCCGACGGCAACGGCCGCACCGCGCTGCAAACGCCCTGGGGCGTACTGCTGCTCGATCAGCGCCTGGCGCTGCCGCCGGGGACCAGCCTGACGCTCACGCCGCTGGCGACCACGCCGCCGGACTCGGGCGAGCTTGCCATGGGCACCGTGATCCAGGCGCGCGTGCTGTCGCCGCTGGACGCGGCGGCGCCCGCCTTGCCCAGCGGCACGCAGTTGACGCTGCGCCTTGTGGTGCTGCCGACGATGCCGGCGCCGGCGCCGGCATCCTCTCCGGCGGCCGTGGCCGTGCCTGCCGGCCCGGCACCGCCGGAAACCGCCGTGGTGAATTTCGTCGGCAAAGTGGTGCCGGGGCCTGCCAACGAGACCATTGTCGACACGCCGGTGGGCACGCTGGTGCTGGAGCAGCGTCTGGCCCTGCCGGCGGGCACGTTGCTTGGCCTGCAACGGCTGACGGCGACGCCGCCGGCCCCGCCCGATGACGCGCCGGTGACGCAAAGCACGACCTGGCCGGCGCTGGCGCAGGCGCTCTCCGTGCTTGATCGCGTGCGGCCCGATCTCGCCCTGGCGCTGCGCGGCGAGCTCGCGCCCGCCACCAGCCAGCAGCTCGCCGGCACGCTGCTCTTTCTGATGAGCGCGCTCAACACCGGCATCTGGCCCGGCTCCAGGGTTGCGGCGGCGCTCGACGCCGCGGGCCAGCGCGATCTGCGCCAGCGGCTTGACGGCGATGTCGAGGAGCTGCGCCGGCTTGCCGAGCCTCTTTCCGGCGATTGGCGCGTCTTCGTCCTGCCGCTGCTCGAGGGCGGGTTGATCCGCCCGGTGCGGCTTTATCTGCGCCGCCGCTCCGGCGGCGCGGCGTCGCCGGAGCAGGGTTCGCGCTTCGTCCTCGAAGTCGACACCAGCCGCCTCGGCGCGCTTCAGCTCGACGGTCTCGTGCGCCCGCAGCGCTTCGACCTCGTGCTCCGCAGCCACCGCGCCATCGACGCTGAGATGCGGCTGGAGATCGCCGCCGTCTTTCGCAACGCCATCGCCGCCTCGGGCCTCGGCGGCGACATCAGCTTCGCCACCGCCTCGCGCTTTGCCGTGGCGCCGCTCGACGCGCTGCGAGCCCATGTCGGCGTGACGGCGTAATCCCAATCGCCGGCCTTTAGCGGGCATTTTACGGTTTACGCGGCCTCAACCTCTGCTTCCTAGGCTGGCCGCGATCATGCCTGCCGACCCGCCGATGACCGCGGCCTTCGCCCTCGAGATCCACGGGCTCGCCAAGCGCTTCGACCGCCCCGCGGTCGACGGGTTGGAGCTTGCGGTGCGCGCCGGCGAGTTCTACGCGCTGCTCGGCCCCAACGGCGCCGGCAAGACCACCAGCCTGCGCCTTGTCGCGGGGCTGCTGCGGCCCGACGCCGGCAGCATCTCGGTCTTCGGCCTCGACGCGCTCGCCGATCCCGTCGCCGCCAAGCGGCTCATGGCCTGGGTCTCCGAGGAGCCGATGATCTATGACCGGCTGACGCCGCTCGAATATCTCGAATTCATCGCGGGGCTGTGGGGCGTCGATGCCGTCACCGCCGAGGCCCGCGCGCGCGAGCTGCTGGGCTGGCTCGGCCTCGAGGCCGCGGCGGAGCAGCGCTGCGACGGCTTCTCCAAAGGCATGCGACAGAAGGTGGCGCTGGCCGGCGCGCTGGTGCACGAGCCGCGCCTCATTATTCTCGACGAGCCGCTCACCGGCCTCGACGCCGCCGCCTCGCGCCAGGTCAAGACCGTGCTGCGCGAGCGCGTCCGCGCCGGCGGAACGGTGCTCATGACCACCCATATCCTCGAGGTCGCCGAGCGCATGGCCGACCGCATCGGCGTCATCGCCGGCGGCCGTCTCATCGCCGAAGGCACTTTGGAGGAGCTGCGCCGCCAGGCCGGCCACAGCGGCAGCAGCCTCGAGGACACCTTCCTCGCGCTGGTCGGCGGCGAGGCCGCCGCCGCGTGAGGCCCTGCTCTCTCGCCTGGTTCGCGCGCCACGAGCTGCGGCTCGCCTGGCGTGACGGGCTCTTCATGATGACCGCGGGCGGCCGCCGGCGCCTGCGCGGTGTCGTCATCGGCGTCGTCCTCTTCGCGCTTTTCATGCATCTCGTCGCGTTGCTCATGCTGGGTCCTTACGCGCCGCTCGGCGGCGCTCCCGACCGGACGGTGCTGGTGTTCGTCACGGCCGGCGCGCTGCTGGCCGCCTCGGCGATGCTGTCGCAGGCGCTGGAATCGGTGACGCGCGCTTTCTATGCGCGGGCGGATCTCGACCTCATCCTCGCCTCGCCCGCCGCCCTGCGCCGGCTCTTTGCCGTGCGCATCGGCGCGATGGTGCTTCAGGTCAGCCTGATGGCGGCGCTGCTGGCGGCGCCTTTCGTCGACGTGCTGGCGCTCAAGGGCGGCGTCCGCTGGCTGGGCGCCTATGGCGTCGTCGCGGCGATGGGATGCGCCTCGGTCGCTCTCGCGGTGGCGCTTGCCGCCGCGCTCTTCCGCCTCCTCGGCCCGCGGCGGACGCGGCTCGTCGCCCAGGTGGCGGCGGCGGTGATCGGCGCCGCTTTCGTCATCGGCCTGCAGGCGGCGGCGATTCTCTCCTATGGCTCCTTGTCGCGCTTTGCCGTGCTCCGCTCGCAGGCGCTGAGCGGTCGCCTGCCCGCGCCGGAAAGCCCCTTCTGGTGGCCGGCCCGCGCCATTCTCGGCGATCCCTTGGCGCTCGCCGCCGTGCTCGGCGCGAGCCTGCTGCTGCTGGGCGCCGCGATCGTCTTCCTCGCGCCGCGCTTTGCCCGCTATGCCGTCGCCGCCGCTTCCTGGGCGGAGGGCGCGCCGCGGCGGCGGCGGCGCCGCATGGGCTTCCGTCGGGGATCGCCGGCGCAGGCGCTGCGGCGCAAGGAATGGACGCTGCTGCGGCGCGACCCCTGGCTGTTGTCGCAGACGCTGATGCAGCTTCTCTATCTGCTGCCGCCGGGCCTGTTGCTCTGGCGCAGCTTCGCCGACGGCGCCGCCGTCGCCGTGCTGGTGCCGGTGCTCATCATGGCCGCGGGGCAGCTCGCCGGCGGCCTTGCCTGGCTTGCGATTTCCGGCGAGGACGCGCCCGATCTGGTGGCGACCGCGCCGGTGCTCGCCGGCCGCGTGCTGCGCGCCAAGACCGAGGCGGTGATGGCCGGCATCGCCGTGGTGTTTCTCCCCTTCGTCGCGGCGATGACGCTGGTCTCGCGGCGCGACGCCGTGGTCGCGGCTCTCGGCATCGCCGCCTCCGCCGCCGCCGCCACCGCGATTCAGCTCTGGTTCCGCAGCCAGGCCAAGCGCAGCCATTTCCGCCGCCGCCAGACCTCCTCGCGCATCGCCACCTTCGCCGAGGCGTTTTCTTCGATCGGCTGGGCCGGCACCGGCGCGCTCGCCGCCGCCGGCACCTGGCTCTGGCCGATTGCCGGGCTGGTGGCGCTCTCCATCCTCGCCTTCGCGCGCCTGGCAAGCCCGGCGCGGCTGGAGCAAGCCACGCCGCTTTAGCCGCCGCGCGCCTACTCTTCGGAGTCTGTGTCAGGGCCGCCGAGACGAGGCGGCGCGGCAGGGCGTTTCGCGTCGTCCGCTCCGCCGCGGCCGGCGAAAGCGCCGCGCCTCAACACCTCGAGGGTCGTCTCGACGCGGATGAGGCGCCGGTCGATGTCGCGCATGTCGACCGCCACTGCCTTGACCTGATCCGCGATGGCGCCGACGCGTTCGGTCAGCAGCAGCGCGGCTCTCAAGCCGTCGACGACGTCCTTCGTCATTCCCACCGCGCGGGCTCCTGTTCGCGCTTGGCGGCGAAATGGTCGCGCGTCCGCCGCAGCTCGGCCTCGGCCTCGTCGAGCGCCTGCAGGGCCTCGGCGTGACCCCTTTTCAAGGCGAATAGGAGCTCCCGCACCAATATTTGGTCGTCGCGCGCTTCCGGCTCGTAAACCACTATGGAGCGGCGGATCAGTTCGCCGGCACTCACCTTCGCCGCGGCCGCCTTGCGCGCGATCGTTTTCTTTAGCGTGGGGGTCATCAAGACCACGAGCCGTTGCGTAAGGCCTTTGGCGATGGGCCGGCGCGCGCGCTGCGATGGGCCGTGGCGGGATTTGGCTCTCGCCTCCCCTGCGCCTCTTGGTTTCTGTCGCGCGAGGAGCGCCATCGTTCTTTCCTGCATATGTGCATCACATGATAATATCGTTTGCCGCCCGGCACAAGCCGCGGGAGGCTCCGACCGGCCACCGGTTGCCGCTGGCAAGCGCGGCGCATATAACTGCCGCCGGCCATCTTCGACGGCGCGGGAGCGGCGGGATGCGGCGGATCAATGGAACGGCGGCATGATGAAGAGCGCGCGCCTGCCCACGCTCGTCATCGGCGGCAGCATCGGCGGCCTCACCGCGGCGCTGGCGCTGGCGCATGCCGGACGGCCGGTGCATGTCGTCGAGAAATCGGCGGAGTTCGGCGAGATCGGCGCCGGGCTGCAGCTCGCGCCCAACGCCATGCACGTGCTCGACCGCCTCGGCCTGCTGCCGGAGATCGACAAGCACGCGGTCTATCCGAGCCGCCTCGTCTGGATGGACGCCCTCGCCGCCACCCGCATCACCGAGATCGATCTCGGCGAGGCGTTCAAGCGCCGCTACCGCCATCCCTATATCGTCATGCATCGCGGCGACCTGCTGTCGGTGCTGCTGGCGGCCTGCCGGGCGGAGCCTCTCATTGCGCTGGAGACCCGGCGCGACGTCGTCGCCATCGACGATCGCGGCGAGAGCGCCGTCGCGCGCTGCGCCGACGGCACGGCCTATGAGGCCGAGCTCCTCATCGGCGCCGACGGGCTGCACTCGACGGCGCGGCGCCTGCTCTCCGACGACGCGCCGATCCATGACGGCTACGTCGCCTATCGCGGCACGCTGCCGATCGAGCGGCTCTCGGTCCATGCCGGGCTCGACAACGTCGTCATGTGGGTGGGCCCCGAGATGCATTTCGTGCAGTATCCCGTCCGCCGCGGCGAGCTTTACAATCAGGTCGCGGTGTTCCGCAGCCCGCGCTATACGCCGCTCTCCGAGGATTGGGGCACGCCCGACGAGCTCGACGCGCATTACGCCCAGGCCTGCGACTACGTCCGCGGCTGCGTCGGCCTGATGTGGCGCGACCGGCGCTGGCTGATGGCCGACCGCAAGCCGATCGCGCGCTGGACGCTGAACCGCATCGCGCTGCTGGGCGACGCCGCGCATCCGATGTACCAGTACATCGCTCAAGGCGCCTGCCAGGCGATCGAGGACGCGCTCGCCTTGGCGACGCAGGTCGCCGCCGCGCCCGGCGATCTGCCGGCGGCGCTCGCCCGCTATGAGCAGGCGCGCACGCGCCGCACCGCGCGCGTCCAGATCACGGCGCGGGCCATGGGCGCCTTCTTCCATCTCGACGGCATGGGCGCCCTGCTGCGCAACGAGATGATGGCGGCGCGCTCGTCGACCGACTACACCATGCTCGACTGGCTCTACGGCCATCAGGCGTGAGCCGACGGCCGGCTTCTCTTTCGCGGCGCTTACCGCCGCCCTTTGCGGCGAAACGGAGCCACGCCGCCGTCAGCGTCCGATCGCGAAGCTCGGCTCGTGCTCGACCGGGAACGACACGGACCGCGCGACGAAGCATTTCTCCGCTGCGGCGTGGTGAAGCGCGCGCGCGACGACCTCGTCCGATCCCGGCGCGAGCGTCACATGCGGGCGCAAGGTGACGCTCTCGAACTGGCCGGCGCCGTCCGGCTGCTCGATCATGACGCCGGAAGCGTCGTCGCTGTACTTCTGGACGACGATTCCCGCTTCGGTGCAGAGGTGGAGATACCAGAGCTGATGGCACGCCGAGAGCGAGGCGACGAGAAGCTCCTCGGGGTTCCATCGCGCCCGATCGCCTGCGAAGCTCGGATCGGAAGAGCCGGCGATGGTCTCCTTGCCGGGCGCGCTCAGCTCATGGGAGCGGGAATAGGCGCGGTAGGACGACGTGCCGGTCCCCTGATTGCCCGTCCAGTCGAGGTGGATCGAATAGGTATGCCGCTTGTCCATCCTGCCCGCTCCGCTTTGGCGATCGCCGCGGTGACGCCCTTGAGAGACGCGAAGGCCGCGGCGATCGTCGCCGTCGCCCTTCATCATATCATTTCCGGCGCGAAACGCCGCGGCGTCACGAGCGCCGCTGATCCGGCGCCTTGAGCCCCATCACCGTCTTCGGCGGATAGCGCTTGAAGCTGCCGAGATGCGCCCGCATCCCGGTCTGGAACGCCTCGACATAGGCAAGCTTGCGCGTCATGTAATTGTGCGTCTCCTTGGGATCGAGATAGAGATTGTAGAGCCGCGCATAGGCGAAGCGCTGCAGCACGCCGGTGAAACCGCCGGGTCCGGCGGCGTCGGCGTCATCGTCGCTGGCGGCGCTCAGCAGCATCTTGTACTCGCCGCAGCGCAGGCCCGAAAACGTCGAACCCAGCCAGTAATAGTGGTACTTGCGATTCGACGACCCGTCCGGCGCCAGCAGGAACGAGGACTGGTCGACGCCGTCGGTGTAGCGGTCCGTCGGCAGCCGCGCCGCCTCGCCGGCAAGCCCCAGCAGCGTCGGCAGCACGTCGTTGAAATCGAAGAGGCCGTCGCTCTGGCGTCCGGCGTCGATCATGCCCGGCCAGAGCAGCAGGCCGGGAACCCGCACGCCGCCTTCCCAGGTCGAGCCCTTGGCGCAGCGGAACGGCGTGAAGGCGGAATCGGGCCAGGTCTCCATATGCGGCCCGTTGTCGGAGGAGATGAAAATCAGCGTATCCTCGAGCTGGCCGGTTCGCCGCAGCGCCTCGACCAGCCTTCCGGCGATGTCGTCCAACTCGAGCAACGTGTCCTTGTAGGGATGGCGGGCCGGCGACGCCCCGAGGAAACGCTCCTGCGGATAGTTGTCGAAATGGGCGCCGCGCGTGCAGTGATAGAGCAGCCAAGGCCGATCGTCCCCGGCCATGCGCTCGATGAACCCGACCGAATACTGGCACCATTTCTCGTCGAGCAACGACAGCACCGGAATGGTCACCTCCTCGACCGCCTCGGCCTCGCCGCCTTTCTTCGCATGAACGAAGCAGCGGTTGAATGGCATGTTCTTGATCCAGTCGGTGCGTGCCTTGGAATAGACGATTTCCGGGAAGAAATGCGGATCGCGCCATTCCGTGTACATGTCGGACACCGAGAGAAAGCCGTAGAAATCGTCGAAGCCGACGTTCTGCGCCTGGGACGCCGCGTTCTCGCCGACGTGCCATTTGCCCACCGCCTGCGTGACATAGCCCGCTTCCGACAGGAGCTGCGCCACGGTGATCTCGCCTTGGAGCCCGCCGGGCTCGCCATACATCGGCGGGCGGTGCAGCCCGTGGCGATGCGGGACCCGCCCGGTGAGCAGCGTCGCGCGCGAGGGCGAGCAGCTCGGCTCCGAATAGCACGAGGTGAGCTGCAGCCCCTGGCGCGCGATGCGGTCGAAATTGGGGGTCGGCGCGCCGACGGCGACGCCGCCGCCGTAGCAGCCGAAATCGCCCCAGCCGACATCGTCCATGAGGAAGATCAGGATGTTGGGCCGGCGCTTGCGCCGGGCGCGATGCTCGGCGAGCTTGGCGCGCGCCGTCTCGACCTGCTCGGCATGGACGAAGGCGGGCTCGCGATGATCGCCCAAGGCGACGGTGCGCGAGCCGATGGGATCGAAGGACGGCATGGTTTTCCTCCCCGGTGGACGATGCGCGACGGGCGCCCGCCAGCCTACCCGGTGCCGGTCGCCGCGGGCCACCCCCTCGCCGCTTCTATGGCGTTCACACATCCCGCTCGAACGGTCATCAACGCCGCAGCGGCAAGTCCTTCTCCGCCCCCGGGGGCGGAGAAGGATTTAGGATGAGGTGGAGGCGAACGCGCGAAGCGAGTTCGTCCGTGGCGGCGGCGGCGATTGCGCAGCAATCGCGAAAGCCGCTCGCGCGCGGGCCGGCGGAAACGGGCGGGGAAGGTCGCGGCCTCTTGCCCGGTGGCCTGTGCTATCGCCTTGCGCTGCCGCTCCGCCCGCCGCTGCGACGGCGGCGCAGACGACGAATGCTCGAACGCTTCAGCCTAATCCTCGTCGCGCTCCAACAGGCCGGGCTCGACGCGCAGTGCCTTGCCGAGCTTCGTTCGCAGCTTGCGGCCGGCGCGGCGTTCGCCGCGCTCGATCTGCGAGAGGTAAACCGAGCTTGTGCCGGCGGCCTTCGCCAGTTCGGCTTGCGTCATGCCGCGATGCTCGCGCAGCGCTTTGAGCGGGTGCGTGCCATCCAGGATCGCGGCCACCACGGAATCCGGGAAGAGCTCCGTCGGATGTCTCAGGAATGCGCGCACGGAAGCGGCGTCGGCGCGATCCTCGAGCCTCGCCTCGATGCGACGCCACTCGTCGATCGGGATCACGACGAAGGCCGGCTTGCCACGCTGGGTGATGATCTGTCTGGTCATTCGCAGACCTCGCTTCGATGCCCGACCTTGATGACAATGACGGTCAAAATCTGCTGCTTCAGCGTGTAGATCACACCCCAATCGCCGACCCGCAGCCTGTATCCCTCGATACCGGTCAGCTTCTTGACGTTGTTGTTTGGCGCCTTCGGATCCTGCGCCAGCGCCAGAATTTTCGCCCGAACGCGCCTGGCGACGACCTTATCCATCGCGCTCAATGCCCTGACCGCATCGGCGGTATAGGTGACGGACCACATGGACCTATATGGCAATTTGCGTTATTTATATCAAGCAAATTGCGTTACATGCTTTATAATTGCGTATCGTGCCAATCTCATCCGTTGCGCGACCAGCCTACGTGGATGGCTACTTTGCCTGTTCGTCCGAAATGCCCTCCATCACTGCATAATGCACTCTGCCGGGCGAAGCGGCGGACGGTGGCGATCTGCGTCAGAGGTGTCGCCAGCAGCTCGCGTTGCCGGTGGATGTCGGGCATCGCAGCCGTCGGCCGGGCCAGGAGCGTGGTGCATGGTCCCGCGCAGTTTCGCGCGACCGAACCCGCCGCAGCAATTGCCTCTCATCAAGATGAATCGGCGACGATCAATTGCCCATCGCCGCAAGGCAATCGGCCAGCCGGTCGTACCAGCGGGTCTGCTCGGCGGGCGTGTAATGCGCATTTGCCGGGCTTGGATTGGGCACGATGAACAGAAGCGTGCGCGCGATGCGCAGCGATTGCAGTCCCAGGCCGGGTTGCGATTTGGAACCGGTGATGACTTGGTGAACCTGCCGGTACGCGGTGATGCCGTGGAAACAGGCAATTTTCGGCCGGTGGCGCTCGATTTTCGCCAGGAGAGAAGGTACGCCCAAAGCAAGCTCCGACGGCGTGAGATCGGCCGCCCTCGCGGTCGCGCGCTTCACCGCATCGGTGAAGCCGAACCCATCCTCGAGCAGCATGCGGTCGTGCACGGGCTCCAGCCGCTCAAGCCCCATCCTCCGCCTCGCCGCATGGCTCAAGCGCGAGCGCGAGAAGCATGGCCAGAAGCGGTTCGTGCGCCGTGCGAAATAGTGCCCCTGCAAAACCGAGAAGGTCGACGGATTGATTCCGACGAAGACCACGTCGAGCCCGTCGCGAAGCAGGTCCGGGAGGCTGCGGCCTATATCCTGCGCGTCCATCTTCGCGGTTTTAGCGAGCGGGTCGTTTGAATAGAATGGACCTGGCCGCTTCTCTCGGGCTTCGTCATGCCCATCGAATCCACCGCTGCCGGGATCATCTTAAGACCGATTTGCCAATTCTCTTGACTGCGGCGCGCGCCCGGCGCAGCGCCGCGGCCCGCCCGCTATTGCAGCTCGCGCGCATCCTCCGCCGCCGGGCGCCGCGCCGCGATGCTCGCCGTCTCGCTCCCGCTCTCCCGCCCGTCATGGGCGAGCCGGGGGAAACGGTGGCTCGCGACGACCTGCGCCAGATGCGTCGCCAGCAGCTCGCATTGCCGGCGGATGTCGGGCACCGCGGTCATCTCCCAGAACAACCCCTTGGTCGGCGGGCCGACGGCGTAAAGCCGCTGCGAGAGCGCACCGTCGCGCGCGATGAGCGCGCCGTGCAGGGTGACGTCGAGGCCAAGCCTGAGCGCATCCGGCCGCGCCTGGCCACGCTGCAGCAGATGCTGCACCAGAGGGTTGCGGATGCGATCGAAATCGCAGGCGGGTCCGGCGCAGTTGATGATGCGGCCGATGCCGCCGAGCCGCCTTATCCCATCGCCGCGAGCGGGACGGTAATCCACCTCGATGCCTGCCGCCGTCTCGCGATAGGCGGTGATGCGTCCGGCGCTCACGGTGAGCCGCCCCAGCCGCAACAGCAGATCGACCCGCCGGGCGATCTCGGGCGCCAGCCGATGACGATGCACGTCCCACCATGGCCGCAGGTGGCGCAGGAAGCGCCCGCGTTCCGCCGCCGGCAGCGACAGCCATAATTCCTGCGTCGCCGGGCGCAAGGCGTCGATGATCGCCTGCCAGCTCGCGCCGTTCTCGCGCGCGCGCGCAATCTCCTGGCGTACCAGCCGCGTCAGCGCCGAGATGCTCGGCGGCAGCGCGCTCGGGAGCGGCGCCGATGCCCCTTCCGGCGGCGCATGACACCGCGGCAGCAGGCCGCGCCGCGACAATGCATGGGCCGGTCCGCGATGGCCGCTGTCGAGCAACGACATCACCGTGTCCACCATCGTGAGGCCCGTGCCGATCAGCAGCACCGGCGCTTCAGGATCGAGCGCGGCGAGCGTGTCGCAGCCCCAGGGGTCGCCCTTGTACCAGGGGCTGCCATAAATCCAGGGATCGTCCACCGGCGGCGGTGCCGGCGGAAAATTGCCCAATGCCGCCACCGCCACATGCGCCTCGACCGCGCGCTCGCGGTCAAGCCGCAGCAGCAGCGCGCCGTTCTCGATGATGTCGACGACCTCGCCGCGCAGCAGCTCGAGCCGCCCGGCCTCGCCGCCCTTGAGCTCGCTGTTGAGGAGATGGCGCACATAGGTGCCGAACAGCCGCCGGGGCACGAAGCTGCCGGCATCGAAGGGAACGCCGTCCCGCCCGCCCGCCTGTTGGCGCCGCAGCCAGTCGACGAAATCGCCGGGCCGATCGTGAAACGCGCTCATCCGCCCGGCCGGGACGTTCAGCAAGTGGCTGTCATTGCCAGTGGCATAGGCAAGGCCCCGGCCGAACTGCCGGTTGCGTTCGATCAGCACGACGCGCGCGCGTGGACATCGGCGCAACAGATGGAGAGCCAGCAAGCTGCCGCTGAAGCCGGCACCGACGACGGCGATGGTGGGCCGCGGCTCCGCCACCACCGTCAACCGCCCCTCCTGCCGCGTCACCGCGAAGCTGCGCCGGCCGCGTCGCGCCTTTGGACCCGATGTCATGCCTTGCTCCCCTCCGTTCGCTAGGCTCGGCCCTCCTCCAACGCCTGAGCGAGCCAATCATCGAGGTCGCGCTCGCCGACCTCGCCGAGACGGCGATCGATCTCTCGGCCGTCGCGCAGCAGCAGCAGCAACGGCACCGCCATCACCCGATGACGCCGCGCCAGCTCGGGCGAAGCCTCGACGTCGATCGGCAGTGCCGCCACGCCGCGACGGGCGGCCACGCGCTGCGCCCGCTCCGCCAGACGCTTGCCGATGGTCGACCATGTCAGACCGAAAATGAGAAGGCAATCGGCCTTGCGGACGACCGCTGCATTATCGGCGGCATAGGGTGAACGCAGGATCACGGGGCCGTGCCCGGCGGCCGCGGCTTGTCGCCGCCGCGCAGCAGATGCGCCAGGATGGCGCCCTCGATGGCGGCCAGATCGCTGTCCCCGCGCGGGCGCGGGCGGCGGTGATGGATCGCGTGCTCGACGGCAACCTCCCCCTCTGCCAGCACGATGACGCGGTCGGCCAGCGCCACCGCCTCGGCGACATCATGCGTCACCAGCAGCGCGGTGAAGCCCTGCTCCAGCCACACTTGCTCCAGCAGCGCCTGCATCTCCAGCCGCGTCAGCGCGTCGAGCGCGCCCAGCGGCTCGTCCAGCAGCAGCAGCTTCGGCCGCGACACCAGCGCGCGCGCCAGCGCCACGCGCTGGCGCTGGCCGCCCGACAGGATCCCCGGCCAGTCGCCGGCGCGTCCCTCCAGGCCGACGGCACGCAAAGCCGCCTGCGCCGCCTCGCGCCAAGCGCCCGTGCGGCCGATGCCGACATTGTCGATGACGCGGCGCCAGGGCAAAAGTCGCGCGTCCTGGAACATGAGCCGCGCCGCGGCGACCTGTCCCGTCACCGGCGCGCCATCGATCGCGACGCTGCCGCCGCTCGGCGCCTCGAGCCCCGCCACCAGGCGCAGCAGCGTGCTCTTGCCGCAGCCGCTCTGTCCGACGATCGCCAGGAACTCGCCCGGCCGGATCGTCAGCGAGACGCCGCGCAGCACCTCGCGCGCGCCGAAGCTCTTGGCAAGACCGGAGAGCGCCACCGCGACCCCGCCGCCCGGGGCCGGCCGGCGCAGCCGCACCAATTCGCCGCCCGCCGGTTCTGTCTCAGCGCGGCCCGTCAACGCCGACAGCTCCCTGGACGCCATCACGCCGCCTCCGGCGCCTGGAACGCGGCATGCCAGGCGAGCCAGCGCCGCTCGAGCAGCCGCGTCGCCGTGTCTGCGAGCTTGCCGAGCAGGGCATAGATCAGGATGCCGAGCACGACCACGTCAGTCTGCAGGAACTCGCGGGCATTCATCGTCATGTAGCCGATCCCCGCCGAGGCGGAGACCGTCTCGGCGACGATGAGGGTGAGCCAGGTGATGCCCAGCGCGTAGCGCACGCCCACCAGCACCGACGGCAGCGCCCCGGGCAGGATCACCTCGCGGAAGAGCGCCGGACCGCTGAGCCCGTAGACGCGGCCCATCTCCTTGAGACCGGCATCGACCGTGCGCACGCCGTGATAGGTATTGAGATAGACCGGGAAGAAGACGCCGAGGGCTACCAGGAAGAGCTTCGCCTCCTCGTCGATGCCGAACCACAGGATGACCAGCGGAATGAGCGCCAGATGCGGCACGTTGCGGATCATCTGCAAGGTGCTGTCGAGGAGCCCCGAGGCGAGCGGCGAGAGGCCGTTGGCAAGGCCGAGCGCCAGCCCGATCGTGCCGCCGATGACGAAGCCGGCGCCGGCGCGGGCGAAGCTGATGGCGATGTGGCGCAAGAGCTCGCCCGAGCGCAGCAGCGCAACGCCGGCAACGACGACGTCCGAGGGCGACGGCAGCACGCGGCTCGACAGCAGCCCGGTATCGCCTGCCGCCTCCCACGCCGCCAGCAGCGCCAGCGGCACCAGAGCGGGCAGCAGGGCCGCGCGCCAGGGGGCCGGCAGGCGCGGCGCGGTCATGCGTCCACCAGCCGGACGGGCGCCGCGCGCGGCGCGGCGAGCGCGCCGAACGGGCTGTCCGATCCCCGCAGCCCGTCGCGCTGGCGCTCCCGGTGCTCGGGAAGCGCCGGGAACAGCAGCTCCGCCACGCGATAGGCCTCCTCGAGATGCGGATAGCCGGACAGGATGGCGCTGTCGATGCCGAGCGCCGCGTATTCGCGAAGCCGCGCCGCCACCGTCTCGGGATCGCCCACCAGCGCCGTGCCGGCGCCGCCGCGCACCAGCCCGATCCCGGCCCAGAGGTTGGGGCTGATCTCGAGGCTCTCGCGCCGGCCGCGATGCAGCCGGACCATGCGTTGCTGCCCCACCGAATCAAAGCGGGCGAAGCTTTGCTGCGCCTTGGCGATCGCGGCGTCATCGACATAGCGGATGAGATCCTCCGCGGCGCTCCAGGCCTCGGCCTCGGTCTCGCGCACGATGACATGGAGCCTGATGCCGAAGCGCAGCCGCCGCCCGCGCGCTGCCGCAAGGCGCCTCATCTGCGCGATCTTTCCCGCCACTGCCTCGGGCGGCTCGCCCCAGGTAAGGTAATGGTCGACATGGTCGGCGGCGATCTCCTGGCCGATCCCGGAAGAGCCGCCGAAATAGAGCGGCGGCCCGCCCGGCAGCAGCGGCGGGAAAGCGAGGCTCGCGCCTTCCACCGTGAGATGGCGGCCGGCGAAATCGACGCTCTCGCCCGCCATCAGCCGCCGCCAGATCGCCAGGAACTCGCCGGTCAGGCGATAGCGCTCGTCGTGATCGAGGAAGAGCCCGTCGCCGCGCGCCTCGACGGGATCGCCGCCCGTGACGACGTTGATGAGCAGCCGCCCTTCCGAGAGCTGGTCAAGCGTCGCCGCCATGCGCGCCGCGGCGGTCGGCGATTGCACACCGGGACGCACGGCGACGAGAAAGCGCAACCGCTCGGTCGTGGCGATCAGCGTCGAGGCGACCACCCAGGCGTCCTGGCAATTGCGCCCGGTCGGCAGCAGCACGCCGTAATAGCCGAGCTCGTCCGCCGCCTCGGCGATCTGGCGCAGATAACGCGCGCTGAGGACGCGGGCGTCGGCGGGACGGGCGAGGTGGCGGCCGTCGCCGCTGGTGGGAATGAACCAGAGAATCTGCACGGGATTGGCTCCTTGCTAGGATTGCGGGCCCCAGACGGCGTCGCGCACCGTGACGCTCTTGGGAATGAGCCCCAGTGTGCGGAAGGTGTCGGCAATGCTCTGCTGATACGCCACCACCGCGGCGTCGAGCGGTTTCACGCCATAGGCAAGCCGCGCCGCCGCCGCCGCGACCACGCCTTCCGGCAATCCGGTGCGCGGCGCCAGCAGCCGCACCACCTCCTGCGGCCGCGTCCGTGCCCAATCGTCGGCTGCGGCAATTTCGTCGAGCACCGCGCGCACCAGCTCGGGATGCGCGCCGGCCAAGGTCCGGGCGGCGAGATAGAATTGGAAGTTGCTGACGATCCCGGTGCCGTCCACCAGGGTCCGGGCTTCCGTTGCCTGTTGGCCGGCGGCGAGATAGGGATCCCAGATCACCCAGGCGTCGACATTGGCGCGCTCGAAGGCGGCGCGCGCGTCCGCCGGCGCGAGATAGGCCGGCTTCACGTCGCTGAAGGAAAGGCCCGCCTTGGTCAGTGCCTGAACGAGAAAGTAGTGGACGTTCGAGCCCTTGTTGAGCGCGACGCGCTTGCCCCGGAGATCGGCGACGGTTTTGATCGGCGAGTCCTTCGCCACCAGGATCGCCTCGCCTGCCGGCGCCGGCGGTTCGACGCCGACATAGACAAAACCGTTGTTCGCCGCCTGGGCAAAGACCGGCGGCGCTTCGCCGGCAGTGCCGAAATCGATGCTGCCGGCATTGAGCGCTTCGAGCAGCGGCGGGCCCGAGGGAAATTCCACCCATTCGACGCTGACGCCCAACGGCCGCAGCCGCTCCTCCAACGTGCCGCGCGCCTGCAGCACGATCAGCGTGCCGTATTTCTGATAGCCGATCCGCAAGGTCGGCCCGCCCGCAGGCGCCGGCGGCGACAGCAGCGAGAAGACAAGCAGCAATATCGCGCCCTTGCCGAAGCCGCCGAAGAGTTTCATGGCGAATTCCTCATGTTGGGAGACGATCAACCGCGCGCGGCGATGGGCGGCGTCCAGACCGCCTTGCGCACCTCGATGGCGTGCGGGAGAAGACCAAGCTTGTGGAAGGTGTCGGCGATCTCCTGCTGCTGGGCGATCACCGCCTCGGTGAGCAGTGCCACGCCGTAATCGCTGCGCGCCAACGCGACTTTCTCCGCCGCAAGGTCGACGCCGGTAAGCGTGGCGATAATGGCGGCCACCTCCGTCTGATGCGCCTGCGACCACCGCGAGACCGCGTCTATGTCGTCGATGGCGGCGAGCATGATCGCCGCATGGGCGCCGGCGTAATCGCGGGCGGCCAGGAAAAAGGCGTTGGACGGCGCAACCTGCTCGGCGGTGATGAGCACGCGCACGGTCCCGCTTTGCTCGATCTGGGCGAAAAAGGGATCCCAGATCGCCCAGGCATCGACGCTGCCGTTGCGGAAGGCGGCCGCGGTATCGGGCGGCTGGAGATAGGCCGGCTCGACATCCTCGTAGGCCAGGGCGGCGCCGGCGAGCGCCTTGACCAGAAAGTTGTGCGCGCTCGAGCCCTTGGTGACGGCGACCCGCTTGCCCCTGAGGTCGGCGACGGTCGCGATAGGCGCGTCCTTGCGCACCAGGATCGCCTGGCTTGCGCCGGGACTCGGGAGGTAGCCCACATAGACCACCCGGCCGCCGGCTGCCTGAGCGAAGATCGGGGGTGCATCGCCGGTATAACCGAAATCGATGCTGCCGGCATTGATCGCTTCGAGCAGCGGCGGGCCGGACGGGAATTCAACCCATCGGATCGAGACCCCCAGCGCGGCGAGCCGCGGGGCCAGTTCCGGTTTCCCCTTCAGCACGGCGAGCGTGCCGGACTTCTGATAGCCGATGCGCAGCACGTCTTCCGCCCGTGCCACGCTCGCCAGCGCCATGAGTGCGAGCGGCGCGAGGCAGCACAGCCGGCGCGATACCCGCCTCATGCTCGCCGCCATGGGACGCCGACTAGGCTGCTCCCTCGCCGGACGGGATGCGGCTCGTCCGGCGGCAAAACGATGCGTTCATTCCTGCCGCGGCTTTGGTCCCTGTCCTTTTCCGGCGGCGCGCGCTCGCGCAGCGCTGCCAGCGCTTCAAAGTGGATAAGCTCGATCACGGGCATGATTGTCCTTCCCAGGGCAAGGCGCCGACACCGATGTTTGCGGAAGAGATGCGGCCGGATCAGGCGCCGCGGCGGCTGCACCGGGCGCGAGAGCCGGGCTTTGTCGGGGAAGGTGCGAGCGAACAGGACATTGCGGTCTCCATGCCTTGTGGACACGGGCCCACGGATCGCTCCGTGGCGCTTTAGCGGTTGGTGACGCGGCGCAAGCTGCCCTTCAAATTGCCGCGGATCGGTCTTCGCCGATCGATCTTGCGCCCCAAGATTGATCGCGCCGACGACTTCGGTCAAACAAGTTATTCTTCGGCATCGGCGCAGGAATTCTTGTCGAAAGGCGCCGCGGCACTCCGCTCAGCCGCTGTGATCCTCGGCTTCGGCGGCTTCGGCGCACAACCATTGCCGGAACGCTTCCACTTTTGCCAGGCGCGTCCGGTTCGGCGGGCTGACGAAATAATAGGCGAATTCGACGCGCTGGGCCGCGCCGAACGGCCGGACGAGCCGGCCGGCCTTGAGATCGGCCTCGGCAAGCTGCGCTTTGGCAAGCGCCACGCCCTGGCCGGCGATGGCCGCTTCGAGCACCAGGCTCGATTGGTTGAATCGCGGTCCCTGCCGCGCATTGACGTCGCCGATGCCGGCGGCGCCGAGCCACATGCGCCAATCGGGGCAGCTCGCGTCGCGCTCGGGACTGTCGTCGTGCAGCAAGGTGTGCTGCTTCAACAGGGAAGGGTGGGTCAGCGGGTACGGCCCGGAAAGCAGCGCCGGGCTGCAGACGGGAAAGACCGATTCGGCGAGTAGCTTTTCCACGCTGAGCTCGGGATAGAGGCCGGCGCCGTACCGGATCGAGCAATCCACGTCTTCGACGGCGAAATCGACCAGCGCCATCGACGCCGCAAGACGGACGTCGATGCCGGGATAGGCGGCGTTGAATTTCTCGAGTCGCGGCACCAGCCATTTGGCGGCGAAGGACGGCGTCACCGAGATCGTCAGCAACCCGCCGGTCTCTGCCGAGACAAGCCGCGCCAGCGCCTCGACGATCCGCTCGAATCCGTCGCTCAGGCCCGGCAACACGGCGCCGCCCTCATCGGTCAGCCGCAGCGCGCGGCCGTTACGCTCGAACAAGACGCAGCCGAGATGCGCCTCGAGCTGGCGAATCTGCTGGCCGATCGCGGCCGGCGTCACGTGCAGCTCTTCCGCGGCGCGCACGAAGCTCGAATATTTTGCGGCAACGACGAAAGCGCGCAACGACGTCAACGGCGGTAGCTGCGCCAGCGTCGGCGTGCGCACCTGACGCGGCGACAGGTAGTTCATCGCGGCTCCGATGCGTCCCGCCTGGTGAAATCCGCGCACAGAGACCGCGCGCCGAGATAGATATCATGCCGCAGGCAGAGCCCGTCCTCGTCGCGCACCGAGCCATAGGCCGAGCCAAGGCCGGCGAGTCCGGCGAAGACGGCCTCCAAATAAGCCGGATCGTTGCGAAAATGCACGCATGTCCGGCAGCTCGCCCGGATGCTCGCAGCGCTCATCGCGCCAAAGTCTCCCAATAGGAGGCAAAGACCACCGCCGAGAGCACGAAGCCCAGCACGACATTGACGACGACGCCCCCGCTGAAGGCGAGGAAGGGCTTGCCGCCGGCCCGCGCCAGCTCGCGGAAGCGGGTGGTGAGGCCGATGCTGAAGAAGCAGAAGAGGAAGGCCCAGCTTCGCAGATCCTTGATCGGCGCCACCAGCGCCGGGGTCACCTGCTTGTTGTACTCGGCCAGCGTGTAGCCGCTCGACACCGCGGTGATGATCACCGAGGCGACGAGAAAGCCGATGATGAATTTGGGAAAGCGCCGCCAGATCTCGGCCGGGTTGGCGCTGCGGCCGAGCTCGCCGCGCTCCCACCGCGTCGTCGCGACGACCGCCAGCACGAAGGCCCAGATGCCGATCCAGACGTCGCGTCCCACCACCTTCATCAAGGTGAAGGCGAACACGGTCTGGTCGCCGGTGCCGGCGATGCCGGCGACGTGGCCCGCGAGGCTGCCGTAGGATTCGGCGGCGGCGAAGCCCGCGGCGTCGGCGAATTCCGAGGTGCCGATCCAGGCGCCGGCGACCCCGGCCGGAAGCTGCAGCGAGCGCGATACCAGCGGCAGCACGAAGACCATGACGATCGCCCAGACGATCACGGTGGCGATGGCGATCGGCGCGTGCTCCTTCTTGGCGCCCACCGCGCCGGCAATGGCGATGGCGGCGGAGACGCCGCACACCGCGCCGCCGGCGCCCAGCGTGGCGGCAAGCCGCCGGTCGAGGCCGAGCCGCAGGCTTGCCCAATAGATCGCCGCGAAGGTGACGAGCGAGACGACCGATGCCTGCAGGATCGCCACCGGCCCCGCCCAGACGATCAAGGTGAACGGCAAGGTCGCGCCCAGCAGCACGATGCCGGTCTTGACGTAGAACTCGACGCGGAAGCCAGCATCGAGCCGGCGCGGCAGGCCGATCAGGTTCGAGAGCGCGAGGCCGATGACCAGCGCCAGCAGCGGCGGCTCGAGATTGTAGCGATTGGCCTGGTCCCACTGGCCGATGCTGATGGCGATCACCGACAAGGCGTAGAGAAAGGCGAAGGCCGGGATGAACGCCCGCGGCTTGTGGCCGAGCGCGCCCAGCGCGAGGCTGAAGACCGCGAGCCAGGCGGCGAATTGCGCGACGTAGCGCGGGTAGCTGTCGGCGAAATGCGCCCAGAGCTGCCCCCAGCTCGACCATTTCGGCGGCGTGACCGCGATCCATTTGAGGCTCGCCCCCTCGGCGAACAGCGCGCAACCCAGGACGACGATGCCGAGGCCGATCCAGATCGCCCACCAATCTTCCTTGCGCCACAGCTCGCCCCGGCCCTTGATCCCGGTCCCGCTCAAGCTTGCTTGCGATCCGATCTCGATGTCGCTCATCTGACGCACCCCTTTGGCGAGAATGTACCGGGTCTATCGGTCCGGTCGCGGCTTACGCGGCACAGCGGCAACAGCGGCCGCCGCCGAGCCGCGCCCGCGCCGCGGCGACGACGGCGCCGAGCTGTGCCGGGCTCACGCCGTCGCGGCGCATGACGAGATGCACCAGCGGATCCGCCAGGACGTCATCGAGCGCCGGCTCCGCGCCGGCCTCGAGCCAATTGCGCGCGGCGCCGAGCGGCGCCGGAAAGGGAATGCAGTAGCGTGACATGTCGCACCTCGTCTCCTGTGGCCCGCGAAGCGGGCCGGTCATGGCGAAGACGGGCTTGGTTTCCTGAAGCCCGCCGCAGCTCCACAGCCCCGGCGGTGCCAGGCGCTTTAGCCGCATTTGTTACGCGCCCGCAAGCTGTCCGCTCAAATCGGCGCGACAACATCATGGTATAACATCGCATAATCGTCAATTTAAAAATAATAACATAATTATATTGTAAATTGTCGAATGCTCTCGCGGTTTCCCGGGCGATCTGCCCGCGCGGCTTCTGCCGGGCGCCCGCGGCTCTCGCTTTCTCCGTGCACTCTACTATCTCTAGAGTGAATACCGTGGCCATTGACGCCGGCCGCGCGAGAGTGGACCTTGGTCCGATCAAGACGGAAGGAAAAGGGCGATGGAAGGACCAGCGATCGAGGCGGACATCGATGTCGCAGCGGCGCGGCACCAGGCGCGGATCGATCTCGCCGCGGCGCATCGGCTGGCGGTGATGCATGGGCTCAATGAAGGCATCTTCAATCATCTGACCCTGCGCGTTCCCGGCGGCAACGACCGCTATTACCAGATTCCCTTCGGGCTCCATTGGTCGGAGGTCACGGCGAGCTGCTTCATGGAAGTCGGCTATGACGGCACGCTGCGCGCCGGCGCCGGCGAGATCGAGCGGTCCTGCTATTGCATCCACGCGCCGATGCATCGGCTGCTGCCGCAGGCGGCGGCGGTGTTCCACACTCACATGCCCTTTGCCAGCGCGCTGACCCGGCTCGAGGATCCGCAGATCCTGCCGATCGGCCAGACCGAGCTCGGCACCGCGATCCACACCGCCTATGAGGACGGCTATACCGGCCTCGCCTACGATCCCGCCGAAGGCGAGCGGCTTGCCCGTGCGATCGGCGAGCGGAGCGTGCTCATGATGGCCAATCACGGCGTCGCGACGGTGGGCGGCACGGTCGCCGAGGCCTATGACCGGCTCTATTATGTGGAGCGCGTGGCGCAGGTGCAACTCTATGCGATGTGGACCGGGCGGCCGCTCCGGCGCTTGCCGCAGCCGGTGATCGACGCGACCATGGCGCAGTTCCGCGACCACCGCACCTATGGCGGCAAGAGGCCCGCGCTTTGGCATTTCGAGGCGCTGAAGCGGATTCTCGACCGCAAGGAGCCCGACTACAAAGATTAGAGCGCGGCCGCCCCTAACGCTCGCGAAACGACGGACAAGGGCGGAAACGCCGCGGGCCGGCGAGGTTTTGCGGCGGCGCGGGAGGGCGTCGCCGTCCTTTGGGAAACGCGGAATGTAAGCTAACCTGTAAAAGATGATAAATTACGATAATCGTCCGGACAGGGCGGGCGATCACGGCGCAACACCGCCGTACAGTCTCGAATGTCGCGGCATCGTCCGATCCTTTGGTGGATTGAGGGCGCTGAAGGGGATTTCGCTTGCCCTCGAGCCCGGCGCCATCTTCGGCCTTGTCGGGCCGAACGGCAGCGGCAAGACGACGCTGGTCAACGCCGTCACCGGTTTCTACCCGCCGCAGCAGGGCCGCATCTTCTACCAGAGCCGCGACATCACCGGCACGAAGCCGCATCGCGTGGCCCATCTCGGCATCGCCCGCACCTTCCAGAACCTCGCCCTTTTCCGCGGCATGAGCGTGCTCGACAATATCTTGATCGGGCGCCACGTCCATATGCGGCCCAGCGCCTTGGCCACGCTCTTCTACTGGTGGTGGGCGGAGCGGGACGAGATCGCGCAGCGCCGGCGCGTCGAAGAGGTCATCGACTTCCTGCAACTCGAGGATGTGCGCGACGAGCCGATCGATGTCGTCCCGCTCGGCCTGCAAAAGCGCGTCGAGCTCGCCCGCGCGCTCGCCGCCGAGCCGCGGCTTCTCGTCCTCGATGAGCCCATGGCCGGGATGAATCAGGAAGAAAAGGAGTATATGGCGCGCTTCATCCTCGACACGCGCGACGAGCACGGCACGACGGTCCTGCTCATCGAGCATCACATGGACGTCGTCGCCAGCATTTGCGACCGCATGGCCGTGCTGAGCTATGGCGAGCTGATCGCCGAGGGCGGGCCCAGGACAGTGCTCGCCGATGAGCGCGTCATCGCCGCCTATCTCGGCAAAGCGAGGGATCGTGCCGCCTGAAGCCGCCGCCGAGAGCCGCCAGGAAGCCTCTGCCGTCCTCCCCTCGGCCCGCGTTTGCGCCGGCCAGACGCTGGTTTCGCTGCTCGCGCGCAATGCCGAGGCCCATGCCGCGCAAGTCGCGATGCGCGAGCGCGACCTCGGCATCTGGCGGGAATATGGCTGGCGCCAATACCTCGACGAGGTTCTCGCCCTGGCCGCGGGGATCGAGGCGCTCGGCTTCGCCGCCGGCGAGCCGCTTCTCGTCATCGGCGACAATCGCGCGCGGCTCTATTTCGCCATGGTTGCGGCAACCATGCTGCGCGGCTACGCCTCGCCCGTTTATCCCGAAATGCCGCCCGACGAGCTCGAGCATTTTTCGCGCGGCGGCCGGGCGCGCTTTGCCGTCGCCGAGGATCAGGAGCAGGTCGACACGCTGTTGGAGCTGCGCGCGCGCACCGGCGCGCCCGAGCACATCGTCTATGACGATCCCCGCGGCGTCGCCGGCTACACGGCGCCGGGGCTCATCGCCTACGAGGCGGTCGCGGCCATGGGCCGCAGGCGGCTCGACGCCGACCCCGACCTGGCATCGGCGCTCCTCGCCCGGGCGCGGCCGGAGGACGGCGCCGTGCTGCTGCATTCCTCGGGCGCCACCGGCCGGCCCAAGGGCATCCTGCTGAAGCATCGCCATCTCATCGCGTCGGTCGGCAACGCCGCCGCCGCCGGCTACTTCCAGGAAGGCGAGGAATACGTCGCCTATCTGCCGATCGCCTGGGCCGGCGACTTCATCTTCTCCGTCGCCGCCGCCATCGCCATGCGCTTCGTCGTCAACGTCCCCGAGCGCCAGGAAACGGTGATGCGCAATCTGCGCGAGGTGGCGCCGACGCTCTATTTCGCCTCGGCCCGGAGCTGGGACAATCTGCTGACGCGGCTGCAGGTCGGCATCGCGGAATCGACGCCGTTGAAGCGGCGGCTCTTCGACCACTTCCTGAAGCTCGCCATCGCGGTCGAGCGCGACCGCCTGGCGGGCAAGCCGGTCGGCGCCGGACGCCGGCTGATGCGCGCCGTCGGCGAGCTGTTGGTCTACGGCCCGACGCGCGATCAGCTCGGCCTCAGCCGCGCCCGCCGCGCCTACACCGCCGGCGAGGCGATCGGCGAGGACACCTTCCTCTTCTTCCGCGCGCTCGGCGTCGATCTCAAGCAGTTCTACGGGCAGACGGAGAGCGCCGCGCTCACCGCGGCGCAGAGCAGCGAGGCGGTGCGGCTTCACACCGTAGGCCATGCCTTGCCGGGCGTCGAGGTCAGGATCGACGACAATGGCGAGATCCTCGCCCGCGCCGAAAGCATCTTCGACGGCTACGTCAACGATCCCGAGGCCACGGCGCGCACCCTGGTCGACGGCTGGCTGCGCACCGGCGATGCCGGCTATCTCGAGCCGGACGGGCAGCTCGTCGTGCTCGGCCGCGTCGGCGACGTCGTCCATACGCAGGGCGGCGAGCGCTTCATCCCGAACTACATCGAGAACCGCATCAAGTTCAGCCAGTACGTCCGCGACGTCGCGGTCTGCGGCGCCGGGCGCGACTTTCTCGCCGCCATCGTCTGCATCGATGTGGAGGCGGTGGGGCACTGGGCGCAGGTCAACGGCGTCGCCTACAGCTCCTATGCCGAGCTCTCGCAGCGGGCGGAGGTCTACGCCCTCGTCGCCGGCGTGCTCCGTCACGTCAACGAGGTGCTGCCGGCGCCGCTCAGGCTCAAGCGCTTCGTCAACCTGCACAAGGAGTTCGATCCCGACGACGGCGAGGTGACGCGCACCCGCAAGCTCAGGCGAAACGTCATCGAGCGGCATTATGCGGCGGTTATCGAGGCGCTCTATGCCGGCGCGGCCGCGGTCGAGTTCGAGGCGCCGATCACTTACGTCTCGGGCGAGACCGGCGTGCTGCGCCGCACGCTCTCGATCATGGACGTCGGCGCCTAGACATGGACCTCATGTATCCCGCCGAGCTCGCCATCAACGGCGCCTTGGTCGGGCTGATGTATGCGCTGGTCGCGCTCGGGATCGTGCTCGTCTTCAAATCCTCGGGCGTCGCCAACCTCGCCCAGGGCGCGCTCGCCATGGTCGGCGGCTACGTCGTGTGGTGGTTCGCCGACGCCCTCGGCGCGCCGCTCTGGGCGGCGATTCCCCTCGGGATCGTCTTCATGTTCTTCTTCGGCCGCGGCCTCGAGCGGCTGGCGCTGCGGCGGATGATCGGGCAGCCGGTGATCATGGTCATCATGCTGACGCTGGGCATCGAGATCCTGCTGCGCGGCGCCGCGCCGGCGCTCTGGGGCACGGAGATGAGGCGGCTCGACATCGGCATCCCCCAGCAGCCGATCGTCCTCGGCGACATCCTGATCAACCGCGCCTATCTCGTGGGCGGCGTGGTGGCGTTCGTGCTGATCGGGCTGGCGCTGATGTTCTTCAATTCGCGCCAGGGCGTTATGCTGCGCGCCGTCTCCGACGATCAGACCGCTTCCTGGGCGGTGGGCATTCCCGTCGAGCGCGCCATCGGCGTCTCCTGGGGCCTCGCCGGGATCGCCGCCGCCTGCGCCGGCGTTCTCTGGGGCTCGGTGCAGGGGGTGGAATGGACGTTGTCGCTGCTGCTGATCAAGGCGCTGGCGGTGGCGATCCTCGGCGGTCTCGACAGCATCGGCGGCGTCGTCCTGGCGGGGATCGCGGTCGGCGTTCTGGAGAATGTGATCCCCGGCTATGTCGATCCGCTCGTCGGCGGCGGCACGCGCGATCTCGTCGCTTCGACCGTGATCCTGCTCACCATGCTCGTGCGGCCCTTCGGCCTGTTCGGGCGCGAGGACATCAGAAGGGTATAACGCATGTTCTACCGCCTCGCCGGCGTCCGGCACACCAGTTACGCGGCCGACCGGCGGCTCTGGCCGGTGCCGGTCGATCGCGCGCAGGTCGCCGCGCTGATCGCCTTCGCTCTCGCCGCGCCGCTGTTTTTGTCGCCGCTCTATCTCGGCAGCTATCTGCTGCCTTGGATCGTCTGGAGCACGGCGGCGCTCGGGCTCAACCTGCTGATGGGCTGGGCCGGGCAGATCCATCTGGGCTATGCCGCGGTCATGGCCATCGGCGCCTACGGCACGATTCACCTGATGCGCGCCGGCCTGCCGTTCGAGCTGGCGATCATCGGCGGCGGGCTGCTCAGCGCGGTCATCGGCCTCGTCTTCGGCTTTGCCGCGCTGCGCGTCAAAGGCCTCTATCTCGCCATCAGCACGCTTGCCATGCAATATCTGGTCGACTGGATCGTCTCGCACGTGCAGGCGATCAGCGGCGGCGGCCAGGCGACCTTGCAGGCGCCGGCCTTCCGCGTGCTCGGCCTGCCCGTCGCCGGCGACGTGATGCGCTATTACGTGGCGCTCGCGGTCTGCCTCGTCGTCACTTCCTTCCTGCTGAATGTCGGGCGGACCAGCTTCGGGCGCGCGCTCGCCGCGGTCCGCGAGAAGGACTTCGCCGCCGCGATCGTCGGCGTCGATCCCTTCTATTTCAAGCTGCTGGCCTTCTGGTGCAGCTCCTTCATCGGCGGCATCGCCGGCGCCGTGCTGGCCTTCTGCTACTACCGCGCCGTCACGCCCGAGCAATTCGACCTCGACGTGTCGATCCAGATGGTGGCCATGGTCATCGTCGGCGGCCTCGGCAGCGTGATCGGCAGCTATCTCGGCGCCGCGCTGGTGCTGCTCGCGCCGATCGCGCTCAACAATCTCGTCGCGGCCCTGGCCGGCGCCGGCCTGCTACCGGTGAGCGAGGAAGTGCTGTCGCATATTCCGCTCATCCTCTATGGTGGGTTGATCGTGGGCTTTCTGCTGTTCGAGCCGCTCGGCCTGGCGAAGGTCTACGACAACCTGCGCAATTATTTCCTGGTCTGGCCGTTCCGCCACGCCAGGCGCTAGCTTCGATGCTTGACCAAGGGAGGAAAAACCCATGAGAGGAACGCTTACCGGCCTTGCCCTGGCCACGGTCCTGTCGGCGGTCGCGCTCGCCCCCGCCGCGGCGCAAGACAAGCCGCCGATCAAGGTTGCCACCGCCATCGATTTGACCGTCGTCTATACCTTCCTGGCGGTGGAATATTCGCAAGGCCAGCACGACTTCATCTCGCTGCTGAACGCCAAGGGCGGCATCAAGGGCCACCCGGTCGAGATACTGATGGTCGATACCGGCAACCAGCCGCAGCGCGGCATCGAGGCCTATGAGCGCTTCAAGAGCGAAGGCGCGATCCTTTT